>Ga0209342_10000911_pt1 | contig 33958 bp, 27 predicted proteins | sample RifCSP16_2_FD_184023 | JGI IMG/M metagenome (GOLD analysis project Ga0209342, IMG submission 184023) | Soil microbial communities from Rifle, Colorado - Rifle CSP2_sed 16_2 (SPAdes) (version 2) | ecosystem: Environmental > Terrestrial > Deep subsurface > Rock core/Sediment | place: Rifle...
CGAGAGGCGACCCCACGTCCAACGAAACGGTCCACCGGCCCGTCCCGAGGTCGGGGTCCGTCAAATTGCCCGCGGCCTCGGCAAGCGCCTCGGCCTCGCTTGCGGCCTCGACCGTCTGGTTCGCGGGCTTTTCATTCGGGACGGCGACCGTGAAGTCCGCGCCGCCTGCAGGCACCGAACCCGTTGCGCTGCCCGTGCCGTTCGGCCCCGTGATCGTCGCGGTCACGGCGGGGTTGAAGAGCGGCGAGACCGTGTTGTCGACGTACGTGATGCTGAAGATTACGTAGGTGATGTTCGAGCCGGTCACCGTGACCTCGACCTCGGTGGTGGCCCGCTGGGGTGCCTGCCCGGAGGCGCCCGTGAGCGTGTCCGTGAAGTTCGCGAACGTCACATTGTAGGCGCGCAGCGCCGCGGGCGGGGCCGAGCCGCTGAGGATCGCCGTTCCCACGACAAAGCTCATGGAACCGAAGACGACAACTCCCACGGTCGCCCACACCTGGATCGTGCGCTGGGCGCTGTGGAAAGCCACTGGATACATGTGCCGCGAGCACCCGGCTTTCGCGTTATAAAGTTAGGGGATTGGCGCGGCCGACTATCCGTGGGCGGGGCGGGGCGTGAGGAAGACGCGCGCGTCGACGGCAAGGCCGCGCTTTCCGGACTCGAAGGCGCGGAAGGGGTTGAGGTCGAGGGACAGGATGTCCGGGAAGTCGGCGACAAGCTGGGAGACGCGCAGCGCCGTCTCCTCGAGGAAGCGCACGTCGGAAGGGGGCGCGCCGCGGGCGCCTTCGAGCACGGGGAACGCGCGGATCGAGCGGACGAGTTCGCGGGCGTCGACGTCGGTGAGCGGCGCGATGCGGAAGTTCACGTCCTTGAAGTACTCCGCGAAGACGCCGCCGAGGCCGAAAGCGACCATGGGGCCAAACTGCACGTCGCGCGTCGCGCCGATGATGACTTCCTGGCCGCCGAGGACCATCTGCTGGACGATCACGCCTTCGAGGAAGTCGGCAAACCCGTGCTTCCGGGCCTTCTCGAGGAGCTTGTGGTAGGCGTGGAACACCTCCGCGTCGGATCGCAGGTCGAGGACGACGCCTCCGACATCCGTCTTGTGCGAGACCTTGGGCGAGGAGACCTTGAGGGCGACGGGGTAGCCGATCTCGCGGGCGCGGAGGATCGCGTCCTCTGCGTTTGCGGCAAAGGTCGTGCGCGGCATGGGGATCCCGTAGGCGGCAAGGAGCGCGATCGTTTCGCGGTCCTTGAGCGCCTCGCGGCCTTCCCGGTGGGCGAGCTCGAGGACCCGGCGCGCGCAAGCGCGGTCGACGCGGAAGCGCCGCACGCGCCCCACGGGGCGCGCGCGGATCCGCGCGTACTCGGCCATCGCCGCGAAGGCGCGCACGGCCGACTCGGGGAAGAGGAAGGAGGGCACGCCGTGGCTTTCGAGGATCGAGCGGCCCTTCGAGGCATAGTCCGCGCCCATAAAGACGCCAAGGACGGGCTTGCCCGAGGCGGAGGCGACCTCGGAGATCGCCTCGGCGGTGGCCTCCACGTCGATGATTACGGGCGGCACGCAGATCACGATCGCGCCGTCGACGCCCTCGTCGGAAAGGACGATCTTGAGGACCCTTCGGTACCGGTTCGAGTCGGCCGAGGCGATCATGTCGACGGGGTTCTCGACGGAGGCCTCCGGGGGCATCGCGCGCTTGAGCCGCTCCTTCGTGCGAAGGGAGAGGCGGGAGAGCGCGAGCCCGCAGGCCGGGAGCGCGTCGGTCGCCATGATCGCAGGGCCGCCCGCGTCCGTCACGATCGCGACCTGGCGGCCGTTGGGCAGCGGCGCGCCCGAGAGGGCCTGGGTGAAGTCGAAGAGCTCCTCGAGGGTGTTGGCGCGGATCACGCCGCACTGGTCGAAGAGGCTCTGCACCGCCGCGTCGGACCCGGCAAGGGCGCCCGTGTGGGAGCGCGCCGCGCGGGCGCCTGCGGCGGTGCGCCCGCCCTTCACAGCCATGATGGGCTTGCGCTTCGAGAGCGGCCGGCACACGGAGGCGAAGCGCGCGGCGTCGCCGAAGGTCTCGAGGTACATTAGGATCACGGACGTGGCCTTGTCGCGCCCGAAGTACTCGAGGAGGTCGACGGTGTCGACGTTGAGGATGTTGCCCATCGACACGAACTTCGAGAACCCGATGTTCTGCCCGCGCGCGTATTCCATGATGGCGGCCGAGAGCGCGCCGGACTGGCTCATCATCGCGACGTTCCCGCGGCGGGGCATGCCAAGCGCGAAGGTCGCGTTCATCGACACGTCGGGCGCCGTCGTGATGCACCCCATGCAGTTGGGGCCGACCGCCCGCATCCCAAACTTCGCAAGGACGCGCTCGACGGCTTTCTCGCGCAGGCGCCCTTCCTCACCGACCTCCCTAAAGCCGGCGGTGATCACGATTGCCGCGCGCACGGCCTTGCGCCCGCACTCCTCGAGGGCGGCCTCCACGAGGGCGGCGGGCACGCAGATCACGGCGAGGTCGACCGGCCCGGGGATGCGCGAGACGGAGGGGTAGGCGCGGATCGAGAGGATGTGGTCGGCCCGCGGGTTCACGGGGTACACGGTCCCCCGGAAGCCGTCGCGCACGAGGTTTCGGACGATCGTGTGGCCGATCGAGCGGGGGTCGCGCGAGGCGCCCACGACGGCGATGCTGCGGGCCGAAAACACCGCGTCGACGGGCGTGGCGGTGCGGCGGGGCGAACCCTTGGGCTTCGAGCCGGCCACCTTTCGCCTCCGGCGGGGGCCATCGGCGGGGCGCTATTTTAACGGGCGCGCAAAGAGAGTAAGGCGCGATTCGAAAAAAAGGAAGGCGCCGCTGGGCCGCCCCTCAGCGCGCGGCCATGCGGGGGAAGGCCCCCTTCGGCTCCTCGCGGGGCGGCGCGTCGAGGTACTCAAAGGACGCGCGGACCTCAATCGGGGCGGCCTTGGCGGCCTCGATGGCCTGCGCTGCGGCGCGGGCGGCGGACATCATCGTGATGAAGGGGATGCCGAGGTCGACGGCCAGGCGGCGCATGGCCGCACCGTCGCGCTTGGCGCCCGACCCTTCCGTAGGCGTGTTGATGATGAGGCGGATCTGCCCCCGGCGCATGAGGTCGAGCGCGTCGGGCGCCTGGCGTTCCGACACGCGGAACACGGTCTCGACCTTGAGGCCGTGCTCGCGCAGGTGCGTCGCCGTGCCCTTCGTCGCGCAGAGCGTGAGGCCGCAGGCCGCGAGCTTGGCCGCCACGGGGACGAGCTTGGGCTTGTCCTCGTCGCGCACCGTGAGGTAGACGGTCCCCTCGAGCGGCAGGCGCGCCCCGGCGGCAAGGAGCCCCTTGTAGTAGGCGACCCCGAAGGTCCGGTCCCACCCCATCGACTCGCCGGTCGACTTCATCTCGGGCGAGAGGATCGCGTCGACGCCGGGCAGTTTCTGGAAGGGCCACACGGGGACCTTCACGGACACGGAGTGCTCTCCGCGCTTCTTGAGGTCGAAGTCGGCGAGAGGCTTGCCAAGCATCACCTTAGTCGCGACCTTCGCAAGGGGGATCCCGATGGCCTTCGAGACGTACGGAACCGTTCGGGAGGCGCGGGGGTTCGCCTCGAGGATATAGACCGTGCCGTCCTTGACGGCCATCTGGAGGTTCACGCACCCCACGACCTTGAGGGCGCGCGCAATCCGCCGCGTGTAGTCCTCGATCGTGCGCTGGGTCTCCTGCGCGAGCGTCTGGGGCGGGATCACGCAGGCGGAGTCCCCCGAGTGCACGCCGGCCTCCTCGAGCTGCTCCATCACGGCGCCGATGAACACGTCCTTCCCGTCGCAGACCGCGTCGACGTCGACCTCGACGGCGTCCTGGAGGAACTTGTCGACGAGGATCGGGTGCTCGCTTGAAATCCGCGCGGCGTTCGAAACGTAGAACTCGAGCTCCTCGGGCGTGTGGACGATCTCCATCGCCTTCCCGCCGAGGACGTAGGAGGGCCGCACGATGACCGGGTAGCCGATCGACTTGGCCAGGTCCTTGACCTCTTCGAAACTGAAGCCCGTGCCGCCCTTGGGCTGCGGGATGCCCATCTCGTCCATGAGCTTGCCGAACCGGCGCCGGTCCTCGGCAAGGTCGATGGAATCCGGCGAGGTGCCGAGGATCCGGGTCTTGAGGTCGCCGCGGCGCTTGAGCTCGCGCTCGAGGGGCACCGCGAGGTTCACGGAGGTCTGGCCGCCGAACTGCACGATGACGCCCTCGGGGCGCTCGCGCTCGAGGATGTTGAGCACGTGCTCGAGGGTGATGGGCTCGAAGTAGAGGCGCGTCGAGACGTCGTAGTCGGTCGACACGGTCTCCGGGTTGTTGTTCACCATGAGGGCGTCGAAGCCCTCCTCGCGGCAGGCGAGCACGCCGTGGACGCAGGAGTAGTCGAACTCGATCCCCTGGCCGATGCGGATCGGGCCCGAGCCGAGGATCAGGACCTTGCGCTTCGGGCTCGCGCGCGTCTCGTCCTCGTCCTCGAAGGTCGAGTAGAAGTACGGGGTCTTGGCCTCGAACTCCGCCGCGCACGTGTCGACCATCTTGAAGGTCGCGCGCGCGCCGGACGCCTTCACGGCCTCAAAGACCTCGCTCTCGGTCCTGCCGGTGATCTTGGCAAGCGCGAGGTTCGTAAAGCCCGTGCGCTTCGCGCGGGCGAGGAGCGGGGGGGGGACCTGCGGCGCGGCTGCTGCAAGCTCGGCCTCGAGCTCGACGATCTTGCGCACCTTCTCAACGAAGAAGAGGTTCCACTTCGTGAGGTCGGCGACCTCACCGGGCGCCATCCCCCGGCGCAGGGCCTCGGCGATGGCCCAGAGCCGCTTGTCCGTGGGGGCGAGGAGCTCCTCGATGAGCCGGATCTCGTCGAGGCGGAGGGGCTCAAGCCACTTGAGGTCGATGTCGAGGGACGCGACGGCCTTGAGGAGCGCCTCCTCGACGCTGCGGCCGATCGCCATGACCTCGCCGGTCGACTTCATCTGGGTCCCGATGTGGGGGTCGGCCGTGCGGAACTTGTCGAAGGGCCACCGCGGGAGCTTGACCACGCAGTAGTCAAGCGCGGGCTCGAAGGAGGCGGGCGTCATCCCCGTGACGCGGTTCGGGATCTCGTCGAGGCGCAGTCCCACGGCGATCTTCGCGGCGACGCGCGCGATCGGGTACGCGGTGACCTTCGAGGCGAGGGCCGACGAGCGCGAGACCCGGGGGTTCACCTCGATCACTCGGTACTCGCCCGTGTCGGGGTTGAGCGCGAACTGCACGTTGCAGCCGCCCTCGATCTTGAGGTGGCGGATCACCTTGAGCGCGGCGCTGCGGAGGCGCTGGTGGTCGTAGTCCGAGAGGGTTTGGGAGGGCGCGATGACGATCGACTCGCCGGTGTGGATCCCCATGGGGTCGAGGTTCTCCATGTTGCAGACGGTGATCGCGTTGTCCGCGCCGTCCCGCATGACCTCGTACTCGAACTCCTGCCAGCCGAGGACGGACTCCTCGATGAGCACGGTGTGGATCCGCGAGTAGGCGAGCCCGCGGCCCGCGATGTCCTCGAGCTCCGCCTCGCTGCGCGCGATCCCCCCGCCCGTCCCCCCGAGGGTGAAGGAGGGGCGGACGAGCGCGGGGTACCCCCCGATCACCTCGCGCACGATGCGCTTGGCCTCCGCGACGGAGCCTGCGGTCGCCGACTTCGGGATCGGCTCGCCGATCTGCCGCATGGCCCCGGCAAAGAGCGCACGGTCCTCCGAGGCCTCGATGGCGGCAAGCTGGGTGCCGAGCAGGCGCACGCCGAGGCGGTCGAGGGTGCCGCGCTCGCCGAGCTCCGCGCAGAGGTTGAGGGCGGTCTGCCCGCCCATCCCCGACAGGATCCCGTCGACGCGCTCGCGCTCGAGGACCTTCTCGATGACCTCGGCGTTGAGGGGCTCGAGGTAGACGCGGTCGGCCGTGTCGGGGTCGGTCTGGATCGTGGCGGGGTTCGAGTTCACGAGGACCGTGAGGATGCCCTCCTCGCGCATCGCGCGGGCCGCTTGGGTGCCTGAGAAGTCGAACTCGGCGGCCTGGCCGATCACGATCGGCCCGGAGCCGATGATCATGACCTTGCGGATTTTCGGGTCGAGGGGCAAGGGGGGCTCAACCTCCGCCAAAGGCCGGCTTGCCCTCGAGCATCCGCGCGAAGGCGCCGAAGAGGAAGTTCGTGTCTAAGGGCCCCGGGGCGGCCTCCGGGTGGTACTGGACGGACCAGATGCGCCCGCCGGACGCCTCGATGCCCTCGACGGTGCCGTCGTTGGCGTTGACCTGCGTGACGCGGGCGCCGTCGGGCAGCGAGCCTTGCACGACCGCGTAGCCGTGGTTCTGCGAGGTGATGTGGACGCGGCCCCCGTCGAGGAACTTCACGGGCTGGTTCGCGCCGCGGTGTCCGAACTTGAGCTTGAAGGTCGCGGCCCCAAGCGAGAGCGCGAGGAGCTGGTGCCCGAGGCAGATGCCGACGGTCGGGTACTTGTCCTTGAGTTCGCGCAAGCAGGGGACGAGGGTGCCCATGAGGTCGGGGTGGGCGGGGTCGCCCGGCCCGTTGCCCACAAAGACGCCGGCGGGCCGCAAGGCCTCGACCTCGGAGGCGCGGGTGTCGAAGGGGAGGCGCACGACGCGGCCGAGTTTCGAGAGGTTGCGCACGATGTTCTCCTTGGCCCCCGTGTCGAGGAGCGCGATCGTGGGCCCCTTGCCGCCGAGGTCGATAGGCGAGGGGACGGACACCTCGGCCACGAGGTTCGAAAGGTCGGGCGCTTTCGCGGCCCGTACGCGCTCGACCCACTTTTGCAGGTCGGGGTCTTCCTCTTTGACGACGGCGCACTTCAAGGTCCCGCGCTCGCGGACCCGGATCGTGAGGGCGCGCGTGTCGACGCCCGAGATCCCCGGCACGTCGAAGCGCTTGAGGAAGGCGTCGAGCGTCTCCTTCGAGTTCCGGTGGACTGGCAGGTCGCAGGCCTCCCGCACGACATAGGCGCGCACCTGGGGCGAGGCGGACTCGAAGTCCGAGCTGTTGAGGCCGTAGTTGCCGATGAGCGGGTAGGTCTGGAGGAGGACTTGCCCGCGGTACGAGGGGTCCGTGAGCGACTCCTGGTAGCCGGCCATCGCCGTGTTGAAGACGAGTTCGCCAAAGGCGGTCTTGTATGCGCCGAAGCCCACCCCGGGGACGACGGTGCCGTCCTCGACTACGAGAGTGGTGCCCATCCCTGTAAGCCCGGCGGGGATTAGAGGACTTGGATTTGAACGTAAGCCTGGCTCGAGGATTCCGGCGCCCGCAGTGGAGGGCGCGCCGAGCCGGGAAAAGGTTGATGGGCCGCGCCGCCCCATTGGGAAGGGGGCCCGCACATGGCCGAAGACGAGTCGACGGTCTATGCGCCGGCCGAGGACACGCAGCTCGTGCTCGAGGGCCTCAAGGTCCGGGCCGGCGAGCGGGCGGTCGAACTGGGCACGGGCCGCGGCGACATCGCTCTCGAGCTCGCGCGCCGCGGCGCGCGTGTCGAGGCGACGGATGTAAACCCCGCGGCGGTCGCCGTGGCCTCCGCGCGCGCCCAAGCGGAGGGGCTCCCTGTGCGCTTCTTCGTGGGCGACCTCTTCGCGCCCTGTAAGGGAGCCTTTGACCTGGTGGTCTTCAACCCGCCCTACCTGCCGACCGGGCCCCAAGACCGCGTCGCCGGCGCGCTCAACGCCGCCTTCGACGGCGGGGCCGATGGGCTCGCGGTGACCCGCCGGTTCCTCGCGGCGCTCCCCCTGCGCCTCAAGGCAGGCGGCCGCGCGCTCACCGTGGTCTCTTCGCTCTCGCCTTGGGGCGCGTTCCTCGCCGCGGTCCCGGCGGGCTTCGAGGCGCGCGTGCTTTCGAGGGCGCGCTTCGACTTCGAGGAACTCCGGCTCGTCGAGGTTTCGAGGGCGCCTTCTCGTCCCAAGCGAAAAGGTGGAGCTCGTTCCCCTCGGGGTCCGACGCGCGCGCGATCCGGTAGCCCTCGGGCGAAGGGGAAGGCGGCGAAAGGACGGTCCCGCCTTCCAAGGAAAGGCGGCGCAGCGCGCCCTCCAAGTCGTTGACGGCAAGGTCTGGAAGGACGCGCGAGTGCCGGCCTTCCCCGCGCAGCCTGCCCCCTACGACCGCGATGTAGGGAGGCGCCTTCCCGAACATGGCAAAGGCGTTTTCCGGGTCGACCATGGCCGCCGGCCAACCGGTGGCCTCGCGGTAGAACGCGCAAAGGCGCCCCCAGTCGCGGGCGCGGACTTCGACCATGAAGAGCGACGCGCTGGGCTTGGGTTTCCTGCGGGCCGCGCGCATCACCTGGCCCCAGGCGCATGGGCGAGCGAAGGACTTTGCCCCCACGGCGGGCACGCGAAGGGCCCGGCCGTGGGTGGGCCTGCGGCAAGTTGCCCAGCCAATTCAATGGCTTTATTACAGGTGCGTCCGATCCAGCGGCGGCCTCCTCTGCCTTCTGGACGGTTCCATCCTATGGCCGTTCGAAAGTCCTCCTACCGCCGCCCCGCCACGCCGGAGGGCCTGCGGGCCATCGAAACGGACTCCGTCGACTGGTATTCGCCCGAGCTCTACGCGAACTTCAACACGGGCGTGCTCGAAGAGTACCTCGAGGAGCGCAACCGGCGCGACTCCTTCGACATGTGCCCGTGGAGCTGGAATGCGATCCTCCTTGGCGTCCTTGTCGGGACGATCTTCGCCTTCATTACGGAGTACGTCGGGCTCAAGGTCGGCATTGCGGTGGCTGGCGGGAGCTACGTGGTCTACGCGATCGGGCTGGTCCTCAAGTGGAAGCCGACCCTCAACAACAACGCGGGCGGGGCCGCGACCGCGGCGACCTCGATCGGCACGGGATTCATCTTCATCTACCCGGCTGTGTGGCTCCTCCACGCCGGCACCGCCTATGTGCGCGATGTCCTGCCGGACGGCACGAACGTCTACTGGATCCCGGAAATCCCGCCGGTCGGGACCGTGATCCTGGCGACGATGCTGGCGGGGATGCTCGGCACGGTCTACTTCATCCTCTTCCGGCGCATCTGGCTCGTCGACGACCCCCTGCCGACACCCGGCTTCGAGGTCAGCGTGCAGCTCATGGAGATCGCCAACGAGATCCACAAGGGGACGCCCTTCAACGCGCGCCGGCTCATCACGCTGATCTTCGGGACGACGGCGGTGGCGGGCGGCTACACGTTCCTCAAGGACGGCGAGTTCTTCGGACCCGACAAGCACGCGCCCTTCGACCTCGTGGCCAATGGGCTCGGCCTCGACTCGGTCTACTCGGCGGGCGTCATCCACGTCCCGCCCGAGATGCAGCACTACACGAGGCCCGAGCTCGGGCTCTCCTCGCTGCTCATCGGGATCGGGTGGTTCATGCGCTTCCGCGTCGCGATGCTCGTGTCGCTGGGCTCCTTCCTAACGTGGTTCGTGATCATCCCGATCGCCGTGAGCTCGCACGCGCCGGTTTACGACGTGGCGCTCCACCAGTTCGTCGACCTTGACGACGCCGAAGTCGTCCTCGGGGCGCCGGCCTCCTCGGTGGCCTTCGCGCGGATTGCGCGCTATGTCGCGATCGGCGCGATCCTCGGGGGCGGCCTCCTCGCCCTGTTCAAGATGTACGCGGTCTTTGCGCCGGCGATCCGCGACGTGCGAAACGCCTTCCGGGGAGGCGAGCGCACGGACTACATCGCGGGCAAGGGGTGGTACGAGTGGCCGCTCTCCCACATCGTGATCCTCATTGTCCTCATCCTCATCGCGATCCCGACGATCTTCGTCGTGATGGGCGGCTTCTCGGTCGGCCCCTCGATCGCGCTGGGGGGCCTCCTTTTTGCCGCGACCTTTGCTCTGGGCGCGATTGCCGTGAAGGTCATGGGCGAGACCGGCCAGGAGCCCGTCTCGGGGACGACCTTCCTCTTCCTGCTCCTCTACGTGGGGATCCTCTTCGCCATCGGCACGCGGCCGGAGGAGATTGCGCTCGTCGCGCTCATCGGCGCGACGGTCTTCGGCTGCGCGATCACGATGAGCGGCACGATCATCCTCGACTACAAGGCCGGCCTCTACGTGGGGAACCGGCCCTACCACCTCATGCGCTCGACGCTCACGGGGATCATCCCCGGGACCGTGGCGGCGGCGATCGCCGCGACGGTCTTCTCGATCCTCATGGTGAGCGGGCGCGCCGACTTCATTGCGCCGCAGTCGAACGCCTTCGCGGGGTTCACCTCGACGATCCTCGGCGGCCCTGCGACCGCGTACCTCGTCCAGTACATCCTGCTCGGCGCGGGGATCGGGATTGCGGCGGAGTACCTTACGGGGATGGGCACGGCCTTCGGCCTCGGGATGTACTTCCCCACGTCCGTGGTGACGCCGAACCTCCTCGGGGGGATCCTGCGGGACTGGTACGAGCTCCGGATCCTCGAGCCCCGGTCGAAGGCCGAGAAGTGGTCGGAGAAGAGGTACATCCTCAGCGTCCTCGACACCTTCATGGTCGCTGCGGGCCTTATCATCGGCGAGGCGCTCGTGGGCGTCCTCATCACGATGATCTACCTGACGCAGTAGGGGGGAGGAGGGCGCGATGTCGACGGGGACGGACCAGATCCGGATCGGGAAGCTGAGGATCAGCCGGCGCAAGTTCAAGCGGCGCGTGTACCAGGTGATCTCGATCCTCATCGTCTTCTGGTTCCTGGCGGCCCTCGTCTACACGATCCTCTTTGGCCAGGCGCCGCAGTGAGGGGAGCCCTAGCGGCGGGGGCGGACATCGAAGCCGAGGGCGCCCCAGGCCTTTCGTGCACGCGAGAACTCGGGGAGGAGGTAGCCCGCGCGGCCGCGCTCGCGCCTCGTGAAGCGCCAGGGCTCGCGGCCGACGGCCTTCACGTAGAGACTAAGGAAGCGCTTGAGCTCGCCCTCCTCTTCGGCCGGAAATCCCTCGACCTTGAGGTGCGCGATGAGGGCGCCCGGCGAGACCTCGGTCTCCCAGGTCTCGATGAGGCACGGGAGCCCTTCCTTGACGTGGAACTGGAAGACGTGGGCGCCCTTGGGGAGCATGATCACGAGCGCGAACTTCGAGTAGAAGCGCGTGGTCTTCGCGCGCTCGAAGGGCCAGCCGAGTTCCTCGAGGGCCGCGCGCACGGCGCCCGCCGACTCGACGGCGCGCAAGGAAACGGGGGACGCCCAAGAGCGGCGGGCCTGGGGGATCTTCACGGTCGGCATCAGGGCCCACGCCCCTTGCGGCGGGGGGCCGCGGGCTCGAAGCCTCGCGCGGGGCGCACCCCGACCCGCCGGCATGTCGAAAGGACGGGGCAGATCGAGCAACGGGGCCCGATGGGCTTGCAGACCGTGCGGCCGTGGTTCACGAGGGCGTCGTTGAGGTGGAGCCACGAGTCGCGGGGCGCAAGGGCGCGCAGCGCCGCCTCGGTCTCCTCCGGGCGCTTCGTGGCGACCCACCCCAACCGGTTCGAGATCCTGTGGACATGGGTGTCGACGGCGACCGCGGGCAGGCGGAAGCCGTTCACGAGGACGACGTTCGCGGTCTTGCGCCCCACGGAAGGCAAGGTCGTGAGGGCTTCGATGTCCCGCGGCACGGTCCCCCCGAAGCGCAGGAGGAGCTCGTTGGAGATCCGTACAACGGCCGCTGCCTTCTGGTTGTAGAACCCGACGGGCCGGATGAGGGACGCGACCTGCGCGGGGTCGGCGCGGGCAAGGCGGGCCGCGTCGGGGAAGCGGGCGAATAGGCGCCGCGAGGCCTCGTGCGTGACCTCGTCCTTCGTCCGGTGCGAGAGGACGGTCGAGATGAGAACGCGGAAGGGGCTGCGGCGGGGTAGCATGGTCTTGCCGTAGCGCCGGTAGAGCGTGGCCACGACAAGGCGGACCTCCGCGGGGGACGCCGGGGAGGGCGCCACGCGCCTTTGCGGCAAGCGGCTCATTCCTCTTTGACTTCGAGCTCCAGGGTGGGCCGGAACGACTTGATCTGGCCGGCGGCGACGAGCTCGGTGACCCACTCGATGAAGGTGGCCTCGTCCATGTCGAACTCCTCGGCAAGGACCTCGAAGGGGCGCGCGACGACGGGGAAACCCGCCTGGAGGTGCTCGATGAGCTTCCTGTCCCTCGATGTAAGCTGGGCCTGCCTGGGGCTCATGGCCGCGGCATTTGGTTGCGGTATATAGCATTTGTCGGTTGAAGGCCAGGCGGCTCTCTAAGGGCCGATGGGAGAAGGTTTCACGCCCCGTTGCGGCGGGGCGGCCCGACGCGGCGCAGCTCGACGGAGCCATCGGCGCGGAGCGCGGCGGCAAGGCCGAGCCCGTCGAAGAGCTCCATGGTCCGCAGGGGGACATCGTCGCCGCTTAAGGTGCCGGAAGCCAGGTCGGCGCGGAGGTCGAAGTGCGTGCGGGCAAGGACGTCCTCGCTTCCAAGGGGCGAGGGCAGGTCGAAGACGCGGGCCGGTGCCCCCGCGCCGACGACGAGGGCCTTGAGGGCCTCTTCGGGAGCGGGCCCGTCGAGGGCCTTGCCGAGCCCCCGGGGCACTTCCTGGCGCAGAGCAAGCAGGCCGACCTCGCCCAAGGGGCCCCTGCCGAAGGCGAAGAAGGGCGGCTCGCGGACCGCACGCGCCGCGCGCAGGATGAGGTCGCGGGGCGTGTGCGGGAAAGAGGGAAGGACGGCGACGGCATCGCGGTATGCGCGCTCGGAAAGCAGGTGCCGGAGGAAGCCTTCGGCGCGCGCCCCGGGCGTGGGGCCCCCTAGCGGTTCGGCCCAGACGGGGTGGGGCGCTGCGGACTCCTCGACCTCGCCCCGCCTTGCAGGCGGGAAGTACGCGACGATCGGGTCAAACCCCGCGCACAGGTGCGCGCGCTCGATGAGGTCGCGCAACATGGCGAGCCCCAGGCGCCTCCGCTCCGAGGGCCTAAGGAGCGGGCCGCCGAGGTCGACGAGGTGGCCCTCCGAGCCGAACTCCGCAAGGACGACAAGGGCGCTCGAGTGCGGCATGGGGGGGCGGGAGGAGGAGGGCGCCCTGCGGAGAAAAGGGTGGCGAGGTGGCCGCTCAGGGGGGAGGGGGCGCGCCCGCCAGGATCGAGACGACGGACTCGAAGGAGGCCGAGCGCCACTGGGGGCCGTAGAGCTTGACCTCGTCGCCGACGAGGAAGTAGGGGGCGTCAAGGTCGTTGAACGCGATAGCCTTCCAGTGCTTGCAGGCCTCTTCGACTGACTCGTGGCTGAAGTCGACGTTGTCTTTGCCAAGGGCGCCTCGGACGGCCGCGCCGATCGTCTCGACCATCATCTCGCACTCGAAGCAGGGCCAGCCCTCGCAGGGGTCCGAGCAGACGATCGTGACCTTGAGCACGGGGAGGTACCGGGTGTGCGGATCAAAAAGCCCCGGATATAACCTTACTCTTCGAGCCTGGCTGGCACGGGCCCCGCTCAGAGCAGGCGAGCGCCGCCAAGGGCGATGCGGGTCACGGCGACAAACGCGCGGGGAAACAGGTGGCGCGCCTGCGCCTCGGACACGCCGCTTTCCAGGGCGAAGACCGAGTTGCCGAGCATGGCGACGGAGGCCAAGGCACCGGGTCTAAGGCGCGCGAGGGCCGCGCTGGCCTGCCTGGAGACGAGGTCGAGGGCCTTGGCAAACTCGAGCCCGAGGGCAACCGACCGCTCGGGCGTGGGCGCCTCGAGCAGGGCTTCGAGGCAGCGGCCGCCCACGCGCGAAAGGCGCGCCTTTCCGCGGGGGTCTTCGAGGAAGGCCCTCGTGGGCCTTGCTCCGAACGAGACGAGCAGGACCTCGCGGGCCCTGCAGGGCAGGCGGCGGATCGCCCCGAGGGGAGGAGGCCCCTCGCGCGTGCGCACCTCAAAGCCGCCGAGGGCCTGGGCGCCTACGTCGCCAAGGCCCGTGAGGGTGCGGACCTCGCCGCAGTGGGCCGCCGCGACGCAGGCGGAGCGGGGAAGGTCAAGGCCCATGGCCTCGTTGGCCGAGAGCGCCGCGCCAAGCGCGCAGGCGCCCGAAACGCCGAAGCCCGCACCGAGCGGCAGGGCGTACCGGTTCGACAGTACGAGGTGCTCTGGCACGAGCGCCGAGGGCGGCGCGCGCGAGAGAAGCTCGTCGAGCGTCGCGTGCGTCGTGCGGGCGGCGCGCACGGGCGAGCCGTTGTCCTGCACCTCGACGCGGAGGCGGCCGGTGCCGCGGACGTCCCGCACCGCAACCGGCGGCCCCGCCGCCGTGGCCGCGGTAAGGACGCCCTCCTCGAGGCAGAAGCCCGAGCCGAGGCTCCCGCGGCGGATCGGCGCGCCGCGTGGGCTGCCCGCGGGCCGGAAAAAGGTGCTGATGTGGCCGGGCACGAACGCACGCGCCCGCACGAGGCCCACCGCCCGCGCGCAGGCTACGGCGCGCGCAGCCTCAAGGCGACTCGCTCGGCCAACCGCTCCGCGGCCTCGGCCTTCGTCCCCTCGACGCGGACGGGCTCGCCGTCGCCCTCGAGGATCTCCCACGAAGTGCGCCCTGCGGAGACGTCCTCGAGGCGGTTTGCGACCATGATGTCGAGCCGGTGCTCCGCCTGCCGCTTGCGCGCGCGCTGGACGAGCGCCGCGGACTCGACGGCGGATTCGAGCTTGAAGCCCACGAGCACGCCAGAGAAGCGCTCGCGGATCGAGGCGAGGACCCGGGGCGCAGGGCGAAGCTCGAGCGTGAGGGGCTCGAGCCCCGAGGGGATCTTCCCCTCGCGCTTCTGGAGCGAGTAGTCGGAAATCGCCGCGCAGTTCACGATCGCGCCAAAGGCGTTCAGGTCCCCGAGCTCCTTGAGGCGCGCGAGGATGTCCTCGACCGACGAGAACGTGAGGGCGCGCACGCAGGGCGTGCGGAAGCGCTCCTGGAGGCCCTCGGCGGCAAGCAGCGTGACCTCGGCTCCACGCCCCGCAAGGGCCCGCACGAGCTCGGCGCCCGTGCGCCCGGACGAGCGGTTCGTGATCACTCGAACGCTGTCGATCGGCTCGGCGGTCGAGCCCGCGATCACAAGGACCCGGCGCCCCTTGAGGTCGTTCGGGCCCAAGGCGCGGCGCACGGCGGCGAGGATGTCCGCGGAAGGCGCCATCTTGGCCTTGCCTTCCTCGAGGACAGGATCGACGAAGACGACGCCGCGCGCGCGGAGTTCCTTGAGGCGCTCCTTGACCACGGGGTTTTCGAGCATGGCCTCGTGCATCGCGGGCGCCACGACGATGGGCATCCCGGAGCCCAGGGCCGTCGTGGCGAAGGTCGTGACCGGCGTGTCGTCGATTCCAAGCGCGACCTTGGAGAGCGTGTTGGCCGTCGCGGGCGCGATGAGGAGGAGGTCGGCCTCGCGGGGCGCCGCGCCGCAGTACCGCACATGCTCGACTTGGCCGCTGATGCGCGTGAGCGCCGGCGCGCCCGTCGCGAACTCGAGGGCCTCGGGCGTCACAATGCCTTGGGCCGCCTTCGAGAGCACCGCGACGACCTTCGCGCCGTTGCGGATGAGCTCGCGCGCAAGCTGCACGCTTTCGACGGCCGCGATCGAGCCGCAGACGGCAAGGACAACGGTCTTGCCCTCAAGCGAGGCGCCGGAGGCCCCCCGGATCCGGTCGGAGGGGTGCATCGGAAGGCGAGCCTTGCAAGCGGCGATAAACATATCCACAAAAGCGGCAATTAAGGGCCCCTTGGGACGGCGCCGCAGGACTTCCTGGATTGCAAACCGGGGCCGACACTGGGCGCGGAGCCTTCATATACCGGCAAGCGGCACTTCATCCCTCAAGAACTGCCAGGATGGATTCCTATGACAAACCGAAGGATCGGGCTTCGCACATACAAGAAGGTGGACCGCCGGGGCGTCTCCGAGGTCATCGGGACGATCCTCCTGCTTTCCATGACTGTCATGGTCTTTTCGGGGATCATCCTCTTTGTCAACACGCTCACGGGCCCGGGCGACCAGACCTATGTGAACCTCGTGCCGTCCCTTGAGCGCACGAACCCGAACAACGGGGTCGTGTTCATCACGCACGCGGGCGGCCAGCCGCTCGAAGCCTCGAGGACGAGCGTGATCATCCAGGTCAACAGCTCGAACTTCCCGCTCGCCGTCGAGGACGGGCTTGTCCCCGTCGACGGCCGGTGGGTCACGGGCCAGCGCTGGGCGGTCCCCTTCACGGGCAACCAGCTCTCCCAGAACGCCACGGTGCAGGTCATGGTGGTCGACGGGCGGACGAACCAGGTCGTTCTCTTCGCGGTCGTCCAGCGCGGCGTGGGGATCGGCGGGGCCTTCCCGATCATCGGCAACGCCGTGATCATTCCAGACGGCTACGTCTACAACACGGGCAACCACCTCTTCCGTGTGCGAGTCGTGGCCGTCGACTACGACAACGACCTGCCGAACAACGGCGTAAACGTAGAGCTCTCGGCCCTCGGCTGCGGCCTTGCGGACCAGACCCTCGCGAACACGGGGTTCGGCGTCTTCGAAAGCACCTCGTGGGCGAACATCACGACCTGCCTGCCGGCCGGCACGTACTTTGCAAACGTCACGGCGACGGACCTCGCGGGCCACGCGACGAAGGGCCGCGTACGGATCGAAGTCCGTTCGCAGACGGTGGTTGGGCCCGTGTCCACGGGCTCGGGGCCGTTCGGCTGGTCGTTCTCGAACCGTTTCCAGGCGTTCGAGATTTACGAGGCGACCGAATGGGACACGCAGCGGTTCAACGGCACGCCCACGCGGGACTTCGTGAAGGGCGAGACGGTCGTCGTGGTCGTGGCGAGCCAGTTCCTCAAGAACATCGACCTCCAGAACGAGCTCATGCTCTACTCGCCGATCGGCCTGCCGATCAAGGCGCAGGTCTACGGCGGCGGCAGCCCCTCGACTTCGACGCGCCCGTCGTCGACGGCCGCGTTCACGTTCGACGAGTTCATCGCGGGCTACTTCCTCTACACCGCCCGCTTCAACACGAACTCCGCGGCCTACGGCTTCAACGGCTCGCAGCTGGCGGCGGGGTCCTACAACCTCGAGATCACGCTCCGGACAAGCAACCTGCCGCCGCCGGACAACCGCTTCGCGACGGCGACGCAGATCAATGTGACCGACACGGCGGGCGGGCCGCTTCCGAACTACCCGAGGCTGCAGTTCTACCACGACAAGGCCCTCACGGACCCCTCGAACACCTTCAACTTCACCGAGCTCGTGTTCGTGAAGATCACGGTCGCCACGGCCACGGATGACGCCGTGTTTGGCGCCGTGACGATCGGCGACTACCAGGGCCACATCCAAATCTTCGCGCCGACGGGCAACCCGCCCGTCTCGGACTACACCGTCAAGAACGCGACCACCTACACCTTCAGCATCGACCTCTCGAGCCCGAACCGGGACCTCTGGATCTACGAGACCAACGCCTACGGGTTCACGCTCTCGCAGCTCATCGACGCGGACGAGAAGTACGCGCTCTCCGGCCAGCTCATCATCACAGGCCCGAAGTGGGGCGCCGACGTCGTGAGTGCGATGCGCGAGTGGCGCAACTTCCGCAACGACCGCGTCTATTCCCTGATGTACGAGAACGACAACGCGGGGAACTGGCCCGAGAACAACGTGGCGTCGATCTCGAGCAGCACAAGGCGCGACCCCAGGTGGGCTGGCCGCGACATGCTGGACGTGATGCTTGCCGACATGGACGGCGACGGGAGCCTCGACGCCGTCGAGGGCTCGGCCTCGGGGTTCGTGCTCCTTTTCCGGAACCTCGACGGTGTGGGCCACAACTGGGACAGTGCGCTCATTGACACCTTCAACGGTCCGGATGTCCTCTCCGTGGCCGCGGGGCGGATCGACGCGGACCAGTTCAACGACGTCGTTGCGGGCACGGACAACGGGCAGGTCTGGTGGTACAAGAATGACGGCTCGTGGGTCCCTCTCATCTGCGACCGCGTGTCGGGCCGGCGCAACTGCGAGCCCGTGGCCAGCGAGGACTCCGCGCCCAAACTGATCGCGAACTACGGCTCGGGGGTCCGCGTGGAGGACCTTAAGCTCGCGGACATGAACAAGGACGGGACAAACGACCTTGTCGCGTCGTTCTCGAACAACTACATCCGGATCTACTACAACGACGGCTTCGGCCACTTCGGGCTCCAAAACTCGAACGACTACAACTTCACAGCGGAGACCGCGGTCCAGGGAACGGTCACGGGCAGCTACGCCGCGACGCAGAGCTCGAACAACGCCTACGAGAACATCCGCGAGGTCAGCGGGACGGGCCAGTCGACCACCTCGTACAGCCCCCAGAGCGAGGTCATGTCGCTCTATGGGCAGGTCGAGACGGGCTCCTACGCGAACACGCTCGCGCTCGACGGTGCGCCGTATGAGGTCCTTGCCGAGACCTTCTACAACCCCGGCGGGGGCCGCTGGTTGATCCGGAACTCCTCGAGCGGGTCGGCGCCGGGCCACCAATACTACTTCGGGAACATCCCGTCGCTCGGGGGCAGCGACTTCGCGACCGTGACGATCAGCGCCTTTGTGAGCACGGGCACGGAGCCCATGGAGGTGCGGTACAAGGTCGGCACGAGCGGGTCCGTCTCCTCGCTGCTCGGGACGTTCAGCGAGACCTCGATAACAACGAAGACCTTCGCGCTTACGGGCTTCACCGGGGGCCACCTCTACATCGTGATCCAAGACTCCGACTACACGGCGGGCGACGACGACTCCGCGCTCCAGGGCGACCTCAAGCAGACGAAGGTCTCGCTCGACCTCGTGCGCGTGGATGTCGTCGAGTCGAGCGGGACGACGAGCCGGCTCGAGCACAAGTGGCAGTCTGCGACAATCCCCTCGGGCGGCGACGCGTACCGGTTCTTTTTGGAGGCGAACCACACGTTCAACAACGAGTCGGACGACATGGTCTTCGAGTGGAGCACGACCACCAACGGGCCCTGGAGCCCGATGCTGACCGTCACGAAGGCGGGCGACGACAACGGCCTCCAGAATTCCGTCCTGCCCTCGGGTGTGGGGGGCACGCAGATCTGGATCCGCGCAACAGACACGAACCGGAGCGCGAACGGGACGTTCCTCGACACGCTGTCCGTTGACCACATGTTCGTCCGGCGCTATTACACGATCCCGCTCATTACCAACGTTTCGACGGGCGCGGCGATGAAGGAAGTGGTGGTCGGCGACATGAACAACGACACGAACAACGACGTCGTCGGCGTGAGGAGCGCGGGCGGGGTCATCTTCTACGGCCCGGCGTACAACACATCGACATCGCTCCCGACTCCCGCCACGGCCTATGGGATCGACATCGGCTACATCAACGGCGACGACAAGCTCGACGTGGTCATCGGCGAGAACGACCAGTTCGTGCACGTTTTCACGAACGACGGGAGCTGGACCCGCACGCAGTTCGCGGACCTCAGCGTCATCCGGAACACGCGCACGAACTACGTGAGGATCGGCGACATCGACGGTGATGGTTTCGACGACGTGATGCTTGCCACAAACGACGGCGACGTGCTCTACTACCGGCACCTTCAAGGAACCGGCTGGTCGCTTGAGATCGTCGACAACCTGACCCGCCGGATCAACACGATCGACATCGGGGACGTGGACCGGGGGGTCATCTTCGACAAGTCTGGCAAGCTCCAGTGACCTTCAGGCGGGGGCCGCCGGAGGGGGCAGATAGGGCGCGTGGCGAGGGGCGGGCAGACGAGGCTTTCATTAGGCGTGTCAAGTGTGGGGGGAGGGGGGCAGGGAGCGTGGCGGCAGGGGGATTCCGGTGGCTGCCTTTCCGCGGCGACCGCAGCGGGCAGTCGGCGGCCGTCGGCACGATCCTTGCGATCATGGTCATGCTGATGCTCCTCACCGTCGTGACGACGCGCTGGATCCCGGTCTGGGTCGCCGGGCGCGAGGCGGAGCACGCCGGCGAGGTCGAAGCGCAGTTTGCCGAGCTCAAGAAGACGATCGACCAGCAGGCGCTCTTCGGGACCCCGGGGCTCTCGGTCGGCAACCCCCTCACGCTCGGCCACCCGGGCGTGCCGGTCTTTGCCCCGGGCGCTTCGGGGGTCATCAACAACGGGGCGTTCGGCGCAAACCTCTACCGTAACCAGCTCAACGTCCAGAACGCCACGCAGGTCCTGAACCAGACGGCCTACGGCGCAATCAAGTATTCGACCTCGAACACGCGCTACATCCAGCAGTCGTACCTCTACGAGTTCGGCGGGATCATCGTCAACCAGACGGACGGCCAGATCTTGATCGCGGGGCCGGGGTTCCAGTTCGACAACTCGTCGAACGCGACGCAGATCCGCCTCACGCTCATTTCGGTCGCGGGCGACGGTTCGAGCTTTGGAAGCGACGACACGATCAGCATCCGGACCTCGCTCCTGTTTGCCCCGCTTTGGACCGAGGTGAACTTCACGACGCCCGAGGTGATCTGGCTCAACCTCACGTCCGAATCGGTGGGTGCTTGGGCGAGCCACCTGAACAAAAGTATAAGTAGCCGCCTCCCGGCTGGACAGTTCAATATCACGCTGGACATGCTCACGAATACCGTGAGCGTCCGGTTTGAGACGGTCTCGAAGATCACGATTTCCTACCAAGTGTTCAACAGCGAACTGGATCTGTCTTGAGGACGAAGAGGAGAGGGGGCGGCAAACGATGGCGGCATCGAGCGACAAGGCACTCAGCCTCACGCAGGCGAAGGGGCTTTCGAAGGACCAGCAGGCGGAGATCGCCGAGATCGAGCAGGAGCAGCGCAACAAGATCTCTCAGGCCTTTGCGGACATGCGCACGAACCTGATCGCCTGGGCGATGAAGAACCAGGACCGGCGCATCATGCTGCCGAAGTCGATGTCCGCCGAGGACCTCGAGCTCAAGGTCCAGGAGCGAAGCGCGCCGACGCTGATCCCGAAGATCAAGGACCCGAACTTCGAAGAGGTCGAGATCAACGCGATCACGAAGCCCTATTCGTACGTGCGAATCAAGTACAACAAGGTCATGCACGAATACATGTACGAGGTCATCGAGCCCCAGCTCACGGACGAAGAGGTGAAGACGCTCAAGTTCGTGAAGGACACGCTCGTGAAGACGCTCGAGTACACCTTCGACGAGACGACGCACAAGGACAAGGAGGAGTACCTGAGAAAGTCGATCGACGCGCTGCTCTCGTCCCGCGGGATCACGCTCGTCCCGGTCTCCCGCGACCGGATCACGTACTACGTGATACGCGACTTCATCGGGTTCGCCAAGCTCGACGTGCTCATGAAGGACCCGCAGATTGAAGATGTCTCGAACGACGGCGTGCGGATCCCGATCTACGTGTTCCACCGCAAGTACGGCTCGATCAAGTCGACGCTGATGTTCGGGGACGACCTCGAGCTCGACTCCTTCGTGATCAACATGGCGCAGCGGTCGGGCAAGCACATCTCGGTGGCCGACCCCCTGCTTGACGCCACACTCCCGGACGGGTCGCGCCTCCAGGCCACGCTCGCGCGCGAGGTCACGACGCGCGGCTCCTCGTTCACGATCCGGCGCTTCCGCGACAACCCCTTCACGCCGCCCGACATGCTCCGCTTCCGGACGCTCGAGGTCTCGATGCTCGCGTACCTGTGGCTCGCGATCGAGCACGGGGAGTCCATGCTGATCTGCGGGGGCACGGCGTCCGGCAAGACGACGACCTTGAACGCGCTCCTGCTTTTCATCCCGCCGCAGCACAAGATCATCACGATCGAAGACACGCGTGAGATCAACATCCCCCACGAGAACTGGATCGCCGGGCTCACGCGCGCGGGGTTCGGCGCGCGCGGGGCCGACGGGAAGGCGGCGGGCGAGATCGACATGTTCGAGCTCCTTCGCGCGGCGCTGCGCCAGCGCCCGCAATACCTCATGGTCGGCGAGGTGCGTGGCAAGGAGGCCCAGACGCTCTTCCAGGCGATGGCGACGGGCCACACCGTGTACGGCACGATGCACGCCGATTCGGTGAAGGCGATGGTCCACCGGCTCGAGAACCCGCCGATCGAGTTGCCGCGAATCCTGCTGTCGTCCCTCAACATCGTGCTCCTCCAGGGGCAGGTGCGCGTCGGCAAGGGGATGAGCCGGCGGGTCAAGGGGATCATCGAGATCGTGGGGATCGAGCCCGAGACGAACGAGCTCATCACGAACACGGTGTTCCGCTGGAACCAGTCGGACGACACGTTCGTGTACAACGGCCACTCGTTCCTCTACGAGAAGATCCAGAACATGCAGGGCCTTACGACCGAGCAGATGAAAGAGGAAGTCAAGCGGCGCGAGGAGATCCTCGAGTGGATGAGGAAGACGAATGTCCGCAACTTCATCGATGTGGCGAAGATCATCTCGGCCTACTACAAGAACCCTGAAGAGACGATCAAGAACGTGCGGAAGGAACTCTACGGGTAACGAAACGGGGACCGCGGGGGCAAGGGGGGTGCGCGCGTGAGCATCGAAAAGAAGTCCTCGACGGAGATCCGCAGCGCCTTCGAGGCGTTCGACGCGAAGAAGGGCCAGTCGTCGCTCACGGCCGTCCAGCTCAAGGAGGCGGAGTTCCGCCTTGCCGGGCCCCACGTCGTGCGCCTGCCCAAGGGGTCGGCTCCGTACCGCGAGTCGCTCTCGCCCTTCCAGTTCACCGCGCGCAAGCTCGTCGGGCGCCGCTTCATCGACTACAGCAACCCAAACCTCGAGACGTCCCTGGAGCAGGCCAGGATGGCGATCCGCCCCGAGGACTACTGGGCCTACGTGTTCTTCTCGACGATCATGGCGCTCGTGGCGGGGATTGCAGCCTTCGTTGTCTTGGGGCTGCTCTTTGCGATCCTGAAGGTCAACCTCTTCATCGTGCCCGTGCTCATCGTCGTCTTGCTGCCGGTCCTCGCGTTCCTGATCACGAGCGGCTCGCCGAAGCGCAAGGCGAAGGGGCGCAAGCGCAACATCGAGAGGCGCATCTCGTTTGCCATGTCGTTCATCTCCGCGATGTCCTCGGCGAACGTGAACATCGACGTGATCTTCAAGGAGCTCTCGAAGCAGAAGATCTACGGGGAGATCCAGCGGGAGGCCCAGTGGATCACGCGCGACATCGAACTCATGGGCAAGGACATCCTCACGGCGCTCAAAGACGCCGCGAACCGCTCGCCCTCCCCGAAGTGGCAGGACTTCCTCCAGGGCGTCGTGACGACGTCGGCGTCGGGCGGCCAGCTGAAGCCCTTCTTCCTCATGAAGGCCGACCAGTTCAACAAGGACCGCCGGATCCAGGAGAAGTCGCTCATGGAGACCCTCGGGATGCTCGCGGAGACCTTCGTGACGGTCGTGGTGGCCGCGCCGCTCTTCCTAATCGTGATGATGTCGCTCATGGCGACGGTGAACGCCTCGTCGGGCAACTTCATCATCCTCATGCTCTACGTGATCGTGCTTGTGATGATCCCGATGTCCCAGCTCGGGTTCATCGTGCTCATCTCATCGATGGTCGAGGAGGTCTGAAGGCCCCATGGCGCTTGCGACGAAGAAAGCGGACATCCAGGTCGCCGGCAAGGCGCGGGCGGCCGAGGTCGACGAGACGGACCCACGGATCCAGAGGCTCGTCGAGGAGGTCCAAGCGCAGGTCAAGGAGTCCGAGCTCTCGCCCTTGAAGCTCGTGACGATTGCCGCGGGGGTCGTCACGGCGATCTTCGTGGTCATCGGGGTCCTCACCTTCATGCACCGGCTCCAGGTGCTCTGGTTCACGGGCTCCGACTGGATCATCCTCGGGATGATGGCCTTCATGGGGCCCGTGGGCCTCGCGAGGGCGCGGGAGGACCGCAGGATCAAGGGGATCGAGCAGCGCCTGCCGGACTTCTTGCGCGACGTGGCGGAGGGCGGGCGCTTCGGGATGACGCTTGCGAAGTCGATCGTCTCGGCGGCGGGCGGCAAGTACGGGCCGCTCACGCCGGAGATCCGGCGGATGGCGTTCCAGATCCAGTGGGGCGTTTCCGCGACCGAGGCCCTCGCGCTCTTTGGGGAGCGCGTGGACACGCCGCTCGTGAACCGCGTGTCGGCGCTCATCATCAAGGCCTCCACGGCGGGGGGAAACGTCGCGGACGTCCTCGAGCTCGTCGCGGTCGACACGAAGGAGATGCACATGCTCCAGAAGGAGCGGGCCGCGTCGATGGCGGCCTACACGTCGGTCATCTACATCGCCTTCGGCGTGTTCGTCGTGACCGTGCTGATCCTCCAGGCCACGTTCCTCGCGGAGATGGCGAAGACCGCGGCGGCTGCGGCCGCACAGGCGGCGGCCGCCCAGGCGGCCGGGGGCGGCGGGGCCACGGGGGGCATCCAGGGCGCGACGATCGACGCCACGCTCCTGCCGGCGATCAAGGACGTCTACTACTACGCGGCGATCGTCCACGCGATCGGCGACGGGGTGCTGGCCGGCGTGATCTCGTCGGGCAAGTTCTCCGCGGGGCTCATCCACGCGTTCATCATGACGCTCGGCGCGTTCCTCATGCTGCGCGTGCTTGCAGGCTGAGGCGAGGCGCGCCTGCTACTGCTTTTCCTTGCCCTCTTCGGAGAGCCTCTCCCACCAGGGGCGGTTGTCGACCGCCTGCCGCGCGCGGCTCTCGGCCGCCGCGCTCGTCCTCTTGCTGAAGTCGGAGAGGTAGCGCACGGTCTTCGCGGCGTCCCAGAAGATCGTACCGACGCGCCAGGCTACGACGATGCCGAGGAACGGCACGACGAAAGCCGCCGCGATGTAGCCGAGGTAGTAGAGGATGAAGGGCAGGCCGAACCACTCGGCCCCGGCGGTGTCTCCGGTGAAGGTCGAAAACCCGAGGAAGAGGAAGAGCTCCCCGCCGAAGGCGAAGACCCCGACGGCGCGCGTGAGCGTGACCGTGAGCGCGCCGACTTCCTTCACGATCTTCATGTTTGCCAGGAACTGCGAGAGGCCGAAGAAGGCGACGAGGGCGGCGAAGCTGCCGACGAGCAGGTAGGGGCCGAGCGAGGCGAAGGACTCGGGGACGGCGACATAGAGGGTCGCGGTGCCGTCGGTCGTCCTCGAGACCGCGTACCCGAAGAAGTCGTTCGCGCCGCCGGAGCGCAGGCGCGCGAAGTACGAGGCGACGAGGAAGGCGCCGTAGGGCAGCGCCGAGAAGAGGACGAGCTTGGCCTCCTGCTTGATCGGCTCGTAGTTCAGCGAGAAGACGAAAGCGCCAAGCCCTAGGGCGGCGAACCCGACCCCGCCAAGCCCGAAGGCGAGGGCCGTGAGGAGCGCGTACTCGTTTGCCGCGCCGGCGACCGGGCCACCCTGGATGTACGGGAGCATCGAGGTCACGGCAAGGGCGGCAAAGGAGGCGCCGACCCCGAAGACGCCGAACATGAAGAAGACGGCGTTGAAGCGGACGTCCCCGAAGAGGTCCTTCGTCCATTCGGCCGTGCGAGGAACCCCCCTTTTTAGAGCCTGGTCGTGAAGGCGAAGGACGTGAAGGAGTTGCGCTCGAGGGTGAACTCAAAGCGGAACACGCCGGGCTCCGGGGGCGCGCTCTGGAGGTTCTCCTGGGTCGCGCGCGGCCGGACGTGCAGCACGCCCGTGTAGGCGTCGGTCGAGAGGGCGTCGGCGGCAAGGGTCTGGACGTAGGCGGAGGCGTTGAGGCTCGCCGCCTGCGTGTTCTGGACCTTGAGGTGGACGACGACGCGGTCGGTGAGGGACCGGGAGGCCAGGAAGAGGGCCATCTGGCCGTCCTCGAGGTCCAGGGTGGCCCCCGCGGAGACGAGGGGCACGCTTGCTGCCACGGGCCACCTGCCAAGGGCGGGGGCGCGGAAGTTCGCGCGCGCTCTCTCGGAGGCGGACCCGCTGCCCGCATAGGTGACCGTGAGCGAACTGCCCGAAGCGAGCTGGCCGTAGGCGGAGAGGACCTCGCCGAAGGCGTTGAGCCCGAAGCGCTGTTCGACGGGCAGGTCGAAGGCCGTGGGGACCTTGATGAGCGCCTCGAAGCCGTCGCGGTTGAGCCCCGCGTAGACGGCCGTAAAGACCTCGTCGCGGCGCAGGAAGGCGTTCATCATGCCGGCAAGCGCGATGGCCGTGCCAAGGGAGTCGGCCTTGTCGTGGTTCCACCCCTCGGCGCCAAAGTCGACCGAGTACCGGTACACGGCGATCGGCAGGGGCACGCGGAGCTTCTGCTGGACGCGGGCCTCCGCGTCGCCAAGCACGGCGACCGCGTGCTCCTCGGAAAACGCGTAGAGGCTGGGGTAGAGTGCGCCGTCCGTGAGCGGGCGGTTGGGCACCTCGATGCGCACCGAGACCGCGACAAAGTCGATGAGGGCCCCCCCGGTCTGGTTCTGGAGCGGGTCGGCAAGGCGCAGGCGCGTGAGGAGCGCGTCGTTCCAGTTGCGCCCGTCCTGGGTCGACCCGTCGTCGATCCAGACGCCGACCTGGATGCCGGGCGAGGTCGCCTTCATCGCCGAGGCGTTCCGGAGCGCGGCCTCGGCGTAGTCGTCGGCGGTCTCGAACTTCTCCGAGTAGGCGCGGATGTCCTCGCCAAGGAGCCAGTAGCGCACGTCGAAGGGCGTCTGGCTGCCCCCAGCCTGGGCGGCCCTAAGGCCGCCCTCGGGGGTGCTGGCCGGGAGGTTCGAGTAGGCGACCCAGTCGCGGGCCTCGCTCGGGCCGCCGGTCGCCATGTTTGCCGTGAGCATGATGTTCGGCACGCCGGCGGCGTCGGCAAGCGACCAGAGCTCGAACGTGTTCATGAAGCCTTCGAGGGTCGCGTTGGCGAAGTGGTAGGACTGGGACACGTCGTCGGGGAAGCGCAGCATCTTCGGGCGGAGTTCTGCGGTCGAGGAGGCCGCGGAAGTGGCGACGCCGGACTGCGAGACGCCGTTTCCTTCGGCGGAGGCGGAGACCGAGACGCCCACGAACGCGGCGGGCACCGGGCGCGGGTTGACTTCCCAGTCGAGGGTGATGTCGACGTGGACGGGCGAGGAGGGGGCAAACGCGGCGAGGAGCGAAGTCGAGCCAAGCATGGCGCAAACGGTGGCGGCCACCCAGGCGGCGACGTACCGCATGTTCACGGTAAAGCCCCGTTTCGGAGGATAGCGGGAGCCCGTATAAAGACAACGAGGCGGACGCGCGCGCGTGAAAGTCGAAAGCGCGGGGCGGCGCGGAAGGCGCAACGCGCCGCGACAAAGCCTTAAAAGGGCGCGCCGGGCTAACGCGAAAGGCCAGACAGCCGACCGGCACCGTAGGAAGGCAGGGAGAAAGCGCCTTCGGGAAGGCGCGCGCCGGTGCCCTCACGCCGAGGTGGCCCAGCGGTACGGCGCGAGCCTGGAAAGCTCGTGGGCGCAAGCCTTCGGGAGTTCGAATCTCCCCCTCGGCGCTTCCTTTCCCCAAACGAGCGGAGTGGAGCGCGCGGCCCTAAGGGGGCGCGGGAGCGGCCGAACGCGGGCGCTTGGCCTTCCACCCGCGGGGGTACGTCCCGGGCTTCATGAGGACGCGCGTGGTGAGCGCGACGGGCCCTTGCGAAGCCTGGGCAATCCGCTCGCCCGAAAGGGACGCGCGGGCCACGGCGACGGCCTCGCCCTTCAGCGTCATCACCGCGACTTCGTCGCCGGCCGTAATCGAGGGCTCGACGGCGGCAAGGCCGGGCGCATTGAGGGGGGCGCCGTGGCACAGCGCGTCGACCGCCGAGTCCTTCACGACGACCTTCCGGTGCTGCGCGAGCAGGTCCTCGACGGGGTGGAGGAGCCTCTTCAGGTCCCCGGCGCGCGAGAGGTCGCGGGCGTTTTCGACGGCGTCGCGGAGCGCGCTCAGCGTGACGGCCTCGGGAAGCGTGAACGGCCCCACGCCCGTGCGGCGCAGGTCGCGCAGGTTTGCGCCGGCTCCAAGGACGAGGCCGAGGTCGTGGGCCAGCGTGCGGATGTAGGTCCCCGCCTCGCAGGCCACCTCGACGAGGGCGGCGCGGTCGGTGGCCTCGAGGACCGTGAGGGCAAAGATGCGGCGGATCCGCCGCTCGCGGCGCACGGCGGACTTCTTCGGGGGGACCTGGAGGATCGGCCCCACGAACTCCGCGGCGGCGCGCCGCACAGCCGCCGGGTCGACTGCGCGGTGGAAGGCGATGTGCCCCACATAGCGCTTGTCTGCGCCCTCGACGACCGCAAGGGCCTTGGTGGCGTCGCCCACGGCGACAAGCAGGAGCCCGGTCGCGTTGGGGTCGAGGGTGCCCGCGTGGCCCGCGCGCGGGGCCTTGAACATGTCGCGCACCCAGGCGGCGACCTGGTGCGAGCTCGGGCCCTCGGGCTTGTCGACAAGGACAAACGAGGAGGCCGAAAGCTCCCCAAGCGTGCGCTCCTCGGGCCGCTTGCCGTAGCGCAGGTCCGTCGAGGCCGCCTCGACGACCGTGAGCTTTGGCGGCACCTTGGAGACCCCCATCCGCGGCGCAAGCCAGGGGCCCCGCGCGCTACTTGCGCTTGCGCACGGCCCCGGTGATCTCCTTCGAGATCGCCTCGGGCGGCCGGTCTGAGCTGTCGATCACGAGGTCGTACTGCGAGGTGTCGCGCAGGTCGATCCCGTAGAGCTCGAAGTACCGGTCCCACTCGACCTTCTCGCGCGCCTGGGTGGCGGCCACCGCCGAGGGGACCGAGAGGCCGTCGCGATTGGCGATGCGCTCCGCACGCACCTTGAGCGGTGCGTCGAGCCAGACTTGGAAGGCGGCCACGCCGTTGCGCGAGAGCATGGGCCCCGTGAGCCTCCCTTCAAGCAGCACGTTGCCGGCCTTCGCGATCTCGAGGGTCTTCAGGTCGATCGACTTGTCCACGTCGGGGTTGCGGTGCGCGAAGGCGCCGAACTCCTCGAGGGTCATTGCGCGCGTGTCGGCAAGCCCGCGGAAGATCTCGCCGATGTTCACGTGCTTGAGCGCGAGGTCCTCCGCGACTTTCCGCGCCACGGTGGTCTTGCCCGCGCCGGGCAGGCCGCCCAGGGTTACGATGACCAAGGCGCCACCTTCAAAAGGGCCGCGAGTCCCACGCGGCGCGCTCGAAGCCCACCGAGCGGATATAGGGTTTCCCGTGCGAGGGGGCTAGCGCCTGCGGCTCCGGGCGCCCCGTGCGCCCTCCTTGTCGGCGGCCTTGGCTTTGATGAGGCCCCCCGGGGCCGCAGCCCCGCCGGGGGCGGGGGACGGGGGGCCGTCTTGTTCCTCGCCCGAGGGCCCCTCCCCTCCGGCGGAATCGTCCTCCTCGCTGTCGACGATCTCGACCTCGGACTCGTCGGCGTCGACAATCCGCGTGAGGCCATCGCCAGCGTCGGCCTGGCCCACGGCGCCGGGGCGGCCTTGGCGCAGGCGCCGCTTCGCGCGCTCGCTCTCCTTGTCAAGGACATCGCTGTCGTCGGCCTCGCCCTCCGCGCGCCGGATGAGGTCCTCGACCGTCGGCATCGGCTTCAGGGGCGCGTGCGGGTCAAACGCCCGGTAGCGCCAGAGCTTCAGGGCGGCGCCGAGGCAGACGGAGAGCGGCAGGGACATCACCATGTAGAGGAGCACCCAGTAGGGGAACCCGAAGGAGCCGTGGAGGGGCCAGCTCGCGGCCCACGGCAGGGAAATCGACGTGACCTGGACGTTGCGCGTGAGGAAGACGTTCAGCCACCCGAAGACCGCGAGAGCGACGACCATGGTCCCGATCGCGGGCCGCATGGTCGCGTAGTTGGCTTCCATCGTCTGGCTCATGACGAAAGGCTGCGCGCGCTTGAGCCTCTCGGCGCGGTCGACGTCGCGCTTGAGGCGCGCGTCGCCAAGCTCCCGCTGGAAGGACTTCTGCATGAGGCGGCCGCGCTCGAGTGCGATGTAGTCGCTCGACCAGTGCCTGAGGCCGGTAGAGAGGACGCCGGTGAGCGCGCCGGCGAAGAAGACCGAGATGACGGGCAGGTGGCCGCCGAAGCCGATCGTGGGGTTGAGCACGAAGGACATCCCGGCGCCAAGCGCCGCGGAGAGTGCGGGGTCGATCATGACGAAGAGCATGAGCATCATCGTGAGGAGCATGTAGGTCTGGCCCTTCGGCGCCGGGGGAGGCCGGGCCCGTCGGTTCTGCGCCAGGGTCCCACCCCTCACTTCGAAGAAAGGAAGACTTCCGAGAGCACCCGCACGGCCTCGTCGACGCCGCCGTCGAGGTTCGGGACGACCTTCAGCGTCGCGCCCGAGAGGACGGCCATGGCGCTTGCCGCCGCCCGGTTGAGCCCCTGGTGCTCCTCGATGAGCTCGACGGTGTCGCTGTCACGCCTGCGCGAGCCGTCCTTCGCGCGCCGTCCGAAGATCTGTGCGGCGGGCGCCTCGACAAGGACGACGGCGTGCGGGGCGATCAGCGTGAGCACGGTCATGGGGATGCCGGGGAGGTACCCCTCGCGCGTCTTGATGAGGCAGTGCGTGTCGATGATCGCGTCGGCCATCGCGCCGATGCGCTCGGCGGCCTTCGCCTGGATCTGGCGCTGGGTTTCGGCGGGCAGCTTGCGCATCTCATCGCGGGCCTTGGCCAGAGCGCGCGCCTGTGCCTCCTCGAACATGACGGTCCCGTAGTTCACGATCGGCACGGCGAAGGCCTTCGACACGCCTTCCATGACGCTCGACTTGCCGACCCCAGGGACCCCGGTCACGATGACGCGCACGTTCCGCCTCCTTGAGGAGCGGCCCTCCAAGGGCAAAGGGGGGCCATAAGGCCTCCTGCGCCCCTGGGGATCAGGTCTCGAACCCGAAGAGGCGGGCAAGGACCGGCTGGCGGTCGATCTCGCGCTCCTTGACGATCTCCTCGCTCATCCGGATCACGATGCCGACCATGAGGAGCACCCCGGTGCCGCTCGACTGGCCGGTCGTGCCGATCATGTCGGCGAAGCCCGCAAGCGCGCCCACAAAGGCGCCGGACATGATCGTGACGGTGGGGATGTACTGCTCGAGGACGCGGCGCAGGACCTTGGGGTCGCGCCTGAAGCCCGGGATCTGCATGCCGGACTTCTGGATCTGCTTGGCCACGGCCTCGGGACCCATGTTCGTCGTCTCGATCCAGAACTTGGCGAAAAGGACGGAGCCGCCGATCATGAAGCCGAGGTAGACCACGATGTGGAGGAAGACCTGGAGGCCGCCGTGGTCGTACGTGTAGCCTGAGTAGCGCTGGTAGTTGATGAGCGGCAGGAGCCACTCCTGGACGCCAGCGGGCTGGCTCACGTACCACGCGAGCCCGCCGATCGGAACCGTCGCGCTGCCTGCGATCTCCCCGGTCACGTCGAAGCGCCCGATCGCGTCGTTATGGCCCAAGAACGGCACGCCCTGCAGGGGCCCGGAGTAGAGCAAGACGGCGATCATGTTGATATTGGCAAGGAGGGCGGCCATGAGGATCACGGGGATGTTCGACGCGTAGACGAGGCGGATGGGGTAGCGGCCGCGGGCGCCGCGGACCTTCGTGTGGGCAAGGGGGAGCTCGAGGCGAGTGGTCTCGGCGTAGGCCACGATGATGAAGGTGGCGGCGGTGCCCATGAGTGCGATGATCGAGTTGGGCGGCGAGAGGAAGACCTGCTCGTAGTAGCCCTGCGAGAGTTGCTGGGCCGACGCGTGGGTGACGGCGTACCAGACCTTCGGGATCGTGCCGGCCGGCAGGTTCGCCTGCGAGGTCGCCGAGCCAAAGGAGATCGGAGCCGCGGGGTCCGAGGGGGCCCAGTTGATCGCGCCCGTGATGATCTGCTGGGCGACCCCCGCGGCGATGAAGAGCGAGATGCCCGACCCGATGCCCCACTTCGAGACGAGTTCGTCGAGCAAAAAGACGAGGTAGGAGCCCACGATGAGCTGGAGGATGATGACGCCTTTGGCAAGCTGGGTGCCGGAGAGGAAATGGCCGTTGAGGTTCGAGACGAGCTGGGGCGAAGGCGTGAGGAACCCCTGCACCTGGGCCCACGATTCCACGACGATCATGAGGATGACGACGATCTTCTGGACGCCCTGGTAGACCGACTTGTCGTCGGCGTTTGTGAGGTCGAGCTTGAAGATCTTCGCGCCCGTGAAGAGCTGCATGATGATCGAGCCCGTGACGATCGGGCCGATCCCGAGGTGCATGATCGACCCCTGGGCGCCGCCGAGGATCGCGCGGAAGGAGCGGAAGAGGTCGACCTGGTTCGAGGCCGGGTCGAGCCCGAAGAGGAAGACATTGGTCATGGCGAAGTAGAAGAGGAGCGTGATCGAGGTCCAGAAGAACTTCGTCTTGAAGCGCACGTGCTCCTTGGGCTTCGCGACGACGGGCATCCGCCGCGCGAGCGGGCGCAGCCAGTAGAGCTTGCTCTTGCCGCGCAGGTCGAGCTCCTCGTCGGGCGTGAGCTTCGTCTTCTTCTTTTTGGCCAAGACGCACCCTCCACCTTGCGGCGCCCGCGTGCTCCTGTCCCTGCGCCTTGCCTACGCCTTCTTGCCTTTCGCGGCGGCTAAGGCCTTCGCCTGGGCCGCTTTGCGCGCCTGCGCGCGCAAGTCGCCCTTGCGGGGCGCCGTCGCCTCGACCGACCCGCCGGCGGCCTTGATCTTGCCGACCGCCTGGGCCGAGGCCCACTTCACCTTGACGTGGAGCGCCTTCGTGACGTGGCCGCTGCCGAGGAGCTTCTCGATCCCGTGGGCGCCAAGGTCGAGGGCCCCCGAGGCCGGGGGCGAGAAGGCGCCCCAGCGCTCCTCGAGTTGCCGGACGTTGATGACCTCGAGGGGGGCTTGCGCCTCGTCGGGCATCGTGAACCCGTGGACGCCGAAGTGCTGGGGGTCGTACTTGACCGTGTAGAGGTACTTGTGCTTGTGGAGCCCCGCGTTCCCCGTGCCGCCGCGCTTGCCCTTGCCGCGGCCCGCCTTTTTGCCGCGGCCCATCGTGCGGTGGCCCCGATACTTTGAGGTCGACTTCCGGCTCTTCCTTGCGATCGGCATGGTGACCCCCCCTAGAGCATCCTGCGGATGAGCTCGTTGATCTTCTCGCCGCGGTCGCCAAGCGTGCCGCCGGTCTTGTAGTCGTGCGTGACCTTCTCGTAGCCCTTGCGCGGGGGGGCGAGCCTGAAGAGGGGCTTCACGCCGGGCAGGCGGCGCAGGTCCGCCTTCTGCGCTGCAAGCGCGGTGGCAAGCTCGGGAAGGGACTTGAAGGGCGTCTTCTCGGCAAGGTACGCGGCGGTGAGCGGCTTGCCGCCCTCGATGCGCCCGCGCTTCTCGAGGATCTCGAGCATGGTCTTCTCGTCGACGCGCCCCCAGGTCACATAATCCTTCACCTTGAGCAGCGTGCCGCGCCACTGGGGGTCCTCTGGTATGATCGTGCAGTGGTTCGCGCGTGTGAGGTGCATCATGCGCAGCGCGTCCTTGATGTCCGTGTTGATGTTGATGGTCCCGCGGACCCGGACGACCGCGAGCGTCACGGGGCCACGCTCCCCGTGCGGATCTTGAGGCGCTCGCGCTGCTCCTCGTTGATCTTGAAGGTCGAGACGTTCGCGAGCGCGTTGAAGGTGGCCTTCGCGTAGTTCACGGTCGTGCGGCTCTGGCCGCGCGTGAGGCCCCAGACGTCCTTGACGCCGGCAAGGCGAAGGACATGCTTGGCGACGTTGCCCGTCGCGAGGCCGACCCCGCGCGGGGCGGGGCGCAGGAGGACCTCGGTCGACCCCGACTTGCCAAGGATCGTGAGCGGCAGGCTGTGGGGCGTGTAGCAGCCGCACTGCCAGGAGCCGCACCCGCGTCGCACCTCGATGACCTTGAGCTTGGCCGCGTCGATCGCCTTGCGGATCGAGGGCCCGACCTCCTTGCCCTCGAACTGCCCGAGCCCGACGTAGCCGTTCGAGTTGCCGACGGCGACCGTGATCGAGAAGCGCACGCGGCGGCCCGAGTCGGTCATCCGCTGGACCATGTTCACGTCGAGCACCTCGTCCTCGAGGCCCGGCAGCAGGACGTCGACGATCTGCGCCTCGCGGAGCGGCAGGCGGCAGGCGAGCGCCTCGGTCATCGACGTGACCTTGCCGCTCTGGACGAGCTTGCCGAGCCTCGTC
>Ga0209342_10000914_pt1 | contig 33799 bp, 32 predicted proteins | sample RifCSP16_2_FD_184023 | JGI IMG/M metagenome (GOLD analysis project Ga0209342, IMG submission 184023) | Soil microbial communities from Rifle, Colorado - Rifle CSP2_sed 16_2 (SPAdes) (version 2) | ecosystem: Environmental > Terrestrial > Deep subsurface > Rock core/Sediment | place: Rifle...
CCTCTCCGAGCGGCGCTGGAGGATGGAGTAGAAGAGGATGGAGACGGCCATGATGACCACCATCCCCATCGCCACCGCATATCCCAACCCGGGGTTGTGGAGGACGTCGCCCGAGATCTGCTGGCCAATCAGTAGGGTGGCCAGGTTGAACATGCCGCCGGTCAAGGAGTAGGCGGTGGCATGGGCGCCGAACGAGTTCCCGAACAGCAGGATCATCGTCCCCAGGATCGAGGGCATGAGCACCGGCAAGGCCACGTGGCGCCAGTATTGACCGGGGGTGGCCCCGAGATTCTCGGCCGCCTCGCGCCAATCGCGTTTGAGCCCGTCGAGGGCGGGGAGCATGACGAGGACCATCAGCGGGATCTGGAAGAAGAGATAGACCAGTGTCAGCCCGGTGAAGGAGTAGAGGCTGAATCCAGATCTATACAGGTCGACCCCGAGTGTCTCGAATAACGCCGTGACCACCCCGACGCGGCCCAGTGTGAAGACGAAAGCGGCCGCCAGGGGGACTCCGGCGAAGTTTGATGCAACTCCGGAGAAGGTCGTGGTCGACGACCGAAACGGACCGGGAAGTCTCCCCAGCGAGACTGCCCACGCGAGGAGGAACCCGAACAGGCCGCCGAGGATGGCGGTCGTCAGGCTGATCCGGATCGACATGGCGTAGGCGTTGATCACGCCGGGACTCGCCAGCTGGCGGTAGTTGTCGAGCGTCAGGCCCCCCTTCAGCCCTTCGAAACTACGGTAGGCGAGTACCAGCGTTGGCGCGATCAGGAACAGGCCGGAGAAGATAAAAAAAGGAAGGACACCCAGCCAGGTGCCGAGGTGGACCCGTGGGGGGCGCGGCGCGCCCCCCACGGTCCGATCAGCCAATCGGGAGTCAGGGTAGAGGGAGGACTTCGACACCGACCACCGTCGGCCAGCCGGCGGTGATGACCGCCTTGGCGGCGTTGATCTCGTCAATCGTCGGGAAGTAAGCCCCTTCCGTGCTGGGTAGCAGCGCCACCATGTCGGCCGGGATGGTGCCGGCTTCCAACATCGAATTGAACCTGATCGGGTAGCAGTACCCGGAGGCCCAGCCGAGTTGGCCTTCATCCGAGTACAGGTACTCCATCCACAACTTGGCGGCGTTGGGATGCGGCGCGTAGGCGCTGATCGCCTGAACGTACACGCCAGCGAGGCGACCCGCTGCCGGTACGTTGGTCACCAGATCAGGATTGCCGGCAAGGGCCACGTCGTTGAAGATCGAGTTGTACGACCAGTCGACCAAGATCGGGGTCTCCCCGATCCCGACGGTGCGGGAGTCGCCGTCGATCGGGACGAAGTTACCGGCCTCGTTGAGCGACTTGAAGAACTCGAGCCCTGCCTGCGCGGCTTCCTCCCCAGTGGCGCCGGTCGCGAGACCGGCGGCCCATACCGTGAGGGCGGCCGCATTGGAGGTCAGAGGATCACCCGAGAGGGCGATCTGACCGCTGTACTCGGGCTTAAGCAGGTCGGCGTACTCAGTGGGAGGGTTCGCCACCTCTGCCGTGTTGACCTCGAGTGCCAGCACCCCGTAGTAGTCGCCGTACCAGAAGCCCTCGGCGTCCTTGGCGCCATCAGGGATTTCGTCCCAAGTCGCCACCTCGTAGGCCTGGATGAGACCTTCGTCCTTGGCCGTAGGCCCGAAGGCGAGGCCGACGTCAATCACGTCCGGGGCCTGTGGGCCCGTGTTACCCATGTTGGCCCTGATTGCCTCCAACTCCTCGCCCGAGCCGGCTCCGGGGTCGAGTTCATTGACCGTGATGCCGGGGTACTTCGCCTTGAAGCCCTCAAAGACTGCCCCGTAGTTGCACCAGTCATGGGGCAAGGCGATGGTCGTCAGCATTCCCTCGGCCTGGGCCGCGGCGACGAGGGCCGCCATCGGGTCAACCTCGGGCGGCATCGCGGTATCGGCCGCCGGGGGCTGCGTCGGAGCAGGGGGGGCCTCGGTGGCCGCCGGGGTGCAGGCCGCCAGCAGCATCAGGACGGCGATCAGGGCGGGTAGAGCCTTGTTCCATTGGACTCTCATCTCATCCTCCGTGGATTGGATAGGCGTTTCGTGCCCATTCCCTCATCCCGCGGCCTTCCGTGTGTCGTCTTCGATAGGCGCGGGATCAAGTTGGGTGGAGCTTCGGGACAAAGGATTGGTTGGATATCGCGCTGGGTCACCTCCGGGAGGCGGGTATGAGAGGGATCGGCCCTTCGGGTCACCCTCAGGGCGCGCCCTTGCCTCGCTAAGCCGTCTCAGGGAATGGGGAGCGGATAGAGATTGTGCCGCAAAGCTGATTGGTCAACTATAGCACGTCCCCTCGGGTAGTCAATGTACTCAGCCACAGGGTCCCTTCCGCCTGCCGGCCCCGCGGCTCACCCGTGTGCGGCCTGCCCCGCCGCGCGCGGAGAGATCCGCCCTCCCCGGCTTGCGCCGGGGAGGGCGGCCAAACATCGCCCAGCCTACTCGACTGGAATCTCCTTGTAGACCTTGTCGATCTCGATCCCCTGGCGCCGGCGGTAGGCGCTAAAGCCGAAGAAGATCACCGCCGCCAGTCCATACATCGCCACCATGAACAGCATCGAAGTGCTGTTCTGCCAGCCGATGCCGTACAGGTAACTCGGATCCCAGAGCCACACCACCAGCAGCCAGTCGAGGAACGCGAAGAAGATCAAGCCCATCGTGGTGACCAGAGGCACCCGCTCCCCGGCCAACAGGCGCCGGCCGACGAAGATCAGGATGTAGACCAGCAGGGCGGCGTTGATGAGGCTCAGCACAGCCACGAGGGCGATCATTCCTTGCGTCAGGCTGGTTTGGTCGGCCCACTGTGCGAAGACCTGCCGGCCATAGGTCACCATCAGGTAGATCAGGTAGCCGGCCCCGATCACAAACAGCGCCGTCACAATCCAGTTGAGCCAAGTCGGCAACCCGAAGCGCGCGATCGGCGAACCTTCAAAGATCCCCTTCTGCCGCCACGGCAGCAGGATGGCGGCCACCGCCGTTCCCAGGAAGGTGACGGCGATGACCAGCGTCGCATCCAGTACGATCGACTTGAAATTGAAGATGTTGTAGGCGTACAGGTAGGAGATGATCAGTGATGGGATGACCATCAGCAGCAGCGCGTAGATCGGCGTGCGCGTGCGCGGCTCGATCTTCGACACCCACTCCGGCAACATCCGGTCGAGGGCGGCGGCGAAGATCACGCGGGTCGACGAGAGGAACACCGTCCCCGACCAGCCGAACCACCACATCCCAACCAGGAAGACCACCAGCAGCTGCAGCGCACGGCTGGTGGTCAGGAAGGTGGCGAACTGCACCGGGTAAGGCCAGACCGGGATCGCCATCTCCGTCCCATAGAAGTAGTTGCTCCAGAAGGCGCCGTTGGCGTTCATGTAGAAGTCCCAGCCCAACGTCTTATTGATCAGGGCGAAGAACACCAGCGCCAGCCCGGCCGTGGCGATGACGGCCGCCGCCATGCCCCAGAAGTTGCGTTTGTAGTCCGAGGCGCCCCGCACTTCCCCATACAGCGTCGATCCCCAATTGGGCCATAGGTTGAAGAAGACCATCATGGGGATCAAGGCGAAACTAGCCAGCAAGGCGACCGATCCCGGTGCGCCGAACGTTGTCCCGGCCGCCTGGCCAGCTTCGATGGTGGCGCCGTAGTAATCACCCTGCGGCACTCCGTACAGCGCCGGCAAATTGCTGTTGAGGCCGGCGATGAACGACTCCTTGTTTCCCATCAGCAGCAGGGCGAAGACCAGGGCCAGCCCGACCATCCCCATGTAGAAGCAGAGCTTCTGGAAGCGGGCGTACCACTTCATGCCGACGGCGATGTAGATGAAGACGATGGCGCAGACCAGCGCCATCCCCACCAGCAGCCCCTCGCTGGTCCCGGTGAACCACAGCGCCGTCGCCGGCGCGCCGAGCAAGGCCGCCATCGGAGTCAGGAACTCATAGGACAAGATCTGGCCGTAGAGCGGCACCCACAGCCACAGGATGAACCACCAGCCGGTGACGGCGAGCAGGAACCCCAGCCCGCGCCCCAGAATCCGGCTCTGCCAGACGTAGTCGCCGCCGGCGCGCGGCATGGCCGAGATCAGGCTGGCATAGACGATGACCTCGAAGATGGTGAAGGCACCACCGACGATGACGGCCGTCGACAGATTCCCCGTGAAGTACCAACAATAAGAGAAGATGAACAACCCGAGGGTGATCAGGTTGATCGAGAACGTGGCATAGATGAATGCGTCAAAGCCCGACCACGAGCGCACCAGACCGCTGGCTTTGCGCACGAACAGAGTCGCTTCGCTCATCGGGAGGCTCCTTTGGAGATTGTGGGCCGAAGCCCGGGCAACGCCGGGCTGGCCCATGCGCGCTTCACTCGTCGCATCGGTGGTAGGGGCATGTTCCTCCGATAGGGACCTCCTTCCCTCGCGCACACCGTCCCGGTGTCCTTCCGGGAGCAGCCCCGCCCTCACCCTCTTCGCACTCTACGCCCCTTCGGGCGCCCCCAGGGGGCAGTGCGCCAAGGGCGGGCACCCCTTCGGGTGCACCCTGGGTGTGCACCCTGGGTGTGCGCCCTGGATGTGCCCTGAAGAGGGTAGAGACCGTGGGCCGCCGGCGCGTCGCTCAGCCCGTGGTCAGTATGTAGTTGCCGACCTTGTTCTCCTTCAGGTCCACCAGCGCGCCGTGCAGCACCCCCTGCTCGTACATGCTGCCTGGGTTGAGGCAGAGAGTCCGACCCAACCTGCGCGAACCCTTGCCTTCATGAATGTGGCCGTGCAGCCCGAGCAACGGCTTGAAGGTCTCGATCGCCTTGAGCACCGCCTTACTGCCGACGGGCACCAACGATCGGCCGGCGTAGGCCGGCCGCAGGTCCTTCGTCAGCTCCGGGGCCTCGTCCAGGCCGCTCCCGTACGGCGGCACGTGAAAGGAGAAGACGGCGTTGGCCGGATTCTTGACCTGGCTGACGACGGCTTCGATCCGCCGGCCCAACGCCTCGTCCGGCTCTTCGCGGTGGGTCTGCCACGGCGTCGGATTCGACCAGCCGGTGCTGGCCATCTCGTGATGCTCGTCGAGGGCGACGACCTGCCCTTCGACCGAGTGCACCGTACGCGAGGCGGCGATGGCGCCGTCGATTTCGAAGATGTCGTCGTTTCCCGGGCAGACGTAACAGCGGATGCCCGACCCATCGAGGCGGTCGTCGGCATAGGACATCCAGCGCTCCAACGTCTTCAAGGACTCCTGCTGGAAGAGCTCGTCCGACCGACCCGGCGTCTTCGATATCTCCTGTACCTCTTCCGGGGTGGTGAGGTAGGGATAGTAGCCACGATTCTGGATGGTCTCGACCATCCTTTGGACCTCGTCGGGCCCGTCCAGCATCTTCTCCTGCTCGAGCAAGGTCACTTTGTGCTTGCCGCCGGCCTGGGCGATGATCGGGACGATGGCCTTGCCGGTCATGTCGCCGCCCAGGATGAGGAGCTGCACGTCATAGAACTTGGCGGCGCTGATGAATTTCTTCCAACAGACTTCCGACCCGTGGACGTCGGTGGCGAAGAAGAGGCGGATCAAGGTTGGCCTTTTACCAGGGCGCTCCGAGGAGAGAAGGTGGTTTCCGTTGGGATGAAGGTGGAGCTGACGGCCTCGTGGGGTGTGCGTTTCCGCGTGGCGGCGCCACGGGCGGACTGTCCCTAGTATAGCCGTCTTCGGCGCGAGGTCAACGTGGTCATCGGCGAGGTAGAGGCACGGCGCGCCGTGCCCCTACACCTTCTTGTTCGATCGCTTGACGCTTATAATCCGCGCGTGAAGGCCCTTGCTCGGCGTGCCCTCGCCATCCACCGTCGGCTACTCGAGGTCTATGGCGAGCCCGTCTGGCGCCGGACCCTTCCGCCGCTGGACGAGCTGGTCTCCACCATCCTCTCCCAGAGTACCAACGACCTCAACCGCGACCGGGCCTATGACGCCCTTCGACTCCGTTTCCCCAGCTGGGAGGCGGTGCGCGATGCGCCGCGTCGCTCGGTCATCGCCGCCATCCGCGCGGCGGGGCTGGCCAACCAGAAAGGACCGCGCCTGCAGACGGCGCTGCGCCAAATCACGGCCGAACGCGGCCAGCTCGATCTCGAGTTCCTGCGCGGCCAGCCTCCGGACGGCGCCCGCCAATGGCTGCTGCGATTCAAAGGGGTCGGTCCCAAGACGGCGGCGATCGTCATGCTGTTCTCGCTCGACATGCCGGCCTTTCCCGTCGACACGCACATCTATCGAGTTACCGGCCGCCTCGGGCTCCGCCCATCCAAGGCCAGCGCCGAGCAAGCGCACGTCTCACTGGCCGCGCTCTTTCCACCGGATACGTACAAAGCGGCACACCTGAATCTGATTCGACTTGGCCGCGAGGTTTGCCAAGCGCGCCGTCCGGCCTGCGAACGCTGCCCGGTCACGAAATGGTGCGATTACTACAAGAAGGTGGTCCGTAGCTAGTGGCCAGTGGCCAGTCATCCGAGGAATCGTTTCTGGCCACGGACCACTGGCCACGGACCACGGTTCTCCCGTGGCACCGTCTGGTCGCGCTCAACGCGCTAGCGTTCGCGCTGGGGTTTGTCACCAACACTCTCGAGCCGGCCGTCCTCGGGCACCGCGTGCTCGAATTGGCTCCCCAGCTCAAGAACACGGCTTTCGGGTTGCTCACTTTCTTGGGCATTCTGGTCGCGATCGCTTGGCAGCCCATCATCGGCGACGTGTCCGACCGGACGAAGAGCCGTTGGGGGAGGCGATTGCCCTATTTCGTCGGCGGAGGCGCGGTCTTGATCGCGTCTCTCTTCTTGATCGCGCGGGCGCCGGGGTTGGGGTCGCTGTTATTGCTGCTGCTCTTGACCCAGCTCTCGACCAACACGGTTCAATCGCCAAGCCAGGCGCTCCTTCCCGACCAGGTGCCGGAACACCAGCTGGGCGCGGCCGCGGGCTGGAAATCGGCGCTGGAGATCCTGGCATTCGTCGCCGGCCGCCAGATCTCCGGCAGGTTGGTGGCCGGGGGCGCGCTGGTAGCCGCCGTCACCGTGGCCGCCGCGGCGGTCGTCCTGGCCGTCGTCATCGTGGGCCGGGTGGCGCGAGAAGCCGGCCCGTCCCACACCTCCCCGAGCCTGCCCCGTCTCGACCTGCGCCGCGCCTTTGCTTTCGACCGACGCGCCCATCCCTCCTTTGGCCCGTGGTTCGTCAATCGCGCCCTGGTTTGGGGCGGCTTCCTGGCACTCAACACCTTCCTTCTCTTCTTCGTCATCGATGTCTTGCGACTTCCCGAAGCGCAGGCGCAACGCTTCGTCGCCGATCTGTCGGCCTTGATGGGGATCGGGCTGATTCTGGTGGCGCTCCCCGCCGGTCTGCTCGCCGATCGGATAGGACGGCGTCGACTGGTAGCCGCGGCCGGCGTGGGGGCGGCCGGCGGAACGGCCTTGCTGGTCGCCGCGCCGTCGACGACGGTGGCGCTCGTCGCCGGCGGGATCCTCGGGATCTCGGTAGGCGTCTTTCTCACGGCCAGCTGGGCGCTGGCGACTCAAATCGTCCCCGGAGCGAACGCGGCGCGCATGCTGGGGCTGGCTAACATCGCCACCGCGGCCGGTAGCGGGCTGGCGCGGTTGACCGGAGGCCTGATCATCGATCCGATCAACCGTCTGACCGGAACGGCGACAGCCGGCTACCTGTCCCTGTTCGTGTTGGCCGGGTTGGCTTTCATCGGCGGTACGGTAGCCATCCTTCGGTTGCCTCCGGACGACACGAGCGTCAAGCGCTCCTTGTGATGCGGGCGCGGCGGTAGCGCCCGAGGACGGCGGGCGGTCTGACGCGCCTCGGGGATTCCCACCTGCGCTCCCTGGCGCCGGAGGTGCGGAATGACAATATGGGAGGGGAGCTTCGCAGCCGTGGGACTTTCACCTCTATGTCCTTCCGAGCGAGCCCTTCGCTGCGCTCAGGGCAGGCTCCGTCGAAGGGCGAGGAATCCCTATGATGTTTCAGGGGAATACCGCCGCGGGCACGAGGTGTCCCACCCGTGGGTCATGAGGCGTTTGTCGCGCTCTGGGGATTCCCACCTGCACCTGCGCCTGCGGCGCAGCTGCATGCGCAGGTGTCGCCCCCTCCCACTCCGCTTCGCTTCGGGGACGATCGTGCGGGGGCTCGGAATGACATTGGAAGGAGAGTGGCCGGCGTGGGGCTTTCTTATCCGGCGCTCCCATCAAGACCCTGGCGCTAGGCGCGCTGGCGCCGCCGTGCTTCCCGCCGCCGCCTTTGCTCCAGAATCTCGTCTACCGAGTCGACCTTCTCGGCGACGGCGGCCGTGAGCCAGAGCCGACCTTTCTCCGCCGTCGCCAGCGTCGGATCCCCGTAGACGCCAGTGAGGGTGTCATCGGTCCAAGGAGGGTTGGCCGTCAGGCGCCCACCTTCCGACCAATCCATGTAGTACTCCGGCGTGCTGATGAAATCGGTTTCGCGGCGGGCCAGCTCGAGGCGCACGGATGCGGGTCGCAGGTGCAGCATGTAACTCGTCTCGAGCTCACAGCCGTGACCCATCCCGCCGATCTCGGATTGGCGGTACGTCTCAAGCGCCGGCCCGGTCGTGTGGAGCCATTCGGTGGCGGTGAACGTCTCCGGCCAGCGCTCACCAGCCCACTTGACGACATTGACCAGAAACGAGTGATTGCCTCCGTGGCCGTTCGAGAAGAGCACGGCCCTGGCTCCCAGCGTCGCCAGCCGCCCGATCAGGGCCAGGAAGAAGTCCTCGAATACGCGGCCGCCGAGGTTGAGCGTTCCTGGATACTGCCGGGTGTGCGTGCTGACCCCGTAAGGCCAGGTCGGCAGGCATGTGACTCTATCCGGCGCCGCCACCTCGACGCCGGCGGCGATGGCGGCGACGATGCAGGTGTCGGTATCGAGCGGGAGGTGCAAGCCGTGCTGCTCGGTGTGGCCGATGCTGATCACGACGACGCGCTCGACCAAGTCTGCCGGCCAGCGCCACGAACGGCCTCCCGAATGATCCGCCCGGATCGCTGTCTGTAGGAAGTGCAAGCCGCGGGGCGCGATGCGACGCGCCACCCGATGGCCGTCCAGGAAGAAAATGCGCCGGAAGCCCTGTGAATTCAGTTCGCGCACGACGCCCAGGAGGACGCGCCGCATGAGACCGGCGCCAACGGCCAGGTCTCCGAGACTACCCGAACGCGGGAAACCGTAGGGGATGGCGGGAAGGGTGACGACGGTCTCAGCCTTCAACCGCCGCGCCACCCGCTGCAGGTCGTACTCTTCCTCACCGAGTGGGATCAGCAGCGGAAGATCGCGCGGCAGGGCGGCCACGTCCGGCCAGGTCAGGTCAGCGTAGGCGATGGTCTTCATCGGGTCGCTCGCTTCGTCATTCGAGAGCGCGGATCGAACCTAGGGAGTAGAGGCTCCGCCCGGAGTCGTAGGGGCACGGCACACCTGCCCTGGCGGGCGGTGCCAGGGTGCCGTGCCCCTACATGTTCGGACTTGGGCCGGCGTTCGGCTGGGACGCTACAACAAGTACCAGTCGACGAAGCGCTCCATGTGGCCGTAGAAATCGAGCTGGTTCTTGTGGAGCAGCAGACCGTGCCCCTCGTCGGGGTAGGTGCGGTACTCGTACGTCTTGCCTTCGCGTTTCAGGGCCTCCACCAACTCCTCCGACTGAAGCGGATGGACAATCGGGTCCTGCAGGCCGTGAACGATCAGCAGCGGCGCGCGGACCTTCGCCACCTGCAGCACGGGAGACCCCCTGTCGTAGTTCTCACGCCAGACCGCCGGATGGCCCATCATCCTCTCCAACTCCTCGCGCGCTTCCCGTTCGCCCTGAGCCCAGGACGTGAGGATATTGCAGTCGCCATACTTCGCTACGGCGCAAGCGAAACGATACTGCGGATCATAGGCCAGGGCGCAGACGGCCAGGTAGGATCCATAACTGGCACCATAGATACCGAGCCGCTTGCGGTCGATCCAGGGCGAGCCGGCCAGGAAGTCGGCGGAGGCCAGGCAGTCCTGGGTGTCCTTCACGCCCCACGCGTCGTGGTTGGCGCGCTCGAACTCGGCCCCGTAGCCCGAGCTGCCGCGGAAGTTCGGCGCCAGCCAGGTGTAACCCTTGGCCACCATGTATTGCGCCCAGATATCCCACTCGAGCTGGTACTGGGAAGTCGGACCCCCGTGCGGGTACACGATCGCGGCGCCATTGGGGTGGCGCGGTCGATAGAGGAACCCCGGGATTTCAAGGCCGTCCAGGCTGGGGTAGAACACCGGCTCCGGCATCACCAGTTCGAGCGCCTCCAGCGCCGGCGGGTTGCTGAAAGTCAATTGAGTCACCTGGTGGGACTCGACATCCATGCGAAAGAGATCGGCCGGGTGCAGCGGATCCTCATACTCGAACGTGATCGTGCGTCCGTCGGGGAGCCAGTGCGGCCGCCCATGAACGCCCGGCCCGTTCCGCAGGTCGTCGACGCGACCCGTCGCCACGTCGATCACGGCCAGGTCGAGCGATCCCTGCCGATTGACCGTGCAGACGAGGCGCGCACCGTCGGGCGACCAGGTGTAGTCCACAATGTCGCAGCCCAGGTGCGTGAGTTGGCGCTCCTGACCCGTCCCGACATCGATGACGAACAGCTCGTAGAAGCCCGGCTGTTCGCTGGTGTAAGCCAATCGCCGTCCATCCGGCGACCAGATCGGGGTGGTGAGCTCACTACCTGCTCCGCTCGTCAGCCGCCATCCCGAATCAGTCTCTACGTTCACCAGCATCAGGTCGACGCGATCCAACTCGTCGAGCGCGCCGTGCAGATACGCGACCAGCTTACCGTCAGGCGAAGGGGCGGGATTGTAGTCGTGCCCGGGGCCATGGCTGATCGGCCGCGGCCACGAACCGTCGCGGTCGGTTAGCAGGATGCGCGACCGCTCGTCCCGTTCCACGCCCACGAGCAAGTGGTAGCTGTCAGGCATCCAGCGAGGGGCCGTCGCCCACGCTGCGAAGCTGCTCACCTTGCGCGGCAGCCCACCGCGGGCATCGACGACCCACACGTGATCGCGGTCGGTGAAGCTCAACCAAGACCCGTCAGGCGACCATTGCGCCGGGTCGTCCATCCAGTAGGCGCGCGGCTCACGGTCGAACGTGAGGCGCATCGGCCAGCCACCGGCGGAGGGCAAGGCGTACAGGTCGGAGGTTTCGCCGCGGTCCCAGAAGTAGGCCAGCCAGGTTCCATCCGGCGAGGGTGCATGGGCGCGCGGCCTGCCCACGGAGGTGATCAGGGGCAGGCTCCAGCCGCTGGGCGGCTTGATGTCCGGCCTGGGTTGGGCCGGCCAGCCGCCGCGCTCGTACTTACCTTTTAGCTCAAGTTCGCGCAACATAGTTTCGCCTCGATACGACTCATCCACGGCCAGCCTGAAGCGGCAGCCGAGGTCGGCACCTCATCGAACACGCGTTCTGGGCCCGTCTTCCCGCCGAAGCGGGTCCAGGACTCACTTGTCTCTTGGATGACGTCTTTACGCCGCTCTTGCGTAGAACCCCCTTGGTGGACGCAATAGCCGGCTCGCACAAGTATATGAGGATGCGTTTTGGCAAGGGCAAATTGGCCTTGGGCCCCGCATACCCCTCCGAAAACTCGCCGAAAATTGGACCTGGCGGGCGGCTCTCGTGATTATGTCTATAAATCACTCAAGCGCGACAGCAACCACTCTGGCCCTGCCATACCTTGTGCGCGCTCTAGAGGGCTTTGCGCGCTTCCGCTGTAGAATGAGTCAAGTCCGCCGTGCCAGCGCGAAAGAGAGGAGGGTGCGATGGCCTCCGGAGAGCGGGTCGGCCAGGTCGTCCACGTCTTCGACAAGATCATGGTGGCGGTGGTCCGCCTGGACAAGGGGATTCGCCAGGGAGACCGTCTGCACTTCCTCGGCGGCCACACAGACTTCGACCAGGCGATCACTTCGATGCAGGTGGAACACGAACCGGTCGAGAAGGCCACCGCCGGTAGCGAGGTCGCCGTCAAGCTCGACCAGCCGGTCCGCCGCGGGGATGCGGTGTATTTGCTGAAGGAGTAGGCTCAGCTGGCCAGAGGGAGAGCGATGGTGAACGTCGTCCCTTGATCCTGGCCCAGGCTTTCCGCCCAGACCCGCCCGTTGTGGGCCAGCACGACGGCGCGCACGATCGATAAGCCGAGGCCCATCCCCTCGTGGCGCCGGGTCATGTGGTGTTCGACCTGATAGAACTGGTCGAACACCCGCTCCAGCTGGTCGGCAGGAATCCCAGGTCCGTTGTCTTTCACCCGCACCCACGCTTCGGCGCCATGCCGCTCCATCCCCAGGTCGATTCTCCCACCGCCCGGCGTGAAGCGCATCGCGTTGTTGAGCAGGTTGGTGAGGGCCATGGTCAATTTGGGCGCGTCGACGCGAGCGACCAATTCCTCGCCCGACACATGCCGCCGCAGCTCCTGGCCCTTGGCCTCGATCAACGGGCGCATCTCTTCGCAGGCGGCTTCGACGATCGGCCGTAACGGCTGGCGCGAGGGTGCGACCTCGGCCGACCCGACCCGCAGCATGTTCATGTTGGTCATGTTCTCGATCAACGCCCGCATGCGCAGCGCCGAGTTGAGCACGGCGGCGGCATGCTCCGAGGTCGCCTGATCGGCGTCTTCCTTTAAGATGGCGGCGTAGCCGAGGATCACCCCCAACGGGGTGCGCAGCTCGTGCGAGGCGATAGCGATGAAGTCGCTCTTGAGCTTCTCGACCTTGCCCAGCTCGTCGTAGGCTTTCTGCAGGGCGGAGACCAGGTTGGCATTGTGGATGGCGACGGCCGCCTGGGAAGCGACGATCGACAGCGTCTCCTGGTCGCTCTCGGTGAAGAAACCACCGCGCTTGTTGAGCGCCTCCAGCACGCCGATGCGGCGGTCGCGCATGCGCATCGGGACGCCGATCAGCGTGCGCGCCTCGAAGCGAATCTTCTCGCCCACCTGGCGGTAGTGACGCGGGTCGGAGGCGACCTCGTTGATGATCAGCGGCCGGTCGTCGCGGTAGATCGCCCCGGCGATCGAACCCTCCAGCGGCACCGGGATCTTACGCAGTTCGTCGGGATCCGCCCCGGTGGAGGCGGCGAAGAACAAGCGCTGCGTCTTCTCGTCGAAAAGCAGGATCGAGGCGGCTTCGCTGTCGAGCAGGTCGGCGGCCGTGCCGATCAGGAAATTCAGCAGGGGCTCGATGTCCAGCGTCGAATTCAACGTGACGCTGACTTCGACCAGGCGTGACAGCCGTACGATGAGCAGGCGCAGCTCGTCGATCTCGCTGGCCAGATCTCGCTCAGGCATGGCGCCAACTATACGTCAGAGGCCTGCGAGTGTCCACCGCCCAGGGGCCCGTGGTCAGTGGTGAGTGGTCGGTGGTCAGTGCGGATCGGAGATCGGTGATCGGGGCTCGCGATGGGAGGCTGGCGATTGACCATGCATGATCGCTGATTCCTGGTGGCTGACAGAGGATGGCTGAGGCGCCCCTCTGACCACTGTTGTTCGTGTATACTTCGCTCGCGCCTCGCGTTTCGTCGGAGGACTTCCCCGCGATGAAAGTCTCCTGCCTACAAGAAAATCTGGCGCGTGGGCTGAGCACGGTCAGCCGCGCCGCCGCCCGCCGCAGCACGCTGCCCGTGCTCGGCAACATCCTGCTGGCGACCGACGGCGGACGATTGCGTCTCTCGGCGACCAACCTCGAGATGGGGATCACCTGTTGGATCGGCGCCAAAGTCGAAGACGAAGGCTCGACGACGGCGCCGGCCGGCACCCTGGTCGACCTGGTCAACACCCTTCCCAGCGACCGAGTCGAGATGGAACTGGCGGTGCGGACGCAGTCACTGCACATCCAATGCGGGGCCTTTCGCAGCGACATCAAGTGCATCGACGCCCAGGAGTTCCCGCCGATGCCGCCGGCGCCGGGCGAGGACGGGTTGGCCCTGCCGGTGAACGAGCTGCGCGAGATCATCGCCCAGGTGACCTTCGCCGCTTCGACCGACGACTCGCGCCCGGTGCTGACGGGCGTTCTGTTCGAGCTCGACGACAACAAGCTGACCCTGGCGGCCGCCGACGGTTTCCGACTGTCGGTGCGCACGGTCGGCCTCCCATCGGAGGGTCCGAACCGCGCCCGGGCGATCGTCCCGGCGCGGGCCTTGAGCGAACTCGGACGAATTCTGACGGACGGCGAGGAGACGGTGCGTATGTCCCTGCCGGCCAATCGCGGCCAGGTCATCTTCCGTGGCAAGGACGTCGAGCTCGTCTCGCAGTTGATCGAAGGCACCTTCCCCGATTACCAGAGCATCATTCCCCGCTCCTTCAGCACGCGCACCGTGCTGACGACGTCCGCCTTCCTGAAGGCGTGCCGCGCCGCCGACATCTTCGCCCGCGAGGCGGCACACTCGGCGCGGCTGCGGATCACCCCGGGCAGCGAGCTCGAGCCGGGTCAACTGCTCGTCACGGCGACCTCGGCCGAGACCGGCTCGAACGAAGCTTCGGTCGACGCCGCCGTCGAAGGCGAAGCGATTGAGATCGCTTTCAATGTGCGCTTCCTGGTGGACGTCCTCTCGGCGACCGACACCCCGAACATCGCCTTAGAGACGACGACGGCGGCATCTCCCGGCGTGCTTCGCCCCGTCGGCCGCGACGACTTCCTGCATGTGGTCATGCCGATGCACCTGGGCAGCTGAGAAGAAGTGGCCAGTGGTCAGTGGCCAGTGATGACCGGAAACTGGTCGCTCAGTCGCCCGTCAGACCGGTCGACCGCTATCCCTCTCTGCTAGCCGATGGCCTCCCGGCGATCACGGGCGCGAAGCCAGCCTTCGCCCCTTCACCCGCCCAGGCCGCATCCACTCCACGTTTAGGGCCCGTCTGCCGGCACCGGCCTGACCAAACGAAGCGTTCGTCCTGACGAACCCCGCAAATTCAGAGGAGGTGCAGCCGGCCCCAAGCCGCCGAAGCCCCGCGTTCGCTTCCCGGAGTCGGCGGTAGCAACCAGGTTGGCCCTTGACATATACCTATATAGATATATAATGCCCGCATGGCACGAGCCGCGACGACAACCGATGCCTTCAATGCGGTGGCGGAGCCCCGTCGGCGGGAGATCCTGGACATCCTCGCTCTCGGGGAGCGCCCCGTGAATGACCTGGTCACCGAACTCGGTCTGGCTCAACCTTATGTCTCCAAGCACCTGAGGGTCCTTCGAGAGGTCGGCCTGGTGGAAGCGCGAGACGAAGGGCGGCAGCGGATCTACCGGCTCAACGGCGAGTCGCTTAGGCCGATCCACGACTGGCTCAAGAACTACGAGCGGTTATGGAACGAACGCTTCGAAGCGATGGATGAATTGTTGGAAGAGCTCAAGGAGAAGGAGGAAGGAGATGGTGGCAGCGACGAATAGGAGGCCAGGAACAGAGTCGATAAGTGATCCTTCCAAGATCTCCGTCGCAGCTGCCCGCCTGGCGATCGCCGCAGCCGCGGCAGAGGTCCTGTTGCTCGCCGGCCTGCACGCGCTGAGCCCGGAGTTCGATCCTTCTTGGCGAGTGGTGAGCGAGTACGCGACCGGTCAGTACGGTTGGGTGCTGTCCCTGATGTTTCTTGCCGGGGCGCTGAGCATCTGGGCCCTGGCCTTCGCCATCCGATCCCAGCTGGGAACCAAGGCGGGGAAACTCGGATTGGGTCTCCTGATCGCGTCGGGCATCGGCGCTGGAATGGCCGTCGCGTTTGATATCAACCATCCGCTGCACGACTTGGCGGGACTCATTGGGGTTCTCTGTTTTCCGCCCGCCGCGATGTTGATCAGTGTGAGCCTTGGCCGCACCCAACCGTGGTCAACTGCGAAGAGAAGTCTTCTGTGGACGGCGAATCTGACTTGGATCAGCCTGGTCTTGTTTGTGGTCGCTTTGATCGCTCTGTTCGTCACGTTTACTCAGGCTGGCGGTGAAGTGTCATCCGAGGTCACGGAACTGCCGTCGGGAGTCATCGCCGTGGTCGGGTACGCCAATCGACTGGAGGTCGTGAATTGGCTGCGTCTGGACGGCCAACGTCGCCTGGCAAGGGATCAAGCTGCATGGCCAAGAATCTTAGTCACCAAGCCAGGGGACTGCCGGGAGCCCGGTCACCAAAGCCCGGGCGAGACAATTGAGAATTCACTCCGAGGCGCATCATGACAACCAAGGTGAAATTCACATCCATAGATCAATACATCAAGAGCTTTCCGAAGCCCGTTCAGATCCTGCTTCAAGAGACGCGGCAGTCAATCCGAAAAGCGGCGCCTACGGCTGAGGAGACCATTAGCTACGGAATACCTACCTTCAAACTGAAGGGTAAGGGTTTGGTCTCCTTCGCCGGGTGGAAACACCATATCGCCATGTATGCGGTGCCCAAGGGCGACAAGGCCTTTCGGAAGGAAATAGCGCCGTACAGGGCCGCCAAGAGTTCCGTCCACTTCCCAATTGGACAACCCATTCCGCATGACTTAGTCAGAAAGATCGTCAAATTCCACTTGAAAGAAAGGCATGGGGAAGGGGGATCTTGAACTTGTCTCAATGCGAAGGAGGAAGCAGATGGTGGCAGTGACGAGTAGTGGAACGGCAGTGGTGACCCTCCCGACGGAGACCCAGATCCTTATCACGCGGGAGTTCGATGCACCCAAGCATCTGATCTACAAGGCGTGGACCACGCCAGAACTCATCAGGCGCTGGTGGCACGCCAAGCGCGGCAAGGTGACCGTGGCCGACGTCGACCTGCGGGTCGGCGGCACCTGGCGGTGGGTCCTGGTGACGGAGGGTGGCTTCGAGGTCGTGTTCCATGGCGAGTACCGGGAGATCGTGACCAACGAGCGGCTCGTGTACACCGAGGTGTACGAGGGGGCGCCCGAAGGGGAGGCAGTGGATACGATGACGTTCACCGAACAGCGCGGGCGCACCTCCCTAACCATCCTCATGCAGTTCACGCGGCAGGAGCACCGAGACGCCGTCATCGACTCCGGCATGGAGGCTGGCATGCAGGATGCGATGGACCTGCTCGAGCAGGTGGCGGTTTCGCTCAGCTAACAGCGCCGCATAGGCACGGACCACCGGGGCCCTCTCCCCGGAGGTCCGGCGTTGAAAGTGGTGGAGGATGACGGACCATCGCCTTTCGCCTTCGGAGATCCCCTCGGTCATGCGCGCCCTTCGGCTCCATTCCCCCGGCGGCCCGGCGAGCCTTGCGTACGAGGATCTCGACACGCCGAAGCCGGGACCGGGACAAGCGCTCGTTCGAGTGTGCGCAGCGGCCATCACTCGCGATGAGCTTGACTGGCCTGTCGACCGGCTGCCCGCCATTCCGTCCTATGAGTTCTCCGGCGTCGTCGTCGCGGCCGCGCCCGACGTCGCCGATAGCATGATGGGAGAGTCGATCTACGCCCTCTGCCCCTTCGACCACGATGGCGCCGCCGCCGAGTATGCCATCCTTCCTGCCGCGCTCATCGCCCCTAAACCGCGGACGCTCGATCACGTCGAGAGCGCCGCCGTCCCCCTGGCCGGGCTCAGCGCCTGGCAGGGGCTCTTTGACCACGGCGGACTGGAACAGGGCCAGCGCGTACTCATTCACGGGGCAGCCGGCGGCGTTGGAAATTTCGCCGTCCAGATCGCCCACCAGCATGGAGCATATGTCATCGGCACCACCTCCACCGCCTCCGTGGAGGCTGTCCGAGGACTTGGGGCCGATCGCGTCATCGATTACACGATGGCCCCATTTGAACACGGCCTGGAAGACCTCGATCTCGTCTTTGACACTGTGGGAGGAGAACGGCTGCAGAAGTCACCAGCGGTCTTGCGCCCTGGTGGTAGGCTCGTATCCGTCGCCGAGGAGCCGACTACCGGCGGCGAGGCCTCGAGAGGCATCACTGCCCGATACTTCGTCGTCAAGCCTAACCACAATGAGCTCGTCGCGCTCGCCGGCCTCATCGAGCGGGGCGCCCTACATCCGAGCATCGACGCGGTCTTTCCCTTCTCCCAGGCCCACCATGCCTTTGAGCGGAGCCTCGCTCGTCACGGGCCGGGGAAGATCGTCATCCGTATCACCGACGAGTAGGTGCGGTCAGGGCCGCTCTGGCGAATTCCCTTGAGGGTCTCGAGACGGCCGAAGCCCATCCTGGCGGGAGTGTCTGCGCGGCTACTCCCTGAGGGGCGGAGTCGGCGGGAACCGATGAGACGACTACCCCTCTTCCACCGGTCGCAAATCCGCCCTCCAGCCGTGCTCGCCCACCAGCGGCACGAAGCATACGGGTGCGGCCCGGTCGCAATCGAAAGCTTCGCCGCGGCGTGTCCAGCGCTCGAGGACCTGGCCGTCGATACTCCCGACCGGCACGACCAGACGGCCGCCGTCCGCCAGCTGATCCATAAGCGGCTTGGGGGTTCTCGGCGCGGCGGCCGCCACCAGGATCCCGCCATAAGGGGCATGTTCGGGGAGGCCGGCCGAGCCATCGCCCAGCCTCACATCGACGTTGTCGATTCCCAGCTCCTGCAGACGCCGTCTCGCCGCCGCGGCCAATTCCGGGATTCTCTCCAGGCTGTATACCTGCGCCGCCAGCCCCGCCAACACCGCCGCCTGGTAACCTGAGCCCGTCCCGACCTCGAGCACGGTCTCTTCCCCGCGCAAGGCGAGCAGCTGACTCATCAGCGCCACGATATATGGCTGGGAGATCGTCTGGCGGAAGCCGATCGCCAGGGGGGCGTCGCTGTAAGCGACACGGACGACGTCGGCTGGGACGAAGAAATGGCGAGGGACGGAACGCACGACGTCGAGCACGCGGCGGTCGGTGATGTCGCGGCCGCGCAGCTGCTCGTCCACCATGCGCTCGCGGGCGAGGCGGAAGTCGTCTTCTCGGGTCATACCCGCCCCGCCTCATTATAGAGGCATCGGCGCAGCTTTGCGCTGCGCGCGGACACGGGGACTCATCCTCTTCATCCAGGGGCAAGGGGAAGGGGCAATGAGCCTGCCCCTCCCCCTGCCCTTGAACCCCCACCCCTCTCCCTAGCAAAGCGGCCGCCGAAGGTGACGCTAACCAGAGGCAGCGATCGGCCGCCTTTGGAGAGTCCGGAACAGTGGCAGAGCCGAATTCGGGGCGGCGGTCCGATACTTCAAACAGAAAGGGACTTCAACCGCCGCTCACCTGCACCTCACCTGCGGTGCGCCGTAGGTGCAGGTGTTCGTGGGTGGGGGATTGGGGGGTTCAGGGGGCAAGGGGGGTCAGGGTTGGGCCGATTGGGGCGCCTCCGGGACCCTGCGCCGGCGGCTTAGGACCAGCACATTGCCGGCGACCACCAGGACCACCCCCAGTAGTGCAATTAGATTCCAAACGAGGCCTTCGAATAGCGTCGAGAGAGCGAGCGCTACCAGGGGGAAGACGACGCCGATGTAGGCCGCCCGATCGATGCCCATCCGACCGATGAGGGTCAGGTAGGCACCGAAGGCGATCACCGAGCCGAAGACGGCCAGGTAGGCCAGCGATACCAGGTAGGCCGGGGACGTGTCGAACGTGAAATCGACGCCACGTACGAGCGCCACAACCAGCGTGATCATCGCACCGTAGGCCATGCCGAAGGCGTTGGTCTGCACCACCGGGAGACCGGAACGCTGGTTGCGGGCGGCAACGACGTTACCGATCGAGGCCGACAGGACACCGAAAAACGACAGGGCCAGGCCCAGACCTCGCCCTCCGGAGAAATCGAGGCCGGCGATCTCGGGCGAGAAAACCAATACCAACCCCGCGACCCCCAGCAGCCCTCCAGCCAACACCCGCGGGCGGATCCGGTTGCCCAGGAAGAGCGCGCCGAGCAAGACGTTCATGATGATGAGCGTCGAGAAAATGATCGCCACGAGCCCGCTGGGCAGGTGCTGCTCTGCCAGATACACCAGGATGTAGTTGAACGAGAAGAGGAAGGCGGCCTGCAACGCGATGAAGCCGTGCTCACGACGGCTGTAGGCCATGGGGAGCTTGCGGACGAGCACGAAGACTCCCAGCACCAGCGCCGCCAGAGCGAAGCGATAGACGATCGACGCCTCCGCCGCGACCGCCCCCAACTGGAACGTGATTGCAATCCAGGTCGAGCCCCAGATCAGCGAGGTGAGAGCGTAGAGCAGTCCGTTTTGCATCGCAGTTCCTTCTCTGGTGGGTAGTCTTCCGGGTCTAGTTCCACTGGCTTTGGCCCCGCTTCGGCGCCCTCACCCCTTCGGGCACCCCTTCGGGTGCACCCTGGGTGTGCGCCGCCCTTCGCGCCGTGCCCCCTGGGGGCGCCCGAAGGGGTGTAGAGGGCGAAGCGCGTGGCGCCCTGCCCCAGGGGGCGCCCGGAGGGGCGTAGAGGCCGAACCCTCGCCTACCGCCTCGGGCTCGCCTCCCCTTCGGGATGCTAAGCGCGATGCACGGGGGACCAGCGTCCGCCGCGCCATTGCGTGCCCGCGGGTCGCCTCTTATTGCCGCGCCTCAGGGATTCCTCTCTCGGCCGTTCCGGCCTCGCTCGGAATGACATTACGCGGAGATGGTTGCTGCGGTGAGGTTCCCCCACCTTTGTCATTCCGAGGGCCGCCTGAAGCGGCCCGACACTTGCGCCTGCGCCTGCGGCGCAGCCGCAAGCGCAGGTGGGAATCCCCAGGATGCTTCCAACAGAGGCCCCGCCGGGTGCGCCGAGGTCCAGCCCTCACCACATTCGAACCGTGCGCTGTTCCTTCCACACGTCGGCTTCGTTGTGGTAACCGGCCTGCTCCCAGAAACCGAGCCGATCCTGCGCCATGAACTCGAGCGACCGCACCCACTTTCCCCCTTTCCAAAAGTAGGGCGTCGTCACGTCGGCGCCGGGGATGTTGCCCACGACCCCGCGCACCGGGTAGCCGTGATCCGGCGTGATCGGCTCGCCGTCCAGATGGGTCGCCAGCAGGAAGTTGCCGGCCAGCGCGATCTCGAGCGGAATGTTGACGGTGAAGCCGTACTCGCAGTGTTGCATCACGTGACTGGCCGTCGGCTTGAGGCGGATCAACCCCCGGTCGACGAGATCGCGCACGGAGACGCCTTCCCACTCGGTGTCGAACTTGCTCCAACGGGTGACGCAGTGGATGTCCATCTTGATCTTGTGCCGCGGCAGCTTGAGAAACTCGTCCCACGTCCACCGGAGTTCCTCTTCCACCTCGCCCCAGATGCGGAAGTCCCAGGTCGCCGGGTCGAAGCGAGGCACCGGGCCGTAATGCAGCACGGGGAACTTCTGGGTCAGCGACTGCCCGGGCGGCAGCCGCCCTTCCTTGCGGACGCGGTCCTCCTCCTGCCTGCGCTTGAAGACATCACTCAGCATGCGTCGCCTCCCGAGAGGATGATTCTATCAAAGGACCTTGAGAAATCCTTTCCGGCGGAACCTCTGGCGGGGCGCCGGCGTCCTCTGGTCATACACAGGAGGTCCCCATGAACCGCTTCGCCTTGCCTAGACTCTCCCCACGCCCATCGATCAAGGTCTTCGTCGCAGGCCGCCGGGTCGGCCTGGCCTGTCTTGCGCTTGTCGCCGTCGGCTTGGCCTGTACTTCGCTTGGCCCCGGCTCCGGGGCTGCGCCTCCCCGCCGGCTCTCGACCGCCGAGGCCGCCGAGGGTGGGTTGGCGCTGACGGTTTACAACCAGGGTACCGCCCTGGTGCGCGACCGCCGCCAGTTCAACCTGCGCCAAGGTCTTAACGAGCTGCGTTTCGGTGATGTAGCGTCCTCGATCGATCCGACCAGCGTCCTTTTCACTTCGCTCAGCGATCCCTCCGGCACCTCGGTCGTCGAACAGAACTACGAGTTCGACCTGGTGGGCGCGGCGGCGCTGCTCGAGAAGTACCTCGATCAAGAGATCAACGTCGTCACCCAGGACGGGACGCTCTACTCTGGCACGCTGCTCAGCGGCCGCGGCGATGTCATCCTGCAAGACAACGACGGCCGGGTGACCGTCGTGCGGGCCGACGACATCCAGGAGTTCTCCTTTCCAGGGCTCCCCGAGGGCTTGATCACCAAACCGACTCTTGTTTGGCGCCTGCAGGCCTCGCGCGCCGGTACGCAGGACGTAGAGATCACCTATCTGACCAGCGGGGTCACCTGGCAGGCCGACTACGTCCTGAAGTTGGCCAAGGGCGACCGGTCCATCGACCTCGACGGCTGGGTGACGGTCAGCAACTTGAGCGGCGCCACCTTCAAGGACGCCTTGCTCAAGCTCGTGGCCGGCGACCTGCAACGACTGCCAGAGCCCGGCTTTGCTGCGGACGTGTACGCGCTGCGGGCGGCGCCGACCGAGGCTGCGGCCCAGGTCGAGCAGCGCGAGTTTTTCGAGTACCACCTGTACCAGGTGCCGCGGCCGGTGACGGTGCGCGACAACGAGACCAAGCAGATCGAGTTCGTGCGATCGGCGGACGTTGCCGCCGACAAGTTCTTCGTGTATGACGGCCTGCAGTGCGCCTCGTACTATTGGTATTGTGCCTATGCCGGGTATCCACAGACCGATCCGTCTTATGGGATCGCCTCCAACCCGAAGGTCATGGTGATGGTCGAGTTCGACACCGACGACGTCGACGCCGACCTGCCGCGCGGCCGGGTGCGGGTCTACCAGGAAGACATCGACGGCGCGGCGCTGCTCATCGGCGAAGACTCCATCGACCACACTCCCAAGGGTGAGATAGTCCGCTTGTACGTCGGGGACGCCTTCGACATTGTCGGCGAGCGCATCCAGACCGACTTCCGGCGGCCGAGCGAAAAAAGCGTCGAAGAGACCTATCGCATCGTCCTGCGCAATCACAAGGACGAGGCCGTCCAGGTGCGCGTCGTCGAGCACCTTTTCCGCTGGACGAACTGGCGCATCCTGCGTTCGTCGCACGACTACGACGAAATGGACAGCTCGACGATCGAGTTCCGCGCACAGATCCCGGCCGACGGCGAGACCGAGCTGACGTACACGGTGCGGTACAGCTGGCCGTGAGGCCAACTTTGGCCATAGAGCTCGACCAATCGTACCCGTCTCTTGCGCGGATGAGCGAGGAGACTGGGGACTGGAGATTGGCGATTAGAGATTAGCGATTGGCGATCGGAGGCCTTCGGATGAGAGTCAACTCGCCCGCGTTATGGACGGCGATGCTCCTGGCGGCGGTTGTCGTAGGGTGCAGCGTGCTGGAGTCCAAGGAGCCTGCACCCATGTATCGGGGGACCATGAGCTCCGGATGCGCGCCGCACGACGCTCCTTCGACCGAACTCCGTCTGGAAGCCGACAATGGGGAAGGTTGGGTGTCTTTCAACCTGTGGCCGGCGGAGGGGGTCATCCCGCCGTCCGCCGTCCGCTTCGACGCGAATCGACCGATCGCGCAGGGGGCGTACTGCACTGGCCCGGATATCTGCGAGTCGGCGGAGTGGGGCGAGATCGTGATCGTCAGCGGCTCCAGCAACAGCGATGTCCACGGCCAGTGGACGCTTGGCCTGGGCGACGGCCGGGTCCATCGCGGAGCCTTCGAGGCCGAATGGCTGGCGATTCAGGCGTTCTGTGGTTAGACCTCAGACATCTTTGGCGCGTGGGGGCACGGCACCCTGGCACCGCCCGCCCACGCCGCTCCGGCGTCCTGGCGAGGAGGGCAGGTGTGCCGTGTCCCTACATTTCACGTATTAGTGCGCGCTTCTCCCCGTTTGGTCGCCTAATCAACCAGGATCCCGATCCTCCGCACACACGGCCGCTCGAATACATCGAGCGTGTGAGGCGCCTCAGCGATCTCTCCCGTCAGGTCCTGTCCGGCGAAGTGCAGCTGCTCGTGCAGCCCGGTGCGCCACTTGGGGCAGTCGGTGACGTCGTAGACGACGCCGGCATGCGCCACATAGCAGCGCGTACCGCGCTCGCCGGTGTTGCGCTTAAGCTCATCAGGCCGCACAGATCGTTCAGCCGGCATCCGTCACACGCCTCCGATCGGCCGATTGTCTCACGAGTGCCTGCCCGGCCGAAAGTCATCCCAGGCGCACGCCGTCCTTCCTCCGCTAGACGAAGATATATTGACAATCATCAATATAGATGATAGCATGCCTTCTGCGGAGGGCCGCATGCAAACGGCGTCCTCGGTCGAGCTCAGAGTCATCGGTGAACGTTGCTGCGTCGAACCAAGCGAGCGACGGCTATCGCCGCGGCAGGCTTCGCGCCTGGCGGGCGACCTACAACTCCTGGGTGATCCCGTCCGCCTGCAGATCCTCGATATTCTGGCCAGCCGGCCGGGTCAAGTTTGCGTTTGCGATCTGGAAGCCGCGTTGCCGGTGCGCCAGCCGACGGTCTCTCACCATCTGCGGTTGCTGCGGCGGGCCGGGCTGGTGACTGTCCAGCGGCGCGGCCTTTGGGCTCATTACACCGTTATCCGTCCGGCGCTGGACGAGCGCCGCAAGCGCCTGCGCGCCTACCTTGAGTCCTTGTGAACGCCATCCGTGAGCTCCGGAGGAAACCCATGAGCGAAAGCCCCGAATCGATCAAACAGTCCGTGCGGGAGCACTACACGCAGGTCGCCGAGTCTTCCGCTGGCTTTCCTCAGCCTGCTGCGCAGGCCTCGGAACGATGCGGTTGCGGTCCAGACTCAGCCGCCTGCTGCGGCGCAACTTACGATGCCGAGGAATTGAGCCTGCTGCCGGCCGAGGCCGTCGCCAGCGGGCAAGGCTGCGGCAACCCCACAGCGCTCGCCGGGCTGCAACCGGGCGAGGTGGTGCTCGATCTCGGTTCGGGCGGAGGCCTCGACGTCCTGCTCGCCTCCCGGCGAGTCGGACCCGAAGGGTTCGTCTACGGGCTCGACACGACCCCGGCGATGATCGAACTGGCCCGCCGCAACGCCGCGCGCGCCGGCGCGACCAACGTCGAGTTCCGCGCAGGCGATCTGGAAGACATCCCGTTGCTTGATGGAGCCGTGGACGTCATCGTGTCGAACTGCGTCGTCAACCTGACGCCCGACAAGGGCCGGGCGTTGAAGGAAGCGTTCCGCGTGCTTCGACCAGGCGGCCGACTGGCGATCTCCGACATCGTCATCGACCCCGATCTAGAGGATCTTCCCTTCGGCGCCGAGGAGATCCGCCGCTCGCTCGACTGGGCGGGATGCGCCGCGGGTGCCCTGACATCTTCCCAAGTGCGCTCGGCCCTCGATGAAGCCGGTTTCCGCGAGATCGGCCTCCACGTCGAATACCGCATGACCCCGGAGGAACTGCCGCGCCAGACGTCGGACCTGGCCGCCGCCCTCGGGGAAGAAGGCTTGCGCCAGGTGGCCGGCCGTTTCACCGGCACTTCGATCACGGCGCGGCGACCTGGCTGACCGCCCTCTTCCCGTGGCGGCCCATGCTGCCGCCCGTCTCGAGGCAAGGTACGGAACCGGGCTTGCCGGTAGGACGGGATGTCGAGCGAGGGGGGGCGGGCCGCGTCAGTCTGCCCCGACGGCCCGATGGAGCCGATGGTAGATGGGCCGAAAGCCGCGCGCCGGCCAGAACCTGGAGGCCGAGAGGTTGGTCATGCGCCAGTTGGTCACGACATGTTCGTAACCTTCTTCGGCGGCGAGGCCCAGAATGGCGGCGACGAGCGCCAGGCCGATGCCTTGGCCGCGCCGGTCTTCCAGCACCGCCGTCGAGGCCAGGGTGGCGGCATTCTCCGGGAAACCCAGGGCCCGCTCGTGCCGGAAGATAATGGTGTGGCCCACCAGCTCGCCGCTGGCTTCGGCGACGAGGTAGTGCAGACCCTCTTCCTTGAGATCGATCTCGAACCAATCAGCGCGGCGTGCCTCTCGATCCAACAGCAGCCGGGCGAACGAAGGTGAGCGTTCCTGAATTCGGAAGATCTCCAGGTCAATCTCCTCGGCGATCTCCAGATCGGCCCGCGTACCCGGCCGGATGGTCACACCGGCCGGCGTAGCGACCGTGAATCCGCCGCTGGGGCGCAGCGACTCGACGTGCATGTGCGCGAACCCAAGTCGGTACCACGGCGCCAGCGCCTCGTCGAAAGCCGGAACCAGGACGTAGTGTCGCTCGACGCCCGCCTCGACCCAGCCCTGCGCGGCAGCGGCGTAGACATCTCGCAGCAACTCATCTTCCTCGGCGGCATGTCCAGCGTGCAGCACCCATGCACTTCTCCCGAAGTGCCGCCGGTCGCCAACTTGCGCCAGTACGAAGGCCTCCACGCGTCCGTCGCGCAGGGCCGTTACACCCGACATCCCTTCTCTCCGCCAGAGGGCTTCAAGGCTCGCCCGGGGATCCCCCTTCGGCACTTGAGGCAGAACTGCGCGATGGCGCTCCTGCCGCGCAGTAAGAACCTCGGCCGCCCCCGATATGTGCTCCGCTGTGAAGGGTCGAAACTGGGCGCGGCTGGGGCCTTCGATCAATCTGGCCTTGACGGAGTCGTACGCCGCCCTCTGTATCGATCCAGGAAGTCGCGCACCACTTCCACGTAGCGCTCGTTTTCTTCAACGAAGGTCATATGGCCGCTGCTCTCGAAGACGACCAACTCGCTTCGAGGGATACCCGCCGCCATCGCCTCGGCCGCCGGCACCGAGCACACCCGCTCGTGACGTCCGACCAGGATCAACGACGGCTGCGTCACCGCACCCAGGCGGGCTTCCACCTCGATCGCGCCATACTCCAACTGGGCAAAGAATCGCAGCACGTCGGGCGAGTAAATCGCCCCGTCGCTGCGGGCCTCATACTCGGTGATGCGCGGGTCGCTCGGGTCGGCGAAGTGGAAGGGCTGCTGGTCGTGCAGCAATCTCGCCACCTCGTCGGCCGTCCGCACCGACTTCTCCCGTTCCCATGAGTCGGCCACCTGACGTCGCAGCTCGACCGGCTCAAACGCCGCCAAGTTGGCATCGACGTGCTCCAGATAACGCGCCGAAGGCACGCCGCCCGAAACGATCGTCTGGGCTGCCGCGCCGGGGTGATCGACGGCGTGCTGTAAGGCGACGAAAGAACCAAAGGAATGACCGAGCACGGCGTAATCATCGAGGCCCAGCGCCTGCGCCAATGCACTGACGTCGGCCGCCATCTGTCCCAGGCTCCAGGTACTTTCGGGCGCTCGATCCGACCGGCCCTGGCTGCGCTGGTCGACGAAGGTCAGGCGGTAAGCGTCACCCAGCGGGTCGAGATAGTCGCCGAACATGCAATGATCGAGCCCGGGTCCGCCGTGCAGCACGAGCAGCGGATAACCGACGCCGCGCTCTTCGACGTACAGCCGCGTGTCACCGATGGGAACCAGCCGGCCGCTCATCATGGCCCTTCAACAAACCCGTCTTCCTGTGGAAAACGGGTTTGTTCTCACCTCTCGGCCCTCAAGGCAGGATTCCAAGGGAGGCCTCTGGGTCCCCTCCGGGATCCCCTCCGGGATGCGAAGCGCGATGCGCCCTCACCCCTTCGGGCACCCCTTCGGGTGCACCCTGGGTGTGCGCCGCCCTTGGCGCCCTGTAGAGGGCGAAGGGCGTGGCGCCCTGCCCCATGGGGGCGCCCGCCCTTGGCGCCTCTGTAGAGGGCGAAGGGCGTAGAGAGCGAAGCGCGATCACCCCGCACCGAAGACCGGAAGGTGGCCAAGGGCGATGATCGACTTCCAGCGGTCTGGATCGCCTTCGGTGAAGACAGCCGCCTCGGCGGCCACGGTGGCCCCGGCCTTGGCCATCAATGCGCGCATCCCTTCCAACGTCGATCCGGTGCTGACCACGTCGTCGACCAGCACGACCCGCTTGCCGGCAATCAGCTGGCGGTCCTTCTCATCGAGGTATAGCGTTTGCGGAGCGCCGGTGGTGATCGAAACCGTCTCGGTCTGAACCGTCTCGCCCATGTAGACTTTGTAGGCCTTGCGCAGCACGACGTAGGCGCGGCCGGTGACGCGGGCGAGGGCGTGGGCCAGGGGGATGCTCTTGGCCTCCGGGGTCACGATCAGATCGAAGTCCACGGCGGAGAGGCGCTGAGCCAGAGCCTGGGCGCAGGCTTCGACCAGCACGGTGTCGCCCAGGATGTTGAGGACGGCGATGCGCACGCCGGGCGCCACCTCGAACAGGGGCAACTCCCGGCGAACCCCGGCAATGTCGACAGCGTGCGTATCGCGCGTGGGAATCATGGGCCCTCCGGAGCGGCAGCGACGCCGACCTCACTCTATGCTGAACAGTTCCGGAAAGATGCACTTATGAACAAGGATCAGTTCCTGCAGCCCAGGTTACTCTACCGAGATCAATCCGCTGAAATTGCGCACAGTAAGCGGGATCCGCTTCGTCAGTTGTTATTAGAGGGAGGATCCGCCTGCCAGATCGTTTCCCAGGCGGTGTCCCACACCGTCACAGTCATCGTCTCGACCCGGCTGGCCAGCCGGTCGGCCAGCGAGGCGGCTCCATCGGCGCGGCTGGGAAGCGACGCGAAGTTCTGAAAGAATCGGCCCCGGGCCCGACCCTGCCAGCTGGTGTCGAGGCCCTGCAAGAGCGAGCCCGCTTCCCGGCCCACGTCTTGACTCTCCAGGGCGAGCGATCGCAACTGCTTGGCGATGCCATGGGCATCGGGAGGAACGATGATCCGGGCGCGCCGCATCAGAACTTGTTTGTACGGCATGGGGTCTCGCTCTCCATTATATAATGCGCTCAGGGGCCATCGCTCTCCATCGCCGTTCCCGCCCGCTCAATTCATGAATCTGATCCTGGTTGATCCGCCGAAGCTGCGCCAAGCTGGGCGAGCGTTCAAAGACCTGGCCGAGCGGGCGCGCCGCCTGGGCCGAGAAGTACTCCAAGCGACGCAAAGTGCCCCCAGCTACGACGGCGACTTCGGCCCGCGGGTGCGGTCGGGTGGAGTGGAGGTGTACGCCCACTACGACTCCCTTGCCCGCCTGGCGGAGGAAGCGGCCGAGTTCCTGCTGGCCAAGGCCGACGAGTTCGAGGCTGCCGACCAGGCCGGGGAAGCGGCGATGGCTGCCCTGGCGGCGCAAATGCGGGGATGGACTGAGGCTTTCCAGGCGTTGCTCGGCGCCGGCCCACCCCTTGTTGCGGCACCTCCCCCCTATGCGTTCCGTGAGCTGTCTTTGGAGGACTTCGAGGCGATGACGGTGGACGAGCGCATCGCCTGGATGAGAGCCTTCAACGAGCAGCACGGCGGTGGCTTCTTCTTCAACTTCGTCGATGTCCTCCACTACTTCAAGGACTCGCAGATCTTCCGCGGTTTGGACGGCTCGAGACCGGCGAGCGAGTGGATGTCGTGGGGCGATGCGGGGGCGCTGCTAGTAGTGCAGGACGGATTTCTGTTAGCGCGAAATCCTGGAGTCGGCTTTTCGGAACTACCCGAGGGCACCCCGCCCGAGGTTGTCGAGGCACGACGCCAGGCAGCGGAATCGTGGGCGGAGTTCTTCTATCATCTCGAAAAGCACCCTGACGATACGCCTGGCTTGCGACAACGTTGGTCCGTTGCGGAACAGAGCGGAATCGATTATGCGACCTCGCACGCCGACCTCCAAATTGAGCGATCCGGGCTGGAGCTGACCGGGATAGATCGGGAGGGCGTGAACACCTTCGTCGGGTACGGCAATGTCTACCGCTGGGGGGTTCCCGCCGAACACGGGGTGCCGCTGGTACAGGAGGTCCCGGGCGCCCTCGGGGAGATCGCCGGGCAGTCCTTGGGACAAAGCGTCGAGGATCTGGCCCAAGGAGCGATGGACGATGTGGCTCAGCACGTGGAGCAGCTCGCCGGAAAGGATGCCGGCGAATTCGTCGGGCGGCTCGGTAATGGGCTCTTAGGAGAGAACTCCCCGCTAGGGCCGCTGGACGAGGCATCCGGCAGCCTCGGCGGGTGGGTAGGGGAGCGGATCGAAGATGCCTTGGATGGACAACTCAACTGGTTAGGGGAAAAGATGTTTGACCCCCGTCTGCACCTGGGGGTCGACTTGGAGCGGCAGACGCCATTTGGCCCATTGAGCATGGAGGCGGAGTTACGAGGGCCGGTTTACCACCTCTCCATGGCCATCGAAGGCCTGCTCCTTCAAGGGAATGAGGAGGCGGCGAAGAAGGCCCTGGAGCAATTGGAGCAGATCCGGACGCAGGTTGACGGGGGGCTGGCACCGTGAATCCTGCGGCAGCGTTCAAGGACGGTTCGTACCTGCGCCGTCTGACCACGGCGGCGATGATGGGCCTCCTGGGCGTGAGCATGGCGTGTCGCTTGGGGCTTGAGGGAGGGACGATGAAGCCGGATACTTACGAGACGACGTTGGCGGAGGTGCGGGTGGTCCCAAGTCCGGAGGGGTACTACGCTTATCCCACCTGGTGGGATGGATGGATCGTTGTTCAGTATGAGCCGAAGACCGACATGACAAGTGTTTTCACCTCGAGGCTATGGAGGCTCCGGGCCGACGGCAGTGAGTTCGAAATGATCCAGCTGCCGAACCATCCATCGTGTGGCGAAGACGGGGTGAACGGGTTTGGGACGTCGACGGCGCTCCCCGATGGCCGCTTGGGTTATGACGTTCTCTGCCGGCCGGGGGACGACCTCTTTGGGGAGCGTTCGCACTTGATGGCCTACGACGGTTCCAGCGGGGAGGTTGAGCAGGTCTTGAATTACCCCGTACCGAGCGGCTCAGTCGGGACAGGCGGATATGCATGGAATCCCGACATGACGCGCATGATCATGGGCGATGGGCATAGATACATCGACGAGCAGCTGTACTGGTTCACGCGTGACGGATCGGATCCGTTCGGCGTGGGCCTGCCCCTGGCGTACGGCCCGTCGTGGTCACCCGATGGGACACAGATCGCCTTCATCGGGTCGCGGTCGACGGGCACTCCTCTGATCGGTTCGGCCCTCGGCGTGTACCTGGTGAAGGCCGACGGGACGGGCGTACGGCTCCTGCTCGAGGGTTTCTACGACTCGGCCGGCCTGGCGTTCTCGCCCGATGGGCGATGGGTGGCGTTCCCGGGGAGGTTCGGCCGGCGGGAGGGGGAGGAGCAGGGCCTGTGGGTGGCCGATGTGGAAACGGGGGAAAGGCGTCTGGTGGCAGAGGGGGGATTCGGCGTGCCCAAGTGGTCGCCCGACGGTCAGCAGATCGTGGTTGTCCAGTTCGTGGGTCCCGTCGAGGCCCGGCGGGATCAGTTGGTGATTGTCGATGTAGGCCCTGTCTTGGGCGATTAGGCCCGTCTGCTGGATGAGGTTCGCCTTACAGGTGCCCATGAAGCGCATACGCGCCTAGACGGGCACGTCACCTAATCGTCAGCGGGGTCTGCCGAGGGGGAGTGGTAGCTTGTCCGCTCTTGAACTTCCCGATTTGTCCATGATGATCCCGAGAGAAAACCACCTCTCCATGGGCATCGAACGCCTACTCCTTCAAGGGAATGAAGAGGCGGCGAAGAAGGCCCTGGAGAGTCTGGAGCAGATCCGGACGCAGGTTGACCAGGGGCCGGCGCCATGAAGCCGGCGGCCGTGTTCGAAGACGGTTGGTACCAGCGTCGTCTGGCCACGGCGGCGATGCTGGGCCTCCTGGGGGTGAGTGTGGCGTGTCGCTTGGAGCTTGAGGGAGGGACGATGAAGCCAGATCCATACCAGACGACCTTGGCCGAGGTGCGGGTGGTCCCAAGTCCGGGAGGGTACTACGAATATCCCACCTGGTGGGATGGATGGATCGTGGTTCAGTATTCCGCGACGCCGCAAGGCGTGGCCAGCGTTGGAATTTGGAGACTCCGGAGTGACGGGAGCGAGTTCGAGAAGATTGAGCTGCCAAACCATCCGTCGTGTGGCCCGGACGGGCTGAACGGGTTTGGGTCGTCCACGACGCTGCCCAATGGCCGACTGGGCTATGACGTGGATTGCTCGCCGAAGGGAGACCCGTTTGGGGCGCGCACTCACCTGATGGCCTACGATGGTTCCAGCGGGGAGGTGGAGCAGGTCTTGAATTACCCCGTATCGAGCGGCTCAGTCGGGACAGGCGGATATGCGTGGAATCCTGACATGACGCGCATGATCATGGGCGATGGGCATAGATACATCGACGAGCAGCTGTACTCGTTCACACGTGATGGATCGGATCCGCTCGACGTGGGCCTGCCCCTGGCGTACGGCCCGTCGTGGTCACCCGACGGGACACAGATCGCCTTCATCGGGTCGCGGGGCCGGGGCTCCCCATTGGCAAGCAGTGAATACAACCTGTATCTGATGGACGCGGATGGCACAAACGTCCACGCCCTGGCCAGCAAGTTCCTCGACGCCGTGGGTGTGTCGTGGTCGCCAGATGGCCGTTGGCTCGCTTTCTCTGCTGCGCCCGAAGGAAGGCCCGGATTGTGGCTTGTTGATCCGATGACGGGGAAGGTGCGTCTGATCGCCGAAGGGAGCTTCGATGTTCCTCGATGGTCGGCTGACGGACAGGAGATCCTCACGGTCCAGTTCGAGCCGACCGCAGACCCGCCCAAGGACCGGATCGTGATCGTCGAGGTGGGCCCCGTCTTGGGCTATTAGGTCTGTCAGCTGGATGAGATTCGCCTCACTGGCGCCCATGAAGCCCGTGCGTGCTTAGACGAGCACTTAGCGCTTAAGCGCAAGGGAGTCGGCCACAAGGGGAAAGTAGTGGCCGATCCCCGTCCTGCCTCCTCGATCGGTTCATGATGCACCTTAATCATGGCAGTCTCTCCATGGCCATCGAAGGCCTGCTCCTTCAAGGGAATGAGGAGGCGGCGAAGAAGGCCCTGGAGCAATTGGAGCAGATCCGGAGACAGATCGACGAGCAACAGGCGCCGTGAGGAAGGCAGTCGTGGCCAAAGAACCTTGGTGCGAGCGCCTCCTGACCGCTGGGGCGATGATTGTCGCGCTAGGTGTCAGCATAGCGTGCGCCTGGGGCGTGAGAGGAGAAACAATGACGCCAGAATCTTACACGACGACTTTGGCGAATATTCGCGTTGTCCCAAGCCCGGAGGGACTCTACTCCTCTCCCACGTGGTTTGGCGACTGGATCATCGTTCAGTATGCAGCGAAGCTGGAAAAGGGCCTGGCCCGCATTGGAATTTGGAGGCTCCGGACTGACGGGAGCGAGTTCGAGAGGATCGAACTGCCAAACCATGCGTCGTGTGGCTCGGATGGGCTGAACGGGTTTCTGGAGCCGGCGGTGTTGCCCGACGGCCGGCTGGGCTATTCCGTGGAGTGCTTTCCTGCCGGTGACCCATTCGGCGCGCGCACGCACTTGATGGCCTATGACGCGGAGACAAGGGAGGTCGTCCAGCTCTTGAACTCCAGCTTGCCGAGCGAATATGTTGGCACGGGGGGCTACGCCTGGGACCCGCAGATGACGCGGATGATCATGGGCGATGGGCACCGCTACATCGACGAACAGCTCTACTGGTTCACGCGGGAGATCTCGGAGCCGATCGACGTTGGGCTGCCCCTGGCATATGCCCCGTCGTGGTCGCCGGATGGTGGTCGGATCGCCTTCATCGGGTCACGGTCGAAAGGCTCTCCCGTCATCGACAGAACAGTCCACGGCATATACCTGATGAATAGCGACGGGACGGACGTGCGGCTCCTGCTCGAGGGTTTTGACGACTCGGGCGGAGTGTCCTTCTCGCCCGATGGACGCTGGCTGGCATTCCCCGGGAGGTTCGGGCAGCGGGAGGGGGAGGAGCAAGGGCTATGGCTGGTCGATGTAGAGACTGGGGAGCGGCGGCTTGTGGCAGAAGGGTTGTTTGGCGTCCCCAATTGGTCGCCCGACGGTCAGCGAATTGTGGCCGTCCGCCTCAAGGGTCCGCCCTTGGACCGAGAAGATGAGCTGGTGATCGTTGAAGTGGGTCCGGTGCTGGGGGACTAGCTC
>Ga0209342_10000915_pt1 | contig 33766 bp, 52 predicted proteins | sample RifCSP16_2_FD_184023 | JGI IMG/M metagenome (GOLD analysis project Ga0209342, IMG submission 184023) | Soil microbial communities from Rifle, Colorado - Rifle CSP2_sed 16_2 (SPAdes) (version 2) | ecosystem: Environmental > Terrestrial > Deep subsurface > Rock core/Sediment | place: Rifle...
ACGTGTTCGACATCAAGGACGCCAGGATCAGCAGCCAGATGATCCGCTTCAGGGTCCTCGATTTCATCCGCACCGTCCGGTTGACCGGGATGCCGAAGACGTCGCCGTGCCTGAGCGGCCTGCTCGAATACAATGTGGTCACGACAGACGAGATCATCGACAACGTGACGGGGAACGTCACGACGCGGATCGTCGAAACGCGGACGCTCCGCATTCCTGACGACGCTGAGTTGCGCTCGGTTAAGGAGACGTGGATCGGGGATAGCGTCGGCGGGTCAATGGCGTTCCCCAACCTCAAGTCGGAGACGTTTTTCAACCAGGATCTCCTGTTTTTCGACGCGAACTGCAACATCCTCGGCAACCCAAGGCTGAACGGAAGCGTGACCATCGAGTCCACAATGGAGGAAGGCGAGATCAAGCGAAAGACGATCAAGTACTCCTATGACGGCGACGGGTTCATGCGCGCCGAGGAGATGACAGAGGAGGACAAGAACGCCGACACAAAGAACTGGGAGCCGTTTAAACGCGAGATAAAGACGTACCGCCGACCCTCCGTCAAAATGGTGCAGACGACGACCGAGACCTTTGGGCCCGATACCGATGGCTCCTGGACACCAAGTCAGGACACGCGCAGGAGCACGGGGTCTGGACTGCCCCCGGGCGGTCCGGGGCGGGCGCCGCAGTCGAACGCCGTGTCATCTCCTCCGATCGGAGTCGCTGCGATTATCAGCGGCGCACCGGGCGCCAAGGACATTTCGTACTCAAACCCGAACCTCACGGAGGCGGACCTTCAGGTGATAATGGGGCAGGCTGTGGCGGCGTCGGGGGCTGTGGAGATGGAAGTCAATTTCACGGCGGTTGGCGTGCCCTGGCTGCGCCGGGGGCAGAGGATGGCATTGACCGGATTGTCCGCGGACGACGGGACTCCGATCCCGCTTCAGACGATGTTCGTGACCGAGGTACGAACGGAATTTGACGAGGCATCGGCGACGTCGCTGTCATCGGTCAAGGCCGCGTGGTGGGAGTGATGCCGACGCCGAGGATGAGCAACCAGATCGCCCGAGCTGCCGCGACCACGGGAGGCAAGTCTCCGAATCAGGCGGCGTGGCACAAAGCCATCGTCATCGGAGTTTTCGGAGAGATGAATAACAGGGTCTATGTCAAAACGGTCGACGGCATCACCATGGCGCTGGCCGTGATGGACGCGCCTCTCAAGGTCGGAGACTGGGTGTATGTCGTCTATAACGCGGCGGCTTCGGAATGGCTCATCGCCGGGACCGCCTGATCCGTGCCGACGCCCCGAATCATCGCGCAAATAGTTAAGCAAATCGTTAAGTCCGGCGCGATGGAAACCTATAGGATTTCTCGTGAGGTTGTCGAAGGGCCCGCGTCGGCCGGGAACGTGTGCCAGATCAAAGGCCACGTCGTCCCAACTCGGGGCTCGCTTCAAGTCGTCCCCGGCGACGTCGTGACTGTGATGTGGAAAGGCATCAAGCCCGTCATGGTGCTCGACTACCAGGTGCGCCGCGGCGGCGTTGAGGACGCTCCGGCTCCGCCCGGCGGCGTGGTCGAGGAGCTGCTCATCGCAACCGTCGCCGGAAAAACCGACGTGTTCTTTCGCAACGCGACCCAGGTCACTCCGCTCGGTCTGGCCAAGCATGGAGTCTCTGTCCCCGGCGATGCCGGATGGGGAATGAATAAGGACGCATTTTGGGTCCAGGAACGAGACATCGCGACGCGGTTTCACGTCTTTCGGATCGCGCGCGAGAGCTTGACGCGCATCATTAGATCCGGCGCAAAGATCAAGGAGAAATTGTACACCATTGACATCGCCGACGTGACGATTCCAGTGACGTCCCTGACATTCACGTTCAAGCGCGACTGCGGTCGGCCATATCTGCGATCGACGATCTCGCTGGCGGACGACGAGCAGACGTTCAGCTTCGGCTGCATCAATCAAACGCTGAACCTGGCCAAGTGGAGCGATACTGGCGTGACGCTGGAACGCCACGCAGACACGATGCAGATGGTGCGGACGATCACGGTCACGCTTCAGGGCTTGACTCCACAGTACGTCGAATCGCTCGCGGGATGCAGGTTTGGGCAGGTGACGGCGTCGCTCGCCGGAATAATGCTCGACGAGCACAACGAGCTTCTGCTCTCACTGACGGTAAACTTCGCGGCTTTCGGAGCCAAGACGTCTGTAGATGGGGGCCTGACGTATCCCGGAATCACTGGCTCAGAGATTCAGAAAGCCGAGGGAAGCGGCACGCCGGTCGGCGGATCCCCGCCATGCCCCTTCGTGGCCGTCGAGGTCGACCCAGATCCGAGCTTCGGACCGACTAACAACGTCTTCAACATCTCGGAGCAGCACGCCCAGGTCGTCCAGGCGCGCACTGGCGCCGTGGTGTGGTCAACCCTGGCGCCCGCCGCGAGTTTGATCGCCGAAAACACGAAGGAGGGCCGCTGGCAGTTTGTAGCTGACGACCTTCATTACAACATCAACGCCGTCCTGATCACGCTGAACCGCTGGCCCATCCCGCAAGGAATCATCTCTAGCGAGGCGATCTGCGTGAAGCAGCGGCATCCCCTGGGCGGACTCAACTCTTATATTTTTGGGGAGATCGATGAGCTTCCGGCCGCGGGAGGCTCGTTTTACGAGGACAACGATGGGGCAATCACGATCATCTCGCCCGTCGACGACGTCGCCGGGGTCGTCAAGATCATCGGAGACGTGGGAGACGACGGCCTGGCGCACCTCGATCAAAATTTGTTTAGCGGCCCGATTATGGGCGCGCTGAGCGCGGCACAGCAAGCGGCTGTCTCGAAGGACTGGACCGGGTTCCTCTCGATCCAGGGCGTGCCGGGGGACAACGGAAACACGGTACGAGACAACGTCGGGTTCTCCGCGGCGTTTTCGAATGACGGCGACCAATTCTGCGGGCCGCCGTCTGCGAACTTCGTTTGGGACTACACGGGCTCGTGGACGCTGGCGGCCAAGGACTGTGAGTTTCACTCAGTCGACAAGATCAAGACCTACAGCGCCGAGGTCTCAGCCATCCCGTACTTCAAACGCCTCGGTCTGCTCCGATCGTTCGTCGTGGTCGTCCAGCGGGCGCTCCGGCCGACGACGTGGAACGACGGCGTGACGCCCCTGACTGGGCACGAGTCCGACCCGACGTACCTGACCGTCGCCATCACCGGGGAGAACATCATCATGCTGCTCGGGCCGACCGTTGTCCCGCAGGGGTTCAGCGCCGCCGACGTGCAGTTCATCGCCGGCAACGAGCGTCACGTTCTGTGGCGGCTCGGCGCCAACCTCTACATCTCGACATCGTTGGGCACCACGGTCCTTGTCGGAGCCAACGCCAGCAGCCTAGAAGCGCAGGGGCTTCGCCTTCCGGAGCCTGACTTTCTCTACACCACGACGGAGAACAAACGATTTTTCGTTAAATGGAAGGACAAGATTGGGGAATTCGTCACATTGAAAAGCGGGCCGTCATTTCCGCCCAAGGATTTCGCGCTTGATGATCTCGGATTTTTGCTTCGGACGGCCCTCATCGCGTTGAAAGGGCCGCAGGTGCAGGTGATCCTCGATCCGCAGATCCTCCCAAAAAAGTTTTTGAATGGACAGTAAGGAGATAATGGTCCTGGAAATCCTGCGGAAGTGGCAGATCGGCGACGCGACCATCGGCGAGCTGCGGCTCGACGGGGAGTTCGAGTGCTTCACGCTGGAGGATGTCGTCCGCGTGGATCCCGATCCCGGCACGCCGGAGCATGAAGGCAAGGTCTACGGCGAGACAGCAATCCAGCCGGGAGAATACGACGCTGTTCTCCAGAAGCCCGACAGGAAAATCTGGTCGCCCCGAAACGGCGTGGACCTGCCCGAGGACGACGGCAAACTGCTTCTGCTCCTGAACGTCCCGAGCTGGACGGGCATCTTCTTCCACGCTTTGAACAAGGCCGACGAGACGCTCGGGTGCGTCGGCGTCGGCCGCCAGCACGCGGGCGCGGCGATTTTCGAGAGCCGGGCGGCGCTGACCCAGCTCATGCGGAAGCTCGGCGCGCACGGCGGGCCGTTCCGGGTGACCGTTAGAAATGCGTGGGTTTCGGAGGGGTCGGATATATAATACGAGCGGGGTGAAGTGATTCCAAGCCGGGAGGTCAGGCGGGCATGGCGAGGATAGTAGTAGGCGCGGTGTGGGCGACAATCGTCCGCGCAGACGCCGTGGAAACGCGGGTCATCAACGACACGCTCTGCGTGGACACTCCGGACGCCGACCAGACTTACGCGTTCAAATCCGGGCGATGGGACGGCAAGACGCGGTTTCTTCGAAGGCCCAATAATGAGTTCCTCGCTGGACTCATCTATCGTGTCGTGGGCGCACTCAAGGCCGGAGGACTCCCCGTCGAAATCGTGTGGCATCCTGTGGAGGGCTGTTCGCCACTCTGCGGGGAACTTGATGTCCAGCTCAGGGAATACCAAGCCGCGGCAGTGGACCGAGTCATTGCCTTCCGGCGTGCAGCGATCCAGTGCCCGACCGGCGGGGGAAAGACCGAGATCGGATTCGAGATCGCTCGCAAGATTGGTCATCGCACACTATGGGTGACGCATCGAAAGGTCTTGCTCGACCAGACCATCGAGCGGTTCAACACTCGTTCGGAGATCAAGGCCGGAGTCATCATCGGCAAATCCGTCGAGGTCAGGGAGTTCACGGTGGGAATGGTGCAGACCCTCCACCGCATCCTACACGAGGACAAGAATTTCTTTCGGCAATTTGGTACTGTGATCTTTGACGAAGGGCACCTTTCCGCGGCCGACACATGGCAGGCGCTCGGGCAAGAATGTGTGAACGCCCATTATCGGTACGCGCTTTCCGGGACGATCGACGAAGTTGAAAGCCCGGTAAATCGGCTCAAGATCGAGGGCATGGCCGGGCCGACCATCACCATCTCGACGACGATTAAGCTCGCAGGGGACGGCTTCCTTGCCACTCCACGCATCGTTCTACTCCGACCGGATCCCGCGTCGTACCCAACCTATGAAGATGTGCGGCAGGCGGTCTGCCCAAAGTGGAGGGACGACCCGCGGCAGCTCCAGCGGCTCGGCGGGGCGCTGTTCCGGGTCACATATGAGCGGGGGATCATCGAGAATCAGTCCAGGAATAAGATCGCCGTCGAGACGGCGGCACGGCACGCCGCAGCCGGCGAGAAGTTCCTCGTGCTTTGCAACCGTATTCTGCACGCCGAACGAATCGCTGCCGGCCTCCGAGCAAGGGGATGCGTGACGTGGTTTCTCGATGGGGGGGCCAGTGAGGACGAGCGCAGGATGACGCTCAGGCAGTTCAGACAAAGCGAGGTCGGCGGCGTCCTTGTCGCCACCCCGTTCTTCCGCGAGGGAGTGGACGTCCCGCAGATCGACGCGGGGATGCTGGCCGGCGGCGGGGAGTCCGACATCGCGGTCCTCCAGGCGCTCGGTCGGATGCTGCGCCCACGGCCCGACAAACCCGAGGTCCTGATCTACGACTTTATTGATAGGCGCGACGACCCCCGCGACAGGCGGAGGGACAAGGAGTACCTCGCGATCCACTCCGCGTCCCGCATCGCGCTGTACCGGGAGCAGGGATTCGAGGTGGCTGAATGAGTGCTTGGTGCGATTGGTGCAAGACGAAGTGGAAGAACAAGCAGGCGGTCAGAAGACATCAGGGATCATGCGTCTTTTGGAAGCGTGAAAAAGGGCGACGGGTAACTGAAAAACAAGCCACCTTAGGTGCGTCAAAAACGTCGCACCTAGGTACGGAGTCACGTAAGGTTCATCCGGAAATGCCGGAAAGTCCCAATATTCCTGATAACTTACACAGCGCCGCGTCGTCAAAAAGTAGTCCACCTATCTTCTCCTCTCCTCCTTCTTCTTTTAATGCGAAGGAGGAACAGGTTCAAACTCGCACAGAAAAACCCACGGATCCTGACACGCAGTTTGATCCGCCCGATTCTCGACAACCCGTCCTTGACGCCGTGGCGTTCATTTCCTCCCATCGGCGCTTTCTTAAATCCGGCTTCGAACAAAGCCTCGTGCTCGCGTGCGAACACCGTCTCGCGAAAGGTCGGCGGCTGTCGGAGGATCAACAGGACGCGCTGCTAGAGATCGAGGCCGTCGTGCGCGGCCTGGCGGGCATGGAGTCCGCAAGCCGCGCGGATGATTTGGAGTTCGAGCGGCGGGGCCGGCATTCTGCGGAGAAGGTGGAGCCAGGTCATCCCAGCGCGACGTGCGACCTGTGCCTGGCCGAGGAAAGGAGCCGGGTCCGTCACAACGAGTTGTTCGAGGCCGAGATCGCTGAGGCTGTGGAGATCGGCCGCCCGCACTATGAGGCGCACCGCAATCCCGAATGTCTCAAGTGCCGGGCGTTCAGGAAGCTGACGGGCGAATGACCGAGACCTGGACCGAGGGGTTCAAGCGTCTCACGCTCGCGTGCGCGGTGCGGAGGGACCTGCTCTCTCGGTTCGCGCTGGCCCTGTCGCTGCCAAACTTCCAGGCCGTTGGCGGCTCGGGGATGCTGGCCCCGCAGGCCCGGGTTGCCGCCGTCCTTACGAAATACTGGATTGAGTATCGCTCCGCTCCTGCGCCCGTGTACGCCTCGGAGCTGATAGAACGCGAGGGCAAGAGCCTCGGCCCCGAGGAGCGGGCCGCGCTCGCGCAGGAGTGGCAGCGTGTTCTCGACACCGATATCCCCGACGACATCTCGTTCGTCTACGATCAGGCGCGGAAGTGGACTGAGCATCGTGCCCTGGAGGACGCGGTCGCGAAGGCGGCTGATCTCCTCGCCAAGGGCCCGGAGTTCGTGTCCGAGGCCCGCGAGGTCATCGCGAAAGCCGAGCCGCAGGAGTCGGCCAGAAAAACACTGTGGGAGTACACAGGCGAGTCCGAGCAGCGGCTCGCGCTCTGGCGGAAGGGCGACGAGTGGGGCGAGAAGATTCCGACCGGGCTTCCTGCCCTCGATCGCGCGCTCGGCGTCGGGCCGACTCGTCGGGAGGCGTATTACTTTCTCGCTCCGCCCAAGGGCGCCAAGACCGCATCGCTCCTCCGCGTCGCCCTCGGCGCTGCCCGTCGCCGCTACGGGGTTTACGTCGTGACGTACGAGATGGCCGCTATGCGGATGATGCTCCGCCTGGACCGTATGACCGCAAAGGCGAGTCGGGAAGAATTGCAAGAGGACCTCGGGAAGCTAGAACGGGCGTTGGCGGGGATGCGGCTCATGGACTCCGGAGAGCTGTGGGTCGAGGAGCGCCCGCAGCAGCAGAAGGGCAGCGTCATGGAGGCCGCTCGCCGGGTGGAGAAGATCCGCCGCGAGGGCGGGAAGGTCGATGTTGTCGTGTTCGATTTCCTGAACATCATGGGCGCGAGCACGGGGGAACGGGAGAAGCGCCACGAGCTGGCCCGCATCAGCCGGGACATCGCGTCGTTCGCGAAGGACATGGATGTGCTGGTCTGGTCGGCGACGCTCGTCAACCGGAAGGGAGTGAGCAAGCGGACCATCCGGAAGACTGACATCGCGGAGGCGTTCGAGGTCGTCGCCGTCGCCGACGGGATGATTGCGATCTGTGCGACGCCGAAAATGGTCGCGGCAAAGTACCGGCGGTTCTGGGTGGCCGCCGGCCGGGAGTTTGAGGACGAGGTGATGGCGGGGGATTACACGGTGGACTTCGAGAAGATGGCGATCGAACCCATCGACGGGCGGGGTGTCGTCGACGCGATCCTGAACTCCGAAGGAGGGGACGAGTGATGGCCAGGAAGGTGCGGGACTTGGAGGGGTTCTTTGAGGAACTCGTCGCTCATTTTGGCGGCGATGCGAACACGGATTTAGATGTTGATATATTTCTGAATCTTGCCGAGGAGCGCGGTTTGATCCGGTGGGAAGTGTACAACCCGGTCGTCCATGGCGACGATGTGGACGCCGAGGCCGGGATCGACAAGATATGGTTCTCGACAGCCGACGAAGCCGACGAGGATTGAAATTGTCGGATATAAGGGTTGAGGAGGGGCGGGCAAACAAATGGCGGCGAAGAACCACAATCGTGTGTGGACCTCACCGGGCGAGCTATGCACCCTCAAGGCCATAGGGAAGTACGGGAAGCCGTGGCTCGACGTTGACTCCCGCAGGCCGCTCGCGGCCGAGGAGGTCGCGGCCTGGATTCTGATAAGTGGGGTTAGGACGCTCAACGTCGCGGGCAACTCCGAGAAGACGTCGCCTGGGATCTTCAAAGAGGCATACGTGTACCTTGGCAAGGTGTTCAGGGCCATCGCCATCGCAAAGATGAGGGAATGATCATGAAGATCAGGGCGGCGTGGAGCCGGACGATTCAGGTCAAACCGTATGAGTCGGAGCGCCTGGAGCTGGCGATCGAGGACGATGGGTTCGAGCCGCCGACGGACAAGACCGGAGCGGCGTTCGCGCTGAAGGAAACCGCGGCGCTGAGCCGGCAGCTCTCCGCGCTCGGGGACGAGCTGATCGCGGAAAGGCTCCGGGCGCATGCGCCAAAGCCGCCAGTTGCGCTGTCGCACCTCCCGGCCGAGCCGGATCCGTGGTTGTCAAAGCTGCCATCCCGATGACTCCGGCGCAGATGCGGCGGGCCAACAAATCGGCGCGGTGTTCGTGGGCGCAGGTGAAGAACGCCGTCGTGCCGAGATTGGTGATTGACATCCTCCTGCCGAGCGACTCGGTGCTCGACTTCGGCGCGGGCCCCGAGGCGCTTCACGCGCGGTGGTTGAGATGGAACGGGTTCAATGTCATGGCGCATGAGATCGGGATGAATCGCCGTCTCGATCACGGTCACAATGGAGACCGACAATACGACGTCGTCTACGCGAGCAACGTCCTGAACGTTCAGCCCGATGAGGCGCACATCAACCGCGTCGCCGCACATCTCGCCATGCTGGCCCGGAAGATCGTAGTCGTCAACTATCCCACCTCGCCGAGATACTCCGGAGTTTCGGAGGGGCGCGTGGAAGAGATTTTGAGGCGGCGTTTTTCAAGGGTCGTTCCCTCGTGGCGGCACGTGTGGGTGTGCATCGTTTCATGAAGGCGCCGTGCTTGAGAACGAGGTTCCATCTGGTCTTCCTGTGGACGCGCTGTCGGAACGGTCACGTCGCGAAAGTCCGTCCCGCTACTGTCATAGCGGGAAAAGCGGTTTTCGGAAGCGCGGCTGACCATTGTGATGTGTGCGACGGCCTGATCGTGGAGCGATCGCCGCGTTACGAGAGACTGGCGCGTGCCTGACGATCGGTTTATCGATCTTGACCGATACCTCCGGTCCCGGGTCCGGGTCGTCAATGATGGCGGCGGACGCGGGTACGACTCCGGGCTCCGGGCGTTCGACTGTCCGCTCTGTGGTGATGCGAGGGCGCGGGGCTGGGTCGGCGTCGAGGGGTGGGGCGCGGGGTGCTTCAACATCGGGTGCGTCGCCGAGCCGCAGCTTGCCGGGGGCGTCGTCGAGTGGGTCCGCCGCGTCGAGGGGCTCCAAACCCGAGCCGACGCGTGGAGATTCCTCCGCGGGGGGTTCGGAGTGGATGCCCGGCCGCCGAGTCACAGGGCGGTCATAGAGTCCGGCCCCGACTTCTGCCGGTTCCCGCCTGAGATGCGCGCATTCTCGCTGCCAGGCGGCGCCCCGCCCCCGATGGAGCGGCTGTTCGTCGACTTCATCAAGTCGCAGTGGGGGCTCAGTCCGGCGCACGCGCGTTCGTGGGGGCTTGGGTGGTGCCTATACGGTCGTTACGCGTGGCGCGTGGTCATTCCGGTCGTGATGGACGGACAGCCCGTCGCGTTCCAGGCCAGGACGATCCGAGATGGCCATGGGGTCCAGGAATGGCCGGCGGTCGGGGCGAAGTATCTGACGGCGAGCAATGTCGCATCAACGCGCGGCCCGGCCGAGTGCGGGCGTCCCGCGAGCCGCCTTCTATTCAATGCCGGGGCTCTGGTGCCCGGCGGGGAGGGCATCGTGGTCGAGGGCGCCGGGGATGTCATGCGGTGGCACCGCGACGACAGGGCGAGGCAGCCCGCGGCGGTGGCCCTGCTCGGGGTCGCGCTGACTCCCGAAAAAGCTGCCATGATTCACGCGGCGCGGCTGGAGCGGGTCATCGTGGCCCTCGATGCGGAACCCGAGGCCGAGCGCCGGGCTCGCCGGCACGTGTCCGACCTTCGGGATGCGTGGCACGTGAACGCGGTCATGGGCCGCTGGCGCGGCGGGAAGGATTCCGGCTCGGGAGCGACGCTTGAAATAGAGTCCGCATAGATGTTTACCGTATGATCCGATTTTTACCGTTCGGGTAAAATGCCCGATCGTTCGGGCATAATTCCCGAATCGCTATAAATCATTGATTTAACAGGGAAAAACATCGGGCATTTCACCCGATGAGTTCGGGCATCGTTCCGCCAGGAGAATCCCGCCTAACTGTAAATGCTTGATTTGTTTAGACCTCCCATCGGCATGGATGTTGCTTTCTTAAATAGGTACGCAGCAAGGCCCCTGAGAGCGGCTGGGGGGACCGAAAGTACGAGGTCAACGCCGCGAAAGGTCGGGCGAGAATCGGAGGGGGTGGCCAAACGCAGCCCCGAGTAGGCGGTGCCGGCGGCACAGGAATCCGGCGCTACCGAAAGGTGGAGCGAATTTCCCCGGATGACCCGGCCTAGAAACGGACGCGCGGTATGGCGTCCGGCCAGAGTCCCAGCGCCCGGTAGCGCCGCACCCGGATCAACTAAAACCCACGAGCGGAGACGCACCCGGGCATGACGCTGTGAGACAGGCACCGACGGACCTGAAAGGGGACCGATCGCGGCGAAGAAAAAGCAGAGGAGCCCTCGGCGCGAGAGCGTCCGGGGGTTAATGCGCGGCCCGGTTCCAAGTCCGGGCATGAAGAGAAGCGAGAGCGCCCACGGGCGCGGGAGGTTCAAATGGACATCGCAGGATCGTTCCTCCAGACGTACTCGGCGCTATGCGCGTGTGGCTTCCGACGCGAGGGGCTGGATTCGCAGGTCGCGGCCGAGGTCGTGGCCGACCGGCACGAGAGCGCGATCATCCGCCGGGCGTACCAGCATGACGCGGTGATCGTGGCGGAGGTGCGGTGATGGCGATCACGGGACATCGGAGCGAGGGGATCGTGGAGTTCAAGGATGCGGTGCTCAGGATCGGCATCGTCGGGCACTCGTTCTACGAGGGTTACGAGCACACGTGGGACGCCGAGGTATGGAACGCCGAGAAGCAGCGGGTCGAGTTCGTGACGTATTCGTCGACGCTCGGTGATGAAGGCGGGGCCACTGTGGACGCTACGGATGAGGTCAGGGCGCTCGCGGCGGTGTACAGGGAGCGGCAGAACGCCGAGGCGGCGGCCCTGCGGACCGAGCGGGAGGCACGCAGGCTCACCCGGGGCAAGGACGTTAGGATCGTGCGAGGCCGTAAGGTCCCGATCGGGACGGAGGGCCGGGTGTTCTGGTTCGGCCCATCGGCCTACGGCGAGCGGGTCGGCATCGAGAAGGCGGACGGAGAGCGAGTGTTCACAGCGCGGACGAACGTCGAGGTTCTCCTTTCAGAGGAGGCGCGGTGATGGAAAACGTGAAGAGCGATAACCGGGTGGCGCTTCTAGTTGGCACGTCGCACGACTTTTTGGGAGCTGCGGCGATCGCCGACCTGCACAGGACGGCTACCGATCTTGCGTACCCGTTCCTGATCCGCCCTCGGGCGCGCGGGCACAAGGCGCTCTGGGGCGTCATCGTCATCAAGGAGACGCGGTGATGCGCTACCGCGAGGATCGGTCGCGAGACGATCTGATCTTCCAGATGGAGAAGGAAGGCCGGCTGGATCCCATCTGTTCCGGCTGTAAAGAGTTCTACGACTCCGATGATCCTTCAAGCGTCTTCGCGCCGGACCACCGGCCGAGCCCGCGGTGCGAGAGCGGGAAGCGCCCGCACTGCACGTGCGATACCTGATTCTGAAGAGGAGGCGCGACATGGACAAGCAAGCCTACGCGGCAGGCCGGGAAGCGGCGCACGCGGAGAACGATTGGAACGATCGGCTCGCGTCGCTGATCGTGGCGGCCGAGCTGGAGCGGACCGGCGGCGGGCTGTCCCAGGCGTTTCGGGACGGCTACAGTGCTGGACAGAAGGAGGGTTAGATGAGGAGGGGCAGCGCGTTGCCGATGATCCGGCGCTGCATGAAGCATCAGCCGAAGCTTTCGCCTGACGGCAATCTTTCCCAGCACTGGTACGAGGCTGCCGTGACGACGCCCCTCGAAGCGCGGGACAGGACGCTGGCGCTATGGACGGCTGAGATAGAACGGGGGGGAGAACGGATTCGAGTCCTGCCGCTCATTACGATCAAGGAGATGTGACATGAAAAAGAGCGATCTGATCGTAGAGAATCACGGGACGATTCTGCTGTTGTTCCCTGCTACCAATGCGGGCCGGTCATGGATTGGTGAGAACATCGGCTCGGACGCGCAGCGGTGGGCCGGGGCGGTCGTGGTCGAGCCGCGGTACATCGCGGACATTGTCATCGGCGCGAGAGCCGACGGACTGGAGGTGCGGTGATGACTCTCAGTGAAAGCATCTTCAAGCACATCAAGAACCTCTTGAATCAGGACCCCGACGCGCTCCCGGCCGACCTGCCGGAGTATCGGCTGAATCAGTTGCAGGAACGGCGCGAGGCGTTCGAGCGGGCGCAGGCTGCCGTTAAGACCCTCGTGGACATCACGAACCGCTACAGCGGCGACGCCCTCGTCCGGTCGGCGGTCGTGGCGGGGGTCGTGGACGGTCATCGCTTCTTGCAGCAGCAGGCGCTCGTGGAGATTCTTGAGGGTCTAGGCGACCTGGGCGGGCTGTTCGCGGAGTCGCCGTCTCGGTGGTCGGACGCCAGGAACGAACATGCGCTGCGCCTGTGTCTCCGACTGCGCGAGACGTTCAAGGAAGAGTTGTTCTGGAAGGATGCGCGGTGATGGCGCAGGCTGACGAAATCCCGCTCGATTTTCAGTGCGCGATTTGCCTCACGAGATCGTCGGACGTGTTCTGCGCCAAGTGCCGCGAGTGGGTGCGCGACAGCGCAAACGAGGCGCATGAAAGGGATCTTGGCTGGGACGAAGGAGGGGAAGCGTAATGAAGAACCTGAAAAAGAAGGAGACCAAATAATGCCGCTGTTCAAGGTCGTGCTCCAGAAGCCGGTGATCGGGAAGAACATCGAGCGCGTGTCCGACGCCGAGCGCGCCCGCGCCTGCCGTGTTCTGGTTGTGGATGCCCCGACGGAGCGGGCTGCCAGGATCGCGGGCGAAGAGGACGGGCACTCGCATGGCTGCATCGGACTCGTGTCCGTCGAGAGGCTGGCCGCGAAGATCGTAGTGCTCGCCCCATAGCGGGCGGGCAGAATGGAGGGCACGATGAGCCGGTTCGGGACGTTCAAGGTGGACGGGAAGACGGGCCGCGTGGTGCAGATCACGGAATGGAAAAAGTACGAGCCGAAAGACCCGCCGCGGTGCAAGTGCGGCGCGACGTACCCGGGCGCCCGGACAGCCGGTGGGGATGTGCGTCACGGCGCGCACCGCTGCGCGCGAGTCGTCCTGCGTGCTCCCGAGATCCAGGCTGAGCCGAAGTCTGAGCCCGAGCCCGAGTCAGTGCCCGAGCCGGTGCTGCACACCGGGCTCTACCTGTAGGAGATGCGCTATGCATTTCAAGGACGGATTCAAGTTCAACGACGACGGGCGCCGAGTGTCCGCGAGGGACCACCGGCAGTTCGTCAGCAGCAACGGCCACACGATTTACACGGTGACCTGCTGGGCGGATCGCACGTTCTCGTGTAACTGTCCAGGCTGGGCATTCGGCAAGGCCCGCGGGAAGGTGGGCTGCAAGCATTGCCGTCTCGCGGAGATCGGGGACGGCGTGTCCATCGCGGCGCCGGTCAAGGTGTCGGCATCGTTCCGGCCGGAGCCGGTCAAGGTTCCGCGACGGCTAATCGGTGACGAGAATTAAATCTCATCGGATATGGAGGGTGGGATGGCGAAGGCGGGAACGAAGGAGCTTCGGGAACGGCAGCGCGAGCAGTCGAGCCTGTTCTGCCATAAGTGCAGGACATGGAAGGTCTCTCAGGAGAAAGTCGAGGTATTCGCATCGCATGATGGGGCCGCCACCAGGCCGGTGCTCTGGACGTGCCCTGACTGCCGCGGTGAGGGCCATGCCCCGACCGCCGCGCCCGTGGAGACGGAGGCGGACACGGCGAAAGCCGAACGCCTCGGGCCTTTCCGCGCGGTGACGGAGCGCCTCGGGCACTCGTCGAAGACTGGCGAGAGGGCGCGGCTGGAGTGCGGGCATGAAATGAAGGTGTTCATCGGCCAGAAGCGGGCGCGCTGCCGCAAGTGCAGGGTATCGTGATCCCGCTAGATGCGTGGCTCGTGGACTCGACGACCGGCGGCACGAGGTTCAAGATCATTCGGATTGTGGACAGCGAGACGGTCGAAATGGTGGACGACGCGGCGGTGCGTCGGGTCGTGAACCGGCGGACGCTTGAAACGCAACTCGCTAACGGCGAGGTCAAGGAGGAGAAAGGTACATGACGATCATGGAGCAGATCAAGGCGGCCCGGTACGTGAGCACGCCGCTGATCGCGGTGGCGACGCCCGATCCGGCCGAGACGATGCGGAACATCCGGGAGGCGTTTGAGAATGGAGCGAAGACGCCCATCCCGATGTTCAGGTGGGACGCGCTTAACGGTCTGACGGCAGCGAACACCGTCGCCATTTCGGCGCTGAAGAAGCTGCTCGGCGAGGATCTGAGCCAGTGGCCGGCGCTGACGGCCAATCCCGGTGCGGCGCTCGACTACTTCGCGCAGCTCCCCGGCGAGATCCGTGAGGGCGGAGACTCTGGGCCGATCGTGCAGCGTGGCTCGGTGATCTTCATGCTGAACGCCCAGCGGTGCTTCGAGGACCGGCCCGGCTCGAACAATGGCCAGGTCATCCAGGGCATTTGGAATCTCCGGGACCTGTACAAGGAAACCCGGCGGACACTCGTGATTCTCGGGCCCGGCTTCAAGCTCCCGCCCGAGATCGCGCAGGACGTGATCGTGTTCGACGAGCCATACCCCGGCGAGGATCAGCTCCGTGCGATCGTGATCCAGCAGGCGGCCGATGCCGTTCCACCCATCGCGCTGGATGACGCGACCGTCGCGCAGGCGGTGGACGCGTTGCGGAGCCTCCCGGCGTTCACGGCCGAGCAGGTCGCGGCCATGTCGCTCGTAAAGGACGGGCTGGACGTGGACGCGCTCTGGCAGCGGAAGATTTCGGTCATCGAGCAGACGGACGGCCTCAGCGTGGACCGCGGGGCGGAATCGTTCGACGACGTCGGCGGGCTGGACCAGTTCAAGAAGTTCAGCCTTCGGCTTGTCCGTAGCAAGACGCGGGCGCCGATGCTGTTCGTGCGGATCGACGAAATCGAGAAGATGCTCGGGGGCATCGGGACGAACAACTCCGGCGACAACACGGGCGTCTCGCAGGACGCGCTCGGCGTCATCCTCAAGAACATGGAGGACAACAAGTGGACCGGCCTCATCGCGATCGGGCACGCGGGCACGGGGAAGTCGCTCGTGACCAAAGCCCTCGCGAACACCGCGACGAAGGAGTCGGGCCGCAAGGTCCTCAGCATCGCGATGGACCTGGGCGCGGCGCGCGGCGGCATCGTGGGCGAGAGCGAGCGGAAGATTCGCACGCTCATGAAGACCATCAAGTCCCTCGCGGGCGACAAGCCGGGGCGGGTGTGCTTTGTGGGCACCTGCAACGATCTGGAGATCATGCCCCCGGCGCTTCGGCGCCGGTTCACGCGCGGCATCTGGTTCTTCGACCTCCCGAGCAAGGAGGAGCGCGAGGGCATCTGGGCGATCAACAAGCGGCAGTTCGGGATCGAGGAGGACGGGCACCCCGAGGACACGGACTGGACGGGGGCCGATATCCGTAACGTGTGCGAGATCGCGAGCGCGCTGGAGTGCCCGCTCGCCGAGGCGACGCAGTACGTGGTCTTCGTCGCCAAGACGGATCCTGAGTCGATCGACCGCCTGCGGAAGCGGGCGGACGGGAAGTGGCTCTCGGCCAACAAGCCGGGGATGTACAAGGCGTCGTTTCTTACGACCGCGTTCGGGCAGCCCTCGGGCGGCAAACGGGCGCGGAGGGAGGAGGAATAATGGACGCTATCAAGATTAAGAGGCTTACGTTCGATCCCAACTTCGAGTCCCTGGGCGCGCGTGGCGGCCTGCGCCGGCCTCGGGAGCGCCGCTGTTCAGTGTGCAAGATGTTCGGATGTAGCAAGAACAAGCGGGGACATGCGAAGGAGGACAAGTGATGCCGACTGAATTCAAAGCCGTGAAGGAGTTTACCGCGCCCTGCTATGGGTGGCGTATCGTGGCCGTCGTCACGGCTCCGGACCTGCCGACGGTTGAGTTCGAAGTCGCCGCCGTGACGACCTACTATGTTGCACGTCGGATCGTCAAGGCGCTGAAGGAGGGCGAATAATGCCGTGCGACACAGTGCAGACGAACACGGTCGAGCTTCAGAACGTGAAGGACCTCGATCTGCTGGAAAAGGCGCTTAGGGCGGAATTCGGCAACGTGAACCGGCCCGCGATACACCAGGGCCGGTTTACATTCAATGCCGCGGGCGTGCGGGTCGAACTGGCGAACGGCCGAGCGTCCTCGACTCTGCCCACATCGGATCTGGAGAAGGTCGTCGGGCGGGTGAAGCAGGCGTACGCCCGCGAGGCGGTCGCCCTGTCCGCTAAGCGGTTCGGCTGGGCGATTGTGAAGGGCGCAGACGTGAACCATTTCCAGATTGTGAAGCGGTAGGAGGCGGGCGTGAAGAAACCGAATCCCCGGACGCACCTGAAGAGATGGAGCGGGAAGCGGGCGTTCTGCGGCGTGCGGACACACATGGACGCCAAGCGGCTCACGGACGATCGGAAGCGGGTCAGTTGCGTGACCTGCCTGCGAGGGTGACATGGATATCCTGGACATCACGATCCTGGCGGACGGGACGATTAAGTCGTCGTCGGGCCAGGTCAGCCCGGAGAATCATCAAGCGGCCGAGGCCTTCCTGAAGATGTTGGCCGGCCTGACGGGCGGCTCATCGACCCGCGAGCGGCGTGGCGACGTCGCCGAGCACCACCACCACCACCACGGCGAGCAGGAGCACTCGCACTAGGAGGAATGTATGGCGGGACGAGGTGCGAGAAAACGCCGCCGCCACAGGCGGGCACTGATCCGTATTCTGGGCGAGATTCGATGGTGGATTCGGGGGGTGAAGAGGCGTATGAGATCCGAGCATCGTCCCATATTCTGTGGACGGTGCAATCGAATCGGTCACGAGCACTGGTCATTCCGTGGTTGTTTTCGCTTCAAACAAAAGGAGAATGGAACATGACGGCGACACCTCAGGAGATCATGGCGAAGTCGGTTTGCCTCGTGCTTTCGTTCACGCGCGTCGGAACGCGCCGGTCGGTCTCGGCTGACCAGGTGAAGGTCGACGCCGACAAGAGCATGGTCCACGTGTCGAAGGACCTGTTCAACAGCCCGCAGCTCCGGGCGATCGTGAGCCACGACAACGCCACGCGGCGGTGGGTCGTGTCGCGCTCGGTGCCGAGCCCGCTGTTCAGGGACAGCGTGTACCTGCTCGGGGTGGACGCAATCGAGGAGGTCTGCGAGCATCTGGAGAAGCGAAAGGCGGACCGGGCGAAGCTGGAGGATGTGTTCTTCGAGGCGTACCCCAGCCTCGTGGCCGCCGCGAAGCAGCCTGCGGAAGATGGCGGCCTGGGTGCGCTGTTCGACCTGAGCGAGTACCCGTCGGTCGGGGTGCTCCGGGCGGCGCTCGGGATGGAGTGGTCGCTGATCGAGTGGGGTACGCCTGAGCGCAAGCTCAGCACGATTTCGCAGGCGCTCTACGAGCGGGAGAAGGCGAAGGCCGAGGAGCAGTGGAAGAACGCCGCGGTGCAGATCGAGGACGCGCTCGTGGTCGGGATGCAGGAAGTCTTCGGGCATCTGGCCGACCGGCTCTCGGGCGGCGAGGACGGCAAGCCGAAGCGGTTCAAGCAGGCGACCGTCAGGCGGGTCGAGGATTTCCTCGACCTGTTCGCGAAGCGGAACCTGACCGGCCGCGAGGACCTCGCGGCGTTGGCCGAGAAGGGGCGGAAGCTCCTGTCTGGCGTGGACGCCGCGGCCCTGAAGTCGGATGATGTCCTGCGCGCCCGGGCCGTCATCGGCGTGGGCGAGATCACGAAGGCGCTTGACGGGATGCTGGAGGCGCGGCCCCGGCGGAAGATAGGCGAGGAAGTGTAAGCAGGAATATGGGATCGAGTAGCGGACGCGCTACAGATAAAACTCACGCGCGAATAGGCAGCGGAGCCCAAGGGCCGCTGGCTATCGTCACGGAGGCCCGTTTGTTTGTCTGGCGCGGCGGGTCATGACGTCCTTGGAGACGTACCGCCGGGAGTTCAAGAGGGGATGGAGGACGGGCTGCATGGAGAGGGAGGTTCCTCCCACGCCGCGCCAGGTTTTCAAAAAAGAAGCGGCATCGCCGCATGGAGGTCGTAATGGCGGACACGTTTATTCTTGTTGAGGTGCTCTTGGCGGTCGGTCTCATGATCGTCGTCTTGGCTGTTATGGCGGCATCTCGTCCCCGTCCAACGCCTCGAAACAAGGGCGTGTGGATGTGGGACTCTGCCTCAGACCTGGACGTGCTCGCGGAGATGCTGGACGTTCTCGACGACGAGCCGTTCCAGGTTATTCCCGGGGAAAATAATAGCTATGTCCTGATGGTGCGAGTCGACTGGGAACTGCGTAGAAAACTTCAACGGCTCCGCGTGGACATCGCCGCGCGTTCCGCGAGGAGGGGGAAATGAAAACGACGGCGCTGTTCATCCTGACGGTCGCGACTACGTTCTTCGTGTTGTTCACGGTCTTCGCGTAGGAGGAGGGGAAGATGATCTCACTTCGTGAAGCGATGAAGCGAGCCATCGGCCTAGTAGTCCTGAAGACGGCCGACGAGCTTGCTCAGGGCATCTGCACAATCTGTCACGAGAAGTACGTTGGTCTCGCGCTGGACTGCAAGTGTACTAACTATGGCAAGGCAAGCGCAGAGATCCGAGGCGAACGAGGGGCTGCCCTGGTCATGGCCCTGATGGCGCTCATGCTGATCACCGTGATGGCCCTGGCGCTCATGGTGCTCGGGATGCAGCAGATCGCCATCTCGGCGAACTGGCGGGACTACACGCGGGCGCTCTACGCCGCGGAGGCGGGAACGGAGTCCGGCGTCGCGGCGCTCCGCGGGATTCTGGACGGCGCGGGGAACGCCCTGCCGGATCAGGCCGCTCTCAACGCGATTGGCCCGCCTGTTTTGTCGGACGTTATGTTCACGTCGTACTCGGTTGCGCTGCTGGTGCCCAACCATGCGTGTCCTCCGCCTGACGGATGCATCACGGGGCCGGGGCGATTCAGCGGGAACTCCGCCGAAAAGGCCGTTTACGTGATCCGGGCGACGGCCGAGGTCCGTCGGGCGAGGGCGACGGTCTCACAGGAAGTCCGATACATCCACAACCACTCGAACGGGAACCACGCGGTCGTCCTCAAGGGCCGCTGGTCGCAGTCATGAAGAACTATTCTGTGTGGTACGTTCCATGATGAAAGAGTCTCAGACCGTCTTTACCGGGTGGATGAACACCGACGCTGTCCGTGTTATGGATTGCCCGCGGTGCAAGGCGCTGGCAGGGGTTTCTTGTCGGACGCCGAAGGACCGCAAGACAGCAACGCACGTGGAACGCAACAGAGCATTGGTCGCCAAATACGGCGCCGAGCCTTGGACGAGGAGGGGACGATGAACTTCGGCGACATCCTGAACAAGCTGACCGCCCTGCGCTTCCGCGCGGGGCAGAACGTGTTCGACCTGCTCGACGACGGGCACGGCGTCGACCAATGCACGGGAGAACTGATGGCGGATTTCGTGGAGCACGGCCTCGTGCCCGAGGCGCTCGTGGACGATGCGATCATGCACCCCGGATCGTGGGTGCTGAGATGTGTGTGCTACGTTCATCCACTCACCGGATCGCGATGCCCTGTGCAACATAGGGAGGAGGATAACTCATGAACCCGATCCTGGCGATTGTCGTGATCCTGTGCTGTACGATTCTGTACCTGGGGGCGGTTCTCGATGCCCGGCACGTGGCCCGCGCCCGCCGGCCGACTGACCGTTTGTCTCACCGGGCCATGGCGCGGAGGCTCTACGGGGCGCCCTACGTGCCGACTGACGAGGATCGAGCCGCCGCCGCCGCGCTCAGAAAGCGTGCCCTACGTGTGGCGGGCGAGGGTTTGGAGCATTTGGCTCACGTGGCCTTCAGTCGTCCGAGCACGCCGAAGGGAGGATGAAGTGAGAGACGTGGCGGGTTGCGTCAAGAAATTGTACGTTCGCGGTTGGCTGCGCCCGTGTTCGCGCCGCGGCGTTGTTGTTCGTGGCGAGAAAGCCTACTGCCGGCAGCACGATCCGGAGAGAGTTCGCGCTCGCCGTGAGAAGCAGGAGTCGAAGTACGAAGCCCTCCGCAAGGAGGACGAGAAGAACAAGCGGGACATGGAGGCGATGGCCAAGACGCTCGGATACGGCCGCCCGCATTTTCACCACAGTTTTGTGGCTAGAACGACGTCGGGATGGAGCCGGGCGCTCGTGATCGAGGAGGCCGACGTCGTCAGGCTTTGTGAGGAGTTGGAAGAGGGGCGAAGCAGGGCGCAAGAGGACGCGCGGCGCAGCCGTGGCTGAGGACACGCGCGGCTTCCTCGATGCGCTGGCGACGCCCGAGTTCCGCCTCAGGTGGTGGCGGGAGCTGGAGCGCGGTCAGCCTGAGGTTGCCGCGCGTCTCGTGGCGAGGTTCCCCGACCGATACCCAGTCAAGGAGGAAGAGACATGATAGTGAAATTTCTTGGAGGCGCATACGGATTCATCGGAGCATGGGCCATGTATGATCCGCCTGCCGACTTAGCCAAGGCAACCTTAGCCGCGATCTGGGTCGTCGGCGGCGGGATCGTGCTGGCGATCTCGGAGCTGCGGCGATGAGCTGCGTATGCGGTGGAAAATGTGAGGTCGTCGTGATGGTCTGCATCGACTGCAACAAATGGGGACGCGGGTCCTATGCCGTGGAGGCGCGGGAGAAAGACGAGTGCATTCGTCGGGGGCACGCCGTCATCGTATCGCATGGGGCGGAGTTGGCCCCCCGGTTGCCATGAGTGACCGCCGATTTCGCCGGGGGTTTCCGAAGATGCTTCCATGCCTAGTGTGCAACCGACCCAGAAAGTCGGAAAATCCGGGCGATCGCGTCCACGCGTCCTGCAAGATCAGGCAATCGAACGTGTCGGATGCCGAAGTCCGCGTCGGGCTTTCTCGCGTCGGGCTTTCTCGGCGGCTGAGGGAGGAATAACAGCGAAGTGCTTGCAGATTCGCCGCCTTTGTGTATGATGGGGCTAACAATCAATAGGAGGCAAATGTGACGCAGACAGTGTCACTTCCCTTCGAGGCGTACGCGGACATGATGATGCCGTGGGTCGAGCGGATTATCAACCGCAGGCAGTGGCCCGGCCACCCTTTCATGTCGAAGGACGACCTCCTTCAGGAGGCGCTCTTCGCCCTCTTTCAGGTCTATAAGTCCCGCACGAAAAGAATGTCCGTGAAATCTTTGTGTCTGGTGGGAACTCACGCGGTCTTCTGTCGGATGCTTGACGTGCTTCGGCAGTCGTCGAACGGCGGCGAGATTCCTGGTAAAACCATCGTGCATATCCGCGAAGATCGTCTCGGCGCGGTCATTAATAACGGTAATGGCACGTTTCGCGAGACGGACGCGTTGGAGCGGGTACTTCTCCGGGTTGCCATCGAACGTGTCATGGATCAGGAGGACGACGAGGGCCGGGCGCTCCTGTCCGAGATGATGAACCCGGATGTCGGCACCGTCCGATCCATGCGCCGCCGCGAGAGGGTCAAGTGGTCGTTCCAGCCCGCCGTCTTCGCGGCCTCCGCGGCGGCTGGGCTTCCCAGGCAGCGGGGCACGGTGGTTTTCGCCAGGCTTCGGGGATCGGTTTTTGAGGCCGTCGGATATAACAATTTGAAGGCCAAGAAAAACAAAGGAGGGCGGAGGAAATGAGTTGGCGGAATATCGTCACGGTATCCGGGGTCGTGGTTATCGTGTCCCTGGCTGTGTTGGCGGTCTTTGTCATGACTGGAAAGATCAAACGGAGCGGAATGGAGCAGGTTCAGGAGCGGGTTCAGCGGGTGACTGAGCGCGAGCAGAAGATCCTGGCCTGGATCGTGGAGCGGAATCCCCAGGCGACCATCAAGGACTTCGCCGACTTCCCCGCAGTTCTGCTGGTCGAGAGCGCCGGGGCGGGGATCGACTTCCGGATCGTCATGGCCATGATCGACAAGGAAAGCCAGTTCAATCCGCGGGCCGTGGGCTCCTCTGGCGAGATTGGGCTCATGCAGATTCTCCCGGCGACGGCGGCGAGCGTCGTGGCCTCGTTTCACACAACGGGCGATTTCGTATTCAGGATGCCCGTCCGGGGAAAGCCGGGCGGGTTGGTATATGCCGATCTCGGGACGCTCGGCGACCCGAAGGAGAACATCAGGATCGGGATCGCGTACCTCAAGAAGCAGGTCGAGCGGTTCGGGGTGAACCCCGTCGCGATCCGCGCCTACAACCGCAACCCGGAGAACGCCCGGCAGCACCGGCCGTGGGATCGCTACGCCGAGGATATCGGCCTGCGGCTGGTCAGCATTGTCCATGAGTTTCCTCGGTAAATGAAAGGAGCCGCGATGGCCAAGTCCGTAACCGTGCCGCTCAAGGAGTTCTCGCCCGCCGTGTCGTTCGTGGCGTCGTTCGCCGCGAAGAAGGGCACCGTGCCGGCGCTCCAGCATGTCTACTTTGCCCCGCCTGTCGACCCGTCCATTGACGGGAGCGGGGTTGTTGGCGCGTTTTCCGGGTCGGCCGGGGCGTTCCGGACCATTCCCTGGTCCCTCGACGCGGTCGTGTTGCCCGCAGAGCGGCTCGACAAGATCCTGTCATCGCTGGCGGCGCAGGGCCACGCCGAGGCCGACATCTCGCTGACGGAGGCCAGGGCCTCGGTGAAGGCCGGGGGTTTTCGGGCGCAGCTCCCGCTCTTTGCGGGCGGCGACATGTCGCAGTACGTCATGCGGGCCGCGCCCGAAGAGACGTCGCCGCTTGGCGAGCGGTTCTGGGACGACGTCGCGAGGACCGAGCCAACCGCAAACCGGGACGAGTCGAGGCCGGCGTTCTGCGGCGTGTTCTGGTGCGGCGACGGGGCGCTCGTCTCGACGGACAACTTTCGCATGACGCTACGGGCTGCTGACGCCGGATCGACGGGGTGTCCGGTTCCGGAGGGGCTGCTGATTCCCAACCATCTCCTTCAGGCGCTTCCCGCGCCGAGCCGGAAGGGCTTCATGTCTGCCGCCGTGGAGGAGAATGCGTTGTGGTTCTTCGGGTCGGGCGCCGAGGTTTACGGGCTCCTCATCGACGCGCAGTTCCCGGCCGCTGGCGCGCTCGAACACTTCGGGAAGGTCAGGGCCGATGCGGCGGCTGGCGGGACGTGGGTCGAATTGCCGGGGGGCAAACCCCTCGATGCCGTCATCGGGCGGCTCCTGTACTTCGCCGAGCCGCCGACCTTCCGGATGGCCGTCGAGGTCGGCGCGGACTCCGTGAAACTTTCTGTGGCAGGAGCGGACGGCGGCGACGGGGCGGAAGAGATTCTGCCAGCGAAGGTTGAGGGCGGACTGGCGGCGTTCCACGTGAATGCCCAGCACTTCAGGGATGCGATGGCGATCCGGCCGAGGTTCTGGTCCGGCGCTAAGAACCGCCCGTTGTACGTCTGCGACGAGTCGAAAGGAATCGAGCATCTCGTCTCCATGCTGAGCGACTAGTGGCACACCGAATCCTCCAGGGCCATGTCATCGACATGCTCCGGATGCTGCCGGAGAATAGTGTCCACTGTGTCGTGACTAGCCCGCCATACTGGGGTCTCCGCGATTATGGCCTACCGCCGATCGCCTGGGGTGGCGATCCGGCGTGCGAGCATGAGTGGCCAAACGATACGATCAAAGAGAATAAGTCTGGCCATCACCTGAATGCTGGGATTAGAGAGCGTGATCCTGGAGGGCCGATCGAAATCAATCATGGTAGTGTCTGCCTCCGCTGCTCCGCGTGGCGCGGCTCGCTCGGCTTGGAGCCCGCGCCCGAGTTGTATATCGAGCATCTCGTCGCCGTGTTTCGCGAAATTCGGAGAGTGCTTCGCGAGGACGGGACGTGCTGGCTGAACCTCGGGGATAGTTTTTGCAGCGTCGGGAAGTGGGGCGGATCGTCGAGTGGCAAGAATACGTTGAGCGCGGCAGGGGGTTTTCCCCGTGATCGTCACAAGGTCCGCCGTCAGGTAGGCGATTCGAAGAATCCAAACGCCGATCTTCCAACAGAAGGCCCGAACAGATTCCCGTTGGAAGGATTGAAGTCGAAGGACCTCATCGGCATTCCTTGGATGGCCGCATTTGCGCTCCGGGCCGACGGATGGTGGCTCCGCTCGGACATCATCTGGGCGAAGGGTATTTCGTTTTGTCCGACCTATTCAGGCTCGGTGATGCCGGAAAGTGTGGAGGACCGCCCCACTCGGACCCACGAGTATGTATTCATGTTGACGAAGTCCGAGCGGTATTTCTTCGACATGGATGCCGTGAAGGAAAAGCTTGCCCAGGGCTCCGTGCTGCGGATGCTCCAGGACTCGTTTGACGAACAGCAAGGCGGCGAGAAGGATTACGGAGCGGGCGTGAACGCGAACCGATCATCCCGCGGCGCTCTGGAGAATTTGCGCGAGCGCGCCCTCGCGGCGGTCCGGGTCGACCATGAGTTCAAGCACGACGAGCACAACCGGATGGGGAAGCGGTCAGCGAACCGCGTGTTCAGCGACCCCGACGCGATGGCGCGGATCGCTGCGACCGGGCGGAACATCCGGTCCGTCTGGACGATCAACTCCCAGCCGAGCAGGGAGCCGCACTTCGCCTCGTTCCCGGAGAACCTCGTCCGCCCGTGCATCATGGCTGGCACGAGCGAGAAGGGATGCTGCCCGAAATGCGGGGCTCCATGGACGAGACGGTTGGCGCGCGGGAAACACCCTACTCGGGACATGGAGGCACAACGGGTCGATTCGACGGAGAAGACCGGGAGAAAAGACGGAAAGGTTTCTGGTCCGTCAGGGATGGTTGACGTCGTCAAAACGGTTGGGTGGCGGGCGACCTGCACTTGCGGCGCCGAGCCGGTGCCGTGTGTCGTCCTCGACCCCTTCGTGGGGAGCGGCACGACGCTGGTCGTCGCGAAGAAGCTGCACCGGGATGCGATCGGGATCGAGCTGAGCCCGAAGTATATCTCGATCATCGAGCGGCGCCTGCGGCAGACGCAGGAGACGTTCTTTCCTGCATGAACGCCTTTTTCCCGGAACTGGAGACGGGGCCATGCTTCAAGTGCCCCCTGGAACCGGGCGGATGCAAGATCCCGCCGCAGCATCCGCAGAAGGCCGTCATCGCCGTGGTCGGGAGCGCCCCTGACGCCGCTGACGAGTTCAACCGCGTCCCGTTCTCGGGGCCGGCGGGCGATCTGCTGCGTTCGGCCCTCCTGGCGGCCGGGATCGACCCATCATTGGCCGCGTTCGTGTTCCTGACGCGCTGCCGGCCGGGCGGAGACGACTTCGACGGGCCGGCGTGGGACCGGGCGGCTAGGCGGTGCCAGGCGTATCTGGATGCCGATCTGGCGGCCGTCCCAGGCGTCCCACTCCTCTTGCTCGGCTCCAAGCCCCTCCGAGCATTCTCAGCGGAGAGGAAGCCGACTGTCGGGGCGATGCGCGGCCTGTGGGTGCGCGGCGTCGGCCGGGAATGTTTCGTGGCTAGGGACCCGAGGGATGTCCTTGCGGCGCAGGATCTTTCTACCCGAAATGCTCTCGTCGCCGAGTTCAAGGATGATGTCAGGCGCATGGCGCCCAAGATCCTCGGGCGGGAGCCCGATTCGGGCGTCAAGATGCAGGTGTTCTTCTATGACTCGCCGGAGGCGGCCCGGGGGACGCTGGAGAGCCTCGCCGCGACGCCCGGCCCGTGGGCGTTCGACATCGAGACATACGACGCTGCGGAGTTTCCGTCGCGCCGGGCCGTAGCGACGGACCCGTGCCACCCCGACTTCCGGCTCCGCGGGATCGCGTTCGCGTGGGGGGCGGACCGCGGGGCGTGGGTGGATTGCAAGGGATGGGAGCCGAGGGTCGCGGAGGCCAGGGAACTGCTCGCGCCGGTCTTCGGCTCTCCGGCCGAGAAGTGGGCATTCAGCGGGCACTTCGACGAAGAAGGGATCGTCTATCCGGGGTGGGCGCCAGAGGTCAGGAACAGGACGGGGGACGGGATGCTCGCGCTCGTCGCCCTGAGCGACGGGACGCACGACAGTCTCCGGCTGGAGAAGGCGGTCGTGGACGTCCTCCGGAAGCCGCAATACTGGGACGGGTTCGACAAGGGGCGGATGCGCGACATCCCGATTCAGTTCGTCGCCCGGAACGCCGTGGGCGACGCGTGCCATACGTTCGCGCTGTGCGAGATGTTGCACGGGAGGCTCGATCGCGGTGACTACATGACTTGGAGGAAGTGATGGAGAGCGATTCGACGGTGATGGCCCAGGACCCCAAGACCGGCGGCAAGAAGGAGCTGAAAGCTGACCGTTACGACCTGATGCCGCCGAGGGCCCTGGAATACGTCGCGCTCGTCTACGGGCTCTCGTGCAAGGACCACGGCGGGAAATACGACGCGAGGAACTGGGAAAAGGGATATCCGTGGGGATGGTCATTCCGCGCGCTATTCAAGCACGCGTTTATGGCCCTGCGGGGCGAGTGGCTCGACCCCGAGTCCGGGCTCCCGCATTTGGCCCATGCGTGTTGGCACTGTCTGACGATCATGACGTACTACGACTACGGGATCGGCACGGATGACCGGAGCAAGATAGCGTGAAGATCGCTGATTACTATCGTCAGATCCTCGTACCGGCGAATGTCGCGGTGTCAGCGATCCGGCGCGCGGGCGTGCCCGTCGATATGCTCCGCGTCCGGACGCTCCGGGAGGTGTGGCTCAAGGAGGTCCGGGAGCTGGAGGCGTTCGTCGAAGGCGAGGCGGCGAAGGTCGGCGTCGCGCTTAGATACAGCGAGAAGCACGCGGTTCCGCCCGTCGACCTCGCGGCGTTCCTGTACGGTCATCGCGGCGGGCCGAAGGGGCTTGGCCTCACATGCTATGGGGAGACGGAGACCGGACTGCCGTCGACGGCAGACGACGACCTGATGCCATACGCATCGTTGAAGGTCCCGCGCGATGACGACCATCCGGCGGTTCGGGCCGTGCTCCAGATCAGGTCGCTTGCCGGGGCGGTCGGCCGATACCTGGACTCGTTCGAGCGCACAGTCAGGGCGGACGGTTGCTGCCATCCCAAGTTTAATTGGGCGCTTCGGACGGCCCGCCTTTCCGCCCAGGATCCCCCGATGCACCAGATCCCTGAGCGCGCCGATCGGCGAGTGGCGGACGCCGTGAAGGCGTGCATTGTGCCGAGGATCGCCCCGGCCCCGAATCCGATGGACTGGGATCCGAGGAAACATGGGTCATGCATTCGGTGGGACATCGCTGGAGCCGAGGCCGCCATTCGGGCAGCGATGCTGACGCATCGGTTTTGCTCGCGGCCGGATCCGGTGGCGTGGGAGTATATCCGGCTCGGGAAGGACATCCACAGCAAGACCGCCTCGCTGATCTTTAATGTCCAGGAGGGGACGTATAAGAAGGGGACTTATGAGCGCGATACGGTCGGGAAGAACACGTTCTTCGCCAAGATATTCGGCGCGACGTGGTGGACGGTGCAGGACACGGCATGGAAGAAAGCGCGAGTGTGGCTTCCCGACGCCGAGGCGATGAAGATCAACGACAACTTCGACTCGGGGTACACCGGGCTCGTGGAGCTGTATGGGCTGGACAAGCGGCGGCTCGGGGAGTTGGGGTACTGCGAGGACGCGTACGGCCGGCGCCGGCACATTGAGATCCCGTCTGGTGCGGAGTTCAAGAATGGCGAATGGATCGTGAGGGACAAGCAGGTCCAGAAGGCGCTCGATCATTGTTTCCACATCGCGGCGAATACCCCGACGCAGAGCACGAACGCGACGGACAACCTGTGGATGATCGCGCTTTGCTACCACGGCGAGTATGTTGAGCTGCGCGTGCCGCCGATGTGGGAATCAGGCGGCATCCCGTTCCCCGAGGCCGCGGGGTGGAGAATGCACGGCGGTCCTGGCCCTGGCGGAGAACCGCTCCTTGCGTGGCACATGAACACGGTCCATGACTCGGGGTGGGGGGACTGCGCGCCGGGGCATCATTTGGAGGCCGCGAGCAAGCTGATCTGGCGCCGCTGCCGGGCGGTGCCGCTGGACTGGCGGCTGGAGGCCGACGTGCCGTATCGAATTGATTTGCAGGTCGGGCCGGACATGGCGCATCTCCGAGACTACAATAAGGTCGCCCAGGAATTCGGTCTGGAGCCGATGCCGGAGCGGTGATGGTGATGTTTACGTATTTCGGGAGCAAGCTATCGGGTTCGATGCACGGGCATTATCCGGAGCCTCGATACGGGACGATTGTTGAGCCGTTCGCCGGGTCCGCTGGCTACAGTCGGGTTTATGGCCTCGGTCGGCGGGTTGTGCTTATTGAGCGGGATGCGGTTATCGTTCGGATTTGGAAATGGCTCCAGGAAGTCAAACCTGAGGACTTCCGGGCACTGCCATGTGTTCGCCGCGGTGAACCAATTCCGAAGATCAAACCGATTGAAGCTCAGTGGTTTCTGGGGCTTTGCGCCATGCCCAGAACGGCCCGGCCAAGAATGACCGCGGGTTATGGCATGAGCAAGACTCTGATTGGGCGTATTGAGCGTGGACTCCCGATGATTCGGTCATGGGATGTGCGTCTCGGGGACTGGTGGGAAGCGCCCGACATCGAGGCTACATGGTTCGTCGATCCTCCCTACCAGAATCAGCGGGAATCGGTTGAGTACCGGCACAGGGAGGTTGATTACGCGAGGCTCGCGGATTGGTGCCGGGCCCGTCAGGGGCAGGTTATTGTCTGCGAAAGTGATGGAGCTGACTGGCTTCCATTTACACCGACCCGCGTCCATACCCGGCGCACCCCCGCTGGAGTTGAGAAGTACACGGAGATGATGTGGACCAATACGCCGTTCGGGCTTGGATTTTTCAGATGACTTTTACGACCATCGGATATAAGGGGTGATGGGGAAGATGAAGAACGATAACGTCCTCCGGGTAAACGTCCAGATCGGCCCCCGGCGCTTCGACGAGGACCTCGCGGTCCAGGCGTCTATCGCGCCGGACATCGACGGGCTGAACAAGGCGCTCGCTGAGAATCCCTCCCGCTACGCCGAGTGGGCCATGCTGGAAGCGATCGCCCGGTCGCGATGGGAGGAGATCCAAGGGTACATCTCGAATCTCGACTCGGACATCAAGGAGCTGGAGGCGAGGCTCTTCCTTGACGGGAGAGACACAGTTGAGCCGGGCTCGAAGCCTCCGACCGTGGATGTCCTCAAGGCGATGATCGTCCTCAATCCGGAGCGGCTCGCGCTCTCGGAGCGGCGCAAGGAGCTGGAACGTGACGCCCTCGCCGCGAAGGACGCGATGGAGCGGCTGATCGTCGGCCGCAAGACGATTGAACAGCGCCGGGATTCTCTGCTCGCTCTCGCGAGCAACTGGCGGCAGGAGATGAACACGAGGCTTCAGATCAACCTCCCGAAACCCGCTCCGGGCAAGGGGCCCGCCGGGTGGCCGAGGTCGAGATGAGAGAGCAGAGAATCGTCGATGACGACACCGGGAAGGTTGTTGGGATGGCCGGGAACATGATTGGCGCGCTCAAGGATTCGCTCGTGGCCAGAGGATTTCTCCGGCTCCGAAAAGATTCAAGCGCGCACGGCGCGGGGCCGGTTCCCCGCAAGAAAAGGGCCGCGAGGCGAAAGCCGTGAGGCCCGGAAGGAGATAGTATGGCGCCGATGTTGGACCCCGAAACAGAGAAGCAGATGCGGGAGAATTCCCGCGCCATCAAAGAGAAGATGGCGAGCGGGAGCTTCACGCCGTCCTGGAATTTGTCAGGGAAGAACGCCATCGTCGAGTCAGGCAGTTCTGTCATCGTGAGGCTGTGCCCGCGGTGGGATTACGCGCAGAGCATGGTTCGTCAGGGTGACAAGTTCGTGCCAAACCCTGCGTACAAGGGCGGCCCGATGTTCGTCAAAATCGGCGAGCACTGGTGGGACGGCCCCGGCGGCAAGACGCAGCATGAGTGGTGCCCGGGCGAGGGATGCCCGATCTGCACGGCCGCCGCGGTGATGATCGCATCGAAGGACGACCGGAAGTACGGCAAGCGCATCCAGGCCAAGCGTGTCTTCATCTTCAACGCCGTCATCGGCCGTCCGCGCCGGCTGACGAAGGAGGGGCGGGCTGACATCCGCATTCTGGCGGTGCCCGACTCGGTGTTCGACGCGATTTCGGACATCTCAACCGGCGGCGCGGAGAAGAGTTTCGCCCGCGGTGACGTCGCGCATCCCCGCGCGGGATACGATCTCAAGCTGACGCGCCCGATCGCGGATAGCGGCGACCGCTGGAAGGTGGATTGCGCGCCTGGCGAGTCGCAGCTCTACGAGGCGGACCAGGCCGCGGCGTTCAAGGGCTGGCCGTCGCTGCTCATCGACCTGGAGGACATGCTGGAAAAGGAGGTCAAGTCGCCGGAGGACGTGTTCAAGGCGTTCTATGGGCGTGATCCGAACCCCGACGAGATGGCGGGCGCGGGTTCGGCGAGTGGGAATGGCGCGAGCCCGACTCAGGACGGAGACGACGGATTCGGCGTCCCGGCGGCCATCCCGGCAGGTGCGCCCGTGGCCCCCGACGAGTTCAGCGAGTTCATGCCGCCGCCTCCGGAAGCGCCCAGGGCGCCGACCCAGGCTCCGGCAGGCCAGCCGATGACGCGGCCCGCGCCGCGGGGAAGGAGGTAGATGGAATAGGGGGCGTCTGAGCCATCAGCAGGCGAGATTGGGTAGCCATCCTCAGCGTTCGCGAATGACTCGGCTTTTCGTGAGCGGCCGGCAACCCCACGCCCCATTTTCCAAAGCCATGAATCAGAAGGAACTGATCAAGTTCGGCTCCGAAGCCGTGAAGAAGAGATTCCGGGGAGGCATCAACGAGATCGCGAGCAAGTCCTTGGAGTTCCCGAGCGTGTGGGCGGGCACGGGCGCGCTCTCCCTGGACCGGCTCTGCTCCGGGTTCAACCCTGGCGGCATCCCGATGGGCCCGCGGTACGGCCGCATCGTCCATATTGCGGGGGAGTGGAGCACGGGAAAGTCTCTCCTGCTCGACCACCTGTTCCGGTCGATCATCGTGGACCTCAAGGGGCTTGCCATCTGCACGGAGACGGAGGGCACGCGGGACCCCCACTTCGCGAACGCGATCGGGTTGCCGCTTGACATGCTGCTGATCCAGCGTCCGGACACGTTCGAGCAGGCGTTCGACATGTTTATGACGTGGCATGAGGCGGTCCGTAAGAAGGATGACGAGATCCCGATCCTGTGGGGCTTCGACTCTCTGGACAGCACGGAGGCCGCGAAGTCGGCGGATAAGGGGCTCTCCGAGGGCGGAGGCTGGCACTTCGGCGGGGGGCGCGCGGAGGTACTCGGGGCCGGCCTGCGGAAGATGGCGGTGGTCGTCTCGCGCTACCCGACGACGCTCGTCATGCTGAACCAGACGCGCGACAACGTCGGCGTGATGTTCGGGCCGAAGAAGCGGACGCCGGGGGGCAATCCGCCACACTTCTACAGTTCCCTGGAACTCATGCTCTCCGCGACGCCGCGTCCCGGCCATGGGTACGTCCGGGCTGACACACCGGTTCCGAAGCTGACGAAGGAGGCGGTCAAGCGCCTTGGGCTCTACAACCTGGAGGACTCGGCGGTCATCGGACGGTACATCCGGGCGAAGGTCACGAAGACGAAGATGAGCACGACTCTGGACGCGACGGCGGACTTTTACATTGACTTCCGGCGCGGCGTCCACAGGTGGGAGGGCCTCGCCGAGCGCCTGATGGCCGAGGGCGTTCTGGAGTGCGGGGAGGACGGCGCGTCTGACTTCCGGATGCGCTCCGCGCCGGACAGTGATGGGAAGTATGGGCAGAAATTCCTGACGAAGAAGGAATGGCTTAACTGGATCGCGCAGAACATGGAGGTGCTTGGTGCCGACGCCGCGGTGCGGGAAGAGAAGCAGTGAAGAATACTGTCCCGAGACGAAAAAAAACCTCATCCCCCGCCACTGCATCTGCGGGGAGCTTGAAGGACACGACGCCGGGGGATGTGAGTGCAAAAGCTGCGGGCTTATCAAGCACCGCTGCGCCTGGTGCGGGTTGTCCTTCCGAAGGGTCCAGCACGCCGACGGAGGAGGTTACGCCGATCTTGGCCCAACTCGCGCGCAAAGCGTTGATGTTCTCCGCCGGTGGGGCGCGTGACGCTGCGGAGGAATTGTGGAACGAGGTCGGGCACGACCCCGCTTTGGCGAAGGCCATGCTCGCGTTCGGCGATATCCCGGACGACGTCCTGGCCGCTTATGAAGCCAGCGAGCCCGACAAGCTCGTACGATCGCCGTGGGGCGGGATGTGGCTCTGCGCCAGGGAGCCGGACGAGCGGGGAATTCGCGACGGAACGTGGGTCACACTCCGGGCGATGAGGGCACTCGGGCGGGGGTTTCTGCTCATGGAGAAATCCTTTGAGGCGGACGTGCGACGGGCTCACGCCGCGCCAGCAGCGCCGTTGGACCTTGTAGAGAACGACTTCGCGTAGGAGGGGGCGATGAGGAAGCATATAAATGTCGATTGGGTTCTTCCGGACAAGGTGGAATGGGTCCAGGCGCAGACTGCCGTTCTGATGGACATTCGTGCTGAGCTGAAGGCGCTCAACGCTTTCCTTCATTGTCCCAATGCCATCGCAATCCCCCGCATCCTGAGGGCCATTCGGAGGAATACGTTCCGCAAGCGCAAGCCGCACAAGCCGCACAGCAAGGGGAAGCGACGTTGAAAATCGTCGTGACGGCCGACATGCACATCCACCCGTACCGGCAGTGTAGCCGGGACGGCGGGCACGACCGTCTGCTCGACGGGCTCTCGGTCCTGCGGCAGAGCCTCGACCTCGCCCGGCGCGAAGGGGCGGCGTGGGTCATGGCGGGCGACTTTAAGATGCCGAAGACGTTCTGGCCGCAGAGCGCGCTCACGGGGGCTCACGAGATCCTCCGGGAGTATGACGATGTCCCGAAGCTGATGGTTGCCGGCAACCATGACGCGAGGGGCGTCGGCGGCAGCGGGCTCGCGCCGTTCAAAGACGTGGCCGACGTAGTCGAAACATCCGGTATCGTTGTCCTTGGCGATACCATGTTCGCTTGCGCGCCGTGGGACGCGGACAGAGATCGCGTTCGCAAGATGGTCAATGACGCCAGGAACGTCGATGAGTTCACGCCGTTGATTGCCCACGCGTTCCTCATGGGCTGCGCGCTCGGGCCGGACGACGTGCGGCTCAACAAGGGCGTGCCGGTCGAGGAGTACGGGGACTTCCCCGTGGCATTCTTCGGCGATGTCCACAAGGGT
>Ga0209342_10000916_pt1 | contig 33763 bp, 29 predicted proteins | sample RifCSP16_2_FD_184023 | JGI IMG/M metagenome (GOLD analysis project Ga0209342, IMG submission 184023) | Soil microbial communities from Rifle, Colorado - Rifle CSP2_sed 16_2 (SPAdes) (version 2) | ecosystem: Environmental > Terrestrial > Deep subsurface > Rock core/Sediment | place: Rifle...
CGTGAGCAAGACGGAGCGCACCATCACACTGCGGTTCGGCAGCGGGACCGTGGCGGACATCTACCTGGCGCCCCGAGAACGCTTCGGCTTCGAGCTGATCCGGGCGACCGGCAGCGCCGAGCACCTCAAGCAGCTGGCCGAGCGGGCCCGCTCGCGCGGCCTGGCATGGGACACCGGCCTGGCTGGCTGCGAAGAGGCCGAGGTCTATCGAGAGTTGGGGCTGGACTCGATCCCCGCGGAGCTGCGGGAGGGACAGGGGGAAGTCGAAGCGGCCGCCGCCGGCCGGTTGCCGGCGCTGGTGGTGCGGTCCGATCTCGTGGGCTTCCTCCACTGCCACACCAATTACTCCGACGGCACCAGCACCGTCACGGAGTGGGCCGAGGCGTGCCGCGCCGCCGGCTACCGCTACCTGGGGCTCACGGACCACTCGAAGTCCGCGACGTACGCCGGCGGACTCCGGGAAGAAGACATCCCGCGCCAACACGCCGAGGTGGATGACGCGAACCGGCGCTTTGCGGACGTCCGCGTGTTGAAGGGAGTGGAGGCCGACATTCTCCAAGACGGCACCCTCGATTACGCGCCCGAGGTGCGTGCGGGCTTCGACTTCATCATCGCTTCGGTGCACAGCCGATACGGCATGGACGAGGCGCGCATGACCCACCGCGTGCTGAAGGCGATGGACGACCCGCAGATGGCAATCCTGGGGCACCCCACCGGCCGTTTGCTGCTGTCGCGCGACCCGTATCCGCTCGATCTGGACGCCGTCTTCGCCAAGGCGGCCGACTGCGGGATCGCCATCGAGATCAACGCCGATCCGCAGCGCCTCGACCTGGATTGGCGGACCGTGCGCCGAGCGGTGGCGGCCGGGGTCACCATCTCGCTGGGGGCCGACGCCCACGGCGTGTCGGCGATCGGCAACATGGAGCTGGGAGTGGGGATCGCCCGCAAAGCGTGGCTCACCAGACGGGACGTCCTCAACGTGGAGCCGGTTGAGGCATTCCTCGCGTTCGTGGACCGGCGGCGGGGTCGCTCGTGAAGCAGCTCCAGCGTGCCCGGCCGGGCCCCAAGAATGCCGCCCAGCGTATCCGGCCCATCATCACTCGGCTGAAGCGCCGCTATCCCGAGGCGAAGTGCGCCCTGGACCACCAGGATCCGTTGCAGCTGCTGGTGGCCACCATCCTGAGCGCGCAGTGCACCGATGCGCGCGTGAACCTGGTCACCAAGGACCTGTTCGCCAAGTATCGCACCGCCCCGGACTACGCCAACGCGAACCCGGCAGTCTTCGAGCAGGAGATCAAATCCACCGGGTTCTTCCGCAACAAGACCAAGTCCATCCTGGGAATGGCGCAGGCGCTGGTGGAGCGCCACGTCGGGCGGGTCCCAAGCACGATGGAGGAGCTGGTCGCTCTGCCGGGCGTGGGCCGCAAGACCGCCAACGTGGTGTTGGGCACGGCCTTCGGCATCAACCAGGGCGTGGTGGTGGACACCCACGTGAGCCGCATCGCCAACCGGCTCAAGCTCACGACGCAGAAAGACCCGGTGAGGATCGAGCGGGACCTGATGAAGCTGGTGCCGCGGAAGAAGTGGGCGGACTTCTCGCACCTGCTGATTCACCACGGGCGGCAGATCTGCGAGGCACGGAAGCCGAAGTGCGAGATCTGCCCGGTCAGTGAGCTGTGCCCGTCCGCGACGGTCGGCCGGAAGAGGCACGATGCGACGTCCGGCCGGGTCTCTTCGCGCGCTAGCAGTTCGCGCGCGCCGCAGACGAAGTGAGTTCGCATGGCGCGCGCTTCACTGACGCGCGCTCCGAGACCCGCCGGACGTCGCGGTTCTTCTCACATCTCACGTCTCATATCCCGCCGACGCTATCATTGGTCTATGGCTTCTCACCTCGCAGACCATTCCTCCGCGTACCTCCGCTCCGCCGCGCATCAGCCGGTGGACTGGTATCCCTGGAGCCCTGAGGCCTTTGTGCGAGCCAGGCAAGAGAACAAACCCATCCTGCTCGACATCGGTGCCGTGTGGTGCCACTGGTGCCACGTGATGGACGGGGAGTCCTACGAGAACCCGCGCGTTGCCGAGGCGCTCAATCGGGAGTGGATCTGCATCAAGGTGGACCGTGACGAGCGTCCCGACGTGGACGCGCGGTATCAACGGGCGGTGCAGGTGTTCAGCGGGCAGGGCGGATGGCCGCTCACCGCCTTTCTCACCCCGGACGGCGAGGTGTTCTACGGAGGCACCTACTTCCCGCCCGACGGCAAGCACGGCCGACCTGGGTTCCTCACGGTGCTGGCCGAGTTGAGCCGGATCTACCGCGACGAACCTGCGCGGGTCTCCTCGCAGGCCGAGCAGATCCGCCACCATCTCGAAGGTCTGGCCCAGGAGGCCTCCCCCGGCACGGTTGGCCAGGACGCGCTGGACCAGGCCGCCGACGCGATGGCTCGCGCGTTCGACTTCCGGAACGGGGGCTTCGGCACCCAGCCCAAGTTCCCCCACCCGGGCGCGTGTGACTTCCTGTTGGCGCGGTGGTTCGACACCCGCGAGCAATGGCCCCACGACATGGTGGATCGCACTCTGGCCGCGATGGCCAGGGGCGGTGTGTACGATCAGATCGGCGGCGGCTTTCATCGCTATGCGGTGGACGCGCGCTGGATCGTGCCACACTTCGAGAAGATGTCGTACGACAACTCCGAGCTCCTGCGGGTGTACCTGCACGCCGCCGATGCTGCCGCGTCTGCCGGTTCTCCCGCCGACGCGGAGGGCCGGCAGAAGCGGGAGAGCGAGGAGGCCTTGTATCGCCACGTGATACAAGGCACCACCGACTGGATCATGTCCGCCCTGGCCCAGCCGGGCGGCGGGTACGCCGCCTCGCAGGACGCGGATGTGGGCCTGGACGACGACGGCGACTACTTCACCTGGACGCCGGAGGAAGCGCGCGCCGCGGTGACGGAGGACGAATTCGCGGTGCTGGCGCGACACTACGACATCGACGACCCGGGGGAGATGCACCACAACCCCAAGAAGAACGTGTTGTGGATCCGGCAGTCCGCTTCCGAGATCAGCGCGGGCACCGGGCGGCCGGTGGATCGGGTGGCCGCGCTGCTGGAGTCGGGCCGGCGCACGCTCCGCGAAACCCGAGGGCAGCGGAAGGCGCCCAGCGTGGACACCACCGTGTACACGGGGTGGAGCGCGATGATGGCTTCCGCCTTGCTCGAGTCGGCGGCAGCTCTTGGCCGGGCCGACGTCGATCACCATGCCCTGGTCACGCTCGAACGCCTCTTCACGGAGGGTGTGGAGCAGGACGGCGCCGGGGGCGTGCGGCACGCCCTTGGTGGAGCGGACACCCGGGTTCTGGAGGATCAGGTCCAGCTGGCGTGTAGTGCGCTGGACGCGTTCGAGGTCACGGGGGACAGGTACTGGCTCACCCGCGCGCTGGCCCTGGCGCGCTACACCTGGGCCGAGTTTGCCAGCGACGATGGCGGCCTGTACGACATCCCGCGCCATCGCGGTGGCGAGGGCTTTCTCACGCAGCGCCTGAAGCCGGCCCAGGACGCGCCTGCTCCTTCGGGAAACGGCGTGGCGGGGCTGCTCGCCGCGAGACTGGCGCAACACACCGGCGACCCGGAATGGCGGGGTCGCCTGGAGCGGCTCCTGGCCGCGTTCGGCGGTTCACTCGCGGGACTGTCGCTCTACGCGAGCACGCTGCTCCGCGCGGCGGACTGGTATCTCCACCCCGCGGCCCACGTGGTGATCGTCGGCGCAGCGGACGACGCCACCGCGCGCGGGCTCATGCTCGTGGCGCGCCGGACGTACCGGCCTCGCAAGGTGCTCACCCGGCTCCTGCCCGGCGGCGACGTCTCCAGCCTCCCGGCGCCGCTCCGCGCTATGCTGGATGGCAAAGGGCCACGCGCTTACGTCTGCGCGGGCCAGGCCTGCGCGGCGCCCACGAGCAGCCCGGCCGAGCTCGCGGTCACCATCGCCACCTTCGCCAGACCCGACGCATGAAGCTCGACTTCGCGGTCGCATGCGACTACGCCATCGTGGACCAGTACGGCAAGCTGTCCGTGTTGGGCATCTTCCAGCACATCTGGGTGGCGCAGTTCCCCGCGGTCCATCCACGATTGCACCTGGTCTTGCGGCTCAAGGGCAGGCGGACCGAGGTGGGAGAGCATCGCGTTCGCATTCGTCTCACCGACACCCACGGCACCGAGGTCCTGAGCGGCGACGGCACCGTCACGCTGGCCGAGCCGCCGGCCGGTGTCACCGAAGTGGAGGCGGGCGCGATCCTGGTGTTCGACGTTCCGTTCGCGCACGCCGGCCGCTACGCGTTCGAGATCACGGTGGACGGCGAGCTTCAGGCCTCGGTACCGCTCACCGTGGCGCAATCCCCTACGGCCCCTCAACCCGGAGCGCCAGGCCTGCACTGACGGAGGGCCTCCTGAAATACTTGGTCGGCGCCGTCGCGCTGGTGGGGCTCGTGTTTGGCCTCACGGCGTATCCCCTCCTCGACCCGGACGAGGGCCGGAACGCCGAAATCGCCCGGGAGATGGCGGCCACCAACGATTACCTATTGCCCCAGCTCGACGGATTGCCGTATCTGGACAAACCGGTGCTGTTTTTCGCGGCGGAGGCCGCGGTCATGGAACTCCTCGGGCCCACCGTGCCGGCGGCGCGGCTCCCGCCGCTCCTGTTCACCCTGGCCACGATTGGCGCCGTGGCCTGGTTCGCCCGGCGGCGCGGCGGCAGCGACGCCGCGTGGACCGCGGCCGTCGCCACGGGCGCGTCGCCGCTCACGCTGGGGTTCGCGAGAACCGTGATCTTCGACTCCGCCCTGACGTTCTTCGTGGTGCTGGCGTTGGTGGCGTTCTACGAGGCGATCGACCACGGACAACGGAAAACGGATAACGGACAACGAGGTTCTGCGGGCGTAAGTAGCTGGCAGTGGTCCGTGCTCGGTTGGGCGGCCATCGCGTTGGCCGTGCTCACCAAGGGCCCCATTGGCCTGGCCCTGCCGCTGATGATCGCGATCCCCTACGCCGTGTGGCGGCGCGCGGGACGCGTGCTCTGGGCTCCCGCGGGGCCGCTGCTGTTCGCGGCGCTCCTCCTTCCCTGGCTGATGGCGATGTCGCGCCGGGTGCCGGACTTCTTGAGCTACGCGCTTGGGACCGAAACCCTGGTTCGGCTCATGACGCCGGCCTTGGGCCGCACCGGCCCGTGGTGGTACTTCCTCCCGATTCTCCTCGCGGGGGCACTACCGTGGTCGGTGGTAGGCCTCGCCGGCCTCGCCCAGGGCCGTTGGCGAGGCGCCGATCGGAAGATCGAGCCCTACGTCGCGTTCCTGTTGTGCTGGATCGTCGTGCCCCTGGTCTTCTTCTCGCTCTCCCAATCCAAGCGACCTCAGTACGTGCTGCCGCTGGTCCCCGCGATCGGCCTCCTGGTGGCGCATCTCTGGCGCGATGATGAGCGGCCGGCCGGCGCGCGAGTGGCTGCCGGTACGCTGATCGCGGCCGGCCTCGCGATCGGAGCCGCGCCCGGTGTGCTGCCCCGGCTTCTGACGCTCTCCTCGGGGATCCGTGACGTCATCCCCCCCACCGCGGCGGTACTGGGTGGCGTGGCGGTCGTGTGCGGCGCCCTGACCTGGTCCTTCCGCCGCCGCGACGTCGTTCTCCTGACGCTCGCCATCCCCGTGGCGACCATCCCGATGGCAGGCGGCGAGCTGATGCGCCAGATCGGCCGTGAGCGCTCCAGCGCCGAGCTCGCCACCGCGATTGCGCGGGTGCTGCCACCCGAGGCCGACGTGGTCGCCGTGCGCGCGTTCCCGCTGTCGCTGCCCTTCTACCTCCGGCAACCGGTGCTCCTGGCCACCGCCACCGGCGCCGAGCTCACCAGCAACTACCTGGTGCGCGAGCTGGAGCGCTGGCGCCTGGTCCCGGGCTCGCCGCTCCGCTCGGCGGACTGGTGGCAGGATGCCGCGGTGCAATGCAGGCGCGCGCGAGTGTTCGTCACCCGCTCGGACGACGCGCAGACGCGCGCCGTGCTGGCCGCGCAGGTGCCGTTGCTCATCGAAACGGCCAAGTACGCGGCGTACGGCCCGTGCGCCCGCTCGGACCTGGCACTCGGAGGGTACCTCGGGCGATGAGAGCGCCGGTGGGATCCCTCCGGTCGCTAGCAGTACCGGGGGCCCGGCGCCACCGAGGCCCTCGATCACGCGCTACGGTGCTCTGCGGCGCCGAGACCGCCGGTACTGACGCGCCCTTCGGGACCCACCGGCGCTCTCATCGCCCCTCCGGGACACGAGGCTAGCGTGTGTGGGATCTACGGGCTGGTCGCCCCAAGCCGCGTCCCGCTTGCCCGACCGGACCTGGTCCTCGGCATGGGACCGCGGCTCCGGCACCGGGGCCCGGACGGGTCGGGCGCCCTGAGACGGCCGCACGTCATCTTTGGCGCCGAGCGGCTACGCGTGGTAGACCTCAAGGCCCGGGCGGATCAGCCGTTCGAGGACCCCGCGGGTCGGGTCTGGCTCGTCTGTAACGGCGAGATCTACAATTCGGCCGAATTGCGACGCCGGTGCCCCGGCTACGCGTTCCGCTCCCGGTCGGACGTCGAGGTCATCCTTCCCCTCTACCTGGAGCGCGGCGTCGAGGGCTTGGCCCAGCTGGCCGGCATGTTCGCCCTGGCGCTGTGGGACGAGACCACCCAGACGCTGGTGCTGGCCCGCGACCGCGCGGGCGAGAAGCCGCTGTTCTACGCCGCCGCGGACGGCACCGTGGCGTTCGCGTCGGAGGTGCACCCGCTGGTCGAGTGCTTGGGACTTCCGCGCACCCTGGACCAAGACGCGCTCTCCGCCTTTTGCACGCTGGGGTACGTGCCCCAACCCCGCACCATGTTCTTGGGCGTCCGGGTGGTCCCGGCAGGGAGCGCGGTGATCGTCCAACCGGAGGGGTGCCGGACCTTCACCTATTGGGATCCGGCCCAGATCGAGCCGGTGGATCGGCCCCCGCACGCGGAGGATGAACTGCGGGAGGTGCTGCGCGGCGCGGTGCGCCGGCAACTCGCCGCGGATGTGCCCATCGGGGTGTTCACCAGCGGCGGCGTGGATTCTTCGCTGGTCGCGGCGCTCGCGGTGGAAGCCCTGGGTCCCGATCGGATGCACACGTTCACCGCCCGGTTCACTGCGCCCACCTACGATGAATCGTCTCACGCCCACGCGCTGTCTCGACACCTGGGCACGCGGCACGCGGACGTGGTGGTGGACGAGCCGGCGCTGGCCTTGGCCCTGGACACCATCACGTCCAGGATCGCCGAGCCGATCGCGGACCCGGCGGTCCTGCCGACGTGGCTGCTGGCTCGCCGCGCCCGCGAGCAGGTGACGGTGGTGCTGGGCGGCGAGGGCGCAGATGAGTTGTTCGGCGGATATCCCACCTACGTGGGCCACGCGTTGAGCCCGGGCTTCGCAAACCTGCCCAGCCCCCTCCGCTGGGGGCTCACCCGCGCCATCCACGCGCTGCCGGACTCCACTGCCAAGGTTCCGCTCTCCGCACTGCTCGGGCGGTTCGCGAAGGGGGCGCACCTGCCCTGGCGCGAGCGCCACCTGGCGTGGTTCGGCACCGGGCTCGATCCTGCGGCGCTCGGCATTGCCATGCCCGCCCTGGACCAGCTGTACCCCGTGCCGAAACGGAACTCCGTGCTCGCCGCGGCGATGCTGCTCGACTACACGAGCTACCTGCGCGACCAGCTGCTGGTCAAGCTGGATCGCGCGACCATGCTGGTGGCTCTGGAGGCCCGCTCGCCGTACCTGGACCCGGACCTGACACAGTTCGCCCTCCGACTCGACCCGGCGCTCAAGGTTCGGGGGTTGACGACCAAGCTCTTGCTCAAGCGTGCGGCTCGGGGCTTACTGCCCGGGCGCATCATTCGCCGGCGCAAGCGGGGCATGAGCGTTCCCATCGCCTCCTGGCTCCGCCGGGGCCTGTTGCCGGAAGCGCAACGCTTGCTGGCACCGGAGCGGTTGAGGCGACAGGGGCTGGTCAGCGATGTTTACGTGGGGAAGCTGCTGGCGGAGCACGCCGGCGGGCGGGCCAACCACGCCCGCGCGTTGTGGACCCTCATCATTCTCCAGCGGTGGCTCGAACGCTGGGCACCGGAGGCCTGAGGCATGACCCGGGATGAAGCGCTGGCCCTGATGCACGAGTACACGCCGTCCGACGCGTTGCGCAAGCACATGTACGCGGTGGAGGCGGCGATGCGGGCGTACGCCCGCCGGTTCGGCGAGGACGAAGAGGCGTGGGGCCTGGTGGGCCTGCTGCACGACTTCGACTACGAGCGCTACCCCAACGCCGACCACTCGCCCACCGACGGACACCCCTCCACCGGCGTGCGGGTACTGCGCCAGCGGGGCCTGCCCGAGGCCTCGTGCACGGCGATCCTCGGGCACGCCGGCTACACCGGTGTCCCCCGGGAGTCCTCGATGGCCAAGACCTTGTTTGCGGTGGACGAGCTGTGCGGCTTCCTGGTGGCCTGCGCGCTGGTCCGGCCTTCCAAGAGCCTCGCGGACCTCGAGGTCAAGAGCGTCAAGAAGAAGCTCAAGGACAAGGCCTTCGCGCGGGGCGTAAACCGCGACGAAGTGCATCAGGGCGCCGCGGAGCTGGCCGTCCCCCTGGACGAGCACGTCCAGTTCGTGCTCGAGGCCTTGCGCCCGGTGGAGCGCGCGCTCGGTCTTGGGAGCCCGTGACCCGATCGCCGTCGGTTACGCGAGGGCGGCCCGCGCCCGAGTCCCCGTGGGAGCGGGCTCTCGACCGAGCCTGCGGCGGCCGCGCGATTCCGGGGAACCGCCTCCGGCACCTGGCCGACGGGCCGTCGGCGCTTGCCCTGATGGCCCAGGCGATTGACGAAGCGCGCCGGTTTGTCCATTTCGAGAACTACATCATTCGCGACGACGCGACGGGGCGCCGGTTCGCCGAGCGGCTTGGCGCCGCCGCCCGCCGCGGCGTGGCCGTCCGCGTGCTGTACGACGGGTTCGGGTGTCGCGGCACGCCGCGCGCGTTTTGGCAGCGCTTGCGGCAAGCCGGCGTCGAGACTCGGGCCTTTAACCCGGTGAATCCGTTCCGGCCGATCCGGTCGCTGCGCCGGGATCACCGGAAGTACGTCGGAGTTGACGGCGCTCGCGCCCTCGCGGGCGGCCTGTGCATCGGGGACGAGTGGGCCGGGGATCCCGGACGCCGGCGGCTTCCCTGGCGGGACACCGCGGTGGACGTCTGCGGCCCTGCGGCCGCGGCCATTGACGCCACCTTTCATCGGTTGTGGCGGCTCGCCGGAGGAGTGATCCCGGACGAGGAGCAACGGGGAGAAGCCGAGTCGTGTGGCAGCGCCAGCGTGCGGGCGGTCGAAGGCCTGCCGGGCCGGTTACGGATCTATCGCGCCTTCGAGCTGCTGGTCGCCGGCGCGGCCCACCGGGTGTGGATCACGGAGGCGTACCTGGTCGCCCCCACGCCGATCATGGCCGGCCTGATCGCGGCGGCGCGAGACGGGGTGGACGTGCGCCTGCTGCTGCCGGGCAAGAGCGATATCCCGGCGCTGCGGGCCTTCACCCGGGTGGGCTACCGGGAGCTGCTTCAGGCCGGCGCTCGGATCTGGGAATGGCGGGGTCCCATGCTGCACGCCAAGACCGTGCTCGCCGATCAGGGGTGGCTCAAGGTGGGCTCCAGCAACTTGAACCCCTCGAGCCTGCTCGCCAATTATGAGCTGGACCTGCTGGCGGACGACCCCGATTTGGCGGAGGAAGCGGCGCATCAGTTCCGGCGCGATCTCACGCACGCCGCCGAGGTGATTCTGCGCCCGCCCCGGCGCGTGCCGGCCCGGCTGGCGGGGCGGTGGCCGCCCGCCGTGGTCTCGGCCGGCGTGCCCCACACCGTCCCCGATCACGCACCAGGCGCCATGGAGCGCTCGCGACGGGCGGTGATCGCGCTGCGCGTGGTGGCGGCGGGGGCGCGGCGTTCCATCGCGGGCGCGTTCCTCTTCGGGGGGGTGGGGCTGGGCATCCTGTTCGCGCTGGCGCCGCGGATCATGGGATATCTGGTGGCACTGGTGTGCTTCGCCGTGGCGGTGAACGCGGCCCGCCAGTTCCGGGTGCGCCGCCGGCAGCGCGATGAGTGAAGTTCAACGCCCAGGCGGGGTTCCGCGTATGAAGGAGATGAAGGACGCCGAGCTCGCCGCGCTCGCGCAAGCTGGCGATCGGGAGGCGTTTGGCGAGCTGGCGAAGCGGTACGCCGCGTCGGCCCGGCGCGTGGCGCGGGCGGTGCTGGGCAACCTCGAGGACGCAGATGATGCCGCGCAGGACGGTTTCCTCTCGGCGCTGCGGCACCTGGGGCGCTACGATCCGCATCGGCCGTTCGGCCCGTGGCTGTTGCGCATCGTGGCCAACGCCGCGACGGACCGGCTGCGGCGCCGCCGGGTGCGGGCCGCCGACGCGATCCCGCCCACTCTGGCGGCGCGCGATCCCGGGCCCGACCGAGAGGCAGACAAACGCGCCCTCCACGCCGCGCTGCGCCAGGGGCTCGCGGCTCTGCCCGAACGGCAGCGCGTGGCGGTGGTGTTGTTCGACGTGGAGGGCTACACCCATGCGGAGATCGCCGAGGTGCTCGGGATTCCGGTAGGCACAGTGCGGTCGCATGTGTTCCACGCCCGGCGGGCGCTCAGGACGACGCTGGCGGCGTGGAAGGACTGGTAACCAGGAGGGGACATGAACTGGTCGTCTCCGTTCGATCACCGGCCCCATCCGGAGCTGGGCGCGCTGTTGCGCGACGCGCTCACGCCCGGCGACGAGCCGGCGTTCGTGGACCGCGTGCTGGCCGCCGCGGCCGCGCGTGCGGGCGACGGGTACTACGGAGCGCCCTGGTGGCAGGTGCTCGGCGCCTGGGCTCGGCCCGGCGTCGCGGCGGCGCTCGCGTTGCTGGCGGGTGCGACGATCTGGTTCGCCAACGCATCCTCACGGAACGAGGCCGACACGACCCTCGAGGAAGTGTTGCTCGCCACGGCGGAGACCGTGGCACCCCCGTTCCTCACCTCGGCGACGGCGCCACCCAGCTTCGATGTGGTGCTGGCGTCGTCGCTCGAACCCTGAAGCCTGGGTGAACGGGGGCGCACCGGATGTTCGATAAGTCCAAGCTCTGGGCGACCGGCCTGCTGTTGGCGGCCTTCGCGGCGGGCGTAGCCGTCGGCGCCGCCGCGGGCGCGGTGTTCGGCGTCGGCAGGGCCGCGACCGCGGTGTTCGGCGAACGAGATCGCGAGCGGGGCCCGGACTCCCGGCGGGACCGGTCCCGCCAGGAGGTTAGCTACCTCGACCGATTGGATCGCGACCTCCAGTTGAGCCCCGCGCAACGCGACTCGGTGGCCGCCATCCTGAAGCGGTTCGACGAGCCCATGCGCGAGCTGTGGCGGCGAGGGCGCCAGCAACTGGACTCGATGCGCATCCAGGTGCGATCCGACATCGCGGCGGTGTTGGACGAGCAGCAACGCGAGCGATTTCGGTTAACGAACCAGCGCATGGACAGTCTAAGAACAATGCGGGAGCGTGGAGGAGCATCGCGTGATCGATAGCAACAGCAGTACCAGTTTCAGGCGTCGGACGTCCCTGTACGTGGCCGCACTGCTGGTGGTGGGCCTCGTCGGGACGCCTCGGCTGGCGGCTCAGGAGCGGACGGTGACGCTGGACGAGGCCATCGCGCTCGCCCTCCGGTCCCAGCCGGCCATCATTCAGGCCCAGGGCGACCTGGACGTGGCCCACGCCGGGCAACGCGAGGCCATCGGGAGCTATCTGCCGACGTTGAGCTTCTCGTCCGGCATGAGCCAGAACTCGTCCACCCGGTTCAACACGGCCACGCAGCGGGTCGAGAACCTGGCGCCGACCGTGTCCTACTCGACGGGCCTGAACACGTCGCTCGTGGTTTTCGACGGATTCAGCCGGCTGGCAGAGGCCAAAGCCGCCGGGGCCACGACCGCCAGCGCGGACGCCTCGCTGACGAACCAGCGATTTCAAGTGATCCTCCAGACCAAGCAGGCGTTCTTCAATGCGCTGGCCGCCACCGAGCTGGTGAAGGTGACGCAGACCCAGGTCGAGCGGGCGCTGCAACAGCTCAAGATCAGCAAGGACAAGCTGGCCGCGGGGAGCGCCATCCGGTCGGACACGTTGCGCTCCACGGTCGAATTGGGCAACGCACGCCTCCAGCTCCTGAACGCGCAGGCGCAGCTGGCGACGGCCGAGGCCAATCTGGCGCGGCTGATCGGGGCGGACGGGGGCGTCCATGCCGGCGGCGCCCCCGCGCTGCCGGACATCACGGGGCTCGATACCGCGTCGTTGCGCCGGGAAGTGGTCGGTGCCTCGCCATCGGTCCAGGCCGCCGAGGCGCAGGCGCGCGCCGCCGGCGCCCAGGTAGGGGTGACGCGGGCGCAGTACATGCCTACCGTTACCGCCACCTACTCGCGGAGCTGGGCAGGCAACCGTGACTCCGTAAGCCTCTCACCCGTCGCGTTCACCACCTGGCCCGCGTTGAGAAACACCTGGTCTCTACGCTTCGGCCTCTCGTGGCCCCTGTTCAACGGGTTCAGCCGTGAGACCGCCATGTCCCGCTCGCTGGCAAGCCGGAACGCGGCGGAGGCCCGTGCGGCCGAGGCGCAGCGACAGGCGAATGCCAACTTCACGCAGCAGCTCGCGGCGCTGGAAGCGGCCACCCAGCAATTGGCGATCGCGGACGCGAGCCGCGCCGCGGCCGAAGAGGATCTCCGAGTGCAACAGGAACGCTACCGCCTGGGCGCCGCCACCATCGTGGACGTGCTGACGTCGCAGGTGAGCCTGGGGCAGGCCGAGGTGAGCCTGGTGCAGGCCCGGCTCAACCTGCTTCTCGCCAAGGCACAGATCGAGGCGCTGGCCGGGAGAGAGCTGTGACCCAGCACATGGAGTTCAACACCGGCGATACCCCGCTGCCGGACATCATCATCCTGACGCACAAGCTGGCGCGGGACTATGAGATCGGCGCGGAGGTGGTGCATGCGCTGCGCGGCGTGGACCTCCAAGTTCGGCGCAACGAGTTCACCGCCGTGATGGGACCCTCGGGCTCGGGCAAGTCCACGCTGATGAACCTCATCGGCTGCCTCGACACGCCCACCGGGGGCGAGTACTGGCTCAACAGCCAGAAGGTGAGTGAGCTGAACGACGACGAGCTGGCGCGAATCCGGAACAAGGAGATCGGGTTCGTGTTCCAGACGTTCAACCTGCTCCCTCGGGCCACCGCGCTGCACAACGTGGAGCTGCCACTGATCTACGCGGGGATGGGCGCCAAGGACCGACGGGAGCGCGCCGCCCAGGCCCTGGAGCGGGTCGGCCTGGGGGATCGGATGCACCACAAGCCCAACGAGTTGTCGGGCGGCCAGCGGCAGCGCGTGGCCATCGCCCGCGCCCTGGTGAACAACCCCAGCATCCTCCTGGCGGACGAGCCCACCGGCAACCTCGACAGCGTGACCAGCTCCGAGATCATGCAGGTCTTCGAGCAGTTGCACGCCCAGGGCCAGACCATCCTCCTGATCACGCACGAGCACGACATCGCCGCGCACGCGGATCGGCAAATCCACCTACTCGACGGCCGCATCGAGCGAGACGTCCACACCGAGAAGGTCGCATGAACCAGTCGAACTCCCTTCGCGTGCAGCTCGTAGTCGCCGCGCTCGCGGCGGCCGCCGCGTGCGCCAAAGAAGTCGCCCCGCCGGTGTATCAAGCCATTCCCGTGACGCGCCGGGACATCGTGGTTTCGGCCAGCGCCGCCGGGGCGGTGGAGCCGGTTACCACGGTGGACGTGAAGTCCAAAGCCTCGGGCGAGGTGATCGCGGTGTACGTCGAGACCGGCGACGCGGTGAAGCCGGGTCAACCGTTGGTCCGCATTGACCAGCGGACGCCGCTCAACGCGCTCCGGCAGGCCGAGGCCAACATCGAGGTCGCCAAGGCGCAGCTGGCCAACGCGGAAGCGCAGCTCAAGCGCGCCGAGGACCTCCACAAGTCTGCCGCCATTACGGACCAGGAATACGAGGCGGCGAGACTCCAGGCGGCGCAGGCCAAGGCGCAGCTGGTGGCGGCGGAGCGCACCCTACAGGACGCCAGGATTTCCTACGAGGACACCGATGTCCGGGCGCCCATCGCCGGGACCGTCATCCAGCGCACCGTGGCGCTCGGCACCGTCATCTCCTCCGCCATGAGCAACGTGGGCGGCGGCACCGTGTTGCTGCAGATGGCCAATCTCGACACGGTCCAGGTCCGCGCCCTGGTGGACGAAACCGACATCGGCAAGATCCAGCCGGGGATGGAAGTCACCATCACGGTGGACGCGTTTCCCAACCGGCCCTTCCGCGGCCGCGTGCTGAAGATCGAGCCGCAGGCCACGGTGCAGCAGAACGTGACGATGTTCCCGGTGCTGGTGCGCATCCCCAATGACGGCGCGTTGCTCAAGCCGGGCATGAACGCCGAGGTCGAGGTCCACGTGGGCAACCGGTCGCAGGTGCTGGCGATTCCCAACGCCGCGCTCCGGACCCAGCGCGACGTGTCGTCGGCCGCGACCGTGCTGGGGCTCGATCCCGAACAGGTGCTGAAGCAGGTGGCCGAGGCGCGGCAGCGCGCCACCGGCGATTCCGGCCGGGCGACGTTGGGGGCCACCACGGCGAACGCCACATCCAAGCCGGACTCCACCAAGCCGGCCGGTGAGACGTTCACCACGCCGGACGGCCGGGAGGTCACCCTTCCCCCGGGCATCACCGCGGAGCAGGTGCGCGGCCTGGTCACCAGGATGCGGAGCGGCGGGTTCGAGTCCATGAGCGCCGCCGACCGCCAATTGATGCAGCAGCTGCGCCAGGCCGGCGTGCTAGGACGGCCCGGCGGCGGGGCCGGTGGCGGCTTCCGGATGGTCCTGGGCGGGTCGGCGGACGCTGCGAGCGGCGCCAGCGGGACCAGCGCGGCCTCGGGGGGCTCGAACGACTTCCTGTTCGGCGGTAGTTACATCGTGTTCGTGTTGCGGAACGGCGAACCCGAGCCAGTGCCGGTTCGCACCGGGCTCACCGATCTCGATTACTCGGAGGTGGTGAGCGGGCTGGGCGAGGCCGACACCGTGCTCATTCTACCCAGCGCCAGCCTGGTCCAGGCGCAACAGGAAAGCCAGCAGATGCAGGACCGCATGCGCAGCAGCGCGATCCCCGGCATGGGGACCGGGCCGGGCATGGGCGGACCGGTCCGGGTGGAGGTGAGGCGCTAACATGCTGTTCGGCGAGACGGTCATGGTCGCCCTGCAGGCCATCCGGGCGAACAAGCTGCGTTCCGTGCTCACGGCGCTCGGCATCGTGATCGGCGTGGCCGCCGTGATCACCATGGTGGCCCTAGGTAGCGGCGCCCAGAAGTCCATTCAAGACCGGATCCAGGCGCTGGGCACCAACCTCCTGAGCATCTTCCCGGGTCGCTCGTTCATGCGCGGCGTAGCGGTGGCGTTCGACACGCGGTCCAGCATGACCATGGACGACGCGACCGCGCTGGCGCAGGGCACCACCACGCTGCGGGCCGTGGTGCCCGAGATGTCCCGCAACCTGCAAGTGGGGTACGGCAACCAGAACAACAACGTCCGCATCCTCGGCACCAGCGCGAACTACGCCGAGGTCAACAACTTCACGCTGCTGGCGGGAAAGATGTTCACGCCGGGTCAGGACGAAGGCCGCCAGCGGGTCGCCGTCCTGGGGGCGTCGATCCCTACCATGTTCAACGTCAATCCGGCGGCCATGATCGGCCAGCAGATCCAGATCCGCGGGATCCCGTTCGAGATCGTGGGGGTGCTGAACGCCAAAGGCACCGGCGGCTTCGACAACCAGGATGAACGCATCCTCATCCCGTTGCAGACGGCGCGCTACCGCGCCTTCGGTACCGACCGGATCGGCAGCATTACGGTGCAAGTGGCGCACCCCGATTCCATCAACATCGCCATGCTGGAGATCGAGCGGGTGCTGCGCCGCACCCACCAGATTCGTCCCGGCGCCGACAACGACTTCCAGATCCGCAACCGGATGGAGTTCCTGGCGACGTTCGAGGAGACCACCAAGACGTTCACCTTCCTGCTGGCGGGGATCGCGGCGGTGAGCCTGCTGGTGGGCGGCATCGGCATCATGAACATCATGCTGGTGTCGGTCACCGAACGGACGCGGGAGATCGGCACCCGCAAGGCGCTGGGGGCCACGCGGAAGAACATCATGCTGCAATTCCTGGTCGAGGCGGTGACCCTCTGCATGCTGGGTGGCACGATCGGGATCCTCACGGGGGTGGGCACGGCGGTCGCGATGGCGAAGCTGGCGGGCTGGAACACCTTCATCTCGCCCGTGTCGGTCGTGGTGGCGGTCGGGTTCTCGGCCGGCGTGGGGGTGTTCTTCGGTTTGTGGCCCGCGCGGCGGGCGGCGAGTCTCGACCCGATTGATGCGCTCCGGTACGAGTAAAGCGTTGTCCGTTATTCGCGTCGCGAACAGCCCGATCGAGATCGGCATGGGTGGCGTCGGCCAAGAGCGTCAAGTCGCGGGCGAGCAGGAGGTGATACTCCAGTTCGCATGCTGAACCCATCGCCACCTGGAAGAACTGCGCGGCGTCACGCGCCGTATGCCGCCCACATCCCTCCGCGATGTTCGCCGGCACCGACCCGGCTGCACGGCGGACCTGAGACGTGAGCCCGTAGAGTTCCTCGCGAGGGAAAACTCGGGTCATCTGGTAGACGGACAGCGTGAGGACGTGCGCGGCCTGCCATACCCGAAGCCTGCGGAAGTCCTGCATGGTCACCTCCCAAGTCGCAACGTAGAGATGACGCAGCATGACTCCGCCATCATATCAGCGCCCGAGAGTGCCAATCGAACGCATTCGGAAAACGGATAACAGACAACGGACAACACCTTTATCTTGGCTTTGTGTCAATTGCCGTCCGCGTCCCTGCTTCCACCTCGAACTTAGGCGCCGGCTTCGATTGCGTCGGCCTGGCGCTCGACCTGTGGCTCGAAGCACGCCTGATCGAGGGGGAAGGGCCCGCGACCTACGCCGGCACGCTCGCCAGTCTCTCCCCGGACCGTGACCTCATCGCTCGGACGATCCGGGCGGCGGGTCTCTCCGGGCGTTGGCAGCTCGAGGTCCGCTCGGAGATCCCCGTGGGCAAGGGGCTTGGTTCCTCAGGGGCCGCGGTGGTGGCGGGGCTCGCGCTGGTCGATCTCGCCCGAGGGGCCGAGCTGAACCGCGACGGGTTGCTCGAGCGGGCCACGGCGGTCGAGGGGCACCCCGACAACGTCGGGCCGGCGATTTACGGAGGGTTATTCCTGGCGAGCCAGGGCGGCGGGCGCCTCACGCTGAGTCCGGCGGTCGGGATCGCGCTGGCCGTGCCGGACGTGACCATCGACACGCACGCGGCCCGCGCCCGCCTGCCCCGCGAAGTGGCCCGGGAGGTGGCGATCGCGCAGGCCAGCCGCGCCGCGGCGCTGATCCTGGGCCTCACGCAGGGGCGGTCCGATCTGATCGCGTACGGGATGGAAGACCAGCTAGCGGTGCCGCGCCGCAAGGAGATGATCCCCGGCTTCGACGCGGCGGTCGCCGCGGGCCGGGCAGCGGGCGCGTACGGCGTGACGATCTCCGGCGCCGGGTCGGCGCTGCTGGGCATCGGCCCGCCGCAGCTGGCGGGTCGGGTCGCCCTCGCGATGGCGGAGGCGCTCACGCGCGCAGGTAACCCGGCCGCGGGGTTGACGCCGGGCGTGGCGACGACCGGGCTGACCGTGACTCAGCAGTAACGTTGCCGGTTGTCAGTTTAACGCCTTCTTCGCCCCCAGCCATCTCAGCCGCGCCTGAATCTGCTTGGCATGATGCCGGCAGTGCAGATAGTGGAACCGCACCCACTCCGGCAGGTTGAGATCACCCAGTGCCGGGTTCTTCGCGAAAACCGCCAGCTGCCGTTCCCGGGGCCAGGTTTCCAGCATCTGCTCGAGGCGCGCCACCGCCATCCGGAACTGGGCGACCGTGACCTCCGGATCGGGGCGGTCCTCGGGAACCGTGCCCGCGGGTGCATCCCGGCCCGGCCTCACGCGGCCCAGGCCCAAATACACATGGCGCAGCAACGTCTGGCCGGGCGTGGCGCGCCGCTTGAGGTCCTCGCGCTCGGCCCGCTTCTCCAGGGTCGCCGCCGTGTAGTCGATGCCGATCGCGAGGTGCCGCACGATCTGCGCGATGCTCCATTTTCCCGGAAGCGCGCGGTGCCAATCCTGGTCCTCGAGTTGCCGCAAGGGGAGGAGGACCAGCGGCTCGAGGGCGGCCAGTTGCCGGCGGACTTTCATGCGCCCGCCACCGCCATGCACTCGATCTCCACCCGCGCGCCGAGGGCCAGGCCGCTCCCCGCGACCGTAGACCGGGCCGGAGGGTCCTTCGGGAAGAACGTGGCGTAGACCTCGTTCATCGCCGCGTAGTCCGCGATGTCCTGAAGAAATACAGTGCACTTCACCACCCGATCCATGGAGCTGCCGGCGTGTTCCAGGACGCGCTTGATGTTCTCCAGCGTCTGACGCGTCTCCGGCCCCACGCCCCCCGGCGCCAGCTGTCGGCTCCCGGGCGGCGTTCCGACTTGCCCCGACAAGTAGATCAGGTTCCCCACCCTCACCGCGGTCGAGAACGGCAGCCCGAGCGAGGGGCCCGGCACCTGGATGATCTGCTTTTCCTGTGCCCGGCCGATCCCCGGCAGGACCCCAAGGAACGCAACGATCGTGAGTGTACGCATGTCGACGTCGCCCGTTATCCGTTGTCCGTTATCGGCTTTCGACTTCCCGCATCAGCCACCTTCGGCCTGGTAAATCGCATTCACCACGCCCTCGAACACCTTGGCCTGCTCGCCCAGCTGGCCGGTGGTAGGATCCTTGCGGATGTACCACTGGCACATCTCGGTCATGGCCATGGCCTCGTCCTGGCTCAAGGCCAGGACGAACGCGCCGCCGTCCTGGCGCGCCGCACTCACCCGGGCCAGCAAGTTGTCCGGGATCTCCGGCACCTGGCGGAGGGCGGTGAGCATGGGCTCGGAAAGGCGCACCTGCATGATCACTCCCCAAGCGTTGTCCGTTATCCGTTGTCCGTTGTCCGTAACGACGCAGCTGCGTCTTGCCAGGAAGCCCACGGATAACGGAAAACGGACAACGGATAACGCCTCACGGTCTCGGCCTGTCTATTCTGCTCGTCACCGCCACCTTCCATGACCCGCCGGTCTTGACCAACACTCGCTCCGACCAGCCGCGGGCAGTATCACTACCCAGCTCCACCACCGTGTACGGATAGACGCCATAGACGACCCCAGGCGCAAGCCAGACCAGCGTCGGCTCACCGGCGATCAAGGTGTCCGGCCAGGTAGTGTTGGCGCGCCGCGCCTCCGCGAACGCCGTGAACCCCCGGCGGACGGTGTCCCCGCCCGCGATGACCAACTCCGGGGAGTCCAGGTAATGGCTGAGATAGGCCTCGGCATCCCGCTGGTGAATGGCGGCGATGTTCCCGTGGAACGCGTGAAGCGCGCCCTCGAGGTCGCTCTCCCGGATGGACTCCACGTTGGGCTGGCTGCAAGCCGCGAGCAGGCTCAGCGCGATGACGGATGGCATGGTGCGCATCAATATCTCCCCGTTGCCCAGAGCGTTTTCCGTTATCCGTTGTCCGTTGTCCGTGAAGACGAAAGCCTGGCTCCCCGCCGCCACGGATAACGGAAAACGGCCAACGGATAACGCCTCATCTCACAGGTCCCGTCCACGGCGGACTCGTGGTCCAGCCGTCCAGCACCTCGATCTGGGCGGTGCTCGGGCCCCGTTCCAACTGCAGCCGCGCCGCGACCGCTTCGGCCTGCCGCATGACGCGGAGGACATTGAGCCCCACCACCTTCTTCACGTCGTCCGACGTCCAGCCGCGCTTCAACAACTCCGCGACCAGCGCCGGGTAGGTCGAGACGTCCTCCAGTCCGACCGGCGTCTCGTCGATGCCGTCCAGATCCGAGCCGATACCGACATGGTCTACGCCCGCCACGCCTCGGATGTGCTCGATGTGGTCCGCCACCACGGTGAGGTCGGGCCGCGGCGCCGGGTTCCGCTGATTCCGCACCCGCATCGAATCGCGCACCGCGGCCGAGTCCAGCCCCCGCTGGCGGAGGCTCCGCTGGTAGGCGTCCTGGCGCTGCCCGTGATCGTAGGTGGGCCGGTAGATGAAGCTGGTCACATAGTTGACCATCACGACGCCGCGGTTCTTCGCCACCGCCTGGAGAATGTCGTCCGGCACATTGCGCGGGTGCGGCGTAAAATGGCGGGACGAGGAATGCGAGTAGATCACCGGGGCCTGAGTCACCCGGAGGACGTCCCACATGGTCGAGTCCGACGCGTGCGAGAGATCCACCAGCATCCCCAGCCGATTCATCTCGCGGACCACCTCCTCGCCGAACGGCGTGAGCCCGCGGTGCACCATCGAATCCGTCGCCGCATCCGCCCAGGCCGTGTTCCGCGAGTGGGTGAGCGTCAGGTAGTTCACGCCCAGGCGGGCGAAGTCGCGCAGCACGGCGAGCGAGTTCTCGATCATGTGCCCGCCCTCGAGCCCGTTCAGCGACGCGATCTTGCCGGCGCGATGAATCCGCACCACGTCGTCCGCCGTCCGCGCCAGCTCGAACGTCTCGGGGTACTTGGCCACCAACCGATGCACAATGTCCACCTGCTCCATTCCGGCACGCGCGGCGCCGCGACCCTCGAACGCGCTGGGCGTGTAGGTGGACCAGAACTGGCCCCCGACCAGGCCCGCCCGAAGTCGCGGGATGTCGGTCATGAGCCTGGGCTGCGGCTGCCCGATGTTCGCCGAGTCGAGACTGAACCCGAAGCTGATGCGCACTTCCCAGGGGAGATCGTTATGGCCGTCAATCAACGGCACCTCGCGCAGGATCTGGCGCGCCTGCTCCAGATACCGCGCACGGTCCTGGGCCCCAAGAGGGGCGGCGATCAGGGCGATCACGGCGATCGGGGCGATCCGGGCAAACGTCGCGGCCCGCGAGGGCAAAGGCTGGCGAAGGCTCATGGCCTGTCCTTTTCCACCATCGGCTCGGGTTCAAAGCCGGCGCACGCGAGCACCGGGAGGACTGGGTATTTCGGGAACCGGGGATCGTCGTCGGACTTGCGGCACAGCCAGAACACCGACCCCCGCCGGCTCGAAATCTGGCGACTGTGACGGCAGTCTGCACAGAGGCCGGGGGCGGTTCGCGGCTGAGACTCTGGCATGATTAGATTGTGAGGGGCGTTGTCGGTTATCGGTTATCGGTTCTCGGTTCTCGGTCGCCAGCCCCGGCATGATCGAAAACCGACCACTGACAACCGATAACGTTAATCCCAAGCTTGAGCGATGCCATCTATCACCTGCACCCGCTGCGGCCAGACCCGCGATCAGCTGGCCCGCCCACCCCTCCCCGGCGAGCTGGGCAACCGCATCTACGACGCCATATGCCAGGTCTGTTGGCAGGAATGGCTCCGCCAGCAGACCGCGGTCATCAACCACTACGGCCTGGACCTGCTCGATCCCAAAGCCAGGCAATTCCTGACCAAACAGACGGAGGCGTTCCTCTTTGGCGCGCTCTAACCCCAAGATTGAACGCGCCCACATCGCGCTGGTCGTCAACGGGGAGCGGACCGAGGTCGCGTTCGCGCCTCACAAGACGCTCCTCGAGGTGCTGCGCGAAGACCTGGGGCTCACCGGAACCAAACACGGGTGCGAATTGGGCGAGTGCGGTACCTGCACCGTGCTGCTGGACGGGCAGCCGGTGCTGTCCTGCCTGGTCCTCGGGTTGGCCTGCGAAGGCCGGAGCGTCAAGACCGTGGAGGGCATGGCTCGGGGCCCGGAGCTCCATCCCCTGCAGCGGGCGTTCGCGGACTTGGGCGCCGCGCAGTGCGGCTACTGCACGCCAGGGTTCCTGCTCGCCGCCGAGGCGTTGCTCGCCGAGCATCCCAAGCCCGCCCGGCAGGAGATCAAAGACGCGCTGGCGGGCAACCTCTGCCGGTGCACCGGATACTTGAAGATCTACGAGGCGGTGGAGCTGGCCGCCGCGTGGATGCGGGGGGAGTCCGCGGCGCCGCCCGAGGAGACTCTGTATGGGCGGTAGGAGCGAGGGACGGCGCGTCATCGGCCGGGCGCTCCGGAAGATCGACGCCGCGGCGAAGGTCACCGGGGCCACCAAGTTCGCCGACGACCTGGTTCTCCCACGCATGCTGTACGCCAAGCTGCTCCGCAGCCCCCACCCGCACGCCCGCATCATGCGCATTGACACGTCCAGAGCCGAGTCGCTCGATGGCGTGGCCGCAGTACTCACGGGCAAGGACGTGCCGACGCCGTTCGGCATCCTGCCGGTCAGTCAGGACGAGCACGCCCTGGCTCCGGACCGGGTGCGCTTCGTGGGCGATCCGGTGGCCGCCGTCGCCGCCGTCACCGAGGACATCGCCACCGCGGCGCTCGACCTGATCCACGTGGAGTACCAGCCGCTCCAGGCCATCGCCTCGGCGGAGGACGCGCTGAAGCATCCCGAGCCGCGGATCCACGACTACGGCGATACCGGCAATCTCCACAAGCTCGTTCACCTGGAGTTCGGCGACGTAGAGGAAGGCTTCCAGGAAGCCGACCTGGTCCGGGAGGACCTGCTGTTCTACGAGGGGAGCACCCATCTCCCCATGGAGCAGCACGCCGCGCTGGCCGAGTGGGCACCGGACGGCAAGATCACGGTGTGGAGCGCGACCCAGACGCCCCACTACGTGCACCGCGCGCTCGCCAAGGTGCTGGACCTGCCGGCGTCCCGGATCCGGGTGATCGCGTGCCCCAACGGCGGCGGGTTCGGCGGCAAGAGTGATCCGTTCAATCACGAGATCGTGGTCGCCAAGCTGGCCATGATCACCGGCCGGCCGGTCAAGATCACGCTCACCCGCGAAGAGGTGTTCTACTGCCATCGCGGGCGGCACCCGACGCTCATGTGGGTGAAGACCGGGGTGAAACGTGACGGCTCGATCACGGCGATGCATTTCAAGAGCCTGCTGGACGGCGGCGGCTACGGCTCCTACGGCGTGGCGAGCACGTATTACACGGGCGCGTTGCAGACCGTCACCTACCAGATCCCGCGCTACAAGTTCCAGGGAGCCCGCGCCTTCACCAACAAGCCGCCCTGCGGCCCCAAGCGGGGCCACGGCACGCCTCAGCCGCGCTACGCGCTCGAGGTGCACCTCGACAAGATCGCCGAACAGCTGGGGCTGGATCCCGCCCAGCTGCGGCTTCGCCATTTGGTCCCGCCATACACCCTGACTGCCAACTATCTGCGCGTGGGCTCCATGGGCCTCGGCCCGTGTATCCAGAAGGTGGTCGAGGGATCCGATTGGAAGGACAAGCACAAGAAGCTGCCATACGGCCGCGGCGTGGGGCTCGCGTGCTCCAGCTACCTCAGCGGAGCCGGCCTGCCCATTTACTGGAACAACATGCCGCACTCCGGCGTGCAGTTGAAGCTCGATCGCGGCGGCGGCGTCACGGTGTTCTGCGGCTCCACCGAGATCGGCCAAGGATCGGATTCGGTGCTCGCGTACGTCACGGCGGAGGTCCTAGGGCTCGATCCGCTCGACATTCGCGTCGTCACCGCCGACACCGATCTCACGCCGGTGGACCTCGGCAGCTACTCCAGCCGCGTCACCCTCATGACCGGGAACGCCGCGCTCCAGGCCGCGGAGCGGGCGCGGGACATCCTGGCCACCCACGTGGCGGCGAAGCTCGCCATCCCGGCGCCGCACGTCGCGTTCGCGGACGGGCGGGTGTTCGACACGGCGGACCCGGAAACGGGTATGTCGTTCGCGGAGGCGGTGCAGACGGCGGAGGCCGCCGTGGGAACGGTCGGGACGGTGGGATCCTACACGCCGCCGCAGAGCGCCGGGCGGTATCGGGGCGCGGGGGTCGGCCCGTCGCCCGCCTACTCCTACAGCGCGGCCGTGGCGGAGGTCGAGGTGGATCCGGAGACCGGCATCGTCACGGTGCCCTGCATTTGGATCGCGCACGACGTGGGCCAGTGTATCAACGCCGCGGCGGTGATGGGGCAGGTGGAGGGGAGCATCTACATGGGGCTGGGCGAAGCGCTGATGGAGGAGATGTCATATCGCGAGAACCGCAACGTGGTGCACAAGATCCCCAGCATGCTGGAGTACAAGAGTCCCACCACGCTCGAGATGTGCGACGTGGTGACGTATCTGATCGAGGACCCCGATCCCAACGGACCGTTTGGCGCCAAGGAGGTGGGCCAGGGTCCCCTGCTGCCGGTGGCGCCCGCGATCGCCAACGCGGTGTACGACGCGGTGGGCGTGCGGATTGACGAAATCCCCATCACACCCGAGAAGGTGCTTCGGGCGATCAAGGGAAGGGGAAAAGGGGAAGCGGGAAGGGTTGGGCCCACGCGCTTCCCTGACATCCCGTGGCCTGAGCCGATCCGCGTACCACCGCCGTGGGAAGGTGGAGACGGGAGGGCGAAGGACAGCCAGCGGGAACCGGCGGGGGCATTGCGGACGCGGGTGGGGGATCGCTAAACGGCCATGCTTCGCCTCCCGAGCTTCACCTACCTCCGGCCCCAGACGCTCAAGCAGGCGCTCGCGATGAAGGCGGACGCGGGCCCGGACGCCGCGTACGTCGCGGGTGGGACGGATCTGTATCCCAACATGAAGCGGCGCCAGCAGGTACCCGCGACCGTCATCTCACTGGCGGGCATACGACAGCTGGGGCGCGACGGGGGAAAGGGGAAGGGGGAAGGGGGAAGGGTCATCGGCTCGATGGTGAGCCTGACGCAGCTCGCGGTTCACCGAGCCATCCGCAAGCACTATTCCGCAGTGGCGCGCGCCGCGGAGCTGATCAGCACGCCGATTCTCCGCAACATGGGGACCCTGGGCGGGAACCTCTGCCTCGACACGCGGTGCAACTACTACGATCAGACCTACGAGTGGCGCAAGGCGATCGACTTCTGCACCAAGAAGGACGGCACGATCTGCTGGGTGGCGCCGTCGAGCCCGCGCTGCTGGGCGGTCAATTCGTCCGATCTCGCCCCCGTCATGGTCGCCCTCGACGCGCAGTACGTCCTGGTGGGCCCGTCGGGAGAGCGGGTGGTGCCGGCAGGACGGTTCTATCACAACGACGGCATCAACTACCTCACCAAGCAGCCCGACGAGATCCTCACGGCCGTTCGGCTGCCGGCGCCCGACGGCTGGGATGCGACCTACCTCAAGCTCCGGCGACGGGGGTCGTTCGACTTTCCGGTCCTGGGCGTGGCAGCATGGGTACAATGGGACGGCGCCAGGGTGCAGGCCGCGCGCATCGTGCTGGGCGCCGTCGCCAGCCACCCGCAGGAAGTACCCGACGCAGCGCAAGCGATCATCGGGACCAAGCTCGAGGACGACGCGATCGAGGGCGCCGCGCTGGCCGCGTTCAGGCCGTCGAAGCCCATGGACAACACCGACTTCGGGTTGTCGTGGCGCAAGGAGATGACGCGGACCTTCGTAAAGCGGGCGTTGCAGGAGCTACGCGGGCGCAGATAACGTCCCCTTCATGCCACCCTCACACTACGGGCGTTTGCCGGGACGTAGTCTTCGGCCCAGCCCGAACATCTCCCCGATGACCTCCACGCTCACCCGCCGTGCTGTGATCCTCGCCGCCCTCACGGCGGTGGTTCGTCCCCCTGCCCTCTACGGGCTCGCGCCGCAAGCGGCGCACTCCGCGCTGGGCGATCTGCTCCCGGTCTGGACCGTGGCCCCGTTCGTTCTGCTCCTGTTGTCGATCGCGGTGCTCCCCCTCGCCGTACCGCACTGGTGGGAGCACAACCGCAACAAGGCGATCGTGGCGTTCGCGCTCGGGCTCGGGTTCACCACCTATATCGTCGCATCGTACGGATCGCTGGGCGTGGAGAAGGTGGAGGAGGCGTGTCTCGACTACCTGTCTTTCATTGTGCTGCTGGCGTCGCTGTTCGTGATCTCCGGCGGGATCTACCTCAAGGGATCTCTGGCCGGCACGCCGATCGCGAACACGGCGCTCTTGGGGCTAGGGGCGGTGCTCGCCAATTTCATCGGCACCACGGGCGCCTCAATGGTCCTGATCCGGCCGTTGCTGCGCGCCAACGCAAGCCGCCAGCGCACGGCGCACATCGTCATCTTCTTCATCTTCACGGTAGCGAACTGCGGCGGACTGCTCACGCCGCTGGGCGACCCACCGCTGTTTCTCGGCTTTCTGAAAGGCGTGCCGTTCGAATGGACGCTCCGGCTCTGGCCACAATGGCTCCTCGTGAACGCCGTGCTGCTGGTGATCTTCAATCTCGTCGACCAGGCGATTCTCGACCGGGAGGAGAAAGAGCGTCCGGGCTCGCAGCTCGAGGCCGTGCTCCAGCATGAGCCGCTCAGGATCGTCGGCTGGCACAACTTCCTCTTCCTGCTCGGCGTGATCCTGGTGATTCTCGGCAAGGGAAACGGCTGGGGCACCGGAGGCAGCCGGTGGCCGTTCGGGGGGCAGGAAGGGCTGATGGCCGCGCTCGCGGTCGGCGCGTACCTCACAACCCGAGCCGCGATCCGCCAGGCGAACTCCTTCACCTTCGCGCCGATCATCGAGGTCGCGGTGTTGTTCGCCGGGATCTTCCTCACGATGATCGCGCCGCTCCAGATCCTGAACGCGCGCGGCGACCAGCTCCCGCTTACCGAGCCGTGGCACTTCTACTGGGCCTCGGGCTTGTTGTCGAGCTTCCTCGACAATGCCCCCACGTACCTCACGTTCGCCGCGACGGCCGCGGGGCGGCTGGGCGTCGGGGTGGACGGCAGCCGATACCTCGCGGAGTTTCTGGCGCTTGGCCCCCAGGCGGTGGCGCTCCTCACGGCGGTGTCGGCGGGCACGGTGATGATGGGCGCCAACACCTACATTGGGAACGGCCCCAACTTCATGGTGAAAGCGATCGCCGAGGCGAGCGGAGTCAAGATGCCGAGCTTCTTCGGCTACATGGCCTGGTCCGCGGCGATTCTCGTCCCGACGTTCGTCGTGGTCACGCTGGTGTTCTTCCGGCCGTAGCCGCCGCGGGGCGCGGCCTGCGAGTGACGGGGCCCGGGCTGAGGAGCGGCCTCAGGCGGGCCGCGCCGGCTTCCCCGAGTCAGGCGCCCGCGCCCTCTCCAGCAGGTCCCTGGGGAATCGCAGGGTCACCACCCACGTCAGCACCAGGATCACGCCGGCGCCCACGAAGGTGACCGCGGGATCGAGCCGGTCATACAGCTCTCCAAACATGAACGGGCCGGTGAATCGGCCGAGCGCGGAGAACGACTGAGCCGCACCGAGCATGGTGCCCTGTTCCGTAACGCCCACCAGCTTGGAAATCAGCCCCGTGACGGCCGGACCGATCAGGCTGTTGGCGAAGCCCAGCACCACCACCCAGGCGTAGAGGGTCTTGGCATCCGCCACGAAGGGCACAATGCCGATCGGGATGGCCATGCCGAGCGTGCCTACGATCGCCAGCAGACGGTCGCCGAAGCGCTTGGCCAGCTTACCAAAGAAGTATCCTTGCACGCTGGTCGCCATGATGCCGACGATGGTGAAGAACAATCCCAGCTCGCGCTCCCCCCACCCGAAGCGCGCTTTGGTGAACAGCGGCAGCGCCACCATGTAGCCGGAAAAGGCGAACGGGATCAGCGCGAACACCAGGAACGGAGGACCCAGCGCGGGATCCCGCAGCGCCCGGACCAGGTGTCCCACGTCAAACAGGCTCCGGGTGACGCGGTGCTCCACACCCAGCGATTCCTGGAGGATGAAATACGCCGAGACGAAGTTCGTGGCCGCCAACCCCGCGGCGGCGAAGCCCACGGCCGCCGGTCCGCCGTAGTGGCCCGCCAGGCCTCCCAACGCGGGCCCCACGATGAACCCCAGGCCGAACGCCGCGCCGATCAACCCCATGCCGCGGGAGCGGTCCCGCTGCGTGGTGATGTCCGCGATGTACGCCTGCGCCACGGAAATGTTGCCCGCGGAGAACCCCGCCAGCGAGCGGGCCATGAACAGCACCCAATAGGAGCCGGCGAACGCGAAGACCAGATAGCCGGTGAAGCTGAATAGAATGGTGACCAGCAGGATGGGCCGCCGGCCCAGCCGGTCCGAGAGCCGGCCCAGCACGATGGTCGCCACGAACTGCATCAGCGAGTAAGTCCCGATCAGCGCGCCGAAGCCCAATCCTCCCACGCCCAGGCGCTGCGCGTAGTAGGGCAGAATCGGGATGATGAGCCCGAACCCAACCAAGTCGATCAGGACCGTGAGGAAGATGACGGCAAGACGGGAACGGGTCGTGGGCATGACGGCGGGGAAATCTAAGCGGCGGTTACCGCACACTGCGTGAGGGGTAAGGGTAAGGGGTACGGGGGCCACCCCTCACCCCTTACGCCGGATGCCGTTAGCCTTGCCGTTGCCGCCTTTCCCCATCACCCCTTACGCTTCTCACCGTTGCGCCTTCAAGGGGCCGATAATGCTCGAGAATCCTCTGGTAGATGTGCTCGGCTGGCTGGGCGCCGCGTGCGTGCTCTTTGCCTACAGCCTGGTGTCGGCGGGCAGGGTGCACGGGCGATCGCGCCTGTACCAGGTCCCCAACGCCATAGGCTCCGTCCTGCTAACGGTCAATACCTACTTCTACCACGCCTACCCGTCGTCGTTGGTGAATGTGCTGTGGCTGGGGATAGCGGTGTACGCACTGAGAAGGCGGGAACCCGAACTGCGTAAGGGGTAAGGGGTGAGGGGTTCCCCGTACCCCTTACCCCTCACGCTGTTGCCGTTACCGCCTCAAAAGCCCGGCGTAAAGGCAAACTGGATGTGCGTGCCTTTCCCCCGATTGAACGGGTGCACCACGTCCATTTCCACGATCACGAACCCGAAGACGTTGAACCGGAATCCGCCCCCCGCAGAGTAGACCAGCTGGCGGTCTCCGTCCAGGAAGAACGGCTTGGAGGCCCGAGTGCCACACTCGGACGGCGAGACGCTGGGCACGCAGCCCCACGCCATGCCGGCATCTCCAAAGAGGAATAGGTCCAGCGGCAGGAAACCGAACGGCCCGCCTGCCCGGAACAGCCCCAGCGGCGGGAACCGCAGCTCCAGGTTGCCGACCAGCATCTGCGAGCCGAACAGCTTGGTGAACGAGGGACAGCTCGTGGTGTTCACGCAGTCGTCATAGGTGAACGACCCGTAGGAGTACCCGCGCACCAGGCCGTCGTACCCGATGAAAAAGGGCTGCATCCGGCGCGACTCGGTACTGTCGGTCCCATACCGGCCGAAGTGGAGCACGCGCGCGGCCAGCGTAAACGGCCGGGCCGGCATCACGTACTTGCGGTAATCGGCGAGCACCGTCTGGAAGCTCAGCGACCCTTGCGTGGTGCCGGCCTCCAGCCGGTAGCGCTGGCCCAGGATCGGTCCGGTGAAGCCGAAGAGCGAGTTGTCGTACACCAGCGCGACGTTCCCCTGCCCCAGATTCAGCGCCGGATAGGTGGCCAGTTCGGTCTTGGTCTGATCGATCGGGGTATACGTGAAGGGATCCAGGTAGTCGTCGATCTGCTCGACGTTGTAGCTGATGTTGGCGTACCCGACGCTCCCCTCGACCCGCCGAACCCGACTGAAGGGGTAGGCGAAGATCCAATCCGCCTGCCGATTGGTTTGCCGGTACAAGATGGTCCGTTGCACCGGCACGGGCACGCCCTGATAGAGCCCGGTCCCGTATTGCACGTACCCGCTCCGATAGGGGATCTGCTGGAGCGCCGCGCCCCAATTCAACCGGTGATAGGTGTTGCTGTAGCCCAGGAGCGCGGAGATGTCCTTGGTGGTGCCCTGGAACTGGACGCCGGTGGCCAGGTTGTGCCCGCCCAGCATGTCGCTCCAGAAGAGCGAGGCGCCGCCGCCGATGTAGGTGCCAAACCGGTCGGCGCCCACGGCTAATGACGGCTGGCTGATGTAGTCCAGGCCGAAACGCGCCCGGTACGGTTGTTGGGCGAACCCGCCGGTGTCCGAGGGCAACCCGAAGAACGCGTTCGCGTTCTGCGTCATCACCTGGCTCTGCCGCTGCCGCGGCGGCAGCATGGCGGGATCGCCCCCCGCCAGCGGCTGGTCCACGGCCCGGCCGGCGAGTACCGTGGGATCGTCCGCCACGTATATGGAGTAGCCGTCGTTGCTGTACACGCTGAAGCCGACGTCGCCGGAGCGGGACGCGACCGTGAGTGCCGGGCTCAGGTCGGTGATGCCGCTGACGCCGGCGTAGAGATTGGTGACCTGGGTGATCCGCCCACCCGCCGGCTCGAGCCGGTACAGGTTGGGGATGCCGTTCTGGTCTGACACGAAGTAGAGACTGGCGCCATCCGGCGACCACTGCGGGTTGATGTGCTTCCCGTCCGGGAACGCCGCCAGCTCGCGCTCCGTCCCGGTCCCCAGGTCGAACAGCCCCAAGCGGTAGTTGCCGTAGTCCAGGTTGTCGAGCTTGGTGGAGAAGCGATCCGTCACCCAAGCCAGACTGCGCCCGTCCGGCGACCAGGCGGGCTGCAAGTCGGCGTAGGCGTCGTCCGTCAAGCGCTTGAGCTCGCTGCGCTCGAGATCGTACAGGTACAGGTCCGAGAGTCCACCCACCAGTGCGGAGAACGCCACCTGGCGGCCGTCAGGCGACCAGGTGGGGGTGATCACCTCGCCCAGCTCGGGCAAGACGATCTCCCGCTCGATCTTGTCCTCCGGGACGTTGAGGATGCTGAGCACCGGCCGGCCCTCGCGCACCGCACCGAACACGAACCGCTCACCGCCGGGGTCCCAGGCGCCGGCCGAGCCGATGAACTGAATGCTCTCGAAGTGGGCGTCCACGTCCGTCCGCACGATCCGCTTCAGGACCTTTCCGGTCTTGGCATCGGCCAGGTACAGGTCGATCGAGAACAGGTCCCGTGACGAGAGGAACACCAGCTTCGAGCCGTCGGGGCTCAAGACCGGCGCGATGTTGTAGCTACCCTCGTTCTTGGTCGCGAGGATCACGCCCCGGCCGTACTCGGTGGGCGGTTGGGTCGCATCCTTCAACGACGCGAACGCCTCCTTGGTAGCCTCCTGCCAATGCAGCACGATCGAGTCCGCCGACTGCCGCAGTACTTGCTGGAACGCGAACTTGACGTCGCCGCGCCGCCCGGCCTTGAGTACCCTGCCCACCGCGTCGTCGCCAAAGCGCCCGCCCACATACGCCCACAGCGCTTGGCCGTAGCGATAGGGGAAGAACCGCGGGTCCTCCAGGCGCCCCAGGTTGGGCAGCTTGTCGGCGCGCACCGCATCCCGCATCCACATGGTGGTGTTGGCGTCCCTGGGACCCACCGACAGGTACTCGGCCATCCCCTCGACGAACCACAGCGGGAACCGCATCACGGATGGGCCGCCCGCGCGGAGCACCCCACCCCGAGCACCGGTCATGTCGAACTGGAACGCGTGGATCAGCTCGTGGGTGAGGACGTGATCGGTCTCCTTGAGCGGCCCGGCGAACGGCATCACGATGCGGCGCTTGAGGATCTCCGTCACCCCGCCGGTCCCCTCGCCGCTCCCTGACACCACGTTGGTCTGGCGGAATTGCGGGGCGCTGGCGTAGAGGATCAGGGCTTGCCGGTTCGACAGCTCGTGATCCAGGAGGCGCGAGATCCGGGCGTAGGCCCGTTCCGCCATTTGCGCCGCGTAATTAGCGGCTCGCTCTCCTTCGGGATAGTAGTAGATGTCGAAGTGTTGGGTCTTCAGCACGTGGAACTTGAAGGATTCGTATTCGACCTGGTTCTGGCCGAAATACTGCGCCGACGCGAGTGCGGGGGCCGCGGCGAGGCCGGCGAGACCTAGGACCGCTCCCGCCAGCGACCTGATGGATCCGTGCATGACAGCTCCTCCCTGCGTAGCGACGCAGCGCATGTTTGATTGTTAATACCGCGGGCGCCGCCAGGATAGTTCCACTGTTCCGCCCGGCGACCTGTCCCATCATGAAGCCGATGGAGCCCACCCGGGCCGGCTGATACATTCGCTGCGACCGAACCCCCTCTTGCAGGAGCATCCTGATGCCAGGCACGTCCCGCATCCTCCTCCATCGCCCTTTGATCCCCAAGTGGCTCATCGCCTGCGGCTGGGCGGCGCTGGCATCCCCTTCGTTCGCCCAGCAACCCCCGCCACCGCTCGAAATCGTCATCGCCAACGGCCGAGTGATGGACCCGGAATCGCGGCTGGACGCGGTGCGGTATGTGGGCATCCAGGGGGGCCGGATCCGGGCCGTCAGCGACACGGCCCTCCGGGCCCCGGTGGTGCTGGATGCGACCGGGATGGTGGTGGCGCCCGGGTTCATTGACCTCCACGCGCACGGGCAAACGCCGGAGAACTACCGGCTGGAGGCGCTGGACGGGGTGACGTCGGCCTTCGAGCTGGAGGTAGGGACGGCAGATCCGGACCAGTGGTACGCCGCGCGGGAGGGGCGGGCGGCAATCAACTACGGCGTCTCGGTGGGGCACATTCCGGTGCGGATGGCCGTGATGGGAGATTCCGGGGGCCTGTTGCCCAGAGGACCCGGCGGCACCCAGGCGGCGAGCGGGCCGCAGATCGCCCGGATGACGCAGATGATCGAGAGGGGCCTGCAACGGGGCGCCGTGGCCGTCGGGCTGGGACCCACCTACACGCCCGCCGCGACCCAGTGGGAGGTGCTGGAAGTGTTCCGGACCGCCGCGAAGCACGGAGCCTCGGTGCACGTGCATGTGCGCGGCGGGACCGACACGGTGGCGGGGTTCCAGGAGGTGATCGGGGCATCCGCCATCACCGGCGCGCCGGTGCACATCGTGCATCTCAACTCCAGCAGCACGGCCCAGACGGCCCGGACGCTCCAGCTCGTGGCCGAGGCCCGCTCCAGGCAGCTGGACGTCACCACCGAGTGTTATCCCTACGCGGCGGGGATGACCGAGATCGAGTCCGCGCTGTTCAACGGGTACGAGAGCCGGCCCGACAGCGACTTCACCAAGCTCCAATGGGTGGCCACCGGCGAGCGGCTCAACCGGCAATCGTTCCTTGAGTTTCGCCGTCGAGGTGGGATGGTGATCCTGCACAACAACACGGAGGATATGGTCAAGCTGGCGGTGACCAACCCGCTCACCATGATCGCGAGCGACGGGCACATCGAGAACGGCAAGGGTCATCCGCGCACGGCGGGCACCTACTCCCGGGTGCTGGGCCGCTACGTGCGGGAGCAGGGTGCCCTCGCCCTCATGGCCGCACTCCGGAAGATGAGCCTGATGCCGGCCCAGCGGCTGGAGTACCGGGTGCCGGCGATGCGCGATAAGGGCCGGATCAAAGTGGGCGCGGAGGCGGACCTCGTGGTGTTCGACCCCAACACCATCCTGGACCGCTCCACCTACGAGCGCCCCGCCGAGCCCTCGGTGGGAATGAAACACGTGCTGGTGGGCGGCGTGCCGGTGGTGCGGGACGGGACGTTCGACGACACGGTGAAGCCGGGGAAGGCGGTAAGGGGGATCGTGCGGTAGAACCGAGCGAGCCCAGACCGCGTCCCCGGCGCAGAACGCTCTGCTACTGCACCTTGAAGGCGACGGACTTGAGCACGCTGCCGTCCGCCAGGATGTCCACCCGCCAGTCGCCGGTGGCCTCCGGCGGGATGATCTTGGAGCTCCAGGTCCGCCACGG
>Ga0209342_10000921_pt1 | contig 33577 bp, 26 predicted proteins | sample RifCSP16_2_FD_184023 | JGI IMG/M metagenome (GOLD analysis project Ga0209342, IMG submission 184023) | Soil microbial communities from Rifle, Colorado - Rifle CSP2_sed 16_2 (SPAdes) (version 2) | ecosystem: Environmental > Terrestrial > Deep subsurface > Rock core/Sediment | place: Rifle...
GGCCCACGCCGGGTCGCCTCCTGGCCGTCCTCGCCGGCAGCGCCGCCGTCTCGCTCGAGCTGGCCGCCTTCTTCCTGCCCGCCTTCGTCGCTGCCCAGCCCAACCGGAGGATCGTCGAGGACGTGGGACGCGAGCGGGTCTACCGCCCCGACCTTGCGCTCGCGCTCTGCTCGGACCCTCCGCGGGCGCGGCGCGACGTGCTCTTCCACGTCCGCCTCGCGGCCGTGGAGCGCTGCGATCTCTGGCCGCTCGCCGCCTCGGAGAGGCCCTACCTCTTCCTCCTCCGCCCCGCCGAGGACGCCTCCTTTCGCGGGATCCCCGCCTACCGGCACATCGCGACCTATCGCACGCTGCCCGCGAGCGCCCTGACGTTCCCTGGGCTGCTGCGCCTCCCTCCACCGCAGGACATGGTGCTGGGGGCGAACTTCGCGACCACCGACCCGGTGGCGCTGCGCAAGAAGAACAAGGAGTACCGGCAGGAGATCCACCGGGGCTGGAGGGACGCGGCGCGGGCGGCCCGTCGTCGCTGAACGAGACCAGGAACCATCCCCGAGTTGACTTGACATCGGAACGAGGCATAGATTCTTGGCAAAAGCCGCATAGTCAACAAAGGGGTGAAACGATGAATCGCGATAGGGGTCCCTCTCTCCTGCTCGCTCTCCCGGTCGCTCTGGCGCTCGTCCTCCTCGTCGTCCCGCCGGCGCTCGCCCAGTCCTCGGGCGGACAGGTCACCGGCGTCGTGCGCGACGCGAGCGGGGCGGCGCTGCCGGGGGCGACGGTGAGCATCACGAACAACGCCGGTGTCACGCGCGTCGCGACCTCCGGTTCCGACGGCTCCTACTCCGCGGCAGACGTGCCGCCCGGCGTCTACACCGTGACCGCCGAGCTCAGGGGCTTCGGCCGCGCGACGCGCAGGGACGTGCGGGTCGCCGCCGGGGCCACCGCCAGCGTGGACCTGGCGCTCGAGTCGCTGGCGCGAGAGGAAGTGGTCACGGTAACGGGGACGCGCGTCCGAGGCCGGATCGCCACCGACACGCCCGCGCCCGTCGACATCTTCGATTCGCAGGCGATCGAGAGCACGGGGGCTACCGAGACCGGCAAGATCCTGCAGCTGCTGGAGCCGTCGTTCAACTTCTCGACGACCTACATCAGCGACGGCACCGACATCATCCGCCCCGCCACCCTGCGCGGTCTCGGCCCCGACCAGACCCTCCTCCTCGTCAACGGCAAGCGCCGCCACCAGACGGCGCTGATCCACATCCAGCAGACCATCGCGCGCGGGTCGGCCGGCTACGACATCAACACCATCCCCGCCTCGTCGATCGACCGCATCGAGGTGCTGCGCGATGGAGCCGCCGCGCAGTATGGCTCCGACGCCATCGCCGGCGTGATCAACTTCATCCTCAAGGAGGACACCCGGGCCACGAACATCACACTTGAAGGGGGCCAGCACTACGCCGAGAACCCGGGGCTGCCGCTCGGGGCCAGCCCGGACGCCGAAACCGGCCACGGCCGTAACTTCCTGGGCGCCATCAACACCGGCTTCAAGGTGGGCGACGGAGGCTTCGTGAACCTCACCGCCGAATACCGGGACCGCGGCGAGACCAACCGGGCAGGGCCGGACATCCTGCGCGTGGACCCGCCACGTGTCGTCCAGCGCATCGGGGACCCCAAGTCGCAGGACTTCAGCGCCTTCGTGAACGCCGGGTTTCCCGTCGGCGCGCGCGGCGGCCAGGTCTATGCCTTCGGCGGCTATTCCTGGCGGGAGGGCAACTCCTCGGGCTTCTTCCGGAGCAAGGGGGACGGCCGCACGGTGCCGGCGATCTACCCGAACGGCTTCCTGCCGACGATCCTCACGCGACCGATCGAGTACTCCGCCAGCGTCGGTTATCGGGCGCCCATCGGCAGCAGCTGGTCCTGGGACGTGAGCGCGAACTACGGCAACGGCGAGTTCAAGTTCCGCGAGGAGAACACGGTCAACGTCAGCTACTGGTACGAGCCCCGGGATCCGAACAACCCGACGGGACCGAGGTTCGAGGAGTCGCCCACCTCGGGCGACACCGGCACGCTCACCTACGACCAGGTCGCCTTTAACCTGGACTTCGTCGGCTCGGTGGATTGGGGTGTCGGCGCCGGTCCCCTCAACGTCGCGTTGGGCACCGAGTGGCGCCAGGAGGGATACAAGATCACCCCTGGCGAGACCGTCTCCTACCAATACGGCCGCACGAACAACCGCAGCATTGCGATCCTCAACCAGAACGGCGGGACCTCGCTGCCCGGCACCCAAGGCTTCCCAGGGTTCGATCCCAGCACCGCCGTCGACGAGGACCGCAACACCTTCGCCGTCTATGCGGATCTCGAATCCCAGCTCGCCAAGAAGTTCCTGGGGGCGGCTGCCATCCGCTACGAGCATTACTCCGACTTCGGCGACACCGTGAACGGCAAGCTGTCCGCGCGGATCAACTTCACGGATCGGTTCTCCCTGCGCGGAACGTTCTCGACGGGCTTCCGGGCCCCGGGTGTTCAGCAGAAGTACTTCAGCCTGCGCTCGACCAACCTGAACGCGGCCGGGGTCCTGACCGACACGCTCACCGCGCGCCAGGACAGCGCGGTGACGAGGGACTTCGGCATCCCGCCCCTGAAGGAGGAGACCTCGCTCAACTACTCGGCGGGGCTGGTCATCCGGCCGTCGGGGAGCTTCCGCGTCACCGTCGATTACTTCCGGATCGACATCGACGACCGCATCATCTTCTCGAGCAACATCCAGCCCTCGACTCCCGAGATTACGGAGATACTGGAGCGGTACGTCCCTGGTGGAGGCCAGGTGCAGTTCTTCACCAACGCGATCGACACCGAGACCCAGGGCGTTGACATCGTCGCCCTCTACGACCACCGGCTTGGCGACGACGCAGTGCTGAGCTTCGAGGCCGCGTTCAACTTCAACAAGACCGAGGTCGCGGCCCGCAAGTCGTCGTCCGCCATACTGCCGGCGGAGGTGCTGTTCGACCAGGCCCAGGTCACGCTTGTCGAGGAGGGCCAGCCGCGCCAGCACTTCATCCTGGGCGGCACCTACCGCAAGAGCGACTGGAGAGCCAACGTTCGCGTCAACTACTTCGGGGAGGTTGCGGGCGAGGGGTTCACGGGGGTCAAGCAGACCTGGAGCGGCAAGTGGATCACCGACGCCTCGCTCACCGTGCCCCTGGTCAAGGACAAGCTGAGCCTGACCGTGGGCGGCCTCAACATCTTCGACGTGTTCCCCGACGAGTGGTTCACCGCATGCCCCGGCGAGACCTTCCTACAGGGATGCTCCCTGGCCGCCAACGACAACTTCCCGTTCCCGCAGCTCGGGTTCGTCTACGGCTGGGAGACGCTTCCTTTCGGCATCAACGGCGGCTACTACTACGCGCGGTTGAACTTGCGCTTCAACCACTGACGGGTCACCTGTCCAGACCGGGCGGGGGCGGATGCCCCCGCCCGCCGATCAGCCGCGGATGCGGAGGTTCTCGTAGGCGACGGTCGGACTGGCGAAGGAGACGGTGAGGCCCTCGACCGCGGGGCGGGCGAAGCGGTAGGCCTGCTCGTGGAAGAGCGGCAGCAGAAGGGCCTCGCGGGCGACGATCTCCTCGACCTGGCGGTAGAGCGAGTGCCGGACCGCGGGTGAAGTCTCCGTCCGCCCCCTCTCGACGAGTCGGTCGACCTCGGCGCTGCCCGAGTACTGCCCGACGAAGCCCCGCGAGTGGAGGATGTTGACGAACGTGTCGGCGTCCGGATAGTCGGCGTTCCAGCGTCCGACGACCAGATCGGAGCCCCCGGCGGTCATCAGCTCCAGGTACTCGTCGATCGTCTGGTTGAGGACCCGGGTCTTGACCCCGATCTCGCCGAGCGCGCTCTGTAGCTCGCGGGCGAGGGCGGAGTAGCCTCCGAAGAAGACCGGGTGGACGACGGCGGTGAGCTCGATCGGCGCCGGCAGCCGCTCCGGTGCCGCGGCGGGGCCGGAGTCGGTTCGAGGGAGGGGCTCGTGACCGAGGAGGCCAGGGGGAATGAGGCTCGAGGTCGGTAGGGCGAGCCGCCCGAGCGTCTGGCGGACGAGCTTTGGGACATCGACCGCGCGGACTAGACGCTGACGCAGGGCGCGGTCGGCAAACGGTCCGCGGTGCGCGTTGAAGGCGACGAAGTACGTGGTCAGCCTCGGCGTCTCCCGGTACCCCGCCGCGAGGTCGGGCTCGCGCCGGAGCGCCTCCGCGTCGGCGGGCAAGAGGTCCGACGCGAGGGCAAAGCGCCCGGCCTGGAAACCGGAGAGGATCTCCTTCGGCGAGACCCCGAATGAGAAAACCAGTCCCTCGCTGCGCGGATACCCCTTTCGCCAGTAGCTGGGGTTGCGCGCCAGCTCCAGCCGCTGGCCGGGCTCGAAGGCGACGACGCGGAACGGGCCCGTCCCCACGCAGCTTTCGGGTGTGGTCGAGGGCGCGCTGCCTTCGGGGATGATCGACGCTGGCGGGAACGCGAGGAGCGCGGGGAAGAACGCCACCGGCTCCTCGAGCTCGATCGTGAGTTCGGTCGCGGAGTGGATCCGCAGGCCCGCGAGGTCCTTCGCCTCGCCCTGGATCAGACGCCGCGCGCCCCGGATGGACGCGAAGAGCCAGGGCGTCTCCGCGGCGCCGCTCTGGATGAGCCGCTCGAAGGTGTAGCGCACGTCCCTCGCGCCGAGCCGCCGGCCGTCGTGGAAGCGGACGTCGTCGCGGAGACGGAAGCGGTAAACCCGGCCGCCATCGTCCACGCCCATCTCGGCCGCGAGCCAGGGGACGAACCGGGCCCCGCCCGCGTCGCGCGTGAGGCACTCGAAGGCGGGGGTGAGCACCTCCACCTCCTCCCAGGTCGACGCCCGCACCGGGTCCAGCGAGCCGACGACGCCGGCGATCGGGACGTGGATGACACCGCCGCCCCAGCGAACCTCCTTCGCCGGCTCCGCCGCTTCCGCCTTGCCGAGGTTCGCGTAGTCCACCCAGGGCGCGGTGCCGCGCAGGACGAGGCCGCGCACCTTGGGGCTTGCCAGGCGGTAGTCGATGTCGTGGAAGAGGGGAACGAGGGCGGCCTTCTCCAGGAGCAGGCCCTCGAACTTGCGGTACTCAGTCTCCCTCACCGCGGGGCGGGGCTCCACCCGCGCCTCCTCGAGGATGCGGTCCGACTCGGGCGAGGAGAACCAGCTCCGGCACTGGCCGGCGGCGGAGTGGAAGAGCCCGTGGGTGAAGTTGTCGGGGTCGTCGTAGTCGGCGTTCCACCGGCCGATCCAGAGGTCGAACCCCTCGCTCGCCTCGAAGGCCCGGAGGAACTGCGCCATCTCGGGTGTCTCGACCTTGACCTCGACGCCCAGCTCGGACCAGAGCGAGAGGAGGGCGGTCAGCAGCGAGCCGAAACGGTCCTGCAGGAGGGGGTGCACCGCGGCCTTGAGCGTGAGAGGGGTCGCGACCCCGCCGGCGCGGAGGATCTCCTGGGCTTCCTCGCGGGTGAGGGAGGGCGTCCGCCGTCCCGGGTCGTGACCGAGCATCCCCGGCGGGATGAGGCAGACGGCCGGCTCCGCGAAGCGGCCGAGCGTCCTCCAGACGAGGTCTCGGGCCCGCACGACCCCGAAGAGGGCGCGGCGGAGCGATTCGCTTCCGGCGGCGGCCCCGCTCCGGCAGTTGAAGAGCGCGAAATAGGTGTTGCGCTTCGCCGCCTCGGCGAGACCGGGGCGGAAGCGGGCATCCCGCAAAGTCTCCTCGAGGTCCTGCGGGAGCAGGTCGCGGGCGAGGTCGATCTCGCCCGACCGCAGGCCCCGGGCGATGGCGGCTGCGCTCATTGAGGGCCGGAACTCGACGGCGTCGAGGTGCGGCAGCCCGCTCCGCCAGCACTCGGGGTTACGCTCGAGGACGACGCGCCCGAGCTCGTGCGTTGCGAAGCGGAACGGGCCCGTCCCCACAATGACGATGCGCGAGGAACCGTCGATCGAGGCTTCGCGCGCGATCGCCGTCCTCTGGTGGCTCAGAAACGCCGGGTAGATCGGCAGGGGCTCGTCGAGCCGGATCTCGATCTCGTGGTCGGAGCGGACCACGACGCCGCTGAGGCCGGGCGTCTTCTTCTCGATGAACTCGGAGACTCCCTGGATTGCGGCGAACGCGGCCGGCAGGTCCCGGGGGGACTCGCGGACCGATCTTTCGAAGGACGCCTTCACGTCCGCGGCCTGGAGCGGTTGGCCGTCCTGGAAGCGCACGCCCTCGCGGAGCCGGAAGACGAACGAGCGGCCGCCGCCGCCCGCCTCCCAGCTCGCGGCGAGGGCGGGGACGACGCGGCCCTGGGCGTCGCTCGCGAGGAGGGTCTCGAAGACCCCCGCGAGCACCTCCTCCTCCTCGATCGTCTGGATGGCGGCGGGCTCCCGGGCCTGGACCGGGTTGGCGAGGGCCACGACCAGCCGGCCGCCCGAGGGGACCTTCTCCTCCCTCTCCGCCTCCTTCACCCCCGCCCCCAGGCGGGTCGCCTCCTCCAGGTACTCGTTGGCCTTCTCGTACTCGCCCCGGAGGTTGGCGAGCGTCGCGCCCAGGGAGAGGAGCAGCCTCTGTGTCTCGGTCTCGCCTGCGGATCGGGCGCTCCCGAGACCCCTCGCCACCCAGCGGGTGGCCTCCTCGCTCCGCCGGGCCTGCCAGGCCGTCTCCGCGGCCAGGAGGAGGGCCCCCGCCGCCCGGGCCGGCTGCTTCTCCTGCTCGAAGACCCTCACCGCCGCCGTGGCCTCGCGGAGCGCGCCCTCGATGTCCCCGCTCATCCGGTGCGCCCGGGCGAGGAGGACACGCACGTCCCCTTCGAGCGCGCGCTCCCCCTCCCACTCCTTGTCGAGGAACTCGAGGGCCGTCTTCGCCGCCCGCGCCGCCTCCTCCGCGCTGAAGGCCTCGAGCGACGCGCGGGCCTCCCGCAAGCCGTACTCGACGGTCTTCTCAGGCACGTCGCCCTGGAAGAAATGGTGCAGCAGTTGAGGGAGCACGCGCTCGAGGCGCCCGGCGTGCCGCTGCTCGAGGAGCTCCGCGTAGCGCCGGTGGAGCGAGCGCCGCCTCCGGCGCGAGAGGCCGGCGTAGAGAACATCCCGAACCACCCCGCTCGAGAACGTCAGGACGTCCCCGCGCGATTCGCGCTCCTCCTCGATCAGCCCTTCGCTCATCAGCCGGTCGAGGGCCTCGTCGACGCCCCCTCCCTCCGCCAGGGCCTCGAGGTCGCGCGCGTCGAAGGTCTTGCCGATGAGGGCGGCGGTGGCGAGGACCTCCCGCAGCTCCTCCGGCAGGCGCTCGATCCTCTTCTCGACCGCCTGCTGGATCGTCGCCGGCAGCGCCTCGGCGGAGAGCCCCGCCTCGGCGGAGAGGTTCCACTCGCCGGTGTTGTCCCGGGCGATCCCCCCCGAGTCGATCAGCGAGCGCACGAGCTCCTTGGTGAAAAAGGGGTTTCCTTCCGTCCCCTCGTAAAGCCTCTTCACGAGGCTGTCCGAGATCCCGGCTCCGACGAGCGTCTCGAGGAGCGAGCGGTGCTCGGAGGGCGAGAGGGGCCCGAGCGCCATCGATGCGAAACGCCGGTTGCCGCGGAAGCTCTCGAGCATCCGGGTGAGGGGATGCCGGGCGTCGACGTCCGTCGATCGGTACGTGCCGACGATGAGCGTCGGCGTGGGCCCCAGCCTCCGGACGATGTACTGGAGCGCTTCCAGCGAGACCTCCGCCTGCTGGAGGTCCTCGAGGAAGAGGACGAGCGGCCGGCCCCCCGCGATCCGGATGAGCGTCCGCGCCAGGAGCTCGAAGATCTGTGTCCGGCCCTCGGCCCCCGCCGAGGCCCCGCGGGCGAGCGTGGCGTCGCCCGCGGCCGACTGCCGGATCTCGGCGATCTCGCTCAGCATCGGGAAGAGCGCGGTGAGGTCGGCGGCGAGGTCGGAGAAGTCGGGGGGCGGCGAGCTGGCCGTCTCCTTCGACCGGAAGTACTCCTGGATGACCTCGCAGAAGCCCTGGTAGGGGAACGCCCGGTCCTGTTCGACGGACTGGCCGCGCAGGACGCGGATCTGGCGGGCCCGGGCGAGGCTCCCCAGCTCCTCCAGCAGCCGCGTCTTCCCGACCCCCGGCTCGCCCGCAACCACGACGAACTGGCACTCCCCCGCCACCGCCGCGTTCAGCCGCTGCTGCAGCTCCTGCAGCTCCTTCGTCCGCCCGATGAAGGGCGCGAGCGCAGGCCGCGGCGCCTGCAGGCTCTGGGTCATCCCCGCTACCGTCCGCTCCCGCTCGCTGTCCCGCAGCCGCGAGCGGTAGCGCTTGAGCTCCTCCGCGACCTCCCCCGCCCGCGCCGGCCGCCGAGAGGGCTCCTTGTGCAGGCAGGAGAGGATGATCCCTTCCAGGACCTCGTCGATCTCCGCTCCCAGCGAGCGCGGGGGCTGCGGGAACTCGTGGACGATGCGGTAGAGGACCGACTGCGCTTCGCCCGCGAACGGAGGTGAGCCCGCCACGCACTCGTAGAGCACCGTCCCCAGCGCGTAGATGTCCGAGCGGCCGTCGACGTCCTTGGCCGCCACCTGCTCCGGGCTCAGATAGGCCAGCGTCCCGACCAGCGTCCCCGTCCGTGTCAGCCGGCTCTCGGTCGAGGCCCGCGCGAGCCCGAAGTCCATCACCCGGACCCGGATGCCCGCCCCCTCCTCTCGCGTCACCATGATGTTCTCGGGCTTGATGTCGCGGTGGACGACCCCCCGGGCGTGGGAGTACTCGAGCGCCTCCGCGACCTGGATCCCCACGTCGAGCACGTCCCCCAGCCGCGCGTCTTCCTTCCGGAGGAAGGCGCGGAAGTTGGTGCCCTGGACGAGGGGCATGACGAAGAAGAGCGATCCCTCGTGGAGGCCGAAGTCGTAGATGGAGACGATCGCGGGGTGGTCCATCTGGGCCACGACCTGGGCCTCGCGCTGGAAGCGGTGCTCGGCGTCGGGGCTGAGCTGGGTGGGGGGGACGAGCTTGACCGCGACGTCGCGGCCGAGACGCGGGTCGTGGGCCCGGTAGACGACCCCCATGCCGCCGCGGCCGATCTCGGCCGCGATCTCGTAGCGATCGGCGAGCTTCGTCCCGATCACGCGGGGGACCCCGGCCGGGGTCGGGTCGAGTTGGGCATGCGCGGTGCGGGATGCTAGCCCGCAGCGCCGCCCCATGCAAGGCGCGCCTGCGCCCGTGCCCGGGGCGACATGCGCCGCTTCGAGGCCCGCGTCGGGAACGCGGACCCTCCAGATCCGTCGAGAGACACAGCGGGATAGAATCTAGGACCGTTGTCCACGCGATTCCCGATCCGCTTTCTCGGCGTCGCCCTGGTCAGCCTCGCCACGCTCGTCCTCGAGCTGACCCTCACGAGGCTGTTCTCGGCGACGATGTTCTACCACTTCGCCTTCCTGGCGATCTCGCTCGCTCTGTTCGGCTCCGGCGCGAGCGGCGTGTTCGTCTACGTGCTGCGGCCACGCCTCGACGAGGAGCGAACGGCGCGTCTGCTCGCCCTCGGGAGCGGCCTGTTCAGCCTCACCACGGTGGTGGCGCTCCTCGTGATCCTCGCCCATCCCCTGTCGCCGGTGCGCCTGGGCCTGTCGACGCTGCGCTCGCTCGCGTGGACCTATGGGGCGGCCGCGCTGCCCTTCTTCTTCGCCGGCTGCGTCATCACCCTCGCCATCAGCGCCTGGGCCCGCGACATCAGCCGCCTCTACCTCTTCGACCTCGCCGGCGGCGCCGTGGGCTGCCTCGTCCTCGTGCCTGCCCTCGCCCTCCTCGGCGCCATCGACACCGTGCTCCTCGTGGCGGTTCTCGCCGCCTTAGGGGGATACCTCCTCAGCCGCCGCCGGTGGCTGCTGCCCGTCCTCGCCGCCGCCCTCGCCCTCCTCGTCTTCAACGTGCGCACCGGACGGATCGCGCTCACACGGTCCAAGGGCCTCTCCGAGAAGCGCGTCGTCTTCTCCCGCTGGAACTCGTTCTCGCGAGTGATCGTGTGGAGTACCGGGGACCCCGACCGCCTGCTGATCGTCATCGACTCCGACGCGGCGACGGACCTCTTCCGCGACGGCTCGGACCTCGAGCGCCACCGCGACCTGGGCGACCGCATCGAGGGGCTCGCCTATCACCTCGGTGGCCGGGAGAAGGTCCTCATCATCGGCCCCGGCGGCGGGGTCGACGTGATCGTCGCCCGGCTCCTCGGGGCGAGGGACGTGACCGCCGTGGAGGTGAACCCGCTCGTCCGCGACGTGGTGATGTCCGAGCCCTTCCGCAGCTTCTCGGGCCGGCTCTACGAGCAGCCCGGGGTGCGCCTCGTTGTCGCCGAGGGCCGCAGCTTCCTGCGCCGCTCCGACGAGCGGTACGACCTGGTCGTGGCGACGATGGTCGACACCTGGGCCGCGACCGCGGCGGGGGCCTTCGCCCTCAGCGAGAACAACCTCTACACCGTCGAGGCGTTCTCCGACTACCTCGACAGACTCGCTCCCGACGGGATCCTCAGCATGACGCGCTGGTACGAGGACCCGCCCGACCAGGTCCTGCGCCTCGTGTCGCTCGGCCGCGCCGCGCTCGCCGAGCGCGGGTTCGCCGACGCACGCGGGCACTTCATCGTCGTGCGCGGCGGCCAGCGTCGGACCATCGCCACCGTCCTCCTGAAGACGGTGCCCTTCACGCTCAGGGAGATTGGCCGCGCCGAGGACTTCGCGCGGCGGCTGGGGCTCGAGGTGCTCTACACCCCGCGCACCCGTCCGGCCAATGACCTCACCCGCCTCGTCGAGGCCGAAGACCCGGCGGCGATGTGGAGCGCCTACCCGAGCAACATCGCTCCCCCGACCGACGACAGCCCCTTCTTCTTCCAGTCCGTCCGGCTCGAGAACGTGCTCTCGCAGCGCTGGACGCGGGGCCAGTGGCGCCGCACGAACCTCGGCACCCTCGTCCTGTTCGGCCTCGTGGGGATCACCCTCGTCGTCGTGACCGCCTTCATCCTCGGGCCGCTTCTCCTCGTGCGCCGCCGGCTCGACGCCGGCTCCCGGCGGGGGCGGGTGCCGTTCCTGCTGTACTTCGCGGCGCTCGGGGTGGGCTTCATCGTCGTCGAGGTGGTCCTCGTCCAGAAGTGCGTCCTCTTCCTCGGCCACCCCGCCCACGCGCTGACCGTGGTCCTCTTCGCGATCCTCCTCTTCAGCGGGCTGGGGAGCCTGCTGAGCGGGCGGCTCCCCCCGACGTCGCTCGCCCCCGCCCTGCGCCGGGTGCTCGTGGCGGTGGCGGCGCTCATCGGCGTCGCGGTGGTAGCGCTGCCGCCGATCTTCTACGGTCTCGTCCACCTCGCGACGCCGTGGCGGGTGCTCGTCACCGTGGCCGTGCTCGCTCCGCTCGGCCTCGCGCTCGGCATGCCGATGCCCACCGGCATCCGCATCCTCCACGCCCGCGCCCCCGAGCTGATTCCCTGGGCGTGGGGGGTCAACGGGGCCGCCTCGGTCCTCGGGTCGGTGGGGGCGGTGGCCCTCGCCATGGTCTGGGGCTTCGACGTGGCGCTGCTCCTCGCCGCCTCTGTCTACCTCGTCGCGCTCGTCCTGATCTCGCGCGCCACGGCGCTCGCGTCGGACGCCGGCTGGAGGTTGGCGCCCGGTCGCCGCGCCTCCGCCCCCCAGCCCCTGCCGGGGGCGCACCCCGAGACGGTGCGGATGAAGACGCCGCCATCCTGACCCCGTGTTGGAGCGGGCCGTGACGACGGACGACAGAGGAAGGCGCGAAAGTTGGAGCCGGGCGGGCCCAGGGCTCAGGCTGGGGGCGGCGGCACGAGCGGTCGGACGTGTGCTTACGAGATCTCGCGGAAGGCCTCGACGGCGGCGCGCAGGGTCTCCTCGATCTCGGCCTCGCCGTGGGCGAGGGAGACGAAGGCGGCCTCGAACTGCGCCGGGGGCAGATACACCCCGTGCGCGAGCATGGCGTGGAAGAAGCGGGCGAAGAGACGCGTGTCCGAGGCCTTCGCGCCGGCGTAGTCCACGACCGGTCCCGGGCAGAAGAAGACGGTCAGCATCGAGCCCACGCGGTTGAGGGTCGCGGTGACCCCGGCCTCTCGCGCCGCGCGCACGAGACCCCGCTCCAGCGTCGCGCTGCGGGACTCGAGGGTCTCGTAGACGCCGGGCTCCGTGAGAAGGTCGAGCGCGACGCACCCGGCGGCCATGGCGAGGGGGTTGCCGGAGAGCGTCCCCGCCTGGTAGACGGGGCCCTCGGGCGCGACCGTGTTCATGATGTCGGCGCGCCCTCCGTAGGCAGCGGCGGGGAGCCCGCCCCCGACGATCTTGCCGAGACACGTCATGTCGGGCGTGACGCCGTAGAGCTGCTGCGCGCCCCCGAGGGCGAGACGGAAGCCGGTCATGACCTCGTCGAAGATGAGGACCGTCCGGTTGCGGCGGGTGATCTCTCGGAGCGCCTCGAGGTAGCCTGCCTTCGGCGCCACCGTGCCCATGTTGCCGGCGACCGGCTCGACGATCACGGTCGCGAGATCGGGGCCGTGGGCGGCGAAAGCCGCCTCGACGGCGGGGACGTCGTTGAAGGGAGCGACGAGCGTGTCCGCGACCGTGCCCTCGGGCACCCCCGGCGAGCCCGGGATGCCGAGGGTCGCCACCCCCGAGCCCGCGGAGACGAGGAGGGAGTCGGCGTGGCCGTGGTAGCACCCGTCAAACTTCAGGATCTTCCGGCGTCCGGTGAACCCGCGCGCCACGCGCAGCGCGCTCATCGTGGCCTCGGTGCCGGAGGAGACGAAGCGCACGGACTCGACCGAGGGGACGTGGCGCACGACCCGCTCCGCGAGCTCCACCTCGAGGGCACACGGGGCTCCGTAGGAGGTCCCGCGGCGCGCCGCCCGCTCGACCGCCTCCAGAATGGCAGGGTGGGCGTGGCCGAGGATCATCGGTCCCCAGGAGCCGACATAGTCGATGTAGGAGCGGCCATCCGCGTCCTCGATCCGCGGCCCGGCCGCGCGGGCGATGAAGAGCGGCGTGCCCCCGACCGCCTTGAAGGCCCGCACGGGGCTCGAGACGCCGCCGGGGATGACGCGCCGGGCACGTGCGAAAAGCTCCTCGGAGCGCGTCATCTTGTCGGCCGCAGAGTCGGCGGCGACCCTCTTGCTCACCACGCTAGCGCGTCCAACGGGCGAAGTCCTTGGCGTGGTAGGTGAGGATGACGTCGGCCCCGGCGCGGCGGATCGAGGTCAGGATCTCCTTCGTCAGGCGCTCCTCGTCCACCCAGCCTCGCGCCGCCGCCGCCTTCACCATCGCGTACTCGCCGGAGACGTTGTAGGCGGCGACCGGGAGGTCGAAGCGCTCGCGCACGGCGCGGATGACGTCGAGGTAGGGGAGCGCGGGCTTCACCATCACGACGTCCGCGCCTTCCTCGACGTCCAGGCGGACCTCCTTGAGGGCCTCGCGCACGTTGGCGGGGTCCATCTGGTAGCCGCGGCGGTCGCCGAACTGCGGGGCGGAGTCCGCGGCCTCCCGGAAGGGGCCGTAGAAGGCGGAGGCGTACTTGGCCGCGTAGGACAGGATCGCGATGTCGGCGAAACCGCTCTGGTCGAGGGCGCGGCGGATGGCGCCCACGCGGCCGTCCATCATGTCGGAGGGGGCGACGACGTGCGCCCCCGCCTTCGCGTGCGAGACCGCCATCCTCGCCAGCAGCTCCAGGGTCGGGTCGTTCTTCACCTCCCCGCCCTCGACGACACCGCAGTGGCCGTGGGAGGTGTACTCGCACAGGCAGACGTCGGTGATCACGAGGAGATCGCGGCAAGCGGCGCGGATCGCCCTCACCGCCTGCTGCACGACACCGTCGTCGGCGTAGCCTTCGCTGCCCAGCGGGTCCTTCGCGGAGGGCAGGCCGAAGAGGATCACGCCCCCGATCCCGAGCCTCTCGATCTCCTCCGCCTCTCGCGCCACCTGGTCGACGGAAAGGTGGAAGCAGCCGGGGAGGGAGGCGATCTCGCTCCGCCGCCCGGCTCCCGGCGCCACGAAGAGGGGATAGACGAGCTGCTCCGGCGCGAGGCGCGTCTCCCGGACCATCGCCCGGAGGCGCTCCGTCCGCCGTAGCCGGCGCGGGCGCGCGATGGGGAAGCTCATGGCAACGGCGCCCTCGGGATGACTACTCGTCGTCATCCCCGAAGAAGAACTGGTCCGCGCACCGCTTGCTGCAGAACACCCGGCCGTACTGGCGCCGGCCGCAGTCATCGCAGGTCCACTTGAAGCAGATCGGACACTTGTAGAGGCTCGTCTCCACCTCGCTCTTCTGGCACGCCTCGCAGTTCATTCGTGCGGTTCGGCCGGGCAGTATACCACCGGGCCCCGGGCCGAGTTCCGTAGTAGACTGGATGGGCGGGGACCATGCGTGTTCTCCCCGCCGGGGCGGTGTAGCTCAGCTGGTTAGAGCACGCGGCTCATATCCGCGGCGTCCGGGGTTCGAATCCCTGCACCGCCACCAGTCCCCCCGAGGTGCTGGGTTGAGGCAGGCCATCCTCGTCGCCGCCGTCGACCGAGCCTTGCGCATGCTCGGGACCCCCGCTCGTGGGGGGTCGATCGTTGTCGGTCTCTCCGGGGGGGCGGACTCCGTGGCCCTCCTCGACGCCCTCGTCAGCCTGCAACGTCGGCGCTCCTTCCGCGTCGTGGCGGCGCACCTCGACCACGGTCTGCGCCCCGACTCCGCCGCGGACGCCGCCTTCTGCGCATCGCTGTGCGCCCGACTGGGGGTTCCGCTCCGGGTCGGCGCCGCCGACGTGCGCGCCCGCACCCGGACCGAGCGGGGCGGGCTCGAGGCGGTGGCGCGGCGCGAGCGCTACGCCTTCCTCCGTCGAGTGGGGGCGGAAGAGGGGGCCTCCGCGATCGCGGTGGCGCACACCCTCGACGACCAGGCGGAGACGCTGCTCCTTCGCCTCCTGCGGGGGGCGGGGGCGACGGGGCTCGGCGGCATGCGGGCCCGGTCGGGCGAGATCGTCCGCCCTTTGCTCGGCGTCTCCCGGACCGAGGTCCTCGCCCATCTGCGGGAGCGGGACCTGCCGTGGCGAGAGGACCCGACGAATGCCGACCTCGCCCACCGGCGCAACCGTGTGCGGCACGAGCTGCTGCCGTACCTCGAGTCACGCTACAACCCCTCCGTGCGCCGGGTCCTCGCCCGCAGCGCGGGGCTGCTGGCGGAGGAGGCCGCCCATGTGCGGGGGGAGGCGATTCGTCTCCTCGAGCGCATCGGTCGCGCGGAGGCGGACGCGGTCGTCGTCTCGCGATCCGAGCTGAGCGCCACCCCGCGGCCCCTCGCGCGGGCCGTCGTGCGCGCGGCCCTCGAGCGCGCGGGCGGCCTCGCTCGGGTGAGCGCGGAGCACGTGGAGCGGATCCTGGATCTGACGGCCTCGACCGCGCCCTCCGGCCGGCGGCTACCCCTGCCCGGGGGACGCGAGGCGTCCTTCCGTTTCGGCGAGATCCGCCTCGGACCCCGGGGCGGGGACGCCTCGGGCTTCGCCCGGCCGCTATCGGTGCCGGGCCGGGTCGAGCTTCCGGGCGGAAGGGCGATCGAGGCCTGTCCGTTGGCGGGGCCCGCCGACGCCCGCCCGGGGATGGAGGCGGTGCCGGTGCCGGGCGGCGAGCCCCTCCTCGTGCGGACGCGCCGCCCGGGCGACCGTGTGTTCCGCGGCGGGAGGGAGGTGAGCCTCTCTCGTCTGCTGATGGAGAGGAGGATCCCGGCCGAGGAGCGGGGGCGGCTCCCGCTCGTCGCCTCCGGGGACCGGGTCCTGTGGGTGGCGGGCGAGGTCCCGCCGGGGCCCGTCTCCGGGGAGGGGTGGGTTGGCATTCGGTTCGTCGATGCCGCCGAGTCCGGCGCCGCGAGGGGAGAGGGGCGGTGAGGCACAAGGTGGACGTGCTGTTCACCGAGGCACAGATCGCGGCTCGGGTCGCCGAGCTCGGGGCCGAGGTCGGACGGGCCTTCGCCGGGCGAGAGCTCTGCGTCCTCGGCCTGGTGAAGAGCAGCCTGGTCTTCATGACCGACCTCGTCCGCCGCATCCCTGTCGACCTCACGTTCCACCTCGTGCGGGTCACCTCCCAACTCGAGCGCACGGCGGGGCGGGTGATCACCGAGATCGTCTTCGCGACCTCCCTGCCTCTGGAAGGCAAGGACGTGCTGCTCGTCGACGACGTGGTCGACACCGGAATCACCCTCAGCTACCTGCTCGGGCACATTCACGAGCATGGGCCGCGGAGCCTCAAGGTCTGTGCCCTCGTCGACAAGCCGGGGGCGCGCAAGATAGCCGTCCATCCCGACTGGTCGGCCTTCAGCCTCGCCGACCCGATGGCGGACCGCTTCCTGGTCGGGTACGGCCTGGACTGGCAGGATCACTACCGGGGACTGCCCTACCTCGGCACCATCCCCCGCCCCGTGCGCGGTTAACCCTTCAGGGGTAAGCTACAATTAGAGGTTCCTCCCGGCTGACCGGGGGGAGCTTGGACGGCTCGGGGGGGTCGTCCGGAGGCGCGCTCAAGTGAACGCCACGTTCAAGACGGTGATGCTCTGGATGTCGCTGCTGGTGGTCGTCTTCCTGGCCTGGCACTTCGCCCAGTTCCAGAAGAAGGAGACGCCGAAAAAGTTCAGCGAGTTCATGGCCCAGGTCGAGGCGGGACAGGTGGCCGACGTCACGATCACCGGCAACGAGATCAAGGGCCACACCGTGAGCCGCGAGGCCTTCCGGACCTTCGCCCCCGTCGGCTACGACAAGCTGGTGGACACGCTGCTGGCCCGGAAGGTCACCGTCAACTATCAGCCGGACCAGACGCCCACCTGGGCGAACATGCTCATCTCCTGGGCGCCCTTCCTTCTGCTCATCGGCTTCTGGATCTTCTTCATGCGGCAGATGCAGAGCGGAGGAAACAAGGCCCTCTCCTTCGGCAAGTCCAAGGCGCGGCTGCTCGCCAGCCAGCAGAAGAAGGTGACCTTTAAGGACGTGGCGGGGGTGGACGAGGCCAAGGAGGAGCTGCAGGAGATCATCGAGTTCCTGAAGGAGCCGCAGAAGTTCCAGAAGCTCGGTGGGCGAATCCCCAAGGGCGTGCTTCTGATGGGGGCGCCGGGGACGGGCAAGACCCTCCTCGCCCGCGCCATCTCCGGCGAGGCCAACGTGCCCTTCTTCTCCATCTCCGGGTCCGACTTCGTGGAGATGTTCGTGGGGGTGGGGGCCTCGCGCGTGCGCGACCTCTTCGAGCAGGGGAAGAAGAACGCCCCGTGTCTGACCGGTGATGCGGTGGTGACGCTCGCCAGCGGGCGGAGGGTGACCATCCAAGAGATGTTCGAGAAGGCCATGGTGGGGGTTGAGGTGCCGGCGATGGGCGACGACTTCAGCCTGACGCGGGCGAATGTGCTCGGCATCACGCGCAAGGTGTCGACGGACGTCTATCGCGTGCGGACGATGCATGGCGAGGCGAGGGCGACCGGCAACCACCTCTTCCCGGTCCTGCGGCACGGCCGGCTGGTGTGGACGAGGGCCGACGCTCTCACTGTGGGCGATCACGTGGCCATGCCACGCCACTTGCCTGCGGCAGCCACGGTTCCGCGCCCGATTGACTTCCTCCCCGCCGAAACGCGTGTCTACACCGAGGATCGGGCGGGGAGGGGGCGGCGCAAGGAGTTCATCCGGTTGGCCGCACTCGACGGACGAGCCGTGACCGGTGTGAGGCGCTTGGCTCACGGGCGGGGGGGCTGGACCGACGCCCGGCTCCCGCGTGTCCCTGAGGCCGCCAACGAACGGTTGCTCTACCTCGTCGGCCTCATCGAAGCGGACGGCTCCTGGAAGTCGGAGCGCAGCATCCCGTTCGTCAACACCTGCCCTGAGCTCCACGATGCCGTGGCGGCTATCGTGGCGGAGGAGTTCGGCGTTGAAGCCAGGCGATCACTGATGCGGCGGGCCGCGGGCGGCGAGGCGCGCGACGTCGAGGTGAGCTACCTCCACGGCCGGCTGCTGAAACGCGTCCTCGAAGGCCTGGGGGAGCGAGTGCTCGAGATGCAGGAGCCGCTGGTGGCGGCCTGGCTGCGAGGCGTCTTCGACGGTGACGGGTGCGTCCAGGACAGCAAGGTCGTTCTCAGCGCCTGGCAGGAGCCGACGAATCGGCGCGTACGTGTGGGCCTCCACCGCCTCGGGATCGTGCCCTACGACAGCGGCCGTCTCGGCAACATCGAGATTACCGGCAAGGAGGACGTGGCTCGCTTCGCGGAGCGTGTGGGCTCAAGCCACCCGGAGAAGGCCGCTCGCCTGGCGGAGTTCCAGAGCGAAAGTCGGACGGCCTCGCGAGCGGACGGGATCCCCGTCGGAGCGCTGCTTCGGGAAGCGCGCCTGGCCTGTGGCATGGGCCAGCGCGCCTTCAAGTTCGGGAACTACGTCAGCGTCTATGAGCGGGGCCAGGTCGTCCCGCCCCGCACACGAGTGGCGAGCCTCGTCGCGGAGATGGAGGCCTGCTGCGCGGCCGAGGGTCGAGACGTCCCGGGTGAGGTCGAGGCCCTACGCCGCCTGGCCGAGGGGAACACACGCTTCACGCCGGTCGCGGGGGTCGACGCCGTGCCCGGCGAGCACTTCGTGTATGACCTCTGCCTCGACGGCCCCCACAACTTCGTGGCCAACGGCCTCTTCGTCCATAACTGCATCATTTTCATCGATGAGATCGACGCCGTGGGCCGTCACCGCGGGGCGGGCCTCGGCGGGGGACACGACGAGCGCGAGCAGACCCTGAACCAGCTGCTGGTCGAGATGGACGGCTTCGAGTCCAACGACGGGGTCATCCTGATCGCGGCCACCAACCGCCCCGACGTGCTCGACCCGGCGCTCTTGCGGCCCGGTCGCTTCGATCGCCGTGTCGTCGTCTCCCGCCCCGACGTGAGGGGCCGGGAGGGGATCCTGCAGGTGCACACGCGCAAGATCCCCCTCTCCGAGGACGTGGACATCGCGGTGCTGGCGCGGGCGACCCCGGGTTTCTCGGGCGCGGACCTCGCCAACCTCGTCAACGAGGCGGCGCTGATGGCCGCCCGCCACAATCAGAAGTTCGTCGTGATGAGCGACTTCGAGTCCTCGAAGGACAAGGTCCTGATGGGGGCGGAGCGCAAGAGCCTGATCATCACCGACGAGGAGAAGCGGATCACCGCTTTCCACGAGGCGGGGCACGCGCTTCTCGCCTCGCTCGTGCCCCACTCCGACCCTATCCACAAGGTGACGATCATCCCCCGCGGCATGGCCCTCGGCCTGACCCAGCAGCTGCCGACCGAGGAGAAGCACAACTGGAGCAAGGAGCAGATCGAGGCCCGCCTCGCGGTGCTCATGGGGGGGCGGATCGCGGAGGAGATGACCTTCGGCCAGATCACGACCGGGGCCCAGAATGACATCGAGCAGGCGACGGAGATCGCGCGGAAGATGGCCTGCGAGTGGGGGATGAGCGAGGCGCTCGGCCCCCTCACCTACGGAAAGAAGGAGGAGGCCATCTTCCTCGGCAAGGAGTTCAATCGGCACCAGGACTACTCCGAAGCCACCGCGCTGCGGATCGACGCCGAGATCAAGCGCATCGTGAGCGAGCAGTACGCCCGGGCGACGCGGATCCTCGGCGAGAACCGCTCCGTTCTCGCCCGGGTGGCGGAGGCCCTCCTCGAGCACGAGGTGTTGGACGCCCCGCAGCTCAAGCAGATCATCTCCGGGGAGCCGCTGGAGGTGAAGGCGGCTCCGGCGCCGACGCCTCCCCGGGAGGTGCGGGTGGAGGAAGGCGAGCGGGCGCCCGGGCTCCTGCCGCCTCCGGTGGCGGCGCCGAAACCCACGTCCTGAGCGCGGGAGGGGCCGATCGAGCCGAGGGGGCGGCGCCGCTACCGCATCCCCCTGAGGGGGGTCGAGGTGGTCCTCGGGGACCGCACCCTCGTCGTGGGTGTCCTCAACGTCACCCCCGACTCCTTCTCCGACGCCGGCCGGTTCGCCCAGACCGCGTCCGCGGTCGAGCACGGGCTGGCCCTCTTCGAGGCGGGGGCGGACTGGATCGACGTCGGCGGGGAGTCGACGCGCCCGGGGGCGATGCGAGTCCCGCCCGAGGAGGAGATTCGCCGCGTGGCGCCGGTCGTCGAGGGGCTTCGGCGACGCGGGGCAGGGCCGATATCGATTGACACCACGAAGGCCGCGGTGGCGCGGGCCGCCCTCGACGCCGGGGCCGACCTCGTCAACGACGTGAGCGGCTTCCGATTCGACCCCGCGCTCGCGCCGCTGGTGGCGGAGCGGGAGGTCCCGGCGGTGGTCATGCATCTGCGGGGGGACTTCGACTCGATGCACCGCGAGCCGAGCTACCGCGACGTGATGGGCGAGGTCCGCTCCGAGCTCGAGGAGGCGCTGAGGCGGGGCGAGGCGGCGGGGGTGCCGCGGGCGCGCATGATCGTGGATCCCGGGATCGGCTTCGCCAAGGATGCCCGCCACAGCCTGGAGGCGCTTCGTCGGCTCCGCGAGCTGGAGCCGCTCGATCGCCCCGTGCTCGTCGGCCCCTCGCGCAAGAGCTTCATCGGCCGCGTGCTCGACCTGCCGGTGGAGCGGCGGCTCCTCGGCACGGCGGCGGCGGTGGCGGCCTCGGTGCTCCATGGGGCCCACCTGGTGAGGGTCCATGACGTCCGGGAGATGGTCGACGTCGTGCGCGTGTGCGACGCGATCCTGGACGAGCGGGCGGCATGATCTTCGAGCGCATCGCCGCCTTCCTCTCTGCCGCCGACTTCACGTGGTCGGACGTCCTCGACATCCTGCTCGTGGCCTTCATCGTCTACGAGGTGCTCCAGTTCATCCGCGGGACGCACGCGGTGCAGATGGCGGTCGGGGCCCTCCTGCTCGTGGTCCTCTACTGGACCTCGGTCCTCCTCAACCTCGAGACCGTGAACTGGCTGCTCCGGACCTTCATGCCCGCCCTCGTCTTCGGAATCGTCGTGGTGTTCCAAGCGGAGATTCGCAAGGCGCTCGCGCATCTCGGCAAGGTGACCTTCGCCGGCCCCGCCGCGAAGCGCCGGCAGGAGGAGGTGGTGGACGAAGTGGTGCTGGCCGCCACCACGCTCGCATCCCAGCGCACGGGGGCGATCATGGCCGTCGAGCGCGAGATCGGCCTGCGGAGCTTCATCGAGACCGGGATCACCCTCGACGCCGTGCTGACCTACGACCTGCTCATCAGCGTCTTCAACCCCTCGACCCCCCTCCACGACGGGGCGGTCATCGTCCAGGGCAACCGGCTGGCGGCGGCGGCCTGCTTCCTCCCCCTCACCGTCAACCCCGAGCTGAGCCGCACCCTCGGCAGCCGGCACCGGGCGGCGATCGGCCTGACGGAGGACACCGACGCGGTGGCGGTGGTGGTGTCGGAGGAGACGGGGACGATCTCGGTCGTCGAAGCAGGCCGCATCCGGCGCGGCCTCGACGGGGCGAGCCTCAAGCGCGCGCTGCTCGTCGCCCTCGGCCTTGCCGAGGAGGGGGTGCCTAAGCCCGAGCCGACGCCAGCGGGGAGCGAGGGGCGGTCGTGAGACCGCTCAGCGGCAACCTCCCGCTCCGGCTGATGAGCCTCGCCCTCGCGATGGGGCTGTGGTTCGTCATCGGTGGGCGGAAGACCTCCGAGCGCGGACTGACAATAGCCGTCGAGCTGCGCAGCGTTCCCCGCGATCTGGAGCTGACCGGAGACCCCGTCAACACGCTCGACGTGCGGCTGCGGGGTTCGCCGGGCATCATCCGCACGCTCGAACCGGGAGAGGTCTCGGCGGGGATCGACCTCGCGGGCGCCGGCGAGGGCGAGCGGATCCTGCACCTGACCGCGGAGTCGATCCGCGTCCCCTTCGGGGTGCACGTGGTCAAGATCACCCCTTCGATGCTGACGCTGAACCTCGAGCGCACGACGCAGAAGGTCGTCCCCGTCCGACCCCGGTTCGTCGGCCGGCCGGCGCCGGGCTTCGAGGTGGCGGAGGTGACGAGCGTGCCGGCCGAGGTTCGCATCGCGGGTCCGAAGAGCCGGGTGCAGGACGTCGAGAGTGCCTTCACCGAACCGCTCTCCATCGAGGGGGCGGACGCGACGATCGAGGAATCGCTCGCGGTCGGCCTCGAGGATCCGCTGCTTCGGCTGCAGCAGGTCAGCCGGGTCAGGGTCACGGCGGGGATCCGGGAAGTGCACGAGAGGCGCACCTTCGCCGGGCTTCGGGTCACGGCCCGGGGCGCGCCCGCCCAGGTCCGCCCGACGACGGTCCGGGTGGTGGTGAGCGGTCCCGTCTCCGTCCTTCGCCGTCTCGAGGGCGGCCACCTCGTGCCATACGTGACCGTCGCCGGCACCGAGACCCGTCGGCTACCGGTTACGGTGGAGATCGCGTCCGGCCACGGGGTGAGCGTCGTCGAGACCGAGCCCGCCGAGGTCACGGTCCGGCCCCTCCACTCGCGGAGCTCGCGGTGACGGGCCTCCCCGAAGGTCACGCCCTCTTTGGCACGGACGGGATCCGAGGGGTGGCCAACGCCCACCCCATGACGCCCGAGCTGGCCCTCGCCCTCGGTCGCGCGGTGGCCTTCGTCGCCGGCCGCGGACGACGACACGCCCCCCGCGTCCTCATCGGCAAGGACACGCGCCTCTCCGGCTATATGCTCGAGACCGCCATCGCCTCCGGCGTCTGCTCGATGGGCGGGCGCGTGCTTCTGTGCGGCCCCATCCCGACTCCGGCCGTCGCCCACCTCACCGGGAGCATGCGCACCGACGCCGGGATCGTGATCAGCGCCAGCCACAACCCCTTCGCCGACAACGGCATCAAGATCTTCGGCGCCGACGGCTTCAAGCTCCCGGACGAGGCGGAGCAGGAGATCGAGCGGCTCATACGGGAGCCGGAGCGCCTGGGAGAGCGGCGGACGGGTCCCGCGATCGGCCGCGCGGAGAAGCTGGAGGACGCCCGCGGGCGCTACGTGGCCTTCGTCAAGAACACGTTCCCCCGCGACCTGACGCTCGATGGAGTGCGGGTGGTGGTGGATGCCGCTCACGGTGCCGCCTACCGCGTCGCGCCCCTCGTGTTCTCCGAGCTGGGGGCGACGGTGTACGCGATCGGCGTGCGGCCCAACGGGACGAACATCAACCGGGACGTGGGGGCGTTGCACCCCGAGCACGCCCGGGCGGAGGTGGTGAAGCGCAGCGCGAACATCGGGATCGCCCTCGACGGCGACGCCGACCGCGTGATCGTGATCGACGAGAAGGGCGAGATCGTGGACGGGGACGCGGTGATGGCGATGTGCGCCACGCGTATGCGGCGGGATGGCGAGCTCCGGGCGACGACGGTCGTGGCCACGGTGATGAGCAACCTCGGGCTCGAGCGGGCGCTCGCCGCCCAGGGCATCTCCCTCCTCCGCACGCCGGTGGGAGACCGCCACGTGGTCGAGGCCATGCGGTCCGGGGGCTACAACCTGGGCGGGGAGCAGTCGGGCCATCTCATCTTCTTGGACCACAGCTCCACCGGCGACGGGCTGATCGCCGCCCTGCAGGTCCTGGCGCTGATGATCCGCACGGGGAGGCCCCTCTCCGAGCTCGCCCGTGAGGCCATGGAGCGGGTCCCGCAGGTGGTGGAGAGCGCGACGCTGCCCGCGCGGCGGCCGCTGGAGGAGATGGCACAGCTCCAGGGGGCGCTCGCCCGCGTGCGGACCGAGCTCGGGCAGGAGGGGCGGGTGCTCGTCCGCTGGAGCGGGACGGAGCCGAAGCTCCGCGCCATGGTCGAGGGGCCGAGCGAGGAGCGGATCCGCCAGTGGGCCCACGAGCTGTTGGAGGCGGCGCGGCGGGACGTGTCTCGGGCCTAGGGGGCAGCGGCCCGAGAGGACAGGAAAAGACCGACCCCCGGCGGGGCGACGGGAGTAGACTGGCGTCGTCCGGAGGCTCTTGGCCATGGAGACGAGCCGCGAGCGCATGCGCGACCCGCATCGGTGCCTGGGCTGCGAGGCGGGCTTCGGGGTCGCCTACTTCGACGACCGGACCGGCGACCGGGCCCTTCTTCCCACTGTCATCGTCGAGGTCGCGTGCCCGGCCTGCGGCCGGAAGAAGGGCGTGTCCTTGCCGGCAGGCGCGGAGCGGACCCTCGAGGTGGAGCTCGACGAGATCGAAGCCGACGAAGGCATGGGCGGCTGAGCCCCGCGTCTGTCACCCCGCTTGAAGACGGCTCCGGGACGCTCATCCGCGCGTTTCCGCACACGGCTGGTGGCCCGCAGGCCGCGCGCTATACTCACCGCCAAATGACCCGCCTAGGCGTCAACATCGACCACGTGGCGACGGTGCGCCAGGCGCGCCGGGCGTCGGTACCGGATCCCGTCCAGGCGGCGGTGCTGGCGGAGCTCGGGGGAGCGGATGCGATCACCGTGCACCTTCGCGCGGACCGGCGGCACATCCAGGACCGCGACGTGGAGGTCCTGCGCCAGATCGTCCGCACGCGGCTCAACATCGAGATGGCGGCGACGCAGGAGATGGTGCGGGTCGCGCTCACCGTGAAGCCCGACCAGGTCACGTTGGTCCCCGAGCGGCGGGAGGAGGTGACGACCGAGGGCGGCCTCGACGTCGTGCTCAACAGCGCCCAGGTGCGTCCCGTCGTCCGGGCCCTTCAGGAGGCGCGCATCGAGGCGAGCCTGTTCGTGGACCCCGAGCTCGAGCAGGTCAAGGAGGCGCACAAGCTCGACGTGCGGGCCATCGAGATCAACACCGCGGCCTGGGCGGAGGCGGCGGACGATCGCTCTCGCGAGGCCGCCCTGCGCCGGATCACCGACACCGCCCGACTGGGGCGGAAGCTCGGGCTCGACATCCATGGCGGGCACGGATTGGACTACCGCAACGTCTCTCCGGTGGCGGCCGTTCCCGAGATCTCGGAGCTCAACATCGGCCACTCGATCGTGGCCCGCGCCGTGCTCGTCGGCATGGAGCGTGCGGTGCGGGAGATGGCGGACCTCATCCGCTCCGCCCGCGAGAGGCGGGTTTGACCGAGGCGGAAAAAGTCCCTATGCTGGCCCCATTCCGATGATCGAGGCCTTCGGCCGGACGGACATGGGCCGCCGCCGGAAGCTCAACGAGGACAGCTTCCTGGTGGACCCGGGATCGAACCTCTTCGCAGTCTGCGACGGGATGGGCGGACACAACGCGGGCGAGGTGGCTTCGCGCATGGCCATCGAGACCCTCGCCTCGTTCATCGAGAAGAGCGCGCACGAGCGCGAGATCACCTGGCCCTGGGGGCTCGACGCCGCGCTGTCCTTCGACGGGAACCGTCTGAAGACCGCGATCCGCCTCGCCAACTCCCGGGTCTTTCAGGCTGCGGACAACCGCGAGGAGTACATGGGCATGGGCACGACGGTGGTGGCGGCGATCGTCGCCGGCAACCTCATGACCCTGGGCTCGGCCGGCGACAGCCGTTGCTATCTCCTGCGCGAGGGCCACCTCGCCCAGCTCACCCGCGACGACTCCTGGGTGTCGGCCGCCCTCGGGGAGGGCATCCTCAACTCCGACGACGCCGAGCGCCATCCCCTGCGAAACGTGATCACGAAGGCGGTCGGGGCGCGCGACTCGATCGACCTCGATGTCGGCGAGCACGCCCTGCAGCCGGGCGATATCGCCATGCTGTGCTCGGACGGGCTGCACAGCATGCTCGCCGACGATGAGATCACGCGGCTGCTGGTTCCCCTGCCGGACAAGCTCGAGGAGGCCGCCACCCGGCTCGTGGAGGCCGCCAACGAGGCCGGTGGCAAGGACAACGTCACCGTCGTACTCCTCCGCTACTCGGAGTAGGGACCGGCGTTGACACCGGGGAGAGGGCGGACCTAGGATCGCGGCCGACGGCCGCCCGAGCGGCGCCGAGGATGAGCCAGCTTGTCCAGCGCGAGAAGCGCACGAAGCTCCACCTGCCGGTGGAGGTCCACGGGGAGGAGAAGAGCGGCACCCGCTTCACGGAGATGACCCGCAGCCTCAACATCAGCGGGGGCGGGATCTGCTTCGAGAGCCACCGCCAGCTCGCGATCGGGTCGAAGCTCGTGCTGACCATCGAGCTGCCGATCTCGCTGCGACGCCACTTCAGCAACCGCGACGTCGTCCGGTACCGCGCCGTCGTCTGCCGGCTGGAACGCTTCGAGGGCGATGCGGTCTGCCGCGTCGGTGCGCGCCTCCTGGGCGAGGCGTCGTCCGAGGAGGTATAATCCCGCGGTTTGCCCTTCCCGTGGGTGGGCCCAGGCTGGGCGGCCGAATCGCGGTCATAACCGGCGGAGGCCGGGGCTTGGGCCGCGCCCTTGCTCGGGCGCTGGCCGAGGAGGGGGCCGACGTGGCCCTCTCCTACCGCGACAGCCGCCGGGGTGCTGAGGAGGAAGCGGATGCGGCGCGGCGCCTCGGGCGCCGCGCCTTCACCGGTCCCGCCGACGCGCGCATTCCCGGGGAGATGGCAGCCTTCGTCAACGAGGCCGCGGCCGCCCTCGGCGGCATCGACCTCCTGGTCAACAACGTGGGGGTCTTTCGCCGCATGCCGCTTGAGGAGCTCACCGAAGAGGCGCTCGACGAGGCCTTCGACGTCAACGTCAAGGCGGCGGTCGTCGCCTCCCGGGCCGCGGCCGCGCACATGCGGCGCCGCGGCGGGGGGGCCATCGTCAACGTGGCGAGCCTTGGAGGGCTGCGGCCCTGGCCCTCCCACCTGCCGTACTGCGCCTCGAAGGCGGCCCTGGTGATGGCCACGCGCTGCCTCGCCCTCGCCTTCGCGCCGCAGATCCGGGTCAACGCCGTGGCCCCGGGTGTGCTCGATCCGCCGGGGGCGGAGGAGCCGGTCCGGCGGCGCATCCCCGCCGGGCGGTTCGGAACCCACGCGGAAGCGGTGGAGGCGGTGCTGTTCCTCCTCGCGGGCGGGGGTTACACCACCGGGGAGGTCCTTCGGGTGGACGGCGGACGGGCCTTGGCTTGAGGAGTTCGAGAAGAGGGAGGAAGGAGTGAGTCCGAGGTGAACATGGCGGTGAGTCGCGAAGAAGACAAGCCCTGGAAGACCGACCTGGCGCGCAAGGCGGCGCAGCGGCGCGAGCAGGTCGCTCAGGAGCTGGAGGAGGCCATCCGAAAGGCTGCCTCCTTCGAGGAGGCGCTGCGCCAGGCGGTGGAGCTGATGAAGCGGCGCTTCGCCCGCTACTCCGCGGTGACCGCCTATGTGGCGGACGGGGAGGACCTCGCCGTGCTCATCGCCCTCGAACGGCCGCAGGGCCCGGAGCGGGTCTGGTCCGGGGGTGGGCCACTCGCGGAGGCGGCGCAGGGCTCGGGGCCCTCGGTGGTGGCCGACCTCGCCGCGAGCCCGGCGTGGGGAGCGGTGGGCCTCGCCACCGGTAGCGCGATGGTGGCCCCGGTGCGGACCGAGGCCGGGCTGTGGGCGATCCTCGAGGTGTGGAGCGATTTCCGCGACGCCTTCGCGCCCCAGGACGTGCGGCTCCTCGCCCGCGTGGCCCAGGCGCTCGGGCGCAAGACGCCCGCCGCCTGACGGTGAGCCTCCGCGGCGTCATCCCGCCGCTCCTCACCCCCTTCCGAACCGACGGCTCGCTCGACCTTCCCGCCTTCGAGGCCAACCTCGAATCGCTTCTCGCCTTCGATCTCGCGGGCTTCCTCGTCCTCGGCTCGAACGGGGAGGCGGGGGCCCTCGACGAGCAGGAGAAGCTCGATCTGGTGACGAGCGCCCGGCGCCGGGTGGGTGACCGCTTCGTCATGGCGGGGACGGGCCTCGAGAGCACCCGCGGCACGATCGACCTCACCCGCAAGGCGGCCGAGCGGGGGGCAGACGCCGCCCTCGTCCTCACCCCCTGTTTCTATCGGGCCCACCTGACGGTGGAGGCGCTGCGACGCCACTTCGAGGCGGTTGCGGACGCCTCGCCGATCCCGGTCTACCTCTACTCGGTGCCGGCCTTCACGGCCTTGCCGTGGCGGGCCGAGCTGTCGGCACTCCTCGCCTCGCACCCGCGCATCGCGGGGATGAAGGAGTCGAGCGGCGACCTCGGGCTCCTCGGCCGCATCATCGGCTCCGTCCCCCCCTCCTTCGAGGTCGCCTGCGGCAGCGCGCCCGTCTTCTACCCCGCGCTGTGCACGGGGGCCAGCGGGGGCGTGCTCGCCGTCACCAACTGCGCCCCCGGCCCCGCGGTCGCGCTCTACCGCGCCTTCCTCGCCGGTGACCACACCCGGGCGCGGCGCATCCAGGAGGCGCTCGCGCCCCTCGCGGTTGCGGTGACGGTGACCCACGGGATCGCCGGGCTCAAGGCCGCCAACGAGATCGCCGGTCGTCGCGGGGGCTCGGTTCGAGCGCCGCTCCTCGATGTCCCCGCGAGCGTCCGCGAGGAGATCCGCCCGCTCCTCGAGCGCGCGGAGGCGATGGCTTAGTTAGTCCCGTCGCGTGAAGGGTCCCGACGGGTCCTCGGCGGTTAGGCGGGGGACGACAACGTCCAGGGCGCGGGGCACGAGATCCACCTCGATGCGGCTCGCCCGCGCCTCCGGATCGCCGTCGCGGTGAATGGCGACGGGCGCGTCGGTGGTCACGACCGCGCGCACGGTGGGGACGCGCCGGTAACGGGGCAGGCGCTCGACCCCGCCGAGGAACATCCGGAACGCGGCGGCGAGGGTCTCCAGCCGCGGCCCCTCCTTGAAAAGCACGACCTCGAATCGTCCGTCGTCGAGGCGGGCCCCGGGGTTGATGACGGCCGCGGAGCCGTACTGCGGGCCGTTCGCGAAGGCGACGAGGAACGCCGCCATCTCGATGGTCTCCCCCCCGGCCTCGACGCTGATCCGCGGGCCGCGGTAGGAGAGGATCTCGCGCACGCCCAGGCGGACGTAGCCGAGGAGACCGCGCCGAGCCCCGTCCCGTCCCGCTCGGTGGAAGGCCTCGCCCACCGCGGCGTCGAAGCCCGCCCCCGCCACGTTGAGGAAGGGCCGGCCGTTGAGGCGCCCCACGTCCATCCGGCGCCGCACGCCGGAGACGAGCGCATCGAGCGCGCCCTCGGGCCGCAGCGGCATGCGCAGCGCCCGCGCAAGGCCGTTGCCGGACCCGACGGGGACGATGCCCAGTGCAGCGCGGCTCCCGAGCAGCCCCTGTGCGACCTCGTTGACCGTGCCGTCCCCGCCCACCGCGATCACCAGCTCCGCCCCCGCCGCCACCGCCTCGCGCGCGAGGTCGGTGGCGTGGCCGGGCTCGCGCGTCATGTAGACCGCGTAATCCTTCCAGGACGGCCGGCCGCTCTCGATCGCCCGGCGCGCGGCGGCAGGGGCGACCCCTGCCCGCGGGTTCAGGATCGCGCGAACTCTCACGCGACCTCCTCGAGGACGCGGAGGGTGTCCTCCACCATGTGCTCGGTCGTGAACCGCTCGAGATAGCGCCGGCGGCCCGCCTCGCCCATGGCTCGGCGACGGCTCTCGTCGCCGAGCACATCGGCGAGGGCGGTGGCGAGGGCGGCGGGGTCCCGCGGGGGGACGAGACGGCCGGTCACCCCGTCCTCCACCGCCTCGGGGATCCCGCCCGCAGTGGTGGCGACGACGGGGAGGCCAAAGGCCATCGCGTCGAGGAGGCTCGTGCCCAGGCCCTCGAGGTGGGACGAGAGGCAGAAGACGGAGAAAGCGGGCAGCAGCGCGTCGAGGTCGCGGCGGAAGCCAGCGAAGAGCACTCGGTCGGTGAGACCCCGCTCGCGGACGAGGGTCTCGAGGCTCCCCCGCAGCTCTCCCTCTCCCGCGATCACGAGCCGGGTCTCCGGGGCGCGCGGGCGCAGCTGGGCCATGGCCTCGACGAGCGTCGCGTGGTCCTTGTGGCCGGTGAGGGCGGCGACGTTGCCGATCACCGGTGCCGCCCGGGGGACCCCGAGGGCGGCGAGGGCCTCGCGGCCGCCGGGGACGGGGGGGCGGTCGGGGACGCCCTCGTAGACGAGCCGGAGCCGCGCGCGAGTGACGCCGCCGCGCTCCGCGACCGCCGCGATCGCGCGGCTGACCACGATCACGCGGTCGCAGGCCGCGTACTTGTGCCGGGAGAACGGCCCTCGGAGCGGGAAGTCCACACGCCGCGCCGCGACCAGGCCGGCCCCCCTCGCGAGGCGCGAGGCGAGGAGGCCGGCCGAGACCGCGTGGGGGTCGTGCAGCAGAAGGACGTGGGGGCGCTCGCGCCTGAGGGTGCGGGCGAGGGCGACGATGGCCGGGGGCCAGAGATCCCCGCGGAAGGGCAGGCCGCGCACCTCGAGACCGAGCGCCGCCGCCCGCGCCTCGAGGGCGCCGCCGCGGCGGCAAGCGAGCACCGATCGGTGCCCGCGATCCGCCATCCCTCGGGCGGTCAGCAGCACCTGGTTCTGTCCCCCGCGCCAGGTCCGCGCGGTGTCCACGTGCAGCACGTGCCGGCTCATGCCCCCGCGGTGCGCTCCAGCTCGCGGAGCTTGGCGAGCTTCACGAACGTGTAGTGAGTGTTCAGCGCGGAGATGACGAGGCCGGCGCTGCCGAGCAGGAAGCCGCGCTTGAGTATGAAGTTCCGCAAGAATGCCCAGAAGGCCCCCGCCGTCATGTCGAGGGCGCTCGTGCGTCGTCCGGCGGCGTGGGCCTGGCGCGCCCACAGCGTCGTGTAGGAGTCGATCTTTCGCAGGTGGTCGGAGAGATCGGCGTAGGGCACGTGCTCCAGCTCCCCCCGCAGGCGACCCACCGGACCCTGCACCCGCACCGATTCGTGAACGAGATCGCCCTCCCAGCGCCCCCGAGTGCGATCGAAGAGCCGTATCTGCCAGTCGGGGTACCAGTCGGTCGCGCGTACCCAGCGGCCGAGATAGTACGCGACGCGGGGGATGCGGTAGCCGGTATGCTTGAAGCCGCGGCGACAGAGCGACTGGATCTCCTCCCGCAGGGGATCGGTCACCCGCTCGTCGGCGTCGAGGGCGAGCACCCAGTCGTTTTGGGCGGTGCGCACCGCGAAGTCGCGCTGGGCGACGAACCCCGGCCAAGGGGCGTTGATGACGACCCGGGCCCCGAGGGCGACCGCGGCGTCGCGGGTGCCATCGGTCGAGCCGGAGTCGACGACCACGACCTCGTCGCAGAAGCGCACGGTCTCGAGCGCCTGGCGGATCGTGCCCTCTTCGTTCTGAGCGATGAGGACCGCGGAGAGGCGCGTCACGCGTGCAGTATATCCGGGCGGGGCGGGCGAGACGGCGTGGGGAAGGCGGGTGTAGCATGCACGCCGCGGTGACCCAGGACGCCGACCTCCGGACGCGCGAAGGGCTCCTCAATCTCTTTCGGGAGCGATCGGCGCTGCTCGAAGGTCACTTCGTCCTCTCTTCGGGCCTGCACTCGCCGCGCTACCTGCAGTGCGCGCGTGTCCTGATGGACCCCCCGCTCGCCACGCGCCTGGGAACGGAGCTGGGTGAGCGGCTGCGGCCGCTCCTCGTCGCGGACCCGCCAGGGGCGGTGGTGGCCCCCGCCCTCGGAGGCGTCATCGTCGCCCACGAGGTCGCGCGCGCTCTCGGCTGTCGCGGCCTGTTCACCGAGCGGCAGGAGGGGACGATGACGCTGCGCCGCGGCTTCGCGCTCGCGCCCGGCGAGCCGGTGGTCGTGGTCGAGGACGTGATCACGACCGGCGGCTCCACGCGCGAGGTGATGGCGGCGGTCGGGGCAGGGGGAGGGCGCGTCCTCGCCGTGGGCAGCCTCGTGGACCGCAGCGGGGGAGCAGTGGACCTCGGCGTGCCCCGGTGCAGCCTGCTCGAGCTCGAGGTGCCCGCCTGGCCGGCCGAGGCCTGTCCGCTCTGCGTCACCGGTTCCCGGCCCGAGAAGCCCGGCTCGCGGTCATTGCGTTAAGGTGCCTCGTGCCTCACTACCGCATCACGCTCGCCTACGACGGGACCGATTTTCTCGGCTGGCAGGTCCAGCGCCGGGACACCGGGCGGACGGTGCAGGGGACCCTCGAGGCCGCCCTCGCCCGGCTCGCCGGCGGGCGTCGGGTGGCGGTCGCGGGCGCGGGGCGGACGGACGCAGGCGTCCACGCGGTCGGACAGGTGGCTTCCTTCGAGCTCCCGCGCGAGCTGAAACCCGGCGAGGTCATGGCTGCCCTCAACGGTCTTCTCCCCGCCGACGTGCGTGTGCTGGCGGCGGCCCGCACGCCGCCCGGCTTCCACGCGCGCCGCGGCGCGACCTCGAAGCTCTACCGCTACGTGCTCGACTGCGGCGAGGCACAGCTCCCGCAGCGGCGCCGCTTCGCGGGCTGGGTCCCCTGGCCTCTCGACGAGCACCGGGTGAAGCGGGCGGCCGCGCTCTTCGTCGGCCGTCACGACTTCGCCTCCCTCGCCTCCTCCGGGGGCTCGGTCAAGACCACCGTGCGCACCGTCTCGCGCTCGGAGGCGCGCTTCTCCGGAGCTGAGCTTGCCTACGAGGTCGAGGCGGACGGCTTCCTGCGCAAGATGGTGCGGAGCATGGTCGGCGGCCTGATCGCGGTCGGACGGGGGGCCATCGGCGAAGAGGAGCTCGCGCGGGCCTTCGAGAAGCGTGACCGCCGCGCGTGGCCCGCCCCCGCCGCCGCCTGCGGACTCACCCTCGTGCGCGTCGACTATCCCCCGGAGGCCGAGGCAGTGCTACCATAACATTCTCGAGGGCGAAGAGCCGGGCGTCATGTCCCTTCAGGACCTGCTTGCAGTCGTTCCCGCCGGCTCCGAGGAGGAATCGCTCCTCCGCTCGATCGACTTCGGTCGCCTTCCTCGCCACGTGGCCGTCATCATGGACGGCAACGGCCGCTGGGCGCGGCAGCGACACAAGCGGCGGGTCGAAGGCCACCGGGCGGGGATCAACGCCGTGCGCGACACGGTGGAGAGCGCGGCACGCCTCGGCCTCGAGGTGCTCACCCTCTACGCCTTCTCGGTCGAGAACTGGAAGCGTCCTCAGAGCGAGGTGGCGACGCTCATGGGGCTCCTCAAGCACTACCTGCGGTCGGAGCTCGACACTCTGCTGCGGAACAACATACGCTTCCAGGTCATCGGCCGCGTCGACGAGCTGGCGAGGGACGTCCAGACCGAGCTCGAGCGCGCGATCCAGCGCACCCGCGGCAGCACGGGGCTGCTCTTCAACGTCGCCCTCAACTACGGCGGGCGCGCGGAGATCACCGACGCCGCACGGCGGCTGTTCGCGGAGATCCTGCGCAATGGCCGCGACCCGGCCAAGATCGACGAGGCGGCCCTCGGCTCCCACCTCTACACGGCGGGTCAGCCCGATCCCGACCTGCTCATCCGAACCAGCGGCGAGCTGCGTGTCTCCAACTTCCTCCTCTGGCAGATCGCCTACTCCGAGATCTGGGTGACGGACGTGCTCTGGCCCGACTTCCGGCGCCGGCACCTGCTCCAGGCCATCGCGGATTACCAGAAGCGTGAGCGGCGCTACGGCGGGATCACCGCGGTCTGAGCCGCCTGCCTCCCGCGGCCCCCACGCGCCGGGCTTCGTACCCAACCTCGCCCGGCGCGTCCTGACCGCGCTCGTGGCGCTGCCGGCGCTCGTCGCCCTGCTGCTCTTCGCGCCGCCCTCCCTGGCGGTGGCCCTGATCGCGAGCGCCCTCGCCGTGGTCCTGGTCGAGTTCTT
>Ga0209342_10000922_pt1 | contig 33570 bp, 28 predicted proteins | sample RifCSP16_2_FD_184023 | JGI IMG/M metagenome (GOLD analysis project Ga0209342, IMG submission 184023) | Soil microbial communities from Rifle, Colorado - Rifle CSP2_sed 16_2 (SPAdes) (version 2) | ecosystem: Environmental > Terrestrial > Deep subsurface > Rock core/Sediment | place: Rifle...
ATAAACAATTGATGTAACAGTTCAGCTAGTATTAAAAAAGCATGAAAAACAACCCCCTGTTTCCCCCTTTTCTAAGGGGGACTTTACAAATCCCCCTTAGAAAAGGGGGAAACAGGGGGTTGTCTTCCGTTATTACAAGTACCACGTGAACTATTACCAATTGATAAAGAATATGGGTAAAAATAAAAAAACGCCTTTTCCCTGATTTCTCAGGAAAAAGGCGTTTTCTGAACTCTCTAAAACGGTAAAACCAAAAACAAAATTAAGGTGTATTTAGCTTGGCTTGGTTCGCAAGAAATGTGCCATTTACCTACCTCCACAATTTAATTAAACTGTCCGAGATTATACAACTTTATAGCAAATATAAATTTAGTCTGTCAAGCCTTTTCTATGTTTATTTTAAATAATCATCATACAGTCGCCGTAACTGAAAAATCGATAGCCTTTATTTTTGGCTATTTCGTACGCATTCAAGACATTTTCCCTTCCTGCAAAGGCGGAAACCAGCAGTAGTAAAGTGGTTTTGGGAAGATGAAAATTTGTAAGCAAAACATCAACATACTTAAAATTATAAGGAGGATATATAAATAAGTTTGTCCAACCGGATAGTTGCGATGAGTTGTCATTTCTGGCAATCGTCTCAAGAACACGGCAGGAAGTGCTCCCCGTTGCGATTACACGTCGATTCCGTTCTTTTGTCCTCTTTATCCTTTGGATAACCTCTTCCGAACATTCGTAATATTCCCTATGCATGAGATGGTCGCTGATGTTTTCTCTTTTGATGGGTAAAAACGTACCCAAACCGACATGTAATGTAACAAACCCGATTTCTACCCCGAGTTTCTGTATCTTCTCAAGTGTGTCTTTTGTGAAGTGCAAGCCTGCCGTAGGGGCAGCGATTGCTCCTTCTTTTTGAGCGAATACTGTCTGATATCTTTCTCTATCTAAAGAAAATAATGTGTCTTGATTTTTGGCGCGCTTTATATAGGGAGGAAGGGGCATTTCCCCAATTCGATTAAGGAGTTCTTTTACAGTATTCTTTTTGTTAAATTCAATAAGCCATGCGCCTTCTTCAGTCCTGTCGAACAGTCTTGCCGAGATACTGTTGTTGCCGACATAGATTTCTTCACCCATTTTCAATTTTGCATTTGACTTTATTAATACCTTCCAGCGATTTTCTCCTACCTCCTCAATGAACAATAATTCAATTAAAGCGCCGCCAATCTTATTCCCAAGCAAACGGGCAGGAAGTACCTTTGTATCGTTCAAGACCAAAAAATCTCCTGGCGAAAAATAATCTGTAATTTCACAAAATTTCCGATGCTCTATCCTGCCCGTATTTCGATAGAGTACCAATAACCTGGAATCATCGCGATTTTCAAGGGGTTGTTGGGCAATGAACTCCTTTGGAAGATTATAATCGTAATCGGATAGTTTAGTATAAATTTCCACAAGCTTCGTTTCTGTTGTGCAGCATTTATTTATTCAAAAATATGATACATCTGAAAAAATAATATCAAATTTATACAATTTGTGAATTTAAAAATAATTTTTAAATATTTTTTGGAAAATATTATAACAAGAAAAACACAATCTATTGTATTTAGAAAAATAAATAGTACAACAATTATAATAGCAAACAAATCCGACTCATTTGTGCTTAAAATAACAATAAAAATATTTCTTGACAAATAAATAAAAAAGTATATTGTCATAGCCGTATGTGGTAAAAAGTGTGGACAAGTGGGGAGAAATGACAATGTTCACCGGTGAGTACCATCACACGATTGATGACAAAAATAGACTGGCTATACCAGTTCCTCTTCGAGATAGTATTGATGTGAAGACGGACGGAAAAGGATTCTTCGTAACACGAGGACTCGACGAGTGCCTGTTCATGTATACTCCCAGCGAATGGCAGAAGGTCGTTTCGAGAATAGAACAAATCTCTTTTACAAATAAAAAGGCCCGTCAATTCCAGCGCCTTTTTTTTTCTAAGGCACAAAAAATTCCTGATAGTGACCAACAAGGGCGCATTTTGATTCCGCAATATTTGAAAGAACTCGCTAAGATTCAAAAGAATGTTGTAATTGTCGGAGTCAGCAGTCGTATTGAAATCTGGGATGAGAGAAATTGGCAAAATTACGAGTCAGAACATGAAAAGGGATTTGAAGAGATAGCAGAGGATTTATTTTCAATCGGGTAATTCTGTCCATGAAATTAGATAGAAAGAGTCTACACAATTGTAAATAGAATGATAAAAAATGGATGACATGACAGATACGCCTCTCCACAAGCCTGTAATGGTTGAGGAGGTGTTAGATTACTTGCATCCGCAGCCAGGACACATAATCTTGGATTGTACTGTAGGAGGCGGTGGACATGCGATCAAAATACTGGACAAAATCAAACCCGATGGATTTTTGATTGGTATCGACAAGGATATGGAAATATTGCAAACTACTAAGCAATCTTTATTAAAAACAGCAGGTAAATTTAAGCTTTATCATGCAGATTATTCCGATATCGACGAAGTATTGCGTCAAGCTGATATCGATAAGGTTAACGGTGTTTTACTTGATTTGGGAGTATCTTCTCTGCAGTTTGATCAGGCAGATCGTGGCTTCAGCTTCACAAAAGAAGCTCCACTGGATATGAGGATGGATCGTTCTCGCGGCATTACTGCACAAAATTTAATCCGTCGTCTTTCCGAGTCAGAATTAGGAGAATTACTGTGGAAATACGGAGAAGAACGGTGGTCAAGAAAAATTGCGAGGGCCATACTAAAAGAAGAAAAGGGGGTATGTATTACCACAACAAGACAGTTGGCTGCTATCGTCGAACGAGTTGTGCCAAGAGGCAAAAGCAAGATCCATCCCGCAACAAGAGTATTCCAGGCGCTGAGGATTGCTGTAAATGAAGAACTGGAAAATTTAGAAATCTTCTTAGATAAAATCTATAACTATATGGCAGTAGGCGCACGCATTGTAATTATAAGTTTTCATTCTCTTGAGGACAGGATTGTAAAGAATAAATTTATTGAAAAGGCAAAACAAAACATATTCAGGGTACTTACGAAAAAGCCTATTACTCCTCGTGAGGCTGAAATAATGGAAAATATAAGAAGCAGGAGCGCAAAACTAAGGGCAGCGGAAAGGATTTGATATGGGTATATCAAGAATATTGTTAGTGTTTACTATTGCAATCATTATGGCAATGTTTCTGGTGTGGGAAAGGAATAAGATGATAGAATTAGGATACCAGGTAGCCAGGCTCCAGAAAAATTGCACTGAATTATCAGAAAAAAACAGAAAATTAAACTATCATGTTGATCGGCTTAAATCACCACAAATTATTGTCTATAAAATACAATCACTAAAAATGCCCATTATTCCACAAGATGAAACGTCAGGAATTATCATGATGGGACAGGCAAAGTTCCAGGAGAATGTGGCTAAATCACTGAAAACTAGCCTGAATAAAAACTTATATACCCAAAAAGACAAAATTTTAAATTGCTGTCCATTACACAATTAAAACGTAAATTAATTAATAATATATTAAGAGTAGTTTCTGTTGTGCCCTCCTCCCGGACGCTTTCGGGGTAATGATGTTTTATCTCGAAAGCGTTCGTAAATTTGTTCATATTTAATTGTTTTGGTTTAGCGTACTTTTACGGAATTGCCAACGTGCTACCTTTAAAAAAACATAAATTTTGGGCAAATATTATTGGCGTTTTTCTCATTATGGCTTTTATTGCGCTCGCAGTTCGTATCGGGCGTATCCAGCTCGTTGATCACGAAAAATATATTAAACTAGCAAAAGCGCAGCAATGCAAAAAGATAGAATTACCCGCCAGAAGAGGTTCAATCCTGGACAGGAATGGAATTAAACTTGCCGAATCTTTACAGGTAGGGTCTGTTTATGTAGATCCCGCCGAAATTGAAGACATCCCTACCGTTGTATATCAGTTAAATAAACTCTTAAAACTTAATTCATCAAAATTAGTAAAACAACTTAATAGAGAGAAGAGATTTATTTGGATTAAACGGAAGGTTAGTGAGGAAGAGCTTAACGCAGTCGCTAAATTGTCTCTAAAAGGTGTTTATATTAAATGCGAGTCTCACCGATTTTATCCTAATCAACAGTTGGGCAGTCATATTCTTGGGTTTACCAATGTTGACGAGAAGGGACTTGAAGGTGTCGAACTGTCATTTGACAGCGTACTATCAGGAAAACCAGGGTTCAAACTAATTAATCGAGATGCGCTTCAACGCCAAATTATCACCCCTGATGACGACGTACAAATGCCGAAGCATGGAGATAGTGTCGTTCTGACGATTGATGCCAATATCCAGCGTTTTGCCGAAGAAGAATTGGAAATCGCTTATAAAAAATGGGAGCCAGCCTCAGCAACAGCCATTGTAATGGACACAATGACGAGTGAAGTGCTGGCTATGTGCAATTATCCTACGTATGATCCCAATCATTTTAAGAAGTATCCTCCCTGCAGCAGAAGAAATCTGGCTGTTACTGATTGTTATGAGCCGGGATCGTTAATTAAGCCCATTGTAATTTCGGGTATATTCGAACAAGGTCTGGTAAAACCCGACGACGTTCTCTTTTGTAATAATGGGGCTTGTGAAATAGAAGGCAGGGTTTTGCATGATACTCATGGAGGGCATGGCAATCTTACTGTATCTGAAATTGTGGCTTACTCCAGTAATATTGGAATGGCAAAGTTAGGTATGCTTATGGGAAATGAAAAGATGTATCGACATCTTAAGCAATTCAATTTTGGGGAAAAAACTGGGATTGAGTTGCCGGGAGAAATTGGAGGTATCTTTCGTCCTTTAAAACAGTGGTCAAGAAAATACACCCTCATCTCTATTTCAATAGGACACGAGATAGCCGTTACCCCGCTCCAGTTTATTACGACTTTTTGCAGCATTCCAAATGGGGGACTGTTGCTCAAACCGAAAATTGTAAAATCAATAATAGACAACAACAATGAAACAATAGAGGAAAGCCAGCGCCCGCAACCAGTCGCGCGTGTAATGAGAGCGAACGTTGCGCGTAATATAATGAACCCTATATTGAAGAAAGTCGTTACAGAAGGCACTGGGAAAAATGCAAACCTGCTGGAATATGATGTCGCTGGAAAGACGGGCACATCACAAAAAGCCGATGGTGACGGCGGCAGGTATTCTCATGAAAAACATGTTGGCTCTTTTATCGCCTATGCACCTGCTGAGCATCCTCGCATTTGTGTGTTAGTTATGATTAATGAGCCACGAAATGGCGCATATTATGGCAGTACCGTAGCAGCTCCCGTTGTAAGAGAAATTATTAGACGTTCACTACTTTATCTTGGTGTAGAACCTTCAAAATTTCAAATAGCAATGCAATAATGTAATCTCTTATATACTGGTATAAGGAGGTGATGAGCGACTCTAAGGGGATGTAATAATATAAGTTTTACATAATTAACCTATAATTCAAGCTATATCAATGAAAATACAAGGCAAAATGTTAATGTTATTCTATTACATCCCCTAATGGCTTGAAAATGCATGAAATTATGTGATAAAGTATCTTTAAGATAATGATTTTATGAAAAGAATCGGGGTATAAAGATGACAAATAAGGAAATTGAAAAACAGAATTTCATTTTATGGTACAGTCTGTATGCCACTGAAAAAGAGTTGGAAATGGCGAGAACCAATAACGCAGAAGCGCTCAATAGACTTTTGAAAGAATATGCTGAAGAAATTGATAAAATTAACAAATCAAGACGTTTTTACGAACGGATTATTCAGCCAGCAAGCGGACAAATACAGGGTTTCGATGCGGCATTGGAAATAAATTATTTTTCATACGAGAGAAAAAGTACCGTTTTGGAGGGGATGTGCCAATAGGCATGAAATTAAGTGAGCTTTGTTCTTGTTTAAAAGAACGCCAATCTTATGATTTTGTGGAAAAAGAAGTTTATGGAATAACCCATAACTCCCAAAAGGTAAAAAGGGGTTATGTATTTGTCGCCATTAAAGGCCATAAGTTGGACGGGCATGATTTTATTGTTGATGCAGTGGGAAAAGATGCTGCTGCTCTTGTTGTAGGAAAAAGGATAGAAATAACTCCACTGATACCACAAATTGTTGTACCGAATACCCGCAAGGCTTTGGCGTTTCTTAGTAATCATTTTTATGATGAACCTTCTTCTAAAATGACGGTAATCGGTATTACAGGAACGAACGGAAAAACAACAACTTCATATCTCACAAAATCAATAATTGAGGCTTCCGGCAAGAAGACAGGACTGATTGGTACAATTCAATATCAAATAGGAAATAGAGTGATACCGGCTCAAGAAACAACCCCAGAATCCGTTGAAATTCAAAGTTATCTTTCTGAAATGCTTAAATCCGACATAAAACACGCCGTAATTGAGGCATCCTCTCATGCCCTCTCTCAGCACCGATTAGATGGAGTTCGTTTTAGTTCTGCAATCTTTACAAATTTATCAGTTGAGCATCTCGATTACCATGAAAACATAAGAAATTACAGAACAGAAAAACTCAAACTGGTAAAAGGGCTAAGTAGAGATGCATTTGCGATACTCAATGCCGACCATAATGCCAGCAAACATTTTGCTGAATGTACGAAATCACAAGTAGTATGGTATGGTATAAAAAGAAAGAAAGCAGATGTAACGGCAGAAATTATAAATATGAACGCCGATACAACACAATTTTTATTAAATTCCCCCTGGGGCAAAAACATAATCAACTTAAACTTGGTAGGTAAACATAACGTTTATAATGCATTGGCTGCTGCTACAAATGGTCTGGCGTTAGGTTTAAACATAGACACAGTAAAAACTGGTATTGAATCGTTAAACGGAGTGCCGGGACGGTTGGAAAAAATTGACTATGGACAAGATTTCCATATATATATTGACTTTGCTCATACACACCAGGCACTACAAATCATCCTGAGTACACTTCGGGAGACAACAACTGGACGCATCATATTGGTTTTTGGATGTGGTGGAGACAGGGATAGAAAGAAAAGGCCGAAGATGGGACACATTGCAGAAAAATATTCAGACCTTTTCTGGATAACAAGTGATAATCCCCGTTCCGAGGATCCCCTCAAAATTATCCATGAGATTCAAAAAGGAATAAAGAAAAACGTTTCTTGCCGGGTACAATCCGATAGAAAAATCTCCATTGAAGAGGCCATTTTGGAAGCAAAAAAGGGTGATGTTGTGGTTATTGCCGGAAAGGGTCACGAACAATATCAAATACTAAAAAATACCGTTATTCCATTTGACGATCGTGAAGTTGTAAAACAAGCCTTACAAAACACTATGGCCTTACAAAGTTAATAAGGTATGGGATTGACAATAAATAACATGAACAACTTCATGCCTGCCTGAGCAAGTCCGCTCGCAGACAGGTTGCCGTGCCATCAGGGCTAAAGCCACGGTAGAACGTATACCAATTAACCCCAGCCTTAAGGCTGGGGTTAATGACGGTCTTATCCCCGTTTTCACGAGGACAAGTCTGAATTGGGCTTTAGCCCTGACAGTGCCTGATCTTCAAAGTGTCGGGCAACAAACTTGTTCAGATTATTTATTGTCAATCCCTAATGGTAATAAAATGGAAATCCTATCCCTCGATGAGATTGTAAAAGTTATTTGCGGGCAGATAATATCCGGTGATAGAGCTGCAAAGATAAAGGGTATATCTACGGACAGTCGAACTATTAAGCCGGGTGACTTATTTTTTGCGCTCAAAGGGGAGCGTTTTGATGGCCATCAGTTTGTTATGCATGCAATTAATACAGGGGCAGTGGGGGCTGTTATTTCAAATGAATATAAGATAGAATCAGAATACGAGAACTTTTCTATAATTCGAGTAAAAGACACCACAACAGCGTTAGGAGATTTGGCGAAATATTATCGCCAAAAATTATGTGCAAAGATTATTGGTATTACCGGAAGTAACGGTAAAACCACTACCAAAGAAATGACGTATCATTTGTTATCCCATTTTGGTTCTGTGGCAAAATCACAAAAAAGCTTTAATAATTTCATTGGTGTACCGGTCACAATATTGGAAATAGAAAATAGACATCAATATGGTGTGCTGGAAATGGGCACAAATGCTCCTGGAGAAATTCGACGCCTGTCTGAGATTGGCGCTCCTGATATTGCAGTAATTGTTAACATTTCTAAAACGCACCTGGAAGGTCTCAAGAGTATTGAGGGGGTTGCACAGGCAAAAGCAGAAATATTAGAAAACCTCCGCAAGGGTGGGGTATTTGTATATAATGCTGATAATCCATGGTGCGCTAAAATTGCCAGCGGTTTTAAAGGTGAAACAGTAGGATTTGGTTTTAGCTCCTTGGCGCATATTAAGTGTACGGATGTAAAGAAAAAAGATAAAGGGTATGTTTTAGAACTCAATGAACATTTAAAAATTTCTCTTCCTGTACCAGGGTATCATAATATTACAAACTGTTTGGCTTCTTTTGCGATTTGTAAAGCGCTCGGTCAAGATATCTCCCGTGCGAAGGACGTCTTTTCCTCTTTTAAACTACCTTCAATGAGAATTGAACAGCAACGAATTGGAAACATTACCGTTATCAATGATGCTTACAATGCAAATCCTGAATCTGTGTGTGCTGCCTTACAATATCTCAGTGAAATTGATGCAGCGGGTAGAAAAGTTTTTGTATGCGGTGACATGCTGGAATTGGGAAATGAGTCTGCTCAGTTACACAAGGAAATTGGAGAAACAGTGTCCCACCTGAATATTGATTTATTATGGACTGTAGGAAAATATGCATCTGAAATAGCAAAAGCGGTAAAATCATCAGGTACATCTGAAAGACAAGTCATCAGTTTCCCGGATGTTTCAGACATTACAGCAACCGAAATAAATGAACTGAGAGAGAATGATATAGTATTGATCAAAGGCTCCAGAGGCATGCACATGGAAAATATTATTGAGAAGTTTAAGGAATTTTTTTCAAAGCGTGTGCCAGTCCATAATTGTAATTAGCAAATAAATACTCACTATGGATACCCGGAAAAAGGTACTGTTGGTGGAAAAAGACAATGCCATATGGCATTTTGTTCAAAGTGTACTTAAAAAAGATATATACGATCTAGACTTTGCCGATAATGCCAAATACGCACTTACAAAAATTCAAAATACTACGACGGATCTGGTTTTATTTGATTGCGATTCTTTAGGAATAAATGTATCTGAATTCATTTCCTTAATTAAAAACTCAACAGACAATATGCCCGGTATTATAGCGATAACGGAGAATATAAACTACGATGTTGATTGTACCCAACCCGCTGTAGATGATTTAATTATCAAACCACTCAATTCGACTGAGCTACAATACCGTATCAGCCGGGTTTTTGAACGCAGGAATATGATAGACTTATTGAGTAAAGACCGTGCAGATTCAGAAGCGCTCCTTCAGATATCAGAAGCTGTGTCCTCAACTCTGAGTAGCAGAGAAATTCTACACATTATTGTCAAAAAAGTTGCTTCTCTTTTTGAAGCAACGCGTTGTTCTATTTTTCGCGTTACTCAAGAGGAGAAATTTGCCCAAGTAATTGCTTCTCACGATAATCCTGATATAGAGTTGGAGATAACGATTGATAATTACCCAGAAGTAAAGAAGACGCTGGAGACAAGAGAAATGGTGGTCGTTCAATATATTTTCCTTGATCCATTAATGAAGGATGTGCAGGAAAATATAAAATCTCTTAAAAACAATGCGATTATTGTTATTCCAATTATATTGAAAGACAATGTCATTGGAACTCTTTTTTTAAGAAGTGTGCGAGACAATAAATTCTTCAATGAAAGAGAAATAAAATTTTTGAAGGTAGTAGCTCGTGTAGCTGCAAATGCCTTAGATAATGCCTTTCTTTATGAAAATTTAGAGTTCACACGGTTGCAGTTAGTACAATCTGAAAGATTAAGGGCGTTGGGAGAACTGGCCACTGGCGTTGCCCATAATTTTAATAATTTATTGAGTGGCATTCTTGGACACACACAAATGTTACTTTCCAGGAGTCTCGATGCAGCGACTCGTGAACGATTGCAAATTATTGAAAAACTCGTGTTAGACGGAAGCGAAGTCGTCCGAAGGGTTCAGGAATTTACGAGACTTCGCACTACAAAGGATTTTTCAGAAGTCAATATTAAAGACATCATAAATGACGTCGTTAGAATGACAGAATCGAAATGGTCTGGAGGGCCTAATATCCCAAAAATAACACTTCGCGTTGATACCGATTCGATGGAAATCCCCATTGTAGACGGGAATGCAACGGAACTGAGAGAGGTTTTTATCAACACTTTATTTAATGCAGTTGATGCAATGCCCAAAGGAGGAGAATTAACGATTCATACAAAAACCAATGGGAAGGATATTTTCGTTCATTTTATTGATACAGGCGAAGGTATGTCAGAAGAGACAAAGAAGAGAGTATTTGATCCCTTTTTTACAACAAAAGGATCAAAGGGCACAGGTCTGGGGATGAGTCTTGCATACGGAATAATCAGCAGGCACAATGGTCATATTAGCATAGACAGCGAACTCGGCGTAGGCACTACTGTTACCGTACAACTGCCCATATCCGAAAAATTCATTAAAGAATTGGATCACAAATATAATCTTAAACACGAAGAGAAAACGAAGATACTCCTCATAGAAGACCATAAAATTACCCTGGATGTCCTTGCTGAGAACTTAGTAAATCTAGGCCACAACGTACAGAAGGCAGACAGTGGTATGGCAGGTATTAAAATGTTTAAAGATGGGAATTACGATATCGTAATAACGGATGTTGGATTACCCGATATCTCCGGATGGGCGGTCTCTAAAAAAATAAAAGACATATCACCTCATGTGCCAGTCGTATTTATTACAGGATGGGGCAATCAACTCAGTTCATCTCAGATAAAAGAATGTGGTGTAGATTTTATACTTGCCAAGCCTTTTAAGATAGAAGAGATTTCATCGATTATAAAAAAAGCAATTGATTCTAAAAAAGATATCTAAAGCGGACAAGAAAAGAGGTTAAAAGGACTTTGCTATACAATTGGTTTTCTTCGATAAATTCACTAGAAATATTTAAATATATATCTTTTCGTTCCTGTCTGGCTGCTTTTACTGCTTTTTTGATCAGTATCATTTTCGGTTATTTGTTTATCAAGAAACTACGGACTTTAAAGGTCGGCGAAGACACAACAAAAACAGACTCAGAACAACTCAAACGTATGCATTTCGATAAAAAAAATACGCCGACAATGGGAGGAATCGTCCTAAATATCTCTATTCTGGTTTCCACTCTATTCTGGTGTAATATCTACAATGAATATGTCCTCTTAATGATGTTTACGTTGATCTGGTTCGGTGCGCTTGGATTTATTGATGATTATATCAAGCTTACGCAGAAGAATGTAGCCGGTTTGAGTGATGCATCAAAATTATTATTTCAATCGGCGTTGGGGCTCATACTGGGATTGGTTTTATATTTCCATTTTAGTAAGTTTACCTGGGGCACACAACTGGTAATTCCTTTTGTAAAAGATTTTAGACCCGACGTAGGGCCTTTTTACATATTGGTTGTTGCGTTCTTTATCGTTGGGATGTCAAACGCAGTAAACCTTACCGATGGATTGGATGGATTGGCAATCGGGTGCAGCATTATTGCTGGAATTGCTTTTACTGTTATTGCCTATGCCTCAGGTAGGACCGATTTTAGTGATTATTTACAAATTCCCTATGTCCCTGGAAGTGGAGAATTGAGTGTTTTTTGTGCTGCGCTTGTAGGAGGAAGCTTGGGATTCTTATGGTATAACTGCTTTCCTGCACAAATTTTTATGGGGGACACAGGTTCATTGACATTAGGCGGTATGCTGGGACTCGTTGCTATTATTGTAAAACAAGAACTGCTGATGGTTATTATAGGGGGTATCTTTATTGCTGAGGCAGTTTCTGTGCTTGTGCAAAAATTCTTTTATAAGATGACAAAGAGAAGGGTTTTTCGTTGTGCGCCTTTACACCATCACTTCCAGTTTAAGGGATGGCCAGAGACGAAAATTACCCTCCGGTTTTGTATTATTGCTGCAATGCTGGCTGTATTTAGTCTTATATTATTATAATGGGGGTTTATTTGAAACGCTGGCATTTTATTATATACATTGTGGTTGCACTGATAGGATTCAGTATTATTACTGTCTATAGTACAGATCTAGCAACTTTTGGGGTGGGTGGGAAAAACTATCAATTAACGAAGCATCTTTTATGGATATTTATAGGATCGGTATTCTTGATAATCATGTCAAAGATGGATTATCATTATTTACAGAAATTGGGAATCCCCATCCTCGTTGTATCCTTTCTGCTTCTTCTGCTTGTATTGTTACCGGGCATTGGCACAGTTACTAACGGCGCTCGCAGGTGGATTCGGTTGGGACATACTTTTGGCATACAGCCCTCCGAATTTGCAAAATTGGCGGTTATAATATTTGTTTCTGGCTATATTGCCAAGAAGCAAAGTCACATGTCCGAATTCAAATGTGGTTTTATGATACCCATCGTTATTATAGCGGTAACGGGCGCTCTTATAATCAAAGAGCCTGATTTTGGGAGCGCTGCGTTCATTACAATTCTTTCTATAATTATGCTCATCGTTGGTGGAACCAGGTTCATTTATGTTTTTTTTACGATTATAGCTGCTGTGCCGTTTGTGCACAAAATGTTATTCGAGGTTTCATATAGAAAAGACAGATTAATGGCCTTTATGGATCCATGGCAAGACCCCTCGGGAACAGGGTATCACATGATTCAATCGTGGATTGCTCTTGGTTCCGGTGGTTTGACAGGATTAGGTGTTGGAAGCAGCAAACAAAAACTATTCTTTTTGCCGGAAAGCAGCAGTGATTTTATCTTTACCATTATTGGTGAAGAGTTTGGGTTTATTGGAGTGTTAGTTATTATGTGCCTATTTTTGTTATTAATATGGCAGGGATTAAAGATAGTACATGCAACCAAGGACATATTTGGATTTTTTTTAGGATTTGGAATAACTGTGATGTTTGGATTACAGGCAGTTATAAACATTGCAGTTGTCTCTGGCATTGTTCCAACAAAAGGCATTCCCTTACCTTTTGTTAGTTCAGGTGGATCAGCCTTGTTATTTTCGATGATAGGAATTGGGATACTAATTAATATTGCAAAACAGTCTTTGGAGTCAGGGGATTTAAGTCCACAGGTGAATATAGAACCATCAGAAGATAAAGTTGCTGGGTTGTTGCATGCGAGAATTTGGCACAATATAACGTCTAAGATAGCGAGCTTTTCCTGGCGGTAAAGGGGTAAATTAGCGCGCAGAATGCCGATTAGACACAAATTTTAAACATAGTTCGTCCTTTTTAACATATTTTGTTTATTTTCTGTATAAAGCAGGGTTCGGTTAAGGAAAAAGGGGTGTGAAAATGAAAATCGCTTTTGCAGGAGGTGGTACCGCTGGCCATTTAATGGTGGGGTTGAGTACTGCCGAAGAGATCCGTTCGAGATTCAACGAGGCAGAAATCATTTTTTTTGGCACGGATAAAAAATTTGAAAAACGATGTGTAGAACAGCGGGGATTCCAGTTTCAACAAATGCGTGCTAGAAAATGGGAAAAATCTTACAAGGGTGTATTTATGTTTATCGTTACGACGGTTATCAGCGTTATTGAATCCATCCTTGCGATTCGCAAATTTAACCCTGATATTGTGGTTGGGTTGGGTGGATATGCTTCCGTTGCCCCAATTATAGCCGCTAAGTTACACAGCATACCAACCATATTGTTAGAACAAAATGTCATACCCGGTAAGGCAAACCGATTCTTGTCTAAATGGGTTGATGAAGTATATTGTCATTGGCGAGGGTCTCTCAAATGGTTTAATAACGCAAACGTTGTACGGATAACCGGGACACCCATTCGTAAGGATATCTTATATAGCCAAAGAAGCCGTTCTGCCGAAAAATTCGGGCTAAGTTCTTCTAAAAAAACGATACTGGTTACAGGGGGAAGTCAGGGTGCACAGGCAATCAATGAAGTTATATTAAGATGTTTACCCAAATTAGAGCCGTTATCAAACGAACTGCAAATTATCCACTGTACGGGTGAATATGGGTATGAAGCCGCAAAAGCAGCGTACAAACAAACGAATATCAATGCATTTGTTTGTAGTTTTTTAGATGATATGGGCGCTGCTTTCAGTATGGCGGATGTAATTATTTGTAGGGCTGGCGCTACTACGATCGCAGAATTTACTGCAGTTGGTATCCCCGCTATATTGATACCATATCCACATGCTGCGGATAATCACCAGTACTGGAATGCAATGGAATTGGCAAGCAACGGCGGTGGATATTTATTGCAGCAGATTGATTTGACGCCTGAAAAAATCATAGAACTTATTACGGATCTTTTCAACAATAAAGAAAAGTACGACAGAATGAAGATGTTTAACAAAGAGATGGGAATGCCAAACGCAGCCATGAGAGTTGTTGATAATATATGCAGATTGATTGGTTTAAAAGGCGCGCAATTTGCGTTAACTGTTGGATAATTTTTAATTTTGATTATTAAATATTAAAATAATACAATGTAGCACAAAGACATGATTGTGTGCAGTACTCATGCGACAAAATGGCGTGATGAATAAATCTCTATCGCTATATAATATTTCTTGATAAGAAGAGGAAAATTACAATGAATTTTTCAGAAGGTATGGATAGGATGCATACACATACATCGTCATTAGAGAACCAGTTGAATTATCGGCCTATGCGTGGACATTGTGTATACTTTATAGGAATTGGTGGTATCGGGATGAGCGCCGTTGCACGTATTCTTTTAAAAGAAGGTTGTGTTGTAGCGGGTTCGGACACACGACCATCTTCTTTGACTTCAACACTAGAGGAGATGGGCGCCAGGATTAATACAAGGCAGGATGGGAGTTTTATGCCGTTGGAAACGGATATGGTGGTAATCTCGGCGGCTATTTCTGAAGACAATCTGGATCTTATAACTGCCCGTAAAATGGGTATAAGAGTGGTAAAATACTCTCAAATACTCGGTTCGTTGATGAAAGAAAAACGCGGTATCGCAATCAGTGGTACTCACGGGAAAACAACCACCAGTGCAATGATCTCTAGCATATTAAAAACAGCAGGATTGGATCCTACATTTGTTATTGGAGGAGAGGTGCCAGATATTGGAGGTAACGCACATTTAGGAATGGGAGATTTATTTGTAGCAGAGGCATGCGAATATGACAGGTCTTTTTTAAACCTCGTCCCACAAGTAGGCGTAATCACCAATATCGAAGAAGATCACCTGGACTATTATGAAAATATTGAGAAAATAATAAATGCATTTGGTGATTTCGCATCATTGATTTCAAAAGAAGGTTTATTAGTCGTAAATAATCACGATAAGAATATATTCCTTGCAATGCAAAGGGCAAATTGCAAGGTAGAAACATACTCTCTAGATAGTACATCTGATTGGTGCGGCAAAGTCCTTTCTTCAGATAACGGGACAAATAGATTCAGCATCTTTAGAAAGAATACCTTTTTTGATGAATTTACATTAAAAATACCAGGATCCCATAATATCTTAAATGCGTTGGCCGCAACTGCAGTATGTACATTTATTGGAGTTGATAAAAATTCTATTAAGGCTGCATTAGCTTCATTTCGTGGGGCAAATAGACGATTTCAAATAATTGGAGTAAAAAACAATATTACGGTAATCGATGATTACGCCCACCACCCAACAGAGATACGTGTGACGTTAAGAGCTGCCAGAGAGCTATATCCTGAAAAAAAGATATGGTGCGTATTTCAACCCCATCAGTACAGCAGAACGCGACACTTGTTAAGAGGATTCGCAAGATCCTTTCAAAATGCAGATAAAGTAATTTTTGCCGATATCTATGCAGCACGTGACAACGACTATGAAAAAGCCACAATGAATTCTATGAGGTTGTGTGAAGAAACTCGTAATGCAGGTGTAGACGTCCAATATATTCCACAATTGTGCGATATTGTCAAGGTACTTTCATTAAATGTAAAACCAGACGATGTTGTCATGACTATGGGCGCTGGTGATGTGTGGAAAGTTGCTTATGATTTAGTTGCAAAATTAGAATAATGGGTTAAGATTAATCCTTAATAATGTTGCTTTTAAATATTAGGAGAATATTAAATGAAGCCAAAAAATGTTGTTGTCCTGATGGGAGGCATATCTCCTGAACGTGAAATTTCTTTACGTTCCGGTAATGCAGTAGCAAGGGCATTAAAGGCTGCTGGATTTAACGTTACTTGCATCGATGTGAAAGACGAAAAAATAGAAGAACTCGACCAGATGGACATCGATGTTGCATTTATTGCCTTACATGGGTATTTTGGCGAAGATGGGGGCGTACAACGGCTTTTGGAATCAAAAGGGATTCCATATACTGGCTCAGGTATAAATGCCAGCAGGCTAGCGATGGATAAATTAGCAACAAAAAAATGTTTTATTGCGGCGGGCATTAAAACGCCAGATTATGTTACAGTGACAGAATTTCAAGAGTTACAGGAGATACAGCGTGAAATAAGCAAACTAGGATTGCCGGTAGTTTTAAAACCTACGAGGAATGGTTCTAGCATAGGCATATCCATCATTAAAAATATTAACGATCTTCAAATTGGTTTAGAAAAGGCTTTTGAATTTGGATATGAATTACTTGTTGAAAAGTACATTAATGGCAGAGAGTTGACCGTTGGAATATTGGATGGCAAGGCGCTGCCAATTATTGAGATCAAACCAGCGGTGGAATTTTATAATTACGAAGCGAAATATATGGATGATAGAACAGAATATCTTATTGTAGAAAAAACCTTAAGCGAGCAAAGAAATACGGTGGGTAATTTCTCACGCACTATCGGCTTTCTCTCACCTGCTACGTATAATAATGCACAGGAGATTGCTATCAATGCACAAAAAGTCCTTGGCTGTAAGGGATTTTCAAGAGTAGATATGTTGCTGAACGATAGAGATAACTTGTATTTATTGGAAATAAATACCATCCCCGGTTTTACAGAAAAAAGCTTGCTGCCAAAGGCGGCGAAGGCGGCAGGCATGTCATTTTCTTCGTTATGTGAAAAAATTGTTGATCTTGCATTCCAGAATATTCTTGTTAGCGTAGATGAACCAATACAAAATTAAGGATATTATCAATAGCACATTTAACTATAAGCTTTTTTTAGACAACCTTTCCTCTAAAACAAGTTCAATAAAAAAAGTTCTATACCCCTTTTTGCTCCAATTTGTTTTTTTTGCATGCATAATAATTTTTGGAATATGGGGCATTAATAAGACATGGCACTCATTAACAGATCTAAATATATTTAAAGTCAGTCCTTCTACCTTCTCCTTTCACACACCATCCTGGGTAACCGCCCGTTTTTCAGACGACATAAAACACGTAGCAGCCCTGAACGAACAGTACGGTATGTATGAAAACGATTTGACTCAAAGAATTGCAAACGTTTATGGAGGGGTTGTTTTGATTAAAAAGGTAGATTCAATCAAAAAGACATTCCCCAATAAACTTAATATCAAGCTTGTATTGCGCAAACCGGCAGCTATTGTTAGAAGTGGAAAGAATACGTACCTTGTGGACGATGAATGTGTCTTATTACCGAAAGAATATTACACATTACCAAATGCAGAATATGATACCCCTTATGTTCAAAGTAATAAGCTAGCAAGGTTACCTTTATACGGAAGCACATGGAATGATAAAGGAATTAAGGCGGGGATAGATGTGGTGAAATTTCTCAGGGCAAATAATATTCATAACATTTTTAAGATCCTGACGGTAGATGTATCAAACGTGTGTAAAAGGAGGTTTACTGGTAAAAGTGATATCGTTTTTTGGACGGAGAACAATACTCAGATACGGTGGGGATGCTCTTCGCTATGTAACGAACCTAACGAACTCTCCAATGAAGAGAAGCTACAAAACCTCCTGAGTATTGCAAAAACTGAAGGAACCAACCTAAAACAGATGGAGTATGTTGACGTCCGCTGGAAAAAACCTTCGGGAAAGCGATGGGCAAAGATTAATGATGCAGTAGAAGAGCGTTAAAAATATTGGTTATAACAACACCTAAATCCAGCGATAATAAAAAAGAAATTAGCATTTATCAGCTAAATGTTAGATTTTATGCGCTGCCCAGAATAATAGATTATCATATTGAGCCACGCCATCTGAGTGAAGTCGAAGAGTAAGTGATACATCTCGCCTTTTGTTTATAGAGACAATATTTAGACGTTGCCGGGTTACTTGAAAGAATTCATGTGGCATAGTACAATATCGGTGATCCCTTATGAAGGCGAAACCACTTTTATCGTTTAAATGCAGACTACTCATATTTGCACTCTGTCTCTCCCTCATCCCCATTATTGCTCTTACGTTGACACACTACTTCCACTCAAGGAATAGTGCATTGATTTTAGGGATAGCGGGTTCCACATCGGTTATTATCCTCGGCATTACGATTGCGAGTTCAATGTCAAAACCTATTAAGGAGCTTACGAATGCAACTGAAATCCTTGCCAGTGGAAATCTGAATCATAGGGTACAAATCAGCCGCAACGATGAAATTGGCATCCTTGCCAATGGTTTCAACACCATGGCGGAGAGTCTCGATAAGGAAATCACTGAACAGAAACGGCTATTGGAAGAACTGAGGACGCTTAATGAATCTTTAGAGCAGCGCGTAGCTGAACGGACAGCAGCGGTAGAGAAGATGAACGAGAAATTGTGTGTTGAGGTTTCAGAACACAAGAAGTTAAAGGAGAATCTTGTGTATCTTGCTGATTATGATCCTCTCACCAATCTCTTCAATCGCCGCCGTTTCCAGAAAGAAATAGACGACCTGCTTGCATATTCAAGGCGATACGGTGTTGAGGGGACATTACTGTTCCTTGATCTGGATAATTTCAAGTACCTCAATGATGTTCACGGCCACCAGGTCGGGGATGAATTCCTCATAGAACTAGCAGGTTTGCTGAAGGGACGTTTACGTCAGACCGACATAGTTGCCAGGTTGGGTGGTGATGAATTTGCCATTTATCTGCCCCAAGTCGATACCAATCAAGCAATGGTCGTTGCCGATGGAATTGCTAAATTGATTGAGCAACATGCCATGGTAATTAAAGGACAGCAACAACCTGCAGGCGTTACTGCGAGTATAGGTGTAGTGCTGTTTCCTCTGCATGGCACCATGCCAGAAGAACTCCTTACCTGTGCCGATATTGCCATGTATCAGGCAAAGAAAGAAGGGGGTAATAGCGTTTGCGTCTATAATGTCGATCAGAAAATGGAGATTGAGTCGTTGCTGAACTGGAAAAATCGCATTCAGGTTGCCCTTGCTGAGGATCGCTTTGTGTTGCACTTCCAGCCTATTACGGATTTCAACCAGCAGCTTAACATAATTGGATATGAGGCATTGTTGCGCATGGTAGATGAAAATGGCAAACTCATCCCACCATCCAGTTTCATCAGTGTTGCTGAACATTTTGGCCTAATGAGAGAGATAGACGGTTTGGTAGTGCGCAGGGCAATCAAACTCCTGGCAGAAATGCAGAAGACCGGTAAAAAGCAGTATATTGAAGTCAATTTATCAGATAAGTCATTCACCGACCGAGAACTCCTCCTTACTCTCAAGAAGGAACTTACAACAACCGGTATTAATGCTGCAAATCTCGTCCTGACCATCACCGAAAATGCCCTTATGGCAAACATGTTCCTGGCAGAGTGTTTCATTAAAGCGCTCAAGGATATGGGATGCCGTGTTGGTATTGACGATTTCGGTATTGGTTTTTCATCGTTTAACTTTCTCAAGAGATTACCGGTTGATTATCTGAAGATTGACGGCAGCCTTATCCATAATATAACAAACAACCCGGTAGACCAGCACCTCGTCAGAGCGATGGTGGAGGTAGCGCGCGGTCTCGGCAAACAAACGGTGGCGGAGTTTGTGGAAAATAAGGCAACGATACAATTGCTATCGGAATACGGAGTGGACTTTGGACAGGGATACTATATTGGCAAACCATTTATTTTTTCAGAAAAACCCAGCAAACGCAAAGACTAAGTCAAACTTCATCCGGTGACAACTTTAAATTTTGATTCATTTTTATCGTGCGTGTTGTATCTTGTAAGGTTATTAACGCAAATAATTTGTTGCGCTTTTTGTTTGGCTGAGGACGCTGTTAAGTATTCAAAAATTAATAATTTCTTATTATTAAAAATATTTGACTTTTTACGGTGTAATGTTAAACTTACTAAGTATTTTTGGTTTAATCAGATACGAACAATTCTATGAAATGCGGAAGTGGCGGAATCGGCAGACGCGCTAGTTTGAGGGGCTAGTCCCGCTGATACCGGGGTGGGGGTTCAAATCCCCCCTTCCGCACCACTCTGTTTTGCCCTGCCTGAAGTATAAAAGCGTATACTTTATGAGCTATATTAAGTGCACTTCCTTATAATGCATGGCATAAATAAAAATGGTATAATGAATAAAAAGTTTACCCACTTATGGGAGATTTGTTGATGAACAAATGCGTCTATGCATCAATTCTTGTTATGTTTGTAATTGGTTGTAAAGAAACCCAGGTAAGGCAGTCTGATTTTGTACCATTTAAAAAACCAGTAACACTTTCTACAACGACCGAGGCGGTAGAGAAGAAACCCTGGGAGTATGAAATATTACCTGAAAAAGAGGTTGCAGAGAAGAGAAAGGAGGGTATACCGGATGAATTTGTATATCCTGAGGAACGCAAAAAACCGGAACCTTCTCTTCACAAACCAGAATATACAGGCGATAAAATCGACGTCGCTTTAAATTTTGATAACGCAGAAATAAAAGATGTTTTACAGGTTATTTTAGGCGAGATTCTTAACGTTAACTATATTTTAGATAATAGAGTCGGGGGTGCAATCAATCTTCACGCCACTGGGCAGGTCTATAAAGAAGAACTCCTTTCGATGCTCAACACACTGCTTTATGTGTATGAATTTGCAATAATAAAGGATGGCGATCTCTATAGAGTGCTTCCTAAGGCAGAATCCCGGCAGGAAATAAATATTGTTATTTCCGGGGATAAAATTCCCCAGTGGAGTAAAGATATAATGATTCAAATAGTTCCTCTTCAATTTGAAAATCCAAAAAACTTAAATGCGACTTTAAGGCCATTTATGACGAGTGTCGGGAATGTCGTTACTCATGGTGATTCCCCATATATCATTCTTATCGAAACTGCCTCAAATATGGGAAAACTACTTACCTTAGTAAAAACCTTCGATGTCCCATTCTTTGCTGGTAAAGCCGTAAAATTTTATGATTTCAAATATGTTGATGCAAGAAATATGGCAAAAGATCTTGCCGTCCTTGCACAATCTATGGGAGGAAAAGCAGGTGGTGGGGGTGAATTTAGCTTCGTCCCATTTTCGGATACTAACAAGATGTTGGTTGTTACCAGAGTACCGGAACTCTTACCGAAAATCGATCTTTGGATAAAAAATATAGATGTTCCCCCCTCAGAGTTAGTAGAAGAAGAGCTAAAAATATATGTATATAAAGTGCAGCATCAAAGAGCCGAAACGATTGTGCCTGTTCTAACGCAGATTTACAGTGAAAAAATGGCTGCGCAGCCTAAACCGATAGGAAAGAAACAGATTGAGGCAATGAAAATCGTTGCTGATACAAAAACAAATACCATTGTCGTGAAGGCATTGCCGAGTGATTATAGGAGTATTAAAGCGATTATAGAGGCGATAGACGCAACTCCTCCGCAGGTGTTTATTGAAGCCTTGATTATAGAAGTTACTCTTGGGGGCGCGTTGGACTATGGTGTACAGTGGGCGCAGAATTCTGGAACCTCCTCTACCCATAGTGGCATGGGAAGTTTCGTATTAAGTGGATTCTCAGATGCAGGTGGGTTTATGCAAAAGCGGTTTGCTAGAAATAATTTTGAAATCCTGATGGAGATTCTTGCAACAAATTCAAACGCGAAAATATTATCTGCTCCGCATATCCTTGTAAGAGACGAACAACCTGCAAATATACAAGTTGGCAAGGAAGTACCCATTAATACAAGCTCTGGTCAGCAAGCTGGAACAACTGTAACATTTCAGCAGGTACAGTATCGTGATACGGGCATCATCCTTACAGTAACTCCTTACATTGGAGATAATGGTTTTGTAACATTAGAAATAAAACAAGAGGTAAGCAATGTCGATCCCACCGCAGGAGTTGGTGATAATCCTATATTTTCTACCCGCAAGGCAGGCACCTCCCTTGTGGTAAAGAGTGGGCATACGATAAGCCTGGGTGGCATAATTCAACAAACTGACACTAAAAAGATTAATAAAATACCCCTTTTGGGGGACATTCCTTTTTTGGGGAATTTGTTTAAGTCTACGAATATTACAAATGACAGAACAGAGTTGATAATGTTAATAACCCCATATATTGCAAATGATGCAGAAGAGGCAGATTCTTTGACCAACGCATTTCAAAAGAAGCTAAAGGAAATTGAGCCATTAATAAGTCAAAGGGTAAATGAAGTTGAGAAGTACTAAAGTTGTGAATAAAAACGGCTTTACTATCCTCGAAGTTATGGTCGCACTGGCAATCGTTGGAATTTCTATCGGCATTTTTTTCGGTTTGATCGGGAATTCTTCAAAATTAAGGGGAAAGATTGACGATCACACCAAATTAGTGCTTCTTGCAAGAACGAAGACAGAAGAGGCTTTTCTGGGCATACTTGGTAAAAAATATAAGGAATTGAATGAGGAGAAGACCTTTGAAGGCGTAACTCAAGATGGTGTTCAATGGAAAGTATTGCAAATAGATAAATATAAAGAAGCTGCGAAAAAAATCAATATGGACGCATCAAATGAAGATGAAAGCGATGCAGGACTCCCACCCAAAGGAACTACGACGCTGAGCATACACGTTGAAGGAATAAATATCAACACTATTATTTTCTTTGAAGAATCAGAACCAGATGAAAACGATACTGAAGAATCTGATGTTGAGGAAAATGACGGTGGAAAATCTGAGAAGGAAATCGATGATTAAACACAAAAAAGGCTTTACCTTATTTGAACTACTCATAGCCCTTTTCATTGGCACAATCTTGATTATGTCAGGCGCTTATGCAATAAGAACCGGTTTGTTCTCGATGGAAAGAGAAGAAGCCTGGTTTAACGATTCCACAAAAGAAAAAGCCGCCTTCGACTTTTTCTGGCAACAGGTCTCCTCATTACGTATGCAGAAAATTCCAGGTAAGGATACCTTCCTTACTGAAGAAAGCAAAACGACCAAAAAAAAGAAAACCAATTACTTCACAGGTGAAAAGGGTTTTCTCTCCTTTGTGTCCCCTCTTTCTTTTAAAAAACATTATGGACAAGGATTGATAATAGCTAATTATAAAGTAAAATTAAATGATAATGGTTTGTGGGATCTGATTTACACAGAAACCAGGGTTATCCCCACAATACTGATTAAATTATCTGAAGAATCTGAAAGCACATTAAACACGGATAAGGATTACACGATATTCCTTAAGGATTTTGATATGATTTCATTCGCGTATCTTGACACAGTGGAAGAGGAAACCGATAATGAAGAAGAAGTCCATATAGCTGCTCAAGATGCCGATGTTATTGAAGGTACGGATTTAAAATGGAGAGAAAAAATAACCGAGAAAATCCCACAGGCAATAAAGTTGTCAGTTTCAAAAAATGGAAGAGAACAAGAGCTTATATCACCAATCATGGCTACGTACTCATTTTTAGCCTCTGGGCAATAGTAATCTTGGGATTTATTGCATTAAGTTCTACCCGTAATACTGGTATTGCCATTAAAACAGAAATTACTTCTACGGAACGTGTAAAAAATATTTATTCTGCACGAGGCGCCTGTATTTATGCAACACAGATGCTATTATTACCGAAAAAACAGGATACAGACGAAAGTAAAAAAGACAGAAGCATCGATCCATGGACGCCAAGCAGTAATCCATACTCAATAGAGATAGGAGATGGGGATTGCGAGGTATTTATAAGCGATGAGGGTGGAAAAATTAATGTAAATAAAATAACAGAAGAGACACGAGATAATTTTATTAAATTTTTAACTGCCTGTAAACTGGAAGAACTTACTGCAGAGACCATAACAAATTCTATCCTGGATTGGCTCGACGAAGATGATTTACATCATGTCAATGGCGCTGAAAAAAACTATTATGCGACACTACCAGAGCCATACGAGCCAAAGAATGGGCCGTTCGAATCTCTTGAGGAGCTGACCTTAGTTAAAGGAATTACCCCACAAATATTCGAATTGCTGCGAGATCACCTGACGATTTACGGACCTGGCAAAATCAACGTTAACTTTGCATCTAAGGAAGTTCTTCTTTATGTGCCTGCAATTACCGAGGAGATAGCTGAGACAATGCTTCAATATAGAGGGAAGATAGGGAAAATTGCAAGAATCGATGACTTAAAAGAAATCTTTAGATACGTTGGCATTATCGGCGCGGATTTTCAAAAGATTATGAATTATTTAACTGTATATGATTCAAACTATATGACGATCAATTCAGTTTCTTCGTCAGACAAAGTAAAAAATTCCTATAAAATAGTTGTTTTCAAAAGTGTGGATCGTTGTAAAATTATTGCGGCATACCCCGAATAGCATTTAATACCTTGTAATTATGAATAAAATACCGTTTGTCAATTTGTTTTCCCAAAGTTCAACGGGCTTGTCTATCAATGGAAACGACCTCATTATAACGGTCGTCAGCAAAAAACTGGTTAAATATTCACACGAAACGTTCAAGATCGAAGATTTTATGCTTAAGGATACCCAGCAATTAAAACATGCGCTATTGCAGAAAAGAAATTTTGTGGGAGAGACTATTCTTTCATTGCCAAGGGAACTTGCTATTATAAGAGAAACAACCTGTCCATATTCGAATCTGAAAGAGTTAAGAGAAGCGCTCAGATATCAATTGGATAGTTTTATTCCTTTCAGTAGTGAAGACGTTTATTTTGATATTCATTCAATATCGCAAAATAGACACGAAACGAAAGTCCTGATTGTTGCAATAAAGAAAACAGAATTGGATAATATTCTATCAAAATTGAAAGTCCTTGAAATTATCCCTTCCCGAGTTATTATTTCCCCTTTCGCCTTTCTTCCCATCCTTGAGGAAAGAAAAGGTTCGGTCGCAGTGGTTAGTAAAAACACAAAATATTACAGTTACAATGTATTTGAAAATAACCTTTTAGTTTTATCTTCAATTGCAAAAACTGAGGTTGAATTAGCTAATCAAATTAAATCAAGGCACACAGATGAAATACTGTTAACACATGCTGCCAATGGATTTTTGCCAGATGAATACAAAACTCGTTATCAATTGTTAGATGAAAATTCTGAGTCATACGGTGCAGCGCTTTACGGTTTAGCAGAATACCCATGCTATTTGAGCCTTGTTAAATCACATAGAAAGCGGCTAAATCCCCAAATTATATTAATATGTTTTCTTATAGGTGTTTTGATATTCTTCTCATTCCTTATTCCTTACATTCAAAAGATAAACAATCTGGCAATACTAAAAACGGTAAATGCACAAGTTAAATCAATAAAAAAAGACGTTGTAATCGTTGAGAAACTACAAGAACGCATAGTAGTGTTAGATGAAGTCGTTAACAAGGTCAATGCTATAAGAGGAAAATATATTCGCAGAATTGACGTGATCCTTGAGTTGGCAAAGATGTTGCCTAATGACGCCTGGACAAAGGGCATTACAATCATGGACAATGCATTTGAAATAGAGGGAGATGCTGTATCCTCGACGAATTTGATACCAATTTTAGAGAATTCACCTGTTTTTTCAGGTGTGGGTTTAACTTCTCCTGTAACAAAAACACAGAGTGGCAGAGAAAAATTTCGAATTAAAGGAAATATCGAAAAATAGGGAATATGGGACGATTCTTAGAACTATTTTATAGACTCAAAATAAGAGAAAGGATACTAATGGTTGTTGCCCTTATTGTTATCTTTTATATGAGTCTCGATAGGGTTGTGATTACACCTTTTTTTAAATAAATTAATGAAACAAAAGAGCGGTTAGAGACGCAAAAGAAACTGCTTATGAAGTATTATTCTTTTGCAGCCAATAAAAAACAATTTGAGAGCAGGCCTTCTGTGTCAATAATAGTTGGACACTTTCCCATGCATAGTTTACTGTAGAGTGGGAAGGAGAATATCTATGAAAAAGGGTAGTACAATAGAACTAGAAACTCATAACAGGTCTGCGGAAACAGATTGCGGTCAGGGGGCGGATGGGGTAATCGTCCCCTGCATACAACTCAGCCATATTGAATTAGGCAGGATAAACAAAGATGCGCTCTATGAGGTATGGCACAAACACCTGGAACTTGAGAATCTCCGCGCCAGGCGTTCCATTTCCCTAAGCGACTTCGAGTTTTGTAATGGATGCGAGTACATCAACTATTGCTCAGGGAATTGCCCGGCGCTTGCGTATACGCTTGTGGGAGAGGTTAATCATCCCAGCCCGGATGCGTGCCTTAGAAAATTTCTGAGAGAGGGAGGGCGATTACCGCAGGTAAGTCTGGCTAAGTAAAGACATCAAGAATATATCATTTGAGGAGAAGCGGGTGTATTTTGAAAACGGCTTAAAAGAAGCAGTTAAGATGATTAAAGGAAAAGTTAAGACTAATTCCGCCGGCAGTTATTCTATAGTTAAAGTTGAGTAGGTTGGGCTAAACGTACAGACCGTGCCAAATGAATTTGCGTAAACGGTATATGTGCGGAAAAAAAGCATAAAAATTTTTTAAACCGGTTATTTTTTCTTATCACACTTTATAATCCAAATTTATCTACAAGGTGTACCATAACCGATGTGTCATTTTCACCAACGTGAAATTTGACTGCATCCCATTTGGGATGACGCCGTATTTTTTGAACATCGAGTCTTGAAAAACCAACAGGTTCCTGAGGCATTCCCAGAATATCACTGCGTTCTAATTTGCCACTATTGTTAAGATCGTGATATGCAGAGAGGGAATATTCTCCTGGTTCTACATTTTTAATCCTGTATTTCCTGAAATTATCGTTAACTTCAATCAGTTCTCCATCAATATCCACATATCCTTTGTCTCTTTTTGCGTGACATTCTTCACTGTCACAGATTGAAAACTTTACTGGGGCTTCATTATTCTGCTTGAATCTATCCACAGTAATAATTACATCTCCAGCAAAAACTTGAAAAGAAAATATCACGAAGAGTAAATTTAACCAAATAAAGATCATTTTCTCTGCCGCCTTCTTATCCATTTAAAAATTATACCCAATTGTACTCAGTGTCGTGGCGTCATTTTTACTTACATTTTCAGCGCTTGTTTTATCGTCGTATTGATTTATCCATTTCCTTTTTGGATTGTGAGACCGGCATCGACATTTCCCTTCCAGGGCTTCTTTTGTTGGACAGTCTTCTGCCGTGATACATTTTGCGGTTTCAACTGTGAGGAGGAGAAAGGAACGCGTGTCACTCCTTGCTCAGGTTGCTCTCTCTCATGTAAAAAGGAAGTAATATCGTAACCAGACGTAGATAGTCGCTATGATAATTGTTTCAATGGTAATGGGTATTGCATAAAGAACAAATTTTTTGAATGATATGGGGTATCCTGCCTTTTCCGCCAGACCTAAGGTAATAATATTGGCAGATGCGCCAACCGGTGAGCCGTTTCCTCCAAGACATGCGCCCAGTGCCAGAGACCACCATACCGGCATAAGCGTTGGGTGCTGAACGACTGACTTAAAATCCGCCCCGGAAGGCAACACCGCATGTGCAGTATCTATTACCAGAGGAATCATGCTCGCAACAAAAGGGATGTTATCAACGACCGCCGAACTAATAGCAGAAAACCATAAGGTGGTAATTGCCGTAACAAACATGTTTTCCGCGCTTGGCTTTGTCAGTGAAATCATACCTTCCGAGAGATTGGAAATCAAACCTACTTTGATGACACCACCAACTATGATAAACAGTCCGATAAAAAAGAAGAGCGTTGGCCATTCCAACTCTTTCAGCACATGGTGCGGGTCTTCCTTTGATATAATGAGTAAAATAGCCGCACCCAGAATGGCAATCGTAGCAGGTTCGTAATGGAGGATGCCATGAAAGATAAATCCCAGTATGACCATTCCCAATACACCGAGTGATTTTTTCAACAGACTATAGTTTTTAATCAAAGTAAATTCATCTATCGCAAGTATTTTTTGCCTCACTTCTTCTTTTACGTGAAGTTTTCTTCCAAAGATTAATTTTATCGTCAGGAGGAAGAATCCAAAAATAAAGAGGACTGCCGGCGCCGTGTGATAGATAAAATCCATGAATGTGAGTTTCACCTTGCTGGCAATCATGATGTTGGGTGGATCACCAATGAGTGTGGCCGTACCACCAATATTCGAGGCCATAACCTCAGATATCAAAAATGGGAAGGGGTCCAGTTCCAGTTCATCGGCAATGAATAATGTAACTGGAACTAAAAGCAGCACGGTAGTCACATTGTCGAGGATGGCGGAAAGCAAGGCCGTAATACAGGTAAAGAAGATGAGGATCAGAAAGGGTTTCCCTTTTGCCAGCTTTGCTGACTTTACTGCCAGGAATTGAAACAGGCCGGTTTTGCTCAGGATGTTGACAATAATCATCATGCCGATGAGAAGAAATATAACGTTATAATCTATAGCAAATTTCTCGTTATAAAAGGCATCATGTTGGCTGACAATTTTCAGTATCATCATCAAACCAGCGCCAATGAGCGCAACCTTTGTTTTGTCGAGCTTTTCAGAGACAATTAATCCGTACGATGCAATAAAAATGGCCGTTGCAATCCAGAATACCATGAGTTTGTTTCCTTCGTTTGATTTATGTTAGATTTTAGTTATTTTAATTGTATAGGGTTTTCATTTTATTTAAGCGAGCTATACGATGTATGGCATAGAGGATCCCCCTTAGAAAAGGGGGCTAGGGGGTTGTAAACTTGTCCTCATGAAAATGGGGAATAGCCACGGAAAAACACAACCCCCTGAATCCCCCTTTATTAAGGGGGACTGCATAGGAATAATTTAATTTTGTTCAATAAGACATTATTGCTGACATAGTCATAGTCGATGTACCTATTTAATGTTCGGGTAAGAACTTTCGTTACATGTTTTAACAAGATTAAGCGTGGTACAATTCCAACGACCTTCGCACCTCTAACCACTGGAACGGACTGTATCTTGTTAATAACCATAAGCGCAGCAGCCTTTATTATAGGGTCGTCTTCATTAACCATGAATGCAACTTTTGACATAATTTCATTAATAGTAAGATTCTTGCTTTCTTTGCATTTTCTTTCAAAGTAATTTACATCCATTACAGAGATAAGAGACTCATCCACTGCTGCATACTTTGGGACAAGTACCTTTATAATATCTCCTTCTGTTACAATCCCTACCAGTTTATCCTCTTTATCAACCACAAAAACAACATGATATTTAACCTCATTCAGTATTTTTACGAGACGTTCAAAGGTGTCTGAGGTTCGAATGATATCCGGCGATGTGTCCATAATGTCTTTTACTTTCATGGTTTTGCATTCCTTTTTATAATAATCTTAAAATTAAAAATGTTAGTGGTGACTTTCTGGATTATATCCAACAACATAGAAGTTATCCTTTCTATTCCCCCATATACCTAGCAAGAGGTAATTGGTGACGCTTTTATGTTTTATCCATTTTGCACCATCGTAATAAAGCATGATGCTGTCGCATTTACCATGTTCCATGTTCTGTTTTTCCAAGCCCCACTCATTTGCAAGGGCGATATCGATAAGTAAGAATTGGAAAGATATGAAGAGATGACAAATAAATAATGTTATAATGGTTCTCATAAATTTTCCTTAGTGGTTCCTATTATATCACCAGAAGGTGTTGTTTCATTATCAAGATTAAAAAATTTTCTCCTTAATTTACTTACCAGCCACCATAAGGAATAAAATGCGAAAGACGCAAGCCTAACTTTTTCAGGTTGAGAATTTGTTTAATCTTTTTAAGCATAAATACTTTTTATTCTTTTATATTGCAAAATCGAGAATTGGTTTAAATGATTTCGTTGCAATTATTTGGTCGGCAATGGTGTTTAAAACAATGTTATTTGAGCAAAAGGACACGCCTATTCCGGCGAACCTAACCATACATATATCATATTCACTATCTCCAACCGCGATCGTATTTGAAAGTCCAATACCATATTGGTTTGCAACCTGCAACATTGCATTGCTTTTACAGAATTTGTGATTGCATTGGCTTTTATCCGTCTTAGTGAAAAAAGATGGAATTATAATTTCACCACTAGCAATGCTCTGTGAAAATTCAAGTTCATTTGCAAGCGCGAAATCTGCTCCGATTTTATTCTTAATATGATTGGCAACACAATCGTAACTGTCGCTGATAATACCCACGATATAGCCACGTTTCTTAAGTTCTTTAGTTACGTCAATCGCATCGGGTACAATTGGGATATCTTCAACAACATTAAGCAAATGAGCAATATTTTTGCCCTTAAACAATCCGGCAATAAGCTTCGTGATCAAAAAAGATTCGTAATTCTTTGTTATGATATTAACAAGTTCTTCTTTAAAACCAAATGTTACGGCTGCTTTATCAATGAATCGTCCATTCAGAACGGTATTATCCATATCAAAAATTATCATTTTTTTAAGACTCGAAAGTTTTTCCTTAATTGCAAGCGCCATTTGGTCCCGAATAATATTAATGGTTTCCAATGAATCAAGGTTAATCATAGAGCTTTGAGTTACCCGTTTTAGAATTGTCCTGGCAACTTCCCTGGACATAAAACTTAATTCCTGCCATTGCTTCATCTTGTGCTTTATAAATCCGATGTTAACTTCCACAATTCTTGCGCCAAGTAAGGCTGCATCGAGCAATATTCCAATATCAACTCCGTAGTTATCCTCAAGCGTCATTTTTTTGAAAAGCTCTCGTTTAACAGCAATTATACCACTCAAGGGTTGTGAAAAGTGATGTATTTGTGGAAATAAGAGACTAAGGAGAGGTTTTGCAACAAGTTCAGTAACTCTTCCTGCCTCACGCTCAAATATTGCCTTAACTAAGTCTGCTTCATCTTTAATCACAGGGGCGGTTAGTTTTTCTATGGTTTCAGGTGGGTAGTTCTCAATGTCTCCATCAAGAAAAACTATAATTTCATTTTTTGACACAAGAAAACCGTCACGCATTGACGCGCCTTTGCCGAGTTTAGTACTTGTTATAACGCTTGATCCGGCATCCTTAGCAACTTGGACCGTATCATCTATAGATTTATCATCTACAACAATTATTTCATCAACGGACTGCATTTTCTTAACGAATTGAACTACTTTTCCAATGCTTCTCTCCTCATTCAGCGCTGGTATAATCACGCTAATCATGGCAATTTACCTCTTACCTCATCAACTATATTTTTCCATGAATAAACACATTTTGAAACTGATATTTAATTCTTTCAGCTAAATAGAACACCAAAGTGTAATGGAATAGGAGTCATAGATTTACTTTAATTCAATATCAATAATATGTAAGAATTGAAAAAAAATCTTGAAAACTGTTGTCAAATTATTTGCCCATAATCTGCAAATATCGTGCAATGCCATTTCTTGTAATTAAACCTATAATCTTATCATTTTCCATGACTATAATCCTACCTTTGTCTTCTTGTATCATTAATACAAGGGCTTTCATGACATCGGAATCATGGCTCATCTCCCATTTTTTGTTATGGGGGACTAAAATGTCTGATACCTTTACTTTACTCCAATCTTCCCGAGGAACGTTCTTGATTTCCTTGAGGGTTATAATGCCCAGAAATTTTCCGCCATCCATGACAGGAAATCCGCCGTATCCATATCTAAGAAAATACTTATCTACCGCCTCGCCGATGGGAATCGAGGAATTAACGGTTACAATATCCCTTGCCATGACGTTTTTGACCTTGATATTTGAGAGCGCCTCCTGGAGGGTTGCCTGTTGTTGGCTTGACTGTGCTGCCAAGTAAAGGAACCATCCTATAAGCATCAGCCATAGTCCACCGGAAGAACCGGTAAAAATCAAAAACAGACCAAAAAGGAGGAAAAACAGGGCGATCCTTTGCCCGAAATTAGCCGCTTTCTGGGTAGCGTAAAAATAATCCTTTGTCCTGCTCCATAGCGCTGCCCTGAGTATCCTTCCGCCATCCATCGGAAAGCCCGGGATGAGGTTAAAAGCGCCGAGTATAAAATTGATCTGCGCAAGGTAAGAAAAAAGCGCCTTTAGTCCACCAACAGTATTTACTGATAATAGAAAGAAAAGACCCGATAGGAAAAAACTTGACAGAGGACCGGCGATTGCCATCCTGAATTCTGCTTTGGGATGCGGAGGTTCTCCTTTCATTTGTGCAATGCCTCCAAAAATGAACAGGGTAATACTCGTGATAGGAATACGGTATTTTTTGGCGATATACGAATGGGAAAGCTCATGGAACGCCACTGAGGCAAAAAGCAGTAAAGCTGCCAGCGTGCCCTTAATCCAGTAAGAGGCTACAGGGAGCGCTGGCGCAGCCTTCGGGAAATAATGAGTAGATAAAGACCACGTTATCAAACCAAAGACGATAAACCACGAGAAATGCACCCGTATTGGTATTCCCATTACCGTTGCAACTTTCCATGTGCCCTGAACTAATGTCCTGTTCATTTTACACCCCTCCTTCTTCTTATCCATTTATCTATCTCAACGGCGATGACAATTGTTACCGTTATTGTACCTATACTTACCCATTCTTTTGCTGTAAGCGGAACTGTCCTGAAAACCCACTGGAGGGCAGGTACATAAAGCACTGCAAGGTGGGCAAAAAAGGCGGCTATCATGCTTAAGAATAAAAAAGGATTGGCAATAGGATTCATTCGGAAAATGGATAGCGTCTCAGAACGGCAGTTCAGCGCCTGATAAAACTGGAAAAAGACCATTGTTGTAAGAGCCACTGTGCGTGCTTGTTCTAAAGGCACACCTGAGTTGAGATTCAATATAAATATGAAAACGGTTCCTGCAGCCATAACGATTCCCATTAAAAAAGTCCTCTGTACCATAAGGCTCGATAGAATACCTTCTTTCGGTGGTCTTGGCGGTCTCCGCAAGACCCCTTTCTCTGCCGGTTCGAATGCAAGGGCAACGTCTTGCAGCCCATTTGTCACAAGGTTCAGCCAGAGTATTTGCGCAGCGATATATGGGATGGGAAACCCCATGAGTAACGTTGCAACAATAGCAATCAATTCTCCA
>Ga0209342_10000923_pt1 | contig 33555 bp, 45 predicted proteins | sample RifCSP16_2_FD_184023 | JGI IMG/M metagenome (GOLD analysis project Ga0209342, IMG submission 184023) | Soil microbial communities from Rifle, Colorado - Rifle CSP2_sed 16_2 (SPAdes) (version 2) | ecosystem: Environmental > Terrestrial > Deep subsurface > Rock core/Sediment | place: Rifle...
GCTTGTCGTATTTCATGTTCCTTCTTTTCTCTTGCATTTCACACCTCCTAAGGTTGTATTATAACCTAACCTTTCGGTGTGTCCGCTATTTCGGGGGAAGTCCATTCATAATGTTTTCCTTATTTTTTGATTAATAAATAACACATTGTTTTTTAAGTTTATTCAACATTATGATGGATTATAGAAATTAGAGGTGAGATAGTCAAGGAGAAAAATTATAAAACCTTTGAAAATGAAGAGGAAATACAATATAATGGCTTTGGACTGCATCCCCGCAGCGCTGCAGAGGGCATTTAAGGAAGCAGTAATAAAAGCGGGCATTACAAAACAGGCATCTGTCCATACATTGCGTCACAGCTTTGCAACACATCTTCTTGAAAATGGGTATGACATCAGGACGATTCAGGAACTCTTGGGACACACCAATTTGCAGACCACAATGATTTATACGCATGTGGCGTCAAAAAACATACTTGGTGTGCGGAGTCCACTGGATAAATGAATATTAAAGGCTTCTTTTTTTGAAAAAGTGTAATCTATAATATTTCGTATATGTTAAATGCAATCTTAGATTTTGACAGAAGTATTTTTTTGATGATTAATAACGGATGGGCGAATCCTTTTAATGATGTCCTATTCGCTGCATTGACTCTTCTCGGCTCGGATTATGCAACAATTCCGATTGCCGGAATATTTTTATATGCTGTTGATAAGCAAAATTTCAGGAGGAATTTCATTCTCTTACTCTCCGCCCTTCTGGCAGGAGGGATTATTGTCCATCTCCTGAAAGAGCTTATTGACAGACCCCGCCCATTAAGCGATATGTCGGAGTTAATCAAGGAGGGTAAGGTTCATATAAATGTAATTTATCACCCTCTCAGAGAAGCCTCATTCCCATCTGGGCATTCCCAAACCATCTTCACAGCAGCAACTGTCTTAGGGTATCTTTATAAAAAATATGTCTTTATTCTATTTGTTATAGCCTTTCTTACTGCCATATCCCGTGTGTATGTAGGTGCTCACTATCCACTGGATGTGCTGGCAGGAGGGACTATTGGAATTATTCTTTCAATTGCGATAGTCTTTATATTCAAGAGATATAATTTATGATTCAGAAAATAAGAGATGCTTTTAATAAATATGAAATGGGGAGCTTTTTGATATAGAGTGGATTTTAAATTCACCACTATTTAGACCTACAGAGAAATATCGGTAGCTGTCTTCTTCACAATCCCTTTTACTTATAATGATTTTTTCAGTAAAATTCAGTAAAATTTTAGTTGACAAAATAAATATTTAACATATAAAATGAAACTTTATGTTTATGCTGGCGTAGCTCAGTCGGTAGAGCAGCTGATTTGTAATCAGCCGGTCGGGGGTTCAAGTCCCTTCGCCAGCTCCAGGGGGAGGTTCCCGAGCGGTCAAAGGGAACAGACTGTAAATCTGTCGGCGATGCCTTCGGAGGTTCGAATCCTCCCCTCCCCACCAGAGAAATGAAGATTGACGATTGACGATTGGGAATATGTAAGGGGTTTTTCAATCTTCAATTGTCAATCGAAAATCATCAATGAATTGTATGCGGGAATAGCTCAGTTGGTAGAGCATCAGCCTTCCAAGCTGAGGGTCGCGGGTTCGAGTCCCGTTTCCCGCTCCACGCCCGCGTAGCTCAGTGGTGGAGCGCTTCCTTGGTAAGGAAGAGGTCACCGGTTCAATCCCGGTCGTGGGCTCCAGAAAAGCATCATAATGTCAAAGAGCCAAAGACAAAGTCTTTTGTTCAATCTTCAATATTATGACACTTTGACTCTATGACACCAATTAATGGAGGTGTGGTATGGCAAAGGAGAAATTTGAGAGGACGAAGCCCCATATCAATGTAGGGACTATAGGGCATGTGGATCATGGTAAAACTACACTTACAGCAGCAATAACGGAAGTATTATCCAAGAAGGGGCTGGCTGAATATGTTCCGTATGACCAGATAGACAAGGCACCGGAAGAGAGGGAGAGGGGTATAACTATAAGCATAGCCCACATAGAATATCAGACTCAGAACAGGCATTATGCCCATGTAGACTGTCCTGGGCATGCGGACTATGTAAAGAACATGATAACTGGAGCTGCCCAGATGGATGGGGCTATACTTGTGGTGAGTGCAGCGGATGGGCCTATGCCTCAGACGAGGGAGCATATACTATTGGCAAGGCAGGTAGGAGTACCATACATGGTAGTATTTATGAACAAAGTGGACATGGTATCAGACCCGGAATTAATGGAACTTGTGGAACTTGAAGTAAGGGAACTACTGACCAAATATGAATTTCCTGGAGATGAGATACCGATAGTAAAGGGTAGTGCATTACAGGCATTACAGAATCCAGACGATGCGGAGAAGAACAAATGCATATGGGATTTAATGGATGCCATAGACAAATACATTCCCACCCCGAAGAGGGATATAGAGAGACCATTTATGATGGCGATAGAAGATGTATTCAGCATAAGCGGCAGAGGAACGGTTGTAACCGGCAGGATAGAGAGAGGGATAGTGAAGGTAGGAGACGAGATAGAGATAGTTGGCATAAAGCCTACCCAGAAGACTGTAGTTACTGGAGTAGAGATGTTCAGGAAGATACTTGACCAGGGGCAGGCAGGGGACAATGTAGGTGTATTATTGAGGGGGACAAAGAGGGAGGAGGTAGAGAGGGGGCAGGTATTGGCTAAGGCTGGGGCTATAACACCTCATACGAAGTTTGAGGCAAGCATATATATATTAACGAAAGAAGAAGGAGGCAGACATACACCCTTTTTCAAAGGATACAGGCCTCAGTTTTATTTCAGGACAACGGATGTGACTGGTATAGTGGAACTACCTGAGGGTGTTGAGATGGTTATGCCTGGAGATAATGTTACTATGAAGGTGGAGCTTATAACACCTATAGCTATGGAGAAGGAATTGAGGTTTGCAATAAGAGAAGGTGGAAAAACTGTAGGGGCAGGTGTAATCAGTGAGGTGATAGAGTGAAGATATCCGACCAGAGGATAAGAATTAAGCTAAAGGCGTATGACCATAGAGTATTGGATAAATCTGTGATTGAGATAGTGGAGACTGCAAAGAGGACAGGTGCGAGGGTTATTGGACCAATTCCACTCCCTACAACAAAAAATCGCTGGACGGTATTACGCTCACCACATGTTGACAAAAAATCGAGAGAACAGTTTGAAATAAGAACTCATAAGCGAATAATTGATATATTAGAACCAACACCTCTGACTGTAGATGCTCTGATGAAATTGGATTTATCGGCAGGTGTAGATATTGAAATCAAGTTATAAACTTTTTTGATTATGTTAAACGGACTTTTAGGAAGAAAAATAGGAATGACACAGATCTTCACTGAAGATGGTACTGTTATTCCTGTAACGGTGATAGAGGCAGGACCCTGTACAATACTACAAAAGAAGACTGCCGAGATTGATGGATACAATGCAATTCAATTGGGTTTTATAGCCGCAAAAAAGAAGGCTATCAATAAACCATTAAAGGGACACTTTGATAAAGCTAAACTCAAGCCTCTCAGATTTTTAAGGGAATTCAGGATAGACAATCTTGAGGGGGTCAATGTAGGTAAAACTATAGAGGTAGATATATTTAAACCTGGTGAGAGGGTAGATATAGCTGGTATCTCAAAGGGTAGAGGTTTTGCTGGGGTAATGAAGAGACACGGTATGGCTGGTTTCCCCGCCTCCCGCGGAACTCATGAGTATTTTCGTCATTCTGGCTCTATCAGCGGAGGCAGGGCAATAAGGTCAAGAATACTGCTGGGGAAAAAAATGCCAGGGCATATGGGATGTGAAAGGGTTAAATCCCTTAATATAGAGGTAGTGAAAATAATAAAAGAGAACAACCTTCTCCTGATTAAAGGGGCGGTGCCTGGAGCCAATGGAGGTATCTTAGAAATAAGGAAGAAACATGCCAGAACTTGATATTCTCGATATAAATAAAAAAGTGGTAGGTAAGGTATCCTTAAAGGATGAGGTTTTTAATTCAGAAATAAAAGGGGACCTTCTGCATAAGGCTGTAATAGCCCATTTAGCAAATTTAAGGAGAGGTACTCATTCCACCAAAAATAAGAGTATGGTAAGGGGAGGTGGGGCAAAGCCGTGGAGGCAGAAGGGAACAGGAAGGGCAAGGGCTGGTTCAATAAGGTCTCCGCTCTGGAGAGGTGGAGGAATTATATTTGGTCCTATGCCGAGAGATTATACCCATACTGTTACTAAAAAGGTTAACAAAGCTGCCCTCAAATCGGCTCTCTCATTAAAATTGATGAATGGTGACATCTTTGTAGTAGATAAGATAAATATTGAAAAACCAAAGACTAAAGAGGTAATTTCTATAATGAAGAATTTTAACATAAATCGGAGCTTGCTTTTTCTTATTGAGAGTAAAAATCCTAATCTTGAGCTTTCTGCCAGAAATATACCTAATGTGCGGGTTCAAAAGGTTAATAGTATAAATGTATACGACCTCCTGTATTACGATAAAATCATCTGCACAAAGGATGCTATTTCTAATATGGAAAAGGGGATGGGGAAATGATGAAGGATTTATATGCCATCATAAGGAAGCCTGTTATCACAGAGAGAACTACATATCTGAAGGAGAAATATAATAAAATAATCTTTGAGGTAGATGTGAGGGCAAATAAGAGTGATATAAAGAAGGCTATAGAGAGATTGTTTAATGTAGCTGTGATTAAAGTAAATACAACAAATATTAATGGCAAGGTAAAGAGATTTGGAAGGGGTTTTGGGAAAAGGTCTGATAGAAAAAAGGCAATTATAACTTTAAAAAAGGGAGACAAGATAGGACTCCTGGAAGGGATATAAAAAAACAATAACCAAATTACAATAATCAAATTTCAAAAAACTAAATTCTTTAGTTTGGGTATTGATTATTATTTGATGTTTGGTTATTGGTGATTGATTATTATTTATTATGGGAATTAAAACTTATAATCCTACATCGCCGGGAATAAGGAGCAAGACAACCCTTACCTTTGATGAAATAACCGCTGAAGAGCCTGAAAAGAGTTTAATTATATCAAAGGGAAGAACGGGGGGAAGAAACAATTATGGCAGAATGACAACCCGCCACATGGGTGGTGGTCATAAAAGGTTCTATAGAATTATAGACTTTAAAAGAGATAAGGATAATATACCTGCAAAGGTTGCCTCAGTTGAATATGACCCCTACAGGTCATGCAGGATAGCTCTCCTGCATTATGGAGATGGGGAAAAAAGATACATAATAGCACCAATGGACCTTAAGGTTGGGGGAATTGTCATGTCAGGAGAGTCTGCTGAAATAAAATCAGGCAATACCCTTCCATTAAAAAATATTCCTACTGGAACCATGATACATAATATAGAACTCCGTCAGGGCAAGGGAGGACAGATGGTAAGAAGCGCTGGTCTGGCTGCTCAGTTATTGGCTAAAGAGGAGGAAATGGCGCATGTAAAACTCCCATCCGGCGAAGTCAGGTTGGTCTCAATTAAATGCAGGGCTACAGTTGGGCAAATAGGTAACCCTGAGCATGGGATTATCTCAATAGGAAAGGCAGGTAGGTCAAGATGGCTTGGTAAAAGGCCAAGGGTAAGAGGAGTAGCAATGAATCCTGTAGATCATCCCTTAGGAGGTGGTGAAGGGAAGAGTAAAGGGGGTAATCATCCATGCTCCCCGACAGGTGTGCTTGCAAAAGGTTTTAAAACGAGGAAAAAGAAAAAATTATCAGATAAATATATATTAAAAAGAAGGGAATAAGAGATTATTATGGCACGATCAGTTAAAAAAGGTCCTTATGTGGAATCTTCTTTATTAAAGAAAGTTACTGCATTGAATAGTAGCGGAGAAAAGAGGATTATCAAGACATGGTCGAGGAGGTCTACAGTTATCCCTGATTTTGTAGGCCATACCTTTGCAGTCCATAACGGTAAAAATTTTATTCCGGTTTATGTAACAGAGAATATGGTCGGACATAAACTTGGAGAATTTTCACATACAAGGATATTTAAAGCACACAGCGGACGTACAAAGAAGGCGCTTACCAAGACCAAGACATAAATTCTATTTAAATTTTTATATGAAAGTAAAAGCGTTATTAAAATATGTAAGGACATCGCCAAGAAAGGCACGGCTTGTGGCTGACGCAATAAAAGGGAAAAAGGTTGGTGAGGCATTGAGTATCCTTACCTTTCTAAATAAAAAACCTGCAAGAATTATAAAGAAGCTTCTTAATTCTGCCATTGCAAATGCTGAAGAAAAGAGAATAGAAGATACTGATTCCCTTTTTGTAAGTCGCATAATAGTAGATGGAGGTCCGGTGTGGAAGAGACATCTTCCAAGGGCAAAGGGGAAGGCAACCCCAATTATAAAGCGAACGAGCCATATTATCATAGTATTGGAATAAGATAAGGAGGTGATTTTTTGGGACAGAAGACTCATCCAATAGGTTTCAGGTTAGGGATAAATAAAACCTGGCAGTCAAACTGGTTCTCAAAGAAAGACTACCCTACCCTATTACATGAAGACATAATGATAAGAAGGTTCTTAAAAAAGGAATTATCTCATGCCGGAATATCTAAGGTAGAGATTGAAAGGGCATCTAAAAGGATAAAAATCAATATATACGCAGCACGTCCCGGAATCATTATAGGTAAAAAGGGATTTGAGGTGGATAAACTTAAAGAAAATTTGCAGAAGAAAATGCCTGATAAACAGCTCTTGCTAAATATTAAAGAGGTTGTAAGACCTGATACAGATGCCCAGCTTGTAGCAGAGAATATAGCACTCCAATTAGAGAGAAGAGTCTCTTATAGGAGGGCGATGAAAAAGGCAGTCGCAACAGCTTTAAAATTTGGTGCAAAGGGAATAAAAATAGCCTGCTCTGGTAGATTGGCAGGTGCAGAAATATCACGAAGAGAGTGGTATAGGGAGGGGAGAGTTCCCTTTCACACAATAAGGGCCGATATAGATTATGGGTTTGCGGAGGCGTTAACTACCTATGGATTAATAGGTGTAAAGGTGTGGATTTTTAATGGAGAAGTAATATTAGAGAAGGTAGCACAAAAAGAACAGAAGATACAACCTGATGGGGAATAGATATTATAAACTATAAGGCTTGATAAATAAGGAATAGGGGTTAGAAATCTATGTTAATGCCCAAAAAAGTAAAATATAGAAAAAGACAGAAGGGAAGAACATTTGGAACTGCATTTAGGGGGTCGAACCTAAGTTTTGGAAGCTATGGATTGCAGGCAATAGACCCGGGATGGATTACAGATAAGCAAATTGAGGCAGCGAGGATAGCTATAGCCCGCCATATAAAGAGGGGGGGGAGGATATGGATAAGGATATTCCCGGACAAACCTGTAACAAAGAAGCCTGCGGAGACAAGAATGGGAAAGGGAAAAGGCATATCTGAGCAATGGGTTGCTGTGATAAAAAAGGGTAGACTTTTATTTGAAATGGAGGGAGTATCTGAAGATGTAGCAAGGGAGGCTTTAAATCTCGCCTCACACAAACTCCCAATAAGGACAAGGATTCTGACAAAGGGGATGATATGAAGGCAAAGGAACTGCGCGATCTGACAAAAGAAGAATTATTAAAAAAATTGGTGGAAATAAAGTCTGAACTTCTGAACTTGCGATTTCAGGCAGCAATGAAAACAATCGAAAACCCCATAAGACTCCGCATATTAAAAAAGGATGTTGCAAGGATTAACACGATATTAACTGAAAAGGAATTAAAGGATTGAAGAGTCAGAGAGTTAAAGAGTAAACTCTATAACTCCTTAATTCTGAAACTCCTTAACTCATTTGAGGAATTTTATGGACGAGAGGCTAAACAGAAAAATAAGGACAGGCACAGTTATCAGCGATAAAATGGATAAGACCGTTGTGGTTAAGGTGGAAAGATTTGTAAAACATCCTGTGTATAAAAAAATAATAAGACGCTCAAACAAGTTCAAGGTCCACGATGAAAAAAATGAATGTTCGGTTGGAGATAAAATTAAGATAATAGAAACGAGACCTCTTAGTAAAGAGAAGAGATGGAGGTTACTAGAGATAGTTGAAAGAGCAAATCAGTAATTATCAATACAAAAATTGGTATGGAGGAATTTTTATTGTGATTCAGTTAAGGTCTATCTTAGATATAGCAGACAATTCAGGTGCAAGAAAGGCTCAGTGTATACAGGTGCTTGTGGGTAGCGGCAGGAGATATGCGAGAATCGGGGATGTTATTGTTGTGAGCATAAAAGAGGCTGCACCAAACAGCCCCATAAACAAAGGAGATGTAAAAAAGGCTGTGGTTGTCAGGACAAAGAAGGAACTGAGGAGGGATAACGGCACATACATCAAGTTTGATGGCAATGCAGCTGTCCTTATAAATGAACAGATGGAACCGATAGGAACAAGGATATTTGGTCCTGTTGCGAGGGAACTCAGGGCAAAAAAATTTATGAAAATCATTTCACTGGCACCAGAGGTATTATGAATCAACTGGCAAAGATTAGAATAAAAAAGAATGACATCGTTAAAGTGATGGCCGGAAGGGAGAATGGAAAAAGGGGGAAGATTCTGATGGTGTTCCCAAAGGAGCAGAGTGTCATTGTTGAGAAATTGAATATCATCAAAAGACATACTCGACCCAGTCAACAGGTAAAACAGGGTGGAATTATTGAAAAGGAAGCTAAGATACATATCTCCAATGTAATGCTGGTTTGCAATAAATGTGATAAGGCAACAAGGATAGCCACGAAGGTTCTGGAAAATGGAAAAAAAGTTAGAATTTGCAAGAAATGTGGAGAGGTATTGGATAGGGATTAATTTTATGGGAGATATATGGCTCAGCCATCACTAAAAGAAAAATATTTAAAAGACATAGTTTCCAAACTCAAGAAAGAACTCGGCTATAAGAATGTAATGCAGGTTCCAAAAGTTAAAAAAATAGTGATAAATATGGGATTGGGAGAAGCCCTGCAAAATGCCAAATTAATAGATTCCGGTATATATACCCTCTCACAAATTAGCGGGCAAAAGCCGATAGTGACAAGGGCAAAAAAGGCTATCTCTAATTTTAAGTTGAGGGCCGGTGTTCCAATAGGATGCACTGTTACCATGAGGGGCAACCACATGTATGAGTTTCTTGATAGATTTATTAACATAGCGATGCCGAGAATAAGGGATTTTAAAGGAGTTTCTTCAAAGTCATTTGACGGAAGGGGAAGTTGCACAATTGGGATAAAAGAACAGCTTATCTTTCCAGAAATCCAGTATGATAAGATTGAAAAAATTAAGGGACTTAATGTCACAATAGTCACAACGGCAAAGACAGATGAAGAAGGTAAGTCTCTACTAAGATTATTCGGAATGCCATTTAGGAATTAGCAATGAGCAATGGGTGATGAGTGAGCGGAAAACTCATTGCTCATCACTGCTTAATTTGGGGGGGGTTCAGTGGCAAAAAAATCATTAGTTGCCAAGGCAAAAAGGAATGTAAAATTCAGCACAAGAAAGTATCACAGGTGCCCTCTTTGTGGTCGTTCAAGAGGGTATTTGAGGAGATTCAATATGTGTCGAATCTGCTTCAGAAAGCTGGCACTCGCAGGCGAAATACCTGGAGTTATTAAGGCGAGCTGGTAAATCTTAAATCGTAAATCAAGGGGGGGTTTATAATGTCAATGACGGATCCTATTGCAGATATGTTATTGAGAATAAGGAATGCTATAAAATCAAAACAGGAGAAAGTTAACATGCCTGCCTCTAAATTAAAAAATGAGATTGTCAAGATTCTAAAAGAAGAAGGCTTTATCAAGAATTTTAAACTGATTAAGGATAGAAAACAGGGGATTCTTCGCATTTATCTCAAATATGAAAATGAGACAGAAAGCGTAATTCAGGGGCTTAAAAGAATAAGTAAGCCAGGGTGCAAAATTTATGTAACAAAAGATGATATCCCCACTGTATTCAGTGGATTTGGGGTAGCAATTCTTTCAACAAATAAAGGGGTTTTGACAGATAAGACCTGCAGAGAACAGAAGATTGGTGGAGAGGTTCTCTGTCATATATGGTAACTAACGAGTTTTGAGTATGGAGTATTGAGTTTAGAGGGACTTCCTCAAAAACTCATAACTTATAATTATGTCACGTATAGGCAAGCAACCAATAAATATACCAATAGAGGTAGAAGTAAAGATAGAAGGAAACCGTCTAAATGTTAAGGGGCCGAAAGGAACAATAAACAGAACTGTTCATTCTAATATGAAAATAGAATTTATAGATAATAAGCTCTATGTCAAACGCCAGTCGGATTTAATGCTTGACAAATCACTTCACGGATTGACAAGAGCTATTATTAACAATATGGTGGTTGGAGTTATGGAAGGATTCAGCAAACAGCTTATTATAGAAGGTATTGGTTATAAGGCATCCCTTCAGGGTAAAACTCTTGTATTAACTCTTGGCTACTCTCATCCTATAAATTACAATCCTCCGGAAGGCATAAAGATAGAGGTTGGTCAGAAGGGAGAAGTAACCGTAAGAGGGGTTGATAAGGAACTGGTAGGTCAAGTGGCAGCAAATATAAGGGAATTTAGGGTGCCTGATTCATATAAAGCAAAAGGGATAAGATATGCAGATGAGATAATTCACAAAAAGCCTGGTAAGGCTGCTGCAACAGGAGCAGCATAAAAATATAAGAGTTATTCATTACAAATAATTTTCTGGTAAACCATGATACCATATAACACTAAACAAAGATTGGCAAGAAAGGCAAGAATCAGAAAGAAAGTAAAAGGAACTTCTGACAGACCGAGGCTTACTGTCTATAAAAGCATGAAACACATTTACACCCAGGTTGTTGATGACAGTGCAGGAGAAACACTTGCATCTACATCAACCGTCAGTAAGGAATTTAAAGATAGAATGAAATCAGCTAAAAATCTTGAAGCGGCAAAATTAGTCGGCGAGATTGTTGCTGATAAGTTAATTCAAAGAGGTATAAAGAAACTCGTCTTTGACCGAAATGGGTATATTTACCACGGAAAAATAGCAGCAATTGTGGAAAAGGTAAGAGAAAAGGGGATTATTGTTTAAAGGATTAAATAGCATGACATTTTTCAAGGGGAGGATTGGTTGAACAACGAGCAGGTTTCAGAATTTAAATTGATTGATAAGGTTATCCATATCAACCGGGTAGCAAAAGTAGTAAAAGGTGGGAGGAGATTTAGTTTCAGTGCATTGGTAGTTGTTGGAGATGGAGCCGGCAATATAGGGGTTGGGAAAGGCAAGGCAAATGAGGTCCCTAATGCAATAAAGAAAGGGTTAGAAAGGGCCAAGAAAAAAATGTTCAATGTCCCGCTTAAAGATGGAACAATCCCTCAGATGGTAGAAGGTAATTACGGTGCAGGTAAGGTTTTACTTAAACCTGCATCAAAGGGCACAGGTGTAATAGCAGGCGGAGTTGTAAGAGCAATAGCAGAAGTTGTAGGGATAAAGGATATATTAACCAAGTCAATAGGGTCTAACAATCCACATAATGTTGTAAAGGCAACTTTCAACGCCTTTAAAAAATTGAGAAATCCTGAAGTTATTCTTAACTTAAGGACTAAAACAGAAAAAGAAGGAATAGCCCCTGATTTACTCAAGGCTAAAAACCAAAATTCAGAACCACAAATTCAGGAGTCAGAATGAAGCAAGATTTCGAATACTTTGCTTCTGTATTCTATTAGATCATTCTAATGATAAATTTAAGCAATTTAAAACCATCTCTTAATTCAAATAAAAGGAGGAAGATTATCGGTAGAGGGCGTGGTTCCGGACATGGAAAAACCTCTACAAAAGGGGATAAAGGGCAGAAGGCAAGGTCAGGAGGACATCCATCGCCGAGGTTTGAAGGTGGCCAAATGCCCATATTAAGAAGACTTCCAAAGAGAGGCTTTAAGAACCCCTTTAAATTAAGATACAACATCGTCAATTTAAAGACCCTTGTACAATTTGATGGTGAGGTAACTCCAGACCTTTTAAAAGAAAAAGGAATTATAAAAAATAATGACAATTTAAAGATACTGGGGGAGGGGATTCTTTCAAAACCACTAATTGTTCATGCAATGAAGTTTAGCAAATCTGCCTTTAAGAAAATTGAAGATGCTGGAGGAAAAGCAATAATTATTCAGTGATCAGTAAGCAGTGACCAGTAATCCTTTTGCTGTTCACTATTCACTATTCACTGTTCACTAAAAAATGGTAGCTACAGGTATTCAAAATATTTTTAATATACCCGAATTAAAAAAAAGGGTTTTTTTTACTCTCCTTCTGCTGGCAGTATATAGGATTGGAGCCCATATACCGACACCTGGAATTGATGCCTATGCGTTAAGCGAGTTTTTTAAAGGGACAGCAGGAACTATCCTTGGTTTTTTTGATATGTTTTCCGGCGGGGCCTTCAGAAGATTGACAATATTTGCCCTTGGAATTATGCCTTACATAAGTGCTTCAATTATTTTACAGCTTCTTACGGTCGTTATCCCATATTTAGAAAAACTCAAAAAAGAAGGTGAACAAGGACAAAAGCGAATAACCCAATATACAAGGTATGGGACAGTGGTCTTAAGCTGTATCCAGGCTCTTGGGATAAGCTTCGGGCTGGAGGCTATGAAAAGTCCAATCGGTGCTCCTGTGGTTCCAGAACCAGGATGGGCATTCCGACTCATGACAATTCTTACTCTCACATCGGGTACTGCATTTATTATGTGGCTTGGTGAGCAGATAACAGAAAGGGGCATAGGAAATGGTATATCTCTTATAATTTTCTCAGGAATTGTTGCCGGGATACCTGCGGCAATTACAAATACCATTCGGCTTATGAACACAGGTGAAATTCAGCTATTCGTAATGTTAGGTATTCTTACCTTCATGGTGGCAGTTATAGGGGCTATAGTATTTATGGAAAGTGGACAGAAGAGGATTCCTATACAATATGCAAAAAGAGTGATAGGACGAAAAATGTATGGAGGACAGAGCACCCATTTACCTCTTAAGGTAAATACATCTGGTGTTATCCCGCCTATTTTTGCATCTTCTATAATAATGTTTCCCGCAACATTGGCAAATTTCATTCAGCACCCCTGGATGAAAACTATATCGGGCAGCTTAATGCCGGGAAGTCTCATTTATACACTACTTTATGTAATCATGATATTCTTTTTTTGTTATTTCTATACCGCTATTATTTTTAATCCTGTTGATGTGGCAGAGAATATGAAAAAATACGGAGGATTTATACCTGGGATAAGGCCTGGCAAACCCACATCTGAATTTATTGATAAAACCCTGGTGAGAATTACCTTTGCAGGGGCAGCATATCTATCCTTAATATGTGTTTTACCTGATTATCTTATAAGGTATTTTAATATACCCTTTTATTTCGGAGGCACAGGACTTCTGATTGTTGTAGGTGTAGCAATGGATACAATGGCACAGGTGGAATCACATCTCGTAATGAGACATTATGAAGGTTTTATAAAAAAAGGCAGATTGAAAAGCAGAAGAGGCTAAAAACAGTGAACAGTAAACAGTGAACAGAGTGTCAGAGTTTTAATACTATAATTCTTTGATACTTTGACACTCTGATACTTTTTTAAAGTATGCGATTAATCTTACTCGGTCCACCAGGGGCAGGTAAAGGGACGCAGGCTAAATTGATTTCAAAAAAGTATAGCATTCCACAGGTATCCACAGGTGATATTCTAAGAATGGCTGTAGCAGAAAAAACCCAACTCGGGATAAAGGCAAAGTCGTTCATGGATAAGGGATTACTTGTTCCTGATGATGTGGTGATAGGAATAATTGAAAATAGATTAAAGGATGATGATAGTAAGAGGGGCTACATACTTGACGGTTTTCCACGCACCACTGCACAGGCAGATGCCCTCTCAAAAAATTTAAAAAAGATGGGGGCGGAGATAGACCATGTCATAGATATAGAAGTAGAATATAACGAACTCCTCAAGAGACTGACAGGCAGGAGGACATGCAGGAAGTGCAATGAAGGATTTCATATATTATTTAACCCTCCAAAAAAGGAATGGATATGCGACAAATGTGGAGGTGAATTATATCAGAGAGATGATGACAGGGAAGAGACAATCCTTAAAAGATTTAAGGTATATCAAGAGCAGTCAGCACAGCTAAAGGACTATTACGGTAAAAATGGAAGATTCTTTTCAATTAAAGGTACAGGGGGTGTGAAAGGGGTATTTGATAGAATTATAAGTATTCTTGAATATGATAATTCTTAAATCCCGGCAGGAAATAGAGAAAATGAAGATTCCCAACAAACTGGTTGCTGAGGTTTTAGAAGAAATAACAAAAAAAATAAGAGCAGGCATAACAACAATAGAATTAGACAGACTGGCTGAAGCAATCATTATAAAAAGGGGTGGTATCCCTGCATTTAAAGGTTACAGAGGGTATCCAAATACTCTCTGTATCTCTGTAAATGAGCAGGTAGTTCATGGTATTCCATCCAAGAGAAGACTGGAAGAAGGGGATATAGTGAGTATAGACCTTGGAATCTATTACGAGGGCTATTATGGAGACGCAGCTGTTACATTAGGGATAGGAGAGATATCCCCTGAAGCAGAGAGGCTTTTAACTGCTACCAGAAAGGCTTTGGATATAGGCATAAAAAAGGCACATATTGGCAATTATTTATCAGATATATCGCATGCAATCCAGTCTCATGTAGAGGAAGAAGGATTTTCAGTGGTAAGGGCTTTTGTAGGACATGGCATAGGGACTTCATTGCATGAAGACCCACAGGTTCCTAATTTTGGAGAGGCTGGAACCGGATCTCTATTAAAGAGTGGAATGGTATTGGCAATAGAACCGATGGTCAACGCAGGGGGAAGTGATGTGGAAGTTCTGGAGGATGACTGGACAGTTGTTACCCGTGATAGAAGCCTGTCTGCCCACTTTGAACATACGGTTGCTATAACGGATAATGGGGCAGAGATATTAACGAAATTATAAATTTAGCCACAGATGGACACAGATAAACACAGATTAAAAGACAAGTGAATAGTGAATAGTGAATAGTTTTTTTACTATCTACTAACGACTATTAACTATCTTTAATCTGTGGTTTAAAAAGGGTTTTATTTGTTATGCCAAAAGAGGAATCAATTGAGGTTGAGGGGACTGTGAGAGAGCCATTGCCCAATGCCATGTTCAGGGTTGAACTTGATAACGGGCATAAGGTACTTGCTCATATATCAGGAAAGATGAGGATGCACTTTATCAAGATATTAGTAGGTGACAGGGTAAAGGTAGAGTTATCCCCGTATGATTTGACAAGGGGTAGAATAACTTACAGGTTTAAATAAAAAAAATGAAATTTAACCACGGATGGACACAGATAAACACAGATAAAAAAAAGGAAAAAGATTAAAAGAGTTTTTAAAATCTGTGAAAATCTGTATGAATCTGTGGTAAAAGAGGGTGGATTATGAAAGTAAGGGCATCGGTAAAACCGATATGTGAAAAGTGTAAGGTTATAAAAAGAAAGGGCGTAATAAGGGTAATCTGCGAAATCCCAAAACATAAACAGAGACAGGGATAATGAGTTTTGAGTTGTGAGTAATGAGTTATGAGGGAATTTCTCAAAACTCTCTACTCTAAACTCCTAATTGAGGGGGAGGTTAAATGGCAAGGATATCAGGAATAGATATTCCAAGAGAAAAGAGGGTAGAGATAGCTCTCACATATGTTTATGGTATAGGTAGAACACTTTCAAATGTTATTCTTAAAAAGGCAGGGATTTCTGCCGATGTGAGGGTAAAAAATCTCTCTGAAAAAGAAATTGGAAAATTGAGAAATATAATAGAGAAAGAATATAAAGTTGAGGGAGATTTACGGAGAGATATTTCCTTTAATATTAAAAGGTTAATGGATATAGGGACATATATGGGATTAAGGCATAGAAAATCGCTCCCTGTAAGAGGACAGAGAACTCGCACAAATGCAAGAACAAGGAAAGGGCCAAGAAAGACTGTTGGTGCAAAGAAAAAGGAGGAATAAATAATGAGTGATAAGGAAAATCAGGAGAAACAAACAGAAGAAAAAATCGGCGAAGAAAAAGTAGCTAAAAAAAAGGTGAAGAAGGCAAAAAAGGCAGTTGGCAATGGCATAGCACACATACAGTCCACATTTAATAATACCATTATAACTATCACTGATACAACAGGAAATGTAGTATCGTGGGCAAGTGCGGGTACAGCAGGGTTTAAAGGTTCAAGGAAAAGCACCCCATTTGCAGCCCAGATGGCAGCAGAATCAGCTGCAAAGAAGGCGATGGACCAAGGAGTAAAGAAGGTAGGGGTATATGTAAAGGGACCTGGGGCAGGAAGAGAATCGGCAATAAGGGCGCTCCAGTCAACAGGACTTGAAATTGACCTTATACGCGATGTTACACCAATTCCTCACAATGGCTGTCGCCCGCCTAAGAGGAGAAGGGTATAAACAGTGAACAGTAACCAGTTATCAAGATTACTGATTACCGATCACTAATTACTAAGTAGTTTCTGGTGAAAAATGACTTTTTTGAACGACTTTTTCCGGTGGATTATAAAAACTTTTCCTTACACCGCAATTTTCTTTTGTTCCATAGTGAGTAATTTCAAATAAATAGAGCAAAAGAAAAATTAACGGAAGTGAGAAAAATGTCATTTTTCACCGCACACTAAGTAAGGAGGTAAGATTGGCAAGGTATTTGGATTCAGTTTGTAGATTGTGCAGAAGAGAAGGGGTAAAACTATTTCTTAAAGGGAACAGGTGTCTCAGTGACAAATGTGCCCTCGACCGCAGAAACTATGCGCCCGGTCAGCACGGGCAAAGCAGGGTAAAATTATCTGAGTATGGAATGCAATTGAGAGAAAAACAAAAAGGTAAACGGATATACGGCATAATGGAAAGGCAGTTCAGGAATTACTTCAGGACAGCCGATAGAAAAAAAGGGGTTACAGGAGAGAGTCTTTTACAGCTTCTTGAAAGACGGATTGATAATGTGGTTTATAGATTAGGATTCGCTCCTACAAGAAAACTGGCACGCCAGCTTGTCAGGCACAATCATCTGACTGTAAATAGTCGAAAGGTTAATATCCCTTCCTATATGGTAAAAAAGGGCGATATTATAGAGATTAGAGAAAAAAGCCGTGACCTGGAGGTAATTAAGAATTCATTAAAAGAAGTGGACAAGAGAGGTGTTCCGGCATGGCTTCAATTGGATTCTTCATCTATGAAAGGGGTTGTACAGAATCTACCTACCAGAGAAGAGATCAATTTACCTCTTCAGGAGCATTTAATTGTAGAGCTTTATTCCAAGTAACTAACAACTAATAACTTACAACTTATAATTATAACTTGTATTTGGTTGTTAGTTATTGGTTGTAAGTTGTAAGTTATATTTATAGGAGGTTTCATGAATAAACCGTGGGAAGGTTTTATTAAACCAAGGAGATTGGAGGCTGATAAAAAGACGCTGACAAATACCTATGGTAAATTTATTGCAGAACCTTTTGAAAGGGGATTTGCCACAACGATAGGAAATGCCATCAGGAGACATCTGTTATCCTCTATTCAGGGTGCCGCAATAACAGCAGTAAAATTTGATGGTGTTTATCATGAATTTTCAACTATACCTAAAGTAAAAGAGGATGTCTCAGAAATAATTCTCAACATAAAGGAACTCATAATAAAGCTTAATACCGAAGGGCCAAAGAGCATATTTATTCATGCAGATAAAAAAGGAGAGGTTACAGCAAAGGATATAAAAGCAGATGCAGATGTTGAGATTTTAAATCCCGAACATCTTATAGCAACCCTTGATAAAGGGGGGAAATTAGATGTGGAGATGGTTGTAAAAAAAGGGAGAGGATATATACCGGGCGAGAAAAATACTGAAGAAGGGATGCCTATACAGATGATACCCATAGATTCTATATTCTCACCGGTAAAAAAGGTAAATTTCACAGTAGAAAATACAAGAGTAGGACAGTCAACAGATTATGAAAAGTTAATACTTGAGGTGTGGACCAATGGGACTATAAGGTCCGAAGATACCATTGCATATGCAGCCAAGGTACTTAAAGACCATTTACAGGTATTTATAAATTTTGAGGAAGAGATTGAAGTAAAAGGTCCCCATGTAGATGAAAAGCGACAGAAGATTATTACAAATCTCAAACGGAGTGTAGATGAACTGGAGCTATCCGTGAGGGCATATAATTGTCTTAAAAATGAAAATATTAAGATCATAGCTGACCTGGTTCAGAAAACAGACCAGGAAATGCTGAAGACAAGGAACTTTGGCAGAAAGTCACTGAATGAAATAAAAGAGATACTGACAGAAATGGGATTAATCCTTGGAATGAGTATAGACGAATATAAAGAGGAACTTAATCTTTAGCAGGGAGATTTAAAATGCGCCATTTAAAACAGGGTATAAAATTGGGGAGGACATCTGCTCATAGAAAAGCACTCTTCAGAAATCTTGTTACCTCCCTTATGCTCTATGAAAAAATAGAGACCACCCTTGCAAAGGCAAAAGAACTGAGGAGGATAGCTGACAGGATGGTTACTCTTGGCAAAAGAGGAACACTGAGCACAAGGAGAAGGGCTGCAGAATATATTAAAGATAAAGATGTACTGAAGAAGATATTTGATGTAATTGCAAAACGTTATGCTGAGAGAAGAGGTGGATATACACGGATATACAGGGTTGGTTTCAGAAAAGGAGACGCTGCTAAATTGGCAGTTATTGAGCTTGTAGATAGAGATATATCAGCTGAACCAAAGAGACGGGTGAAACCTTCAACTAAAGAGGAAAAGACTGTCAAAAAAAAGTAAGCTAATAACAATTAAGATGATTTCTTTAAAAACGAAAAGAGGGGTAAGATTTCTTACCCCTCTTTTTTTATTAAGCCGATAAATCTGCGTTCTAAAACCTTTTTTCTCAGCAGTTACAGAGCTTATGGAGATGCTTTACCATGTCTTTAATCTCGTCGTCAGTTAAAATGCTCTTCCATGGCGGCATGAAGGTTGATTTACTGACTGCTGCACCACCCTCTTTAATTGCAGTGAAGATATCCTTATCTGAAAGTTTTTTCATCTCTGTAGCACTTGTGTGGTCTCTTGGTGCAGTTGATAAGGCAGCAGCGTTAATACCTCCACCACTTCCCTTTGAGCCATGGCACTGAAAGCAGTATAGCTTATAATTATCCTCTGCCTTTTCAGCAATTGCAAGAGGGGTAATCATCAATCCTAAAAACATAATACTTAAAACAATTAAACTTACCTTTTTCATTATTTTTTTCACCTCCAATTTATTTCAAAGATGCCAAAAATTTTGCAAGAAGCATGAAATCTTCATCTGAAAGTTCACGTCTTGGCATCCATATCTTTGGGTCATACTTCTGAGGATTCTTTAAAAAGTCAAAAACCCAGTCCGGATTCAGCCTTTCACCTGCATTGTAAAGTGTCGGGCATGATGTCCCGCCTGAATCAGCCTTATCCCTGTGGCAACCGCTGCATCCCTCTTTCTGGCCAAACAGTACCTTTGCCTTTGCCTTTGAGAAACTCTCATCAACAATAACACCTGTCTTCATAGTTGGCTCTTTAAGGGTCATAAGATATTCTGTAACTTCATGTGCCTCTTTTGCTGAAACATTGGATGCACATGGCTTTACATCTCCAATCTCATCCTTTTTATCACCCATTTTAATATTATTCAAATATACTGTCCCTGCAGGTCTTATAATAGTCGGCTTCTGAAGAAATTTCTCAAGCCATTCCGTTTTAAACTTACTCCCTGCATAGAATAGGTCAGGTGCCTTTCTCTTTAATACATCTGCAATTGTCTTATCCGGCGGACCCTGCATCTTATGGCAGCTTCCGCACTTCTTTGAGTCAACTATAGCCTTTCCATCTTTCTCATCAGCTATTGAATTACTAATACCTACTGAAAGAAACAAAGCAAATACAATCAAGCTTATTAATATTTTTAGCGACTTCATCTATTTAAACCCTCCCTTTAATATCATTGACTATTGACTATTGACTATTGACTAATTCATCACCTCCTGTTCTTATTCATTTTTCATACTCATGCCCCTTGCAAACCATAATTGTCCTACTACAAGAACTATTATAGCAGCGGCAGGATATGTATAGACTTTGCTCCCTGCCTTTGGCTCTAACAATACCCAGTACCATGTGGTCATGGTATGTTTGGAACCCTTTTCTCCATTTGAACCATCCCAACTTGCAACTCCTATTGGTATAAATTTACCTGCCTCAAACTGAAGCTCATCCTTTGCATTTGCAGTTGTAAGGCTCCTCTTTAATATTACCCTCCATACACCTGCCTTATATTCCCCTTTTCCTTTTACATCAGTCTTAGCAGTATCTCGTGCTTTTCCAGACCCAAGACCTGTTGAATCAATAACCTTTACCGTCTGGGCACCTGATGTACTACCACTGCTCCAATACCATTGATTTACACCCATTTCCTTATCACCATGACCGAAATACGGTTTCTGCATTGCCTCAGGGATTGAAGTGGGTAACTGAATAGCAATTGCATCTTCAAAAACTTCACCTTCTGACAGTTTTTCTGCATCTGCATCTCCAGGGACACTCTTAGTCCTGTCATCCCATTCTAAAAGGAATGCTATCTCCTTATCATTAAATAATGCCCTAACAGTAACACCATCGATGGTTGGCTTAAAAAATCTTTCCTTTGCAATAATCTGTGGGACCAATTGATATGCCGTTGGCGGGGCATTATTCCATTCAGGGGCATGGACATCTTCGGATAAATTCCCTTCCACATATTTTGCTTTTACAACAATCTCACCTTCTTTTAGTTTCTTTGTGTCATCAGCAATAGATTTTACATAATTAACCACATGCCAACGTTCTTCATCAGTCAATTTAGTCTCACTCTTTGGGTCAGCAAATGCTGGCATAGGGGTGCCCGGGATGCCGACTGATACCCTTGTAAATATATCCTTCGGCTCACTCCCAGCCCTGAAAGTCCATGGCTTTGTCAGGTTTCTGGGCCATACCCTGAAACCCCAGTCATCCTTAAGTTTTTTAATTGCATCCCCTTTTCCATTTTCACCATGACACTCAAAGCACTTTGCCTTTTTAAAAGCCTCTTTACCCTTATTGATACTTTCTTCTGAAGAAGAAACTGCACTGCCTAAGCTTATCTCTCCTGATGCCTTCTCCGTCTGAAAGAGGTCTGTCATGCTCTTTACATACGCTACTAAATCCCACCTGTCTTTTTCAGACAGGACATCCTTCCATGCAGGCATTGCTGTACCTAACATTGTGCCTGGCATACCATCGCTTATAATCCTGAATATATCCTCATCCCTTGCAACCTGCCCAGGAGGAGAGCTCTTATATTTATAGACTCCAAGTGTAAAATCTCTGGGTGGGGGATTTAAAAATTCTGCAGCAGGTCCATTTCCTTCCCCTTTCTCACCATGGCACCACCAGCACTTCTTCTCATAAATCTTTTTTCCGTTATCCTTATCACCCTGTTCAGCAAATACAACAGACGAATAGATAAATATCACTGTAAATAAAACCCCAAGAATCAGTTTAAAACCCTTTTTACCCATTATTAACCTCCCCTTCTTTTAACTAACAACTGACAACCTCCTACTTACAACGGTTATAAGTTGTCAGTTGTCAGTTAATTTAGAGCCATATCTGAGGCGCACCATCAAATTCAGTAACTCCTTTTAAAATATCCCTTCTCGATACAATACCGACTAATTTACCATCTTTATCAACAACAGGAACCCTGATAAAATGTCTTGTCTCCAATATATCAATTATATCGTTTATATTAGTATCTTCATTTACAGTAATTGGATTTCTGGTCATTATCTCTTCTGTAGTTATATCTCTTATATTCTTCCCCTTTTTTATTGCCCTTATAATGTCAAATTCCGTTATAACCCCTACTACTTTCTTATTATCGTCTATAATCGGAATTCCACTAACTTCACCACTAATTATTGCCAATGCAACATCAGATACCTTTGATTTAGGAGTTGCAATAATAAAGTTATTCTTGGTCATTATACCCTGTGCCTTCTGAAAGACTTCCATTTTCAAACCCTCCTATACTATAAAGAACTCTGACACTATTAAAAAGTCCTTGGTGAATGTCCTGTATAATCATAGAGAAAAAGGATTACCTTCCATATCTCCTCTTCACTCAGGAAATGCTGCCATATAGGCATTGCAGAACGCCATGGTGCACCCTCTTTTGGAAGACCAGGCCCACCGGTTCCGATTCTCCAAAATAAGAATGACTCCTGAAGCTGTGCTATTGTTCCCACATCAACAAAGTTTGCAGGCAGAGGGGAGACTCCACTATAATAATGACCCTTGCCATCCAATTTGTCACCATGGCAGTAAAAACAGTTCTTAAAAAATACAATCCCACCCTCTTTTGCATTCTTTTCATAATTTGCCTTATCTGCCCTGAATGGATTTGTCAGTGTCATCAGGTTATATGTCTTTCCCCACATCTCCACTGATGAAGGTGGTGCAGGGTGTATAGAGCGTAATTCTATAGGTGCCTCAAAACTCGGTTTTACATTCTGATAGGTAACATACCCGCCAAAAAGTGCAATGATTGCAATAACAATCATTCTTAATCCACCTTTTTCTGGGCTTCCATAAATCTCTTTTATTGGTTTGCCGAGTTCCTTTGCAGATTCTTCGTTAAATGTAAGATACAGAAGGACACCTGCCACGACAAAGAACATATAAATTCTCATGAGGGCTGTAGGAACCACAGGCCATGTCCCATGATGGAGGAAAGAACCTAATGCAGGAATCCCAACTTTTAAGATTAAATAAAAAACCAGTATCAATATTACTGCCTGAATTAATTTTTTCATTATCAACCTCCCCCTAATATGTAGCAATGAGCAATGAGTGGAAAGCAATGAGTTTTCACTCGTTGCTCATTGCTCGTTGCTCATTATCCTGTTTTCTCCATCAAATACTTAATAATCATCTCCAGTTCCTTTACTGTCATCGTTTCACCTAAATCTGCAGGCATTGTTCCCGGCTCAAAACCCTTTACTGTATAAGCATCCGGGCTAACTATGGACTGCATTATATACTCCCTCGCACTCAAACCCTTTACCCTCTTACCTGCCCTTGATGCCAATCCTTTCTGATCTGGCCCTATATCTCCGCCTTCCTCAATTCCTGGAATCTTATGGCATGTTGGACATCCATGCTTATTAATTGCCTCTTCAGGTGTTTTTGCGCTCTGAGGCTCTGCGTCTGCCGGTGCGGCTGCTACTGGTGCAGCACCTGTTGGCAGTTTTACTGTTACCTGAACTCCTGCTGACTTCTGAAGATATGATATTACAGCACCTATCTCTGCCTCTGAAAGCCCAATTGAACCCTTGTTTGTAGCTGGCATCGGGCTCACTGTGTCGTTTGTCCCAGGCTTACCATAACCTGCTACAACAAATGCTGATGGGTCAACCTCTGATTCATGTATATATTCCTCAGCCGTCTTTGCCTTACCTTTATATCCTGGGTCTTTTATTCTATCTGCCGCCCTTGCACCTACGGGTGGACCATCTTTACCTCCCGTATCTAACAATGGGGCCCTTCCACCCACAGGGTTATGACAGAGGGTGCATGTCCCCTTTCCATTAAATATCTTTCCACCGAGGGCTATGTATTGGTCCATCGTCATAGAGCCGCTTATCTGTTCTTCTACCGGTGGAGGTTCCGGGATAACCTGGGGTATTCCGTAGTTTGAAAAACCCCAATAACACAGTGATAATACAATACTAAAAATTACGATGCGGACAAAGACTTTCATTTTCCCCCTCCATTAATATTTATGTAGTTAATTCTTTCAAACTTCATAATACCGGTTTAATGTGATGCCTCTACAACTTTTTGCTTCTTTGTGCTGAAGTTTGCAATCCAGAATGCAAAAATAACAAGGGCTATAAATATATAAACAGAGATTGTTATAATTGTTGCTGCATATCCAAGTGTTGGTGTAAAGGCATCTACTGAATTATCCCTTAATACAGTATACACATGCCAGTGCTGTCTGAGAGCTGAGCGGACATAGCCCATCAAACCCATCAGCCAAGTAAAGGATATTGCTAATAAAAAGAGGGCATACTGGGAACGTTGAGCCATCTTACCCCACTCAATTGGTCCTGTGGACTTTGCACCCTTATACATAAAGGCATCTATTATAGAGCTTACTATAATTACAGTTAAAGTGGTCATAACTTGAGGGATTGATAGACCTATTCTAATATTTGCCGGTATAAAATAGCCATATACCCCAAGTGTGACAATATTTATAGCAGCGGCGGTAAAGAGTGCTACCTGAAGTGCATTCCCGGTACTTGTCCATGATGCCGTTGCTATCTTATTGCTCCTTCGGTAAAGCATAAAGCTTAAGAAAGTGGAAACTATCAACATATTAACTGCAGTATTCTTTGCAGACATAACACCCAATGACCCCAATACAGGATGGTGTGTCCCTCCTACCTGTGTTACCTCCTTTGATGTCATTATGAGAGTGTGAGGTGTAAACCATACAAGAAAACATCCAACTATAACTATAACAAGATATTTAATTGCAGGTGTATATCTCTCGGAGCCCTTGATTCTCCCCATACCACACCATAAGTAATAGTTTGCACCAAGGAAGAGTGACCCTATCAAGACTGCCTGTATTATAAAGAGCCATGCAAATGCACCACCCATCGCGGTTATGCCCATCTGCTGGCTATAGCTATATACCTCCTTCATGAGCCAGTAACCTGCAAAAGGTAATGGTAAAAAACCGAAAATTGCTATAAAGTTTGCTGTGTAACCCATCCAGTCATAATGTGCCTTTTCCTCATCAGTCTTGGCACTTAAAAATTTAAAGGCTGCATATGCGCCGACTACAGACCCTCCAAATGCGATATTTGCAATAAATCTGTGGAGGTTTATAGGATTCCACAATGGTCCCCTTATTGCCGCCCATATATTTCCTAAAAATATACCGCTATCATCAATACCTGATGGTGCCATCATAAATGAAGCCCATGTATTGGATAGTACCATCAGTGTCATACCGAAGACATTCAACATAAGCCCGACCGAAAGATGCACCCACTTGCTGAATCCTTTATTCAGCCTATCCCAGCCGTAATAATAAACATATAGACAGAAACTCTCCCCAAAGAAAAGGATGGCATATATTATCATTGTCTTTCCAAATATACCTGCCATATATTTAAAGAAATCAGGGTAGAACGAAACAAACATGAATGCCAGGAGTCCGCCAAGTGAGGCTGTGATTGAGAATGCGGTCATACTGACCTTAATAAACTCATGTGCCATGTGGTCATATCTCTCGTCCTTAGTTGCAAGACCTACACCCTCTATGACAAGAACAAATATAGGAACGGCAAGAACAAATGCACCAAAGAAGAGATGGAGCTGTGCCACTATCCATACTGCTATACGGCTGTTAAAACCCTTAACGATTGGATAATCCTCCACCTTAAGTTTTGATGCAGGCTTATATTGGCTCTTTTCCCCTTCCACTTTTTTCCCCTCTTCACCCTTCGCATGTTCCCCTCCTGCAGATGCAGGAGCTTCAGTAGCAAAAGCCTCCTTTAAAGAAATTGATGCACTATAGCCCATTGGAATGATAAGAGTAAAAACAAAAAGTATTAAAAATAAAAAAGAAAATCTATTAACCCAGCTTTTTCTCAAAGAATTCATCTTCTCCTCCTCTTAAAAAAAATAGGTACTATGGAATGATTATAAAGATAAGACACAATTAAATAAGACCCCTCCTCAAAAGTCTTTTTTAATGGTTTGAAGAAAACAAAGTGATAAGTTACACAAAGTTTAAATCCATGTCAAGAAAAATAATTAAAATTTTTTCATACCCTTTTAAAAATTCTTAAATATGAGACCATGTAAAGGCAACAATCCCTGTGAGAATAAATTTGCCATCTATCACACCTTCACATGATAATCCCTGTGAGATTATCCTCTTATGATAAAGGAAGAGATAAAAAACTGTATAAATAATGGTGACTATAAAAAGATACCCAAGGCTTGATATCCATCCCAGAAATGAAGAGAGAAATAGACCTGTTGCTACCACACCACAAAGAATAAAAAGGAAAATTTTTGTCTTTTCCTTACCTATTATGATAGGAATTGTTTCCCTTCCAACAAATCTGTCCCCCTGAATGTCTCTTATATCAAATAATACCGACCTTATATAACAAATCAGAAATACAAATAAAAATGATATTGTCGTTACAATAAATCGTCCTCCCCCTCCTATTGCCGATACTGGAACAAGGACACATACGGTTGCCCATGCAACAGCAACAAAGATATCCTTTGAAGCAGGGATATCCTTAAGTCTTGAATATCTAATATATTTTGAAAGGTAAGAAGGAATAATTTTAACGCTGTAAACAATTCCCAGACATATAGAAATTAGCATTATCAAGAATGGCGCAACCCCTGCAAAAGTAGATAGAAATAATGAGACTACAGCAGCAGATATACCGGCTATCAACAGGGTATTTCTATTCCTTTCATAAAACATTACTCTATCAGGTTCATTAATCTTTACACTCTCCCTGTCTGAAAGGTGGTTTATGTTATACATGGAAAAGAAATAAAGAAATGATATTATCATAAAAACGGGTGATGGCTCTATACCGCCAAGAAGAGAGATTCCATAAGTTAAAAATAAAGAACCTGCAGCTATGTATATATTGCTCATGATGAGGAACCTTGATACATTATATATATATCTCAAAGCCCCCCTCTTCTTCATTCTTTCAATCTCTCTCAATTTTTCAATTACCCTCATAATTATCCAGTTTGGTGTAGATGCACCAGCCGTAACGCCAACCGTATTAAAATGTGAAAACATTAACCAATTTAACTCATCCTCTGTCTCTATGAAAAAGGTTGGTGTGCCTGTGGTTTCTGAGAGTTTTGCAAGTCTCGTTGTATTGGCACTATTTTTTCCACCTACCACAATCATGACATCTACTTCTTTTGCGAGTTTCAATACCTCCTCCTGCCTTTCTTCCGTAGCATCACATACAGTATCTGCAATAACACAATCAGAATATTTTTCCTTTAATCTCTCTGCAATTTCCTTATACTTTGAAATATTCAGGGTTGTCTGCCCTACCACACATACCTTATCCATGGGAGGGAGGTTCTCTACATCCTCCACCGAATCTATTACAAATCCTTTTCCAAGGGTGAACCCCATAAGCCCAACAACCTCAGCATGACCCTCATCCCCAATAATCACGGTATAATAACCATTGTTTACGTACCTCTTAATAATTGACTGGACTCTCGCAACGAGAGGACAGGTAGCATCACTTATCTTAAATCCTTTTGATTTCATCTCCTTCCTGATGGCAGGAGTTATACCATGGGTTCTTATCACTACCCTTCCCGATTCAACACCATCTAAATTCTTAACCACTTTAATATTTTTTGCCTCAAGCATATCTATCACTTGCGGATTATGAATTAACGGACCGTATGTATAAAGTCCGTTCTTTTCCTCTTCAACGGCATCAAGGACAATATCCATTGCCCTTTTTACACCCATACAAAATCCTGCTGTCTTTGCCAATTTAATTTGCATATATCAGCAATTAATAATTAGCTATTATATTAGTTAATAGCCCAATAGTGTCAAATGTTTTTAATGGAGAGGCAGCTTATCTCTATCGTCTTATCAATATCGTTGTCAGAATGTGCAAGAGATACAAAACCTGCCTCAAACTGGGATGGGGCTAAATATATACCACCCTTCAACATCATAGAAAAATATTTGGAAAACCTTACCGTATCAGAGGTCTTTGCTGTTGCGTAGTCTATTACCTCTCTGTCTGTGAAGAACATGGAGAACATTGAACCTACCCTTGCTGAATAGACAGGTATTCCAGCCTCCCTTGCCCCTTTCTCCATTCCCTTGCACAGCTTATCAGAGATTTTCTCTAACTTTTTATAAACACCTGTCTTGGATAATATCTTCAGGGTTTCAATGCCTGCTGTCATTGCAAGGGGATTGCCTGAAAGTGTGCCTGCCTGATAGACTGGTCCAGCAGGTGCTACCATCTCCATAATCTCCCTCTTCCCGCCATAAGCACCAACAGGAAGCCCGCCTCCGATAATCTTGCCAAGGCATGTGAGGTCTCCACTTATATTGTACAACTCCTGTGCACCGCCATATGCTATTCTGAACCCTGTCATTACCTCATCAAATATGAGGACGATTCCATATTTCTTTGTAACCTCTCTTAGTCCCTGCAGAAATCCATTTTGGGGAGGAACAACCCCGATATTTCCTATTATTGGTTCAAGTATTATGCAGGCAATTGTCTCCCCTTCCCTATTCAAAAAATCCTCTACTATCCCGATATTATTAAATGGAAGGGTAATTGTATTCTTTGCAAAATCGGCAGGAACCCCCGGGCTATCAGGTAAACCAAGTGTCACAGCACCTGACCCCGCCTTTACAAGGAGACTGTCTGCATGCCCATGATAACACCCTTCAAATTTTATTATTCTGTCTCTTTTAGTATATGCCCTTGCAAGCCTTATGGCACTCATTGTGGCTTCTGTCCCTGAATTTACCATCCTGATCATCTCTATAGATGGAAATGCCTTTATAACCATCTCTGCTAGTCGTATCTCCAATTCTGTGGGTGCACCATAACTTGTTCCATTATCAATAGCCTTTTTAAGTGCAGATACTACCTGAGGATGAGAATGCCCAAGTATCATTGGACCCCACGAACCCACATAATCTATATACTCATTTCCGTCTGCATCATAGATTTTTGAGCCTGAAGCCCTTTTAATGAACAGAGGCTCACCGCCTACAGATTTGAATGCCCTGACAGGGCTGTTAACACCGCCCGGGATTAACCTCCTCGCCCTTTTAAAAAGGGCTTTTGATTTTTTATTTGTCATTTTAAAAATTTCTCCTTATAAAACAATATTTTTAGTTTATGCTTAAAAATTATTCCGGTTTTAATCTATTTTGTCTTCATACACCTATTTTTGAACTAACATCTCATAATCAAGTCTTGAAAAAAGACTTGAGGGTATTTCCGACAATCGTTTTTTCGCCACCTTAATCGCCTGTTCCGATTTATCAATCCCGATCCATTTTCGGTTTAATTCTTGTGCAGCAATTAACGTTGTGCCAGAACCGCAAAAACAATCTAAAACCAAATCTCCTTCGTTGGATGAAGCCTTAATTATAAATTTCAACAAATTTAAGTTTTTTTCTGTTGGATATGACGGGTATTGCGAATCTTTGAATTCCCAAATGTCCTGCATTTTTTTGCCTTCTTTTTCATCTGCAAAAATCTTTTTTCTTGGCACCCCGGTGGCGGACCATTCAATAAGCCCTTGTTCATCCAATTGTTCCAAGACTTCCGGCTCGCTCCGCCAGTGCCGTCCCTTGGGCGGTTTCATTCCCTGCCACTCTTGGCCGGTTCTTCCGCTTACCGTTTCTCCCGGGGCATGCAAGGGAATCGTTGTATATTTTCTCCCATCCTTGTCAATTTTTTTGAAAAGCCTCGCAATATCTTCTTCCGTAAAAGGAGTTATCGGGTCGTTCCATGTCGGACTCTCGGATTTTGAATAAAAAAGAATTAAGTCTTTAACATTGCCATAAGCTTTGCGGTTAAAATTTTTTGGATTGCATTTTATCCGGGTAATATCGTTTCTGCATCGCTTGCTTCCAAAATTGCATTTTCCTTTTGTATTCAAAAAATCTTCAAGCTTCATAGGCTCAATCCCCAACGACTTCTTTTTTAACCAACGTTTGAAAAGCGGGCCAATTTGACGGTTCGTTTCTTTCGGTTCTGACGAGCGTGAATAAATCTCGTCAAGCCCCATTTCATACAAACGGCCGCCAAGGCGGGCAACTGTTGCGGGATTGCGTTTCAGCGATTCTCTGTCTCTTTTAAGATATGCAACATAGGAATCCTTAATCGGAAACAAATCAAGTTGCAAAAGATTTTCAAGAAGTGCAGTATTATTATGATTTTCAAATGCTTTCTCTATCTCCTTCCAAAGTCCGCTGTCAATATCCCGAATTCCTTCGGGAATGGTTGGATAAACTCGAAATAAATCATCCAAGTAGCTCCTTTGATTTGCGTACTCAATGCTTAATTGTATCCAATAATTCATACTCGCATTTTGTTAATTCATTAGAAGGAATATAGTTATTTCAGATATTTCCCTATAATCAAATCCAAATCCTTCTTCATTTTTTTAGGAATTTTATCCTTAGAAGTCAAGATAGCATTCTGGAGCGCATTCTTACAGGGGCATTTCCTCTCCATACCTATCTTTGATACGGCATTTTTTATAATTCTCTGCGCGGTAGTTACATTCTTGTGGAGTATCTCAAGTATCGCCTTCACAGTTACATCCTCTTCTGCCTCATGCCAGCAGTCATAATCAGTGGCAAGGGCAATGGTTGCATAACAAATTTCAGCTTCTCTTGCAAGCTTTGCCTCTGTAACATTTGTCATCCCTATAACATCCACTCCCCATTTACGGTAAGTCAAGGACTCTGCCCGTGTGGAAAATTGTGGGCCTTCAATACACAGATATACTCCTCCTCTGTGCATTGTAGCACCTGCGTCAAGACCTGCCTGATAAATGATATTATGCAGGTCATTGCATACAGGGTCTGCAAATGTCACATGCCCCACCATACCATTCCCAAAAAATGTGCTGATACGTCTCTTTGTCATATCAAAAAACTGGTCAGGGACAACTATATGGCCGGGGGCAATTTCTTCTCTCATGCTCCCTACAGCACTTATGGATATAATCCATTCAACCCCTAATTTTTTCATTCCATATATATTTGCCCTGAAATTGAGTTCTGTAGGTAATATCCTGTGTCCCCTGCCATGTCTTGGCAAAAATACCATCTCTCTGCCACTTAGGGTTCCCAGAATATACTCATCTGAAGGGTCTCCAAAAAGGGTATCCACCTTAACCGATTTTACATCCTTTAAATCAGCCATCTCATAAAGCCCGCTTCCGCCAATAACACCGATTTTCTTCGATTCCATGCTATTATTTCTTTCTCCTTTCCCCACAATTCTCCCGAATTTTCAAATCCTTTACTTCTGAATTAATATCTCTGCAATCTGGACGGCGTTTAAGGCTGCACCCTTTCTCAGATTGTCTGAGACTATCCACATATTTATACCGTTATCTATTGACTCATCTTCTCTTATCCTCCCAACAAAGACTTCATCCCTTCCTGCTGAATTAATTGCCAATGGATAAACGGAATTTTTAGGCTCGTCCACAACCTTAACCCCTGGAGCCTTTGAGAGAAGTTTCCTGACTTCATCTGCTGTTATCTTTTTATATGTCTCAATATTTACAGATTCGGAGTGGGCTGAAAAAACAGGAACCCTTACAGTTGTAACTGTAACGCGGATAGTATCATCTTCCATTATCTTCCTTGTCTCATTCACCATCTTCATTTCTTCCTTTGTATAACCGTTATCAAGAAATACATCTATCTGGGGAATGCAGTTAAAGGCTATCTGATGGGGATAGATACTTACCGTTATTTCTTTGAGGCTGAATAAATCTCTCGTCTGCTGTTCCAGTTCCTGCATTGCCTTTTTACCTGTCCCCGAGACAGCCTGATATGTGGATACTACTATCCTTTTTATTCTTACGGCATCATGGATGGGTTTTAGAGCCACCACCATCTGAATGGTGGAGCAGTTTGGATTTGCAATAATCCCTTTGTGTTTTTTGATGGCATCTTTGTTTACTTCAGGGACAACAAGTGGAATATTTGGCTCCATCCTGAAGGCACTGCTGTTATCAATAACCACGGCACCAGACTTGACCGCCTTTGGGGCAAAATCAAGACTTCTTGAGGCACCTGCAGAAAAGAGGGCGATGTTGATACCATTGAAAGAATCATCAGTTAACTTATTTACCCTTGTATTCTTCCCCTTAAATTCTATATATTTCCCTTCAGACCTCTCGGATGCAAACAGTTTTAAATTGCCAACAGGGAAATTCCTCTCCTCAAGGATTGATACCATCTCATTACCAACAGCACCTGTGGCACCGACGACTGCTACTGTGTATTTATTCTTCATTTTCCAGTTCCTTTCGTATCAATCCCCCCATCTCCTTTGTCCCGACAAGCCTTTTCTCGTCTTCATATATATCCTTTGTCCTGTATCCTTTATTAAGGACTTTTAAGACTGCATTATCTATATCCGCCGATGCCCTATCGGAATCCAAGGAGTATTTGAGCATCATTGATACTGATAATATAGTGGCAACAGGATTTGCAATATCCTTTCCTGCTATGCCAGGCGCACTGCCGTGAATAGGCTCATACATGCCAATTAGAGAGCCGGAAGATGACAGGCGGGAGCCAATGCTTGCTGAAGGTAGCATCCCTATTGAGCCAGTAAGCATGGCAGCCTCGTCACTTAAAATATCTCCGAACATATTTGTCGTAACTATTACATCAAACTGCTTTGGATACCTTATCAACTGCATGGAGCAGTTATCCACATACATGTGATTTAATTCCACATCAGGATAATTTTTATGAACCTTTGTAACCACCTTTCTCCAGAGTTCAGTGCATTCAAGGACATTCGCCTTATCCACAGAGGTTAATTTTTTTCCCCTTTTTCTCGCCACATCAAAGGCTACCCTTGCAATCCTCTCAATTTCATGTGTTGTATAAACCATAGTATTGATGCCCCTTTCATTTCCGTCAGGGAGTTTTTCAATACCTCGGGGTTTCCCAAAATATACATCACCTGTTAGTTCTCTGACCACCATTATATCCACACCTTCAACAATCCCCTTTTTCAGCGTAGATGCATTAACAAGAGAAGAATAAACTACAGCAGGCCGAAGATTTGCAAAGAGCCCAAGTTCTGACCTTAAACCGAGTAGCGCCCTTTCCGGCCTCACAGAATAATCAAGTCCATCCCATTTTGGGCCACCGACTGCACCAAGAAGAACTGCGTCAGACTCCTTAGCCAATTTTAGAGAAGACTCTGGCAGAGGAGTTTTATATTCGTCATAGGCAGAGCCGCCAACAAGTGCTTCTTCAAACTCTAATGATAGCCCATATTTTTTATCAATTATTTTTAATACCTCTACAGCCTCTCTAATAACCTCTTTGCCTATTCCGTCACCCGGGAAAACAGCAATCTTTTTCATATCATTTCCCCAATCTTGCCTCAAGCTCTGATTTAAAATTTCTGTAATTCTTATTATTTCCCATCTGCCTCAAGATTTCAAGACCTTTTGTGTTCTCAAAAATAGACATTGCCT
>Ga0209342_10000924_pt1 | contig 33529 bp, 31 predicted proteins | sample RifCSP16_2_FD_184023 | JGI IMG/M metagenome (GOLD analysis project Ga0209342, IMG submission 184023) | Soil microbial communities from Rifle, Colorado - Rifle CSP2_sed 16_2 (SPAdes) (version 2) | ecosystem: Environmental > Terrestrial > Deep subsurface > Rock core/Sediment | place: Rifle...
CGGCGCGCTGATCGGCATTGGGTCGGGACGCGGCATTGGATTGATGTTCGTCGTCTCGGCTATCGTGCTCGCGATCGCCAGCATGCTCGCCTACGCAAATCCGCGCATCCGCCTGGTCGAAGACGAGCTGCCCGATGCCATACCTGACACCACGGCAGAAACTGCGTCTGCCGGCGAAAGCGAAGATTCCGCCGCTCGACTGGTTCCGACAGCGACTTCCTGACTCGGAGCCTGTCCAAGAAGGCCGCTGTATTCACCACTAAGACACAAAGACACCAAGTATCTCCAGGGTTTTCTTCGTGCCTTGGTGTCTTGGTGGTGAGTTTTCAGACGGTCTCTCAGAGACTACTCTGTCGCCAGCGCGATGCCCGCGCATTTCTCGCCGCAGCGCTCGACGACCCGGAACACTTCGTCGATCGACGGCTCCTTCGTCACGAACTCGCGCCCATCCTTCAGCGTCAGATAGACAGCCAGCGCATGAGTCTGCGCGACCTGCTGCACGTCGCCGCTCAAGATCATCTGCTCCGCCTCCGGCCACGATAGGGTCATAGGCATGGCTTCCGGCGGCAGGACGTTGTCGACGTCGAGCGTGAACGTGTCTGTCACGCCGTTGACGTCCACCGTGTACGTCCCGGCGGGCAGGCCGGCCACGTCGAGCGGGTAAGCCTTCTCGAACGGCGCCAGCACTTGAATGCACATCACGTCGGCCGGGCGGCTGGTCACGATCTTCAGATAGATAGTGTCCCCTTCCATCGTCTGCTCCGTGCCGCTGATTTGCGTGCACGGGTCCGGCAGGTAGCCGGTTGCGGTGACACTGACTTGGACGGGGAAGGATTCCAGCATGGCGAGCGTGATACGCTCGACCGTGGCCAGACCGGAGATCGCTTTGCCGCTGCCGGGTTGGGCCGGCTCGGCCGATGGCGTCGGCTCGGCGGGCGGAGTAGGTGTGGCCGGGATCGCGACTGGCGCGCAAGCAGCGCCAATGAGCACGAGCAGAATGGTCCACGCGAAGAACTGCTCGTGGATCCGTGGCCGGTTCATGTTATCCTCCATGCGTGCTGTATGCTTCAAGCGCGTGATTCAACCTTGCCCATTATAGACGCTGCAAACCCCCCAATAGTTCCCCAACGCCCGCAGGGACTACGTCAATTCGGCGGCCTGCATCACGTGCGTCCTATAGCGCGCCATCAGCATCTGCGTGATCGATCCGGGTGCGCCGGATCCGATCGTCGTCTGGTCGATCTGCACGACGGGCATCACTTCCCGGCTGGAGCTGGTGATGAACGCCTCCGACACGCGCGGAAGATCGGTGAGGTGAATCGCCGTACAGACGACGGGCAGCAGTTCTACCGCCAGTGCGAGCACGAATCCGCGCGTCACGCCTTCCAGCACCCCCTCTCCCGCCGTGCGCAGCGCGCCGTCCAGCACGGCAAAGAAGTTGCTGGAGATGCCCTCAAAGATACGGCCTCCTGCGTCCACCAGCAGCAGCTCCTGGACATCCGAGTCGTGCCCTGCCTTCTCGCTGCGCGAGGGCTTGATGAACTCGGAGCGTTTCGCTCGGGGAGTATCCCGCGCCAACCATCTCGTCGTGCCGCAGCGAACGCCCCGCGAATAGCATTCCGGCGGAAAAGACTCAAAGGGTTCGATACTGATGAAAACGCGGTCGTCGTCATACGGCGCGGTGATGCGCAGGCGCGCGGCGGGCAGGTTCTCCCGCTCGATCACGATTCGCAGCGCAGCGCGAACCGCCGCCAGATCGCAAGACCGCGCACCATGAAGCAGGGCCAGCGAGTCGCTCAGCCGCCGCAAGTGTGCGCTCAGCCCCAGGATGCGCGTTCGATCGGTCGTGCGGAGTGTCGTGTAGACGCCGTCGGGCAATTGCAGGGAGACGGCGTCGAGTGTCGGCCCGGTCAGATCGGTCAGAATCACACCGGCATCGGCGAGCGCATACACGCGGACAGTCATCGGCACAAGTATAACGCGCTACCACGCGGCAGGGAACCTGTTATTTTCATCCGTCGGGCGCGCCACAGGCGCATGGATAACTCCGTGGCGAAAATGGCTTGTGCGCAATCACCAAACACCCAGTTTGGTATATAATGGTGTCGATCCATCGCGATTAGCCCACATCTTGTTTTGGAGGAGCGTATGCTCGTCAAGGAACGCATGACCCGCCAGCCCATCCTGGCCTCGCCCGATCTCCCGATTAGCGAAGCGCTCAACCTGATGAAGAAGGAGCGCATCCGCCGCTTGCCGGTGGTCGACAAGAACGGCCACCTGGTCGGCATCGTTTCGGACAAGGACCTGCTGCACGCGTCGCCCTCGCCGGCCACCAGCCTGAGCGTGTGGGAAGTGACGTACCTGCTCGGCAAGATCAAGATCGAGGACGTGATGACGAAAAAAGTCATCACCGTCACGGAGGACACGCCGCTCGAGGACGCGGCGCGCATCATGGCCGACAACAAGATCGGCGGGCTGCCGGTAGTGAAGGATGTGAGCGTGGTCGGCATCATCACCGAGACCGACCTGTTCAAGGTTTTCCTCGAGCTGCTGGGCGCGCGCGAGAAGGGCGTGCGCGTGACCACGCTGGTGCCCGAAGTGCCCGGCGAGCTGGCCCGGATCACGCAGGCCATCGCCTCGAACGGCGGCAACATCATCGCCCTGACGCAGTACCAGGGCACCGACTCGACCAACCGGCAGGTGATGCTCAAGGTCACCGGCATGTCCAAAGACAAGCTTCTAGAGGTGTTGAAGCCGGTCGTGATCAGCGTCGAGGACGCGCGCGAATCGTAATAGCCGCTCAGACAACTCGGCCGGCAGCTTGGCTAACACAGCCCCATCGCCGCACGCACCATCCGCAACGTCTCCCTGGCGATCGGGCGGACATGGTTCGCGCCTGCCTCCAGAATATCGTCCACGAGCGACGTCCGGTCTTCGTACTCGGCGCGGCGGGCGCGCATCGGATCGAGGAATCGGTTGAGCGCGCGCGCCAGTTTCTGCTTCACCTCCACGTCGCCTACCTTGCCGGCGCGATAGCGCGCCTTCAGGTCTTGCACCTCCGTCTTGTCGTCGTTGAACGTATCGTGGAAAGTGAACACGGGATTGCCCTCGACCGCGCCGGGGACGTCGGCGCGGATGCGCGCCGGGTCGGTGTACATCTGCATGACCTTTGCGCTGACGGTCTCGGCGTCGTCGGACAGGTAAATGGCGTTGCCCAGGCTCTTGCTCATCTTCAGCTTGCCGTCGATGCCGACCAGTATCGGCACGTCGCCGATTAGCGCCTGCGGCTCCTTGAACACCGCGCCGTACATCTGGTTGAATCGCCGTGCGATCTCGCGCGTCACCTCGACGTGCGACTCTTGATCGCCGCCGACGGGCACCAGGTCGGCGTGCACCAGGAGGATGTCGGCGGCCTGAAGCACCGGGTAACTCAGGAGTCCCAACGACGGGTGCGTGATGTTCTGCTCGCGCATGACTTCCTTCAGCGTCGGCACGCGCTCCAGGCGCGGAACGGTGACGAGCATCGAGAAGAGCAAAGTCAACTCGGCCACTTCGGGCACGTCGGACTGCACGTAGATCGTCGCGCGCTCGGGATCGATGCCGACGCTCAGGTAATCGAGCACGATGGCGCGGGCGTTCTCGTGCGTGCGGGCGACCTTCTCCCGCGTGGGCTGCGTGGTCAAAGTGTGATAGTCGGCGACGACGAGGAATAGCTCGTGCGAGTCTTGCAACCGCACGCGGTTGACCAGCGTGCCGACGTAGTGACCCAGATGCAGCGGACCGGTCGGCCGGTCGCCGGTGAGAATGCGTGGCTTGTTCATTTTCAACCTTCCCCTTTGTTCTTAAAGCGCGAACGCTCGTCCCGTGTAGGGACGAGCGTCCTTCGATGCCCGTGGTGCCACCCTGGTTAGGTTCAGCGCAAAACAAAATCCGCCGGTGACGGCGGATCATGTCTGTGCCAGCCTCACTCTCGCGGGTACGGTGCGCTCTAGACCCAGTAGAGCCAATTTCGGCTCAAGGCGGATGATCAATCCGCCGTTTTAGCCGCCGGATGGATCATCCGGCGGGAGCAACTTGACTCGTAGTAGCGACTTTAGTCGCTTCTTCGCTGGAACGACTGAAGTCGTCACTACGGAATCGCGATCTACTGAGTCTACCTCGCGTCACGATACCCTCAGCCTTGATAACGGTGGCGGCTCCGGCGCAGGCTACTGGATCGGCGACCGTTCACCTGCGCGACTCCCGGGTCCATTCGGCGCCGTCGTCCGCGTCGGGCTTCCACCTGTCCCCGACTCTCTGCGCGGCATGCGGCGAGTACTCGTCCCGTTCCCCGTCGTTGTCTGTTTCGGATTGTGTGCGCCGGTCAGTTCACGGAAGGCGCCGCGTCCAGGTGCGGCAGCAGCCTGGACAGCAGGCGCTCTTTCGGCATGTAACCCGTGATCCGCTCGACGGCCTTGCCGCCTTTGAACAGGATCAGCGTGGGAATCCCCATCACACCGTAGCTCATTGCCGTCGTCTGGTTTTCGTCGACGTCCAGCTTCATGACTCTGATCTTGCCGTCGTACTCGTTGGCAATGTCGTCGACGATCGGCGCGATCATGCGGCACGGCCCGCACCAGACCGCCCAAAAGTCGACCAGCACCGGCACGTTCGACTTCAGCACATCGCCGTCAAACGTCATATCTGTCACCACACTCGGCTTCGCCATGCTCTGCTCCTTCAACACTCCGGCCTTTTATACAAGTCCGCTAATGATGTTCCAAAGTTTACCGCGTAGGGCAAACACTGTCAAGACAGAAACTCTCTGGTGAGTCTCGATCAGTGGGTGCGGCGCCGCCACTCCTCTTTCAGCGCCAGTGTCTGCAGGTCTTCCGGCCTCGTTTCGAGAAAGTCCTTGAGCAAGCGCTGGAACTTGGGCGCTTCGTCCAGCATGGGAAAGTGCCTGGAGTCGGACAGCGTGATCGGCTTGACGTTCTGGTCTGACACTTGCAGCAAGTCGGGCGACGGCGGCGCTATGAGCGGATCTTTCTCGCCATGAACCAGCAGCAGAGGTATATCGAGCCGCTCCATAGCGCGCGCCGTTTCCTGGTCAGTATTGGCGAGGAGCCGCGCGCTCATCATGATCGCGTTCGGGTCGGCTTTCTGCGCCTCCAGGTCGACTTCCGGATAATCGGCTGCGCCGCGACGGCCCAGCACCCGATCGAGCAGCGAACCGCCGCCCGGCGCCAGCCGCCGGTCAATAGCATGCGGACCTAACGGCAAGCTGACCGCCATGATACGCAGCACGCGCTGATCAGGGCCTCTGACCCGATTGGCGTAGCGCACCGCGATCGCCGCGCCCAGCGCGTGGCCGACGAGGGTGACCGGCGTCTCGCCCAACCCCATGTTGTCAATGAACTGCCCTAGCTGCTGCTCGTATGCTCCGAGATCGTATCGCTGCGGACTGTGATCCGTGTCGCCGAATCCCCATAGATCGAATGCGTAGGTGCGATGGCGATCGGAGATCGCTTCCATTGTCGGCATCCAGTAGCGCCACGACCCCAGCCAGCCATGAAGAAAAATGACGGGCCGACCCCGGCCGATCGCCTCGTAGTGCACCAGGCCGTTGTCGATAATGATGACGCTCACGCCGCAACCGCCCACCCGCCCGGAAAGTCACGGGCTTCCCGCGCCAATTTTCTGCAGTACTTTGCGCACTTTGTTGACCAGCTCTTCAGGCGCGAAAGGCTTCAGGACATAATCCTCTGCACCCGCCTCCATGCCCTGTTGTATCTCCTGCTCCTGGCCCTTCGCCGACAGGAAGATCACCGGAATGTGCTTCAGGTCCTCCATCGACTTGAGTTGTTTGCACGCTTCGTAGCCGGTCATCTTAGGCATGCGCACGTCCATCAAGATTAAGTCCGGAACGGCCTGCTGCGCCTTTTCTACCGCTTCCTGACCGTTGGCCGCTTCCACCACCTCGAACCCGCCGAAACGCAGGCTGATTACGACCAGGTCACGAATGTCTCGTTCGTCTTCGGCGATCAAGATCGTGGCGGCCATAGCATTTTCCTCACCAGTGAGCGCGCCGGTAGCAGCGCCAAGCTCATCCGGTCGCTGCCTCGCCGGACTTATGGTGGCATGAAGTGTAGTCATTTTACAAGATATGTCAATGCAACACCATTACACTTCAGGGACAATCTGGTTTCTTTGATAGGCTGCCCGCGCCCGGGCGCGGGCCGATCCTTTGCCCCGCCCCGCGCCCTGGTATAAAATCGCATAGTTTCCGATGGCAGGAGCTAAGCCTATTTTCCGCAGTTCCCGCCGCAGTTGGACTGCGGCGGCGGCGAACGGCAGTGCAACTGCCGTTCCAACATTCGAGTTTCCAATGGCAGGAGCTACAATGCTCGAAACACATGCCGGGCGCGCCACCTGCGAAGAGATGAAGCTGGCTGACCTGGCTGCTCGCTTCGGCACGCCGCTCTACGTTTACTCGCGGCGGCGCCTGAAGGCAAACACCGAGCGCGTCGCTCGCGCGTTCGCGCCACTCCGGGCACACCTGCGATACTCCGTCAAAGCCAATAGCAATGGAGCGATCCTGAGGCTGCTGCGCGAATGGGGCGCCGGTTTCGACGTCGTCTCCGCCGGAGAATTATACCGCAGCCTGCAGGCTGGTGCGTCGCCTGGCGCCGTGGTCTTCGCGGGAGTTGGCAAGTCCGATGCCGAACTGCGGTATGCAGTCGAAACGGGCGTGGGCTGGATCAACGTCGAAGCGCGCGAAGAAGTGGACGTGCTGGAGGCAATCGCCGCGTCGATGGGGGCTCGCCCACACGTCGCCGTGCGCCTGAACCCCGCCGTCGAGGCCGATACGCATCGACACATTGCGACAAGCGGGAAGCGCTCGAAATTCGGAATCGACTTCGACGAAGCCGGCCGCCTGCTCGCCGATGCGGCGCGCTACCCGCATCTCGATCTGGCAGGGGTGCACGTCCACGTCGGCTCGCAGCTCGCGTCGCCCGATGCGACCGTCGCCGCCGTGCGCAAGGCGCTGGAACTCGTCGACCGCTATCGCCTGCGCATGCTCGATATCGGAGGCGGCTTCCCGGTGAATGATCAGGCAGGCGCAGACGCGGGGCCGGCTCCCGCGCCATCCGACTTCGCGGAAGCGCTTGCGCCTCTGCTGCGCGACCGGGACCTGGAGTTGATGATCGAGCCGGGACGCTCCATCGTCGCCGACGCGGGACTCCTGTTGACCTGTGTGCTGTACGTGAAGCAGCGGGCCGGGCGACAGATCGTCGTGGTCGACGCCGGAATGACCGATCTGATCCGGCCGGCGCTGTACGATGCCTATCACCCGATCGTCCCGCTGCAGGCACACAGCGCGACCGGCGTCTTGAGTGACGTCGTCGGGCCGGTGTGCGAATCGGCGGATGCCTTCGCCCACGACCGGCCGTTGCCTCCCATGCAGCGCGGCGATCTGCTGGCCATCACGCACGCCGGCGCCTACGGCATGTCGATGGCCTCCAACTACAACTCGCGCCTGCGGCCGGCGGAGGTGTTGGTCGACGGCGCGAGCGCCTGGCTGATTCGCAGGCGCGAGACGATGGAAGATCTGCTGGCGATGGAAGTCAGTGAGCAGTGAACAGTTGTCTACGAGTGGCGCGCGCTGGCCGAGATGGTCACGCGCGAGCGCCTCGACGACCCGCCGCCGATCAGTCCGTTCTTCATCGCCGCGATCGAAGCGACCGAGGAAGCCATCCTCAACTCGATGTTCAAGTCGCCGACGATGGTCGGGCGTGGCGACCACGTGCGCCACGGGCTGCCGATCGAGGAAACCGTCGAGATCATGCACCGATACGGCCACCGCGAAGTGCATGTGCCGAACGTTCGGTAGTAACGTCTCAAGGTTGCGCCCATCAAACAGGTGTATAATTTTCGACATGCCGCCCTTAAAGCCCGCCGAATCACTCGCCGACGCCTTCAACGCCTTCGACCCGCGCACGCCGCTCTCCGGCCCGGCTTTCAAAGCGTTCTATGTCCCTCGCCCGGTCGGGACTGAGAAGCTCCTGGGCGACTTGCAAGCCGGCCGCAGCCAGGTCTCGAAATGGCTGTTCACCGGCCATCGCGGATCGGGCAAATCCACTGAACTGATCCGCCTCGCCAATGAGCTGGACGCTCAGAACTTCACCGTATATTACACAGTCGAGGAAGTGTTGGATATGGCCGACCTCGACTATAAAGACGTCCTGCTCTCGCTGGGCAGCGCGTTGTACGAGGCGGCCAAGAAGCGAAAGGTGAACCTGAAGAAGAGACTGCTCCAGGACTTGGTCGGCTGGTACAGCACGACACTCAAAGAAGTCGAAGGCGCCGTCAGCGCCGGCGCCGAACTGGAAGAAAAGGCCGATTTCTGGTTTCTCAAACTGCTCGCCCGCCAGCGCAGCGAAGTCGCCACGCGAAAGACCATCCGCACCGAACTTGAAAGCCGGCTCTCGGACCTGATCGAGAAAATCAATCGGATCGCGGAAGCCATCGCCGAGAAAACCGGCCGGCCCGTGCTGGCGATTGTGGACGGGCTGGATAAGGTGATGGATCTCGGCATAGCCCGGCGGATGTACTACGAGGGCGGCGCGAGCCTGCGCGCACCTGCCTGCAAAGCGATCTACACCGTGCCGCTGGCGCTCTTCCACACGACCGAGTTCGGCCAGGTACGGGTGACGTTCGACGATTACTTCTCGCTACCCAACGTCAAGGTGAACGGGCACGACGGACAGCCGGACGAAGACGGTCGGGCGATGCTGCGTGAACTCGTCCACCGCCGCCTCGCGCCAGGTCTGATCGCGCCGGACGCCGTCGAACGGCTGGCCGAACTCAGCGGCGGCGTGTTACGCGAGCTCGTCGCGCTGGCGAAGGATGCCTGCTCGTTCGCCCGCGTTCGCAAGGGCGACCGAGTGGAAGCGGAGGATGTCGAGCGCGCGGCCGGCCGGCTGCGAAACGTCTTCGCCGGAATGCTGACCGACGACCACTATCGCGAACTGTGGCGCATCCACGCCGACCCGCTGCACCGCTACACCAACAGCCCGACGGTCCAAGAACTTGTCCATAACCTGAGCCTGCTCGAATACGCCGACGGCGATGCCTGGTGGGACGTGCATCCCGTCGTGCGCCCGCTTTTGGAGGAACGGCGTGACACGCTTGGCAACCTCAACCTCGCTCGCGCCTGAGGTCACCGTCGACCTGGCCCGACTGACCGACGCGCTACGCATCGCCGAGGGTGGGTTCGTCGGCTTCGCGCTGTTCGACACCTTCCCGACGCGCGACGCGATGATGCACGAGATCGAAATGCGCCTGGCGGGCGAAGTCGAAATCCGCCGCGTCGAATTGACGCCCGACGAACCATACCTTTACGAGCGGCTGGAACTCGATCAGCCATCAGCTATCAACCATCAGCCATCAGCCAGGCATATTGCGTACTTCGCCTACGGCTTCGAGGGCATCTCCGACGAGGCGCGGGCGCAGGCATTCGGCGCGCTGCAAATCCAGCGCGAGGCGATCGGCCGCCTGGAAGTTCCCGTCGTCTTGTGGATGGTCGAGGGCAACCTGATCGACCTGGCGCGGCGTGCGCCCGATTTCTTCGTCTGGCGGGCGGGCCTATACGACTTTCGCTCGCCCGACCGCAAGCGCGCCGAAGAATTCGGCCGGGCGATGCGGCAAATGCTCGACATTTATTCGCCCAGCCTCGTGCCGCCAGACGAACTCCGCAAGCGAATCAAACTCTACGAGGAACTACTGGCCCGGCGTCAGGCAGAACCTGATGCTCAGCCCAGGGGAATTGCCGGTCTCCATCACGATCTCGGCCTCCTTCACTACCAATTACACGGGTGGGACACCGCGCTGGCGCACTTCCAGCAAGCCCGCGAGACCTACGAACGGCTGGGCGATGCCGCCCGCCTGGCCATGACGCTCAACAACATCGGCAACATCTTCAGCGATAAGGGCGAGTGGGACACCGCGCTGGCGCACTTCCAGCAGGCTCATGAGACCTACGAACGGCTGGGCGATGTCGCCGGCTTGGCCGGGACGCTCAACAACATCGGCGAAGTTTCGCGACACAAGGGTGAGTGGGACGCCGCGCTGGCCCACTACCGGCAAGCCCGCGAGACGTTGGACCGGCTAGGCGACGCCTCTGGCGTGGCGATGACGCTCAACAACATCGGTAACATCTTCAACAACAAGGGTGAGTGGGACGCTGCGTTGGCGTACTATCAGCAGGCCCGCGAGACGTTTGAACGGCTGGGCGACGCCGCTGGCCTGGCGATGACGCTCAACAACATCGGCAGCGTCTTCAACAACAAGGGTGAGTGGGACGCTGCGTTGGCGTACTACCAGCAGGCCCGCGAGACGTTCGAACGGCTGGGCGATGCCGGCGGCCTAGCACGCACGCTGTGGAATATCGGTCTCATCTACGAAGCGCAAGGACGGTTAACCGACGCGCAGCCCCTCCTCGAGCGAGCCGTCGAACTCGAACGCCGCTTCGGGCATCCCGACGCCGAAAAGGATGCAGCGTATCTGGCTTCCCTCCGCCAGCGCCAGTGAAGAAACCCGGTTTCTGACAGAAACCGGGTTTCTCCTCAAAAGGCTGCATTTCTTTAGTTCGGTCGTCAATTCCTCGTCAATACGTGCCACGTCCGTTGGGCGTTCCCCCTTCGATAGGCTCCACGATGATCCACGCTTCGACGAGCCATGCCGCGCCGCCTGCATCGATGGCTGAATAAGCCATCGCGTGCGGCGTCGAGGCCGGGAGCTTCGCCAGGTCGTATTCGGCGTCGGGATCGATCGTCCCGTCTGACCGAATCGTCTGGATGCGCTTCAGGCCCGCGCTCGTCTGAATGTCGAGCACCAGGCTCCACTTCTTCATAGAACGGGCATTGAAGCCGGCGCGCGCGGCGATTGCTCGCGCGTAATGATCGAGCACTTTCCCGGCGAAGAACTGCGTCGCGCGCAGGTGCTCCTGTTCCCAGCCGCCGTTGTACGCAGCCAGGGCGCGGCTCAGGTTGCCTTCCGCCTGTTGCACGACCTGGGCGACCGTGCGCGTGCCCCAGTACACGTTGACTCCCGGGTCGAGCAGCTCCGCCGCCGTCGGGCGCCAATAGAAGCCTGTCTCCTTGGGCATGATTTGCATCAAGCCCACCGCGCCGACGACGCTGATCCGGTTGGTCAGGCCGTGGGACTCCTCAAAAATAATGGCCGCCACCAGGTCGGGATCAAGCCCGCGCTGGCCGGCGTAATGGGCTATCAGGTCTTCCCAGCGTGCGATCGTCTGGCCCCAGTACGGGGAAAGCGATGAGGTCGTGTCCGCGGCCACCGATTGCGCGGCAGGCGAGACCAGCGCCAGGCCGAGCAGTAAAGCAGCCAGTAGGAATTTGGCAGGTTGACTCATGTCCTCCGCAACTCCGCCAGAGAACGGCCCTAGGTCGAACCGGACACGAAGCAGCACAAACCGAGACAGTAGCGCCTGGGGGATACGGGCTGAATTCTACCACATCGCCGGTAGGAGGCAAGTACCAGACCTCACCTGCCAGGTCTGTGGTTTGTCACGCTCGCCGGAGGCTGACTCAGAGGCGCGGCGCACGATTTGACTTTCTCGCGGCGCGACCCTATGATCCATGCGCCATGCCCCGCGCCCACACCCGCCGGTTCCGCGTGCGCTCGACAGACTGTGACGCCATAGGCCAGGTCAACCATGCCGTGTACGTGCGCTACATGCAAGAGGCTGCCATCGAGGCCTCGAGCGACGCCGGCTATACGCCGGAGTGGTACATCGAGCACGGCGTTGGCTGGCTGATCCGGCGCTCGCGCATCGCTTACTTCCAGCCCGCACGCTACGGCGATGAACTTGACGTAACGACATACGTGGTCAACTTCCGTCGCGTCCGCTCGCAGCGCAACTATGACATTACACGCGTCGGCGACAACCTCCTGATTGTGCGGGCGGCGACTGACTGGGTATTCATCGACCAGCGTACCGGCGCGCCGAAGCGTATACCCGACGAGGTGCCTGCGATCTTCTTGCCAGGCGGCGGCGATCCGGCCGCCGAAATCATCGCCGATCTGCCCCACCCGCCGGACGAGCCTCCTCCCAACGCGTTTCACGTGACCCGGCGTGTCAACTACTACGACATGGACGAGAACCAGCACGTCAACAACGCGGTGTACCTCAACTATCTCGAGCAAGCGGCGATTGACGCTGCCGCCAGCGCCGGTTTCGACCTGCCCCGGTGGCTCGATCTGGGCGGCATGTTCGTCGTCCGCCAGCACGACATCGAATACCTGCACCCGGCTAAGTACGGCGACACGCTGGACATCCTCACCTGGGTCGGCGAGACGTCGCCACCGAGCGTCGTCAGGCACACCATCATGCGCGATCAGGACGGCACACTCGACATTCGCGCGCGCACGCAATGGGTATGGATCGATCCGGCATCGCAGAAGCCGACCGAGATACCCCCGGCACTGCTGGAGGCACTCGCCAGCGGGGACGTAAAACGTGAAGCGTAAGACGTGCAGCGTGATCTCGCTCCATGACTCACACTCTACACTCCACGCTCCACGCCTCACACCCCACGCACCATGGCACAACGATGGCTGAGTCAGGCAAATTCATCAAGCTCGACCAGTTCCTCAAATGGCAGGGCATCGTCGACACAGGCGGCCAGGCCAAGCAGTTGATACAAGAGGGCCAGGTGCGCGTGAACGGCCAGGCCGAGAGGCGGCGCGGGCGAAAGCTGGTCAATGGCGACACTGTAACGGTCGGTGGTACAATACTTGTGGTGGAGGTCCCATGAGCAGAAAAGTCGCCGTGGTGGGCATCGGATGGAGCGGGTTTCGCCCCATCACGCCCGAGCTTTCGTACAAGGAACTGACCTTCGAGGCGGCCACGCGCGCTTACGCCGACGCGGGCATCGACCCGCGCCGCGACGTGCAGGGGTTCGTCACCGCCGCCGAAGACTACCACGAAGGCACGTCGATCTTCGACGAATACACGCCCGATCAGCTCGGCGCTGTGCTGCGCCCCATGCACACCATCGCCGGCGACGGGCTGCACGCGCTGGCCGCCGCATACATGCAGATCGCGTCGGGATTGATGAACGTGGTGGTCGTCGAGGCGCACTCGAAGGTCTCGAACATTCTCACACTGTCCCACATCACCGCCTTCGCGCTCGACCCGGTGGTGGAGCGCCCGCTCGCGGCGCACCCGTCGTTCGTCGCCGGGCTGGAAATGCAGTGGTTGCTGTCGGCCGGGCGCTTCACGCTGCCGCAGGCGGCCTCCGTCGCGGTGAAGAACAAGCGCAACGCGCTCGCCAACCCGGCGGCCTCGTATGCAGCCAATGTGAAGCTGCGCGACGTGCTGGACGCCGCGCCCCTGGCCGAGCCAGTGACGCGACTGATGGCCGCGCCGCACGCCGACGCGTGCGTCGTGATGGTGCTGGCCGACGAAGACACGGCGCGCGGGCTGCGGGGCAAGCCGGCCTGGATCCGCGGGCTGGGCTGGGCCAACGATTCGCCCGCGCTCGATTCGCGCGCGTGGCACCAGGCGCGCTACGCGCGCAAGGCCGGCGACATGGCTTATCGGGCAGCCGGCATTCGCTCGCCGCGCAGCGAGATCGACTTCGCCGAAATCGACGACACCTTCGCGCACAAGGAGCTTGTCCACCTCGAAGCGCTGCGGCTGGCGCGCGAGGGTGAGGCGGGCGCGTGGACGGCCGAGGGGGGGACGCAGGGCTCGGGCGAGTTCCCGGTCAATCCTTCGGGGGGCAGCCTGGGCGTCGGCGCGCTGCTCGACGCGACCGGGCTGGCCCGCGCGCTGGAAGTTGTCCTTCAATTGCGGGGCGAGGCGGGCGCGCGGCAACTTTCCAAGGCCAATACCGGCCTGGCCTTCGCCTGGCGCGGGCTGCCGACGACAAGCGGCGTCGCCGCAGTATTCAGTAATCAGTAATCAGTGTCCAGTAATCAGTGACAACTGATAACTGATAACTGATTACTGATTACTGATTACTGGTCACAACGGAGAGCACGATGAGCGAATTACGCCATGCGAAGAGCTTTCGCGATCTCTTGGTGTATCAGAAGGCACGGCAACTGGCCGCGGAGATCTTTCGAGTGACTAAAGACTTTCCCAGGGAGGAAATGTACTCGCTGACCAATCAGATTCGGAGGTCGTCGCGTGGTGTCGGCGCACAAATTGCGGAGGCGTGGGCGAAGAGGCGTTACGAAGCGCACTTCGTCGCCAAACTGACCGACGCCGATGGAGAGCAGCAAGAAACACAACATTGGATCGAAACGGCAGCCGACTGCGGTTATCTGACTCAGAGCCAGGCCAACGATCTGATAGAGAAATGCGCCGAAATTGGCCGTTTGCTTGGCGGCATGATGGCGAAGGCCGACCTGTTCTGTGGAACATCCGTTACGGCAATACGTGAACCTGTAACCGAGTACTTCGTCGATGGTCGTGATAACTGATTACTGATCACTGATTACTGATCACTGATCACTGACCGGAGGTCAACATGGGAATGCGCAGAGTCGCGATCGTGGGCGCGGGCATGACGCAATTCGTGCGCCGGTCGCTGGAGACCGGCCGCGAGCTGGCCTGGGAGGCGGCGAGCAAGGCGCTCGAATCGTGCGAGATGACGCTGGACGACGTCGAATCCGTCGTGATGGGCACCGCGCCCGACGCCTTCGACGGCGTGCACATGAAAAGTGAATGGCTTTCGGACGGCGCAGGTGCGTGGGGCAAGCCGTACATGCGCGGGTACGTCGGCGGCGGCACGGGTGTGTTCTCGGCCGCGCAGGGCTGGTATCACATCGCCTCGGGTCTGTTCGACACCTGTCTAGTCGTGTGCGAGGAGAAGATGTCGCCCTGCCGGCCGCACCCGCAGGCGGCCTTCATTTCCATCTTCGACAATTTCACCGAGCGCGCTCTCGGCCCGAACCTGCTGTGGATTTTCGCGCTCGAAATGAACGCCTACATGCAGCGCTACGGACTGAAGAAAGAGGACATCGCGCTCGTGGCCGTGAAGAACAAGCGCAATGCCGCCAACCACCCGGCTGCGCTGCTGGGCGACGCCAATATCACCCTGCAAGACATCCTCAATTCCGAAGTGCTGGCATGGCCGGTGCAGCGACTGGACGTCAGCCCGGTGAGCGACGGCGCTGTCGCCGTCGTGCTCGCGGCCGACAACGTGGCGCGCCGCGTGACGAACAAGCCGGTGTGGTTCGAGGGCGTGGGCTGGAACCTCGACACGGCATACTGGACGAACCGCGATCTGTCTTACCCGACTTACGTCGAAGAGGCGGCGCGCATGGCCTACAAGATGGCCGGCATCACCGAGCCGCGCAAGCAGATCCACGTCGCCGAGCCGTACGACCCGTTCGACTACAAGGAACTGCACCACCTCGAAGGGCTGATGCTCTTCGACAAAGGCAAAGCCCCCGAAGCGACGGCGCTCGGCGTCACGCAGCGCGACGGTGATTTGCCTGTCTGCCCGTCGGGCGGGCTGCTGGGTGTCGGCAACCCGATCGCCGCTGCCGGCCTGATGAAAATCGCCGAGCTCTTCTGGCAACTGCGCGAGGAGGCCGGCGCCCGGCAGGTTCCAGGCAAGCCGCGTCGTGGCGTCGCGCAGGCGTGGGGGGATTTGATGCAGGTCGGAACAGTGGTGGTTCTGGGGAAATAGGAACCCAGGGAACTGAAGGAACGCAGGGAACTGAAGGAACTGACGGAGCGAATCCATGTCGACTGAATCTCACGTTTTCCCGACGACCAGTCTCTCCCAGGACGATTTCGACGCGGGCCGCGTCGTCACCGTCGACTGGACGCCCCGAGCCGAGTACGCCTGGGACGAGGGTGTCGCCATCGGCGGATACCTGCAGGGCCTGAAAGAAGGCAAACTCCTGGGGCGCGTCTGCCGCAAATGCCGCAGGCGGATGATCCCCCCGCGCATGTTCTGCGAGCAGTGCTTCCGCCCGACCGACGAGTGGTTCGAGGCGAGCGACACCGGGACGGTCAAGACCTTCTCGCTGTGCTACGTGACGTGGGACATGATCAAGCTCGACCGGCCGCAGATTCCGGCGGTGATCGACATCGACGGGGCGTCGCCCGGCATGGGTATCATGCACCTGCTAGGGGAAGTCGATCCGAAAGCCGTGCACGTCGGCATGAAAGTACAGGCCGTGTGGAAGCCGCCGGAGCAGCGCGCCGGCCAGATTACCGACATTCTGTATTGGAAGCCGCTTTAGAGGCGAGTTATCAGTTATCAGTCATCAGTTATCAGTCATCCGTTATCAGCACTGGTCACTGGTCACTGCTCACTGTTCACTGTTCACTGTTCACTGATAACTGATCACTGGAGACCGACCATGGCAATCCTCGACACGCTCGAACACGCCGGCGACGCCCGATCGATGCCGGGCAGCCTGCCGACACACTATCGTTACACGGCCGGAGTCGCCGGGCAGCGATTCCTCGCTACTTTGCGCGACGAGGGCGTTATTCTTGGAGCGCGCTGCGACAACTGCCGTTACACCTATGTTCCCGCCCGCATGTACTGCGAGCGCTGCTTCGCCGCACTCCCTGAAAGCGCGTGGGTGAAGGTCGGTCCGGGCGGGACGCTGGTCAGTTTCACCGCCGTCCACGTCGATCTCGACGGTGAGCCGCTCGACGCACCTCGTATGCTCGGCCTGGTCCGGCTCGACGGCGCCGACGGCACACTCGTCCACGACCTCGGCGAATTCGGCGAACAGGCTCCCCGCGTCGGCATGCGGGTGATGGCCGCTCTGAAGCCGAGGGTGGAACGAACCGGCTCCATCCTCGACATTCGCTATTTCAAGCCGGAGTAGTTCTTAGACCTGGCAGGTCTGCTTTTCCAGAGACCTGCCAGGTCTGAATCGAGCATCTGATTAAGGAGGACACTGATGAAAGGGAACGACAAGATCATCGAAGTTCTGAACCATCTGCTGGCCGACGAACTGACCGCCATCAGCCAGTATATGGTGCACTCGGAAATGTGCGACAACTGGGGCTACGACAGCCTCCACAAAGCCATCGAGGGGCAGGCGAGGGACGAGATGCACCACGCCGAGTGGCTCATCCAGCGCATTATCTTTCTGGGGGGCACGCCGGTCGTCAATCGACTCAACCCAATGGCGATCGGCAAGACTGTCCCGGACATGATCGGCAACGATGAGGATGCCGAGCTCGGGGCCGTGCGCGCGTATAACAGCGCGATTCGCCTGGCGCACGAGGTCGACGATCAGGCCACTGTCGATCTGCTGACCAGAATCGTCAAGATGGAAGAAGGGCACGTGGACTGGGCCGAGAAGCAGCGGGCGCAGATCGAGCAGATGGGCCTGGAGAATTACCTGACCAACCAGACAGAGGGCGCCGGCGGCTAAGCTGGGCCTACCGTACGCGCGCCTGCGGACATGCGGCCACGGACACAGGACGAACGATGGAGGACGAAAGACCTTCGTCGTTCGTCTTTCAAGAACCTCTTGATCTTCCTCCAATTAATGCTATACTGACAAATACAGTCCGCAATTCATCACAACTTCTATACAGCCTTGAGGGAGAAAAGCCCGTATAGGGGAGGCACGAACTGCTCTTCGATGAAGTGGGATTGTGTTTCTCACTTGCCGCACGGACGACATAGCATGGACGGTTAAGCCCGGCATTCTTACATGCCCACACCATCGGATCCTCGACAGCTCACCCTGACCGGCCTGGCACACCGCTGTGCGCAAGAGACCGAGCGTTTCTTCCAGCGCGAGAGTCACGATCCCCGGTATTGCTACGAACTGTTTCGCCGGGCCATCGAGGAGCGCGACGAGCTTGCCTGGGAGTTGATTTACGAGCAATATCGCAGGGAGGTGGCAGGGTGGGTGCAGCGCCATCCGGCATTCGCCGACTGTGACGAAGAGGCGCAGTACTTCGTCAACGCCGCGTTCACAAAAATGTGGGTGGCCATAACGCCCCAGAAATTCAGCCGTTTCCCAGAGCTCCCCGCCCTGCTGCGTTACCTGCAAACGTGCGTGTCGGGCGTCATATTCGACCATGTGCGCAAGGCCGAACGGGCCGAGCCGGTGCCTGATCCGGAAGACCTCCGCCCGCCGCTGGAAGAGGATGAGAGACCAGATTCGATACCAAGCGCGGAGATCTGGCAGCTCGTCGAGGAGCGCCTGCACGACGATAAGGAGCGGCGGTTCGTGTATGAATATTTCATCCTGGGCTTCAAGCCCAGGGAGATATCCGATCGGCACAGGAGCCTTTTCAGGGGGGTACACGAGATCCATCGAATCAGGCAGAACGTGCTGGCGCGCCTGCGCCGGGATGCCGCGCTCCGCAAACTGCTCGGCCTCGACGATTGAAAAGCGGAAATTATCACGTTTATAGGGCTAGACAGGCTGCAGGTGGCTCGAAAGGTTCAGCCTGACAGGCAGCTACTTCCCAGGCCCTGGAGGTACGATTACCGATGACATGCATTTCGCCACCCGAGCTGGACGATAGTGAATTGCTGAGGTACGTGGATGGCGAGGCAGATCGGTCTGTATTGGATCATCTGGGGCGGTGCGAATACTGTCGGGGAAGGGCGCAGGAGATCGCCAGGATACACAACCGCCTGTCGGCCCGGCTATTTCGGCTCACATGCCCACAACCGCTGGAACTGGGAGAATATCATCTTGGTTTACTTGACAGAACGCGAGCGGCTGAGATCGGTCGGCACTTGAGGGAGTGCCCTCACTGCTCCCGAGAGGTGGCCCAGCTCAGGAGCTACCTGGCCGAACTGGCGCCGACGATCGAATTCAGCCCGGCGCAGCGCTTGGAGATACTCGTCGCGCGCATAGTCAGTGGGATACCAGGAGCCAGACCGCCGGAGGAGTCTGCATTCGCGCCGGCTTTCGCAGCGCTTCGCGGCGAGGGAAAAGGCCCCATTACCTTTGAGGCCGACGGCATTCTCATCGTACTCGATGTTCAACCGGCTGCCGAGGGACTCGTGAGGATTCTGGGCCAGGTTGCCGCCGACGACCAAGATCGCTGGACGGGCGCGTCGGTTGAACTGCGCCAGGCCGGTATGCTACAAATGGCAGCTACCGTAGATGATCTAGGCGCTTTTCGCTTTGAAGGTGTTTTACCCGGGTCGACCGAGTTCTTAATCACACCCTTGAGCGGCGATGCCGTGCTCGTGCCCAACGTTGAAATCGTAGTCTAAACTCAATGCAGTTTGGCTCAATATGGATTTCAAGGAGCTCTGTCAACGAATGCCCAACGAATAACCGAATGAGCTTCAGCGCGCCAGAGAATTCGTTGCCAATTCGTTGACAGTTGGCCTGACCTCCTTGAAACGCATCAAGAGCCTGCAGTTTAATTTGCGGCTCGCCGACCGCATCCTCACGCTTGGACACGCCCGCAAGTCCAGCCCTGAGCAGGGCCGAAGGGACGCGGGCTTTGAGCTTATCTGAACAGTGTTGAGTCTGATCGGACGCCATGATACATCTGAAAGATATAGACGTCGGCATAAATCCATTCTTGGGTGATGCGGTTGCGCCGGAGGCACTCTTAACACCTTTGCCCGACGAGGTCGCAGCCGAAGTGGTCGAGCGGCTCAAGCAGGAAGCCGATCGGTATTGGTTCATCGACCCGCATCGCTCGCTCGAACTCGCCGATCGGATCATTGCCATCGGCCAGGCTCGACAGGATATGCGCCAAACCGCGCTTGGGTTGATGGCTCGAGGCGATGCGCTAAAGTATCTGGGTCGCATGGAGGAAGCCTGGGACGCGCTCGAACAGTCGGGGAGCATGTTCCAGGCCTCTGGCGACGAGGTTGGCTGGGCCAGGACACGCATCGGCCGCCTGTATCTTGGCCTGAAGCTTAACCGCGTCGCGGACACGCTTGCAGATGGGGAGCGCGCCCGCGCCATTTTCACCCGTTACGGCGAGCACGAGAAACTCGTGCGTCTGGACCTCAACACGGCTTTCGTCTACTTTTCATTGGGCGACCAACACCAGGCGCTTCGCCTATACCATTCGGCGCTCGTGACCGCCGAAGCGCTAGGTGATACGGGACGGTTGTATCTCGGGCTGTTGTATATGAACATCGGGGTTGCACACGAAGCGCTTGGCGATTTTTCCCAGGCGCTGGCCTACTACGAGCGCGCCCGGGCCATTTACATCGCTCGCAATGAAACCCGGAACATTGCCGTCATTGAGGACAATATCGCCTACATTGCCCAGGCGCAGGGCCATTACCGCCGTGCTCTCCGTTTGCTGTACGGCATACTTGAGCGAGGCGTCGAGCAGTTTCCATTGGAATATCGAGCCGTCAAACGGGATATGACCGAATGTTATCTGTACCTCAACCGGTATACCGACGCCCGTGACTTAGCCCGGCAGGTTATCGCCGACTATCGAGGTTTCGGCGCTCCTTATGAGATAGCCCGCAACCTCTTGCATCTGGCGACGGCCGAGGCCGAACTAGGCAATCTTGGCGCTGCCCAGGCTGCCTTAGAAGAAGCCGAGCCGATCTTTACCTCCCTGGGCGCGGCCGCTTGGGTGGCGATCACACGGCTGCGGCGCGGCCGGATAGCTCTAAAACGAGGCGATGCCACGACCGCGTGTCAGGAAGCGATCGCTGCGGCTGCCTGTTTCGAGTCGGGGGGGCAACAGGTCAATTATGCGACAGCCATTCTTCTGCAGGGCCAGGCCCAGTCAGCGTTGGGAGATTTTAGAGCGGCGGCTGAGGCGGGCACCGACGCGTTACGCATCGCACAACGCTACAACGTCCCATCGCTGCGTTATACAGCCCATCTGCTGCTCGGGCAGATCGCGGAATCCCAGCACGAGACGACGTGCGCCCTTCGCCGCTACCAGGCGGCGGCCGCCACCGTCGAGCGCGTCCAACGCGGCCTGACGATAACGCTCCGGCCCGGATTCTTGGAAGACAAGGGGGAGGCCTTGCGCGCGTTGATCGCGCTGCACCTCCGCGCGGGCCAGGCCGGGAACGCTTTCGAAACCTTGGAACGCGCCAAATCACAGGTGCTGTTGGGCTACCTGGCTAACCGGGAGAGCCTGCGTTGGGCGCAGGACGATTCCCGCAGCCAGGCGCTGATCGAGGAATTGAGCCGCTTGCGGGCCGAGCATCAATGGTTCTATCGGCTGGCGCACGATCCGCCCAGGAGCGCCGATCGCCCGAGCGCCATCCAGCCGGAGCAGGCGTTGGCCGAAGTCGCAGCTCGCGAGCGGCGGATGCGCGCCATCACCGAACAGTTGTATTTACACAGCGGCGTGGGCCGCGCGATGATCCCCGCTCCGACGGCCTCTCTGCAAGATGTTCAGCGCACCCTGGACGAAGATACACTGCTCATCGAGTTTTATAACGACGGCGCTCACCTGTGGGCTTTCACCCTCGATGAGCAGACCACAACTGTCCATTGTTTGCCGATGGCGATTGAGACGCTGAACCAATTACTGGCTCAACTGCAAGGCAACCTGGCCGCCGCGCTGAAGGTTGATGGGGCGGCCCCTGCTGCCCGCAATCTTACCCAGCTTGCGCAGCGCATTTTGCAGCGGTTATATAGCACGCTCATCGAGCCTCTGGCGCTCCAGCGGCACGATCGGCAGCGGCTGGTGATCGTGCCCTATGGCGCGCTGCACTATCTCCCGTTTCATTTGCTGTATGACGGCTCGGCGTATCTGATCGAACGGCACGAAGTCATCGTCCTGCCGGCGGCTGGCCTGGCGACCCGGCGCGGACCGCAGCGAGAACCGGGAGCGCTGATCCTGGCGCACTCGTGGGAAGGCCGGCTGCCCCACACCCTGGCCGAAGCGCAAATGGTGCAGCGGCTTTTTGGAGGCACGCTGTGCGCCGAGGACGCTGCCTGCCGCACGGCCTTGCAGGCGCAGCCGGCACAGGTCTTGCACATCGCCGCGCACGGCCAGCACCGCCTGGATCAGCCCGATCTGTCGTACCTGCAGCTCGCGGATGGTCAACTGTACGCGGACGACTTGCTGCAACAGGACCTGAGTTACGAATTGGTCACGTTGAGCGGCTGCGAAACGGGCCGGGCGAATGTCGCGGCCAGTGATGAGCTGATCGGGCTGGGGCGCGGCTTTTTATATGCCGGCGCCGGCGCGCTGCTGGTCAGCCTCTGGCGAGTCGCCGATGCCTCGACGATGCACTTGATGGAGCGGATGTACCAGGCTTTGCGCGCGGGCGCCTCCAAAGCCGCTGCGCTCCGTGACACGCAACGATTCATGCTGGCAGAGAATGCCGGGCTTCATCCGGCCCACTGGGGTGCTTTCCAGTTAATCGGCGATGCCCGACCGCTAGCCGCATCCATTGACTGACGTCTGAAAGGAGCCAAAAGATGGTATCCCAAAAACCAAAACGCAAGCTCAGCTCAATGCCGAAAATGAGGCAGGTGACACAGAGTCAACAGATGGCGCCCAAAAAACCAAAACGCAGGCTCGTCTATTTCCGGCCCGGTCAGATTACGTTTCTCGCCACGCACCAAGAAGACTCCGTATCTGAGGAGCGGCTCAGAGCCTGGGTCGCGGAGATCCAGGAATTCCTTGAGGGCTGGCAGATCACATGGCCGCCCCGCACGTTCTCATTTCCGCCTCCACCGGAGGAGGAGTACGAGTACAAGTCGTCGAACGACCAGGAGGAGCAACTCAGGGGTGCGTTCTCCATCATTGTTTGCGACGTGGAGAAGGGAGAAGATGATTCGTCCAGTCTGCGGGAGCTGATCGTAAGGCTCGACCGGAAACTCCGACGCAAATCGTTCGCGGAACTTAGGGTAGAAGCCGTATCACCCAATTGGTTGGCGAGCGGCGCCCCTGACGGCGGCGCTGTTGGCGGTCCCGGAGGCAGGCCTGTGCCCTTCCGAGGCACGCCCGATCGAGCGCCGTATAGCTTTCGTGAATTGTTAGCCCTCCTCGACAAGAAAGGAATAAGAGGTGACGGGACAGGTGTGGATGTCGCGATCCTGGACACAGCGCCCTGCCCGCACGACCTGATCGCGGCTTTCAAGGAGTGGAAGGACCGGCATCCTTTGATCCGCACTTTACTAGGGCCTGGCAGTCCGCTGCGCCTTTATCCTGCCACGTACGACGAGCTCCTTCGAATGGGGAGCACGTCATTGAACCGGCATGATTATGAGATGGCCGACCACGGCCTGTTTGCGGCGGGCATCGTTCACACCATCGCGCCGAAAGCAACGATTCATCTGATCGAAGTGCTCAATCCTTTCGGGGTTGGCGACCTCGAAACCATCGCCAGAGGCCTGGAGAAAGCGTATAACGTTATCCGCAAGCCAGATCGGCGGCTCGTCGTCAATTGCAGTCTGATGCTCGATCTCCCGCTCCAGCTCAAGCACTGCTACGCTAAGTCTGCCTCAGACCCGGAACATGCATTCGAACGGAGAATCTTGGGGATGGTTAACCGCGGCCCGAAGTCGCCCGATGGCAAGCGCCAGGTCTTTGCGCTGAAAGCTATGTGTGACCGGTTTGGCAGAGTAGGCGGACAAGTCATCGCCGCCGCGGGCAACGACTGGAGAGAAAAGAGTGATCGGCTAAGCGCCCCGACGACTCGTTACCCTGCTGCTTTCTCCAGAACCGTTGGAGTCGGAGCGCTTCCGAAAGACTCGAAACCCGATCGGGCGACCGGCAAATATGAAGCCAGCAGCTACTCGAACCTGGCGGATAAGCCTCCAGAGACGGGGATCATGACGCTGGGCGGGGAGCCGGGCGAGGAACAAGGGGTGCTCGGTCTGTATCTGGGACAGTTTCCCGGCTGTGAAGAGAACTGCACGAAGTGGGCATGGTGGGCCGGAACGTCTTTCGCTACACCGATCCTCACTGGCGCGATTGCGGCCGTGCTGAGTAAAGCAACTGGACCTCGCACGACACAGGAAGCAATTCACGCCCTGTACACGAACGGCATTATTAGTGAGGAACAGACGCTTGCCAAGGAGGATGCCCTGCTCACAGAGCAGGATTATCCTGGTCCCTGACCCAGCCTCGTCCTCAAGTGCCCGCACCAGCCCAGAAGCAGCTTCTGGGCTGGATTTTTGTGTGCCGATCATCCTGATGGGCTGCATCAGACTTGACGCGCGCTGACAACCATATCCAGAACCACTGTTTGTCAAGCCCTTGGCGAAATGCCGGGGGTTTTGTTGTGCTTTTGTAACTCTTGGATTGAACAAAAACGGCTGTGGCAGCGTTCATAGCATAAGAACAATCGAACGCAGGGAGCCGTCATCATGTACACCGTAACGACATATCCGCCTATCTTTCAACACAGTCTGGTGTCCTCGACCATGCAGTTGCACGTCCCCGCCGGTGGCTACGGCCGGTACGTCGCGCTCGTTCGCACGCTGCGGGATGGGTCGGTCACCCGCGAGTATCTGCCGGAGCATCTGGCGGAACTAATCGTCGCCATGATTCCGCACGGCGAGCCGCTGGTCGCTTCGGCCCGGATCGCTTATTCGGAACTGTAGTTTGCCGCTCCACACCCAGAAGCTGACTTCTGGGCCGGTTCTGTCATTACGCCGATAAGCCCCTGGTTCGCAGCCAGGGGCTTGTTTGTTGACATGATTGGAATGTATCAAAACCGGCTGATCGCCAGAGGCTGCGCGCATCTCAATGCGTGAAAATCCGCTCCACGGTCGTTTATTAGGTTGGCAATTGATATGAACGGATGGTCGAGTGGGACGCCTAAACCGGCAGCATGGCAGGTTTCCGTCACCGGCCCTTGGCGGCCGCTCAACCGATCGCACCGGAGGCGAACATGAATGCGCGTAACCCGTCGGCAAAAACGTCAGCCGCGAGAGAGAACAGGGCAGAATCCATGCGCTATTCGAACAACAGCATTAAGGTGGGAAACATCACGAATGCCAGCGGCGTCGCCATCGGCGCCGGCGCTCAGGCGAGCGTCATACAAGTGCGCACTGGTACGAGCGATGAAGTCGTGATGGCCTTCGCCGCGCTAAGGCAGAAGGTCAATGCGCTGCCGGGTGGACCGGATCAGGTTGTGGCGAAGAGTGCGATCGATGTCCTGGAGGCCGAGGCCGCCAAAGGTGATCGGGCCAACGAAAGCAACGTGAGCAGGTGGCTCAGCCTCCTGGCCGATGCCGCGCCGGATATATGGGAGGTGGCCGTCGACACCTTCCTCAACCCGATCAAAGGCTTAGGCACAGCCTTCAAGAAGATCGCGGAGCGGGCGAAAGCGGAGAAAAATGGACGGCGTGATTATGGCTGACAAGAATCTGCTTGATGTCGCCATCGGCAGCACGATCGCCGTCGGGAACATAGACCGCAGCGTCGCGGCGATTGGGGCAGGCGCGCAAGTCATCTACACCAACGTCGAGCGCGCGCTCACCGAGGTCGAGGTCGCCGAGCAGGCTGAGAGGCGTGAGCACGAGCGCCTGGCCGAGGCCGTGACCGAATACGTCGCGGGTCTGCAGCGCCAGGCCGAGCAGGCTCAGCGCAAGAGCGGCTCAGGCAATCCCTTCCAGGCGCTGCTCGAATACGACTTCGGCGACGCGCAGCTCTTCTTCGGGCGCGATGCGGCGATCGGCGCGCTTCTGGAACGCGTGGAGCGCGGGCCTATCGCCGTCTTGCACGCCGATAGCGGAATGGGCAAGACCAGCCTGCTGCGGGCCGGTCTGGCGCCGCTACTGCTGGCTCGCGGACACATCCCGCTATACGTCCGGCCTTACGATGTGCCGATCCCGCTCGCCATCAAGCGCGAGCTGATCGCCCAGTTGGAACAACAAGCGCCGAACCTGGCCGCTGCCTCGCTGCGCGACTTTCTGCGCCGCGCCACCGGCCTGCTGGGAGGGCAGCGCCTGGTCATCCTGCTCGACCAGTTCGAAGATGTGTTCACCGTTCAAAGCGCCAACGCGCGCGCCGATTTCGTCGCGGAACTGGCCAACTGCCTGAACGACGTTCTGCTGCCTGTGCGCTGGGTCGTGTCGCTGCGGGGAGAATGGTTCGGGCGCCTGAGCGCCTTTCAGCCGCAGGTGCCGCAGCCGTTCGCCAATCAATTCCTGCTGGGCGCGCTTTCGCGAGACGAAGCGGTCGACGCGATCACACGCACGATGGAACACTCGACCCTAACGATTGAGCCTGAACTGGTCGACCAGATCGTCGACGACCTCGGCCCGGACGCGATCGCGCCGCCGCAATTACAGGTAGTCTGTCACGCGCTGGCGGAAAGTCTGCCGCCCGGCGGACGGCGCTTGACCGTGGACGCCTACGTGAAGATCGGGGGCAGCGAAGGCATCTTGCGGCGCTACCTGGACGATACGCTGTCACGCAGCCTGCCGCCTGCCGATCGCACGCCGGCATGGCAGGCGCTGGCTGCGGTCGCCGAGCAGCCCGCGAGCAGCGCCTCCGAATCGGAGTTGGTGGCGCACCTTAAGAGCTACGGCGTGGGCGAGGCCGACGCGCGCCGCGTGCTGCGCCTGCTCGAAGCGAATCGCCTGCTGCGCGTGAGCGGCGAGCGATACCGGCTGGTGAGCGCCGGCCTGCTGCCGCGCATCCGGCAGTGGGCCGCCGAGCGCGCCGCGACCGAGCTGGCGCGCGCCGAGGCTATCCGGCAGTTGGAGCGCGTCCGAAATTCGGCGCTGCGTGGACTATTGGGCGGGGCCATTGGTTTCAGCCTCGCCTACCTGGTCACGGGCGGTTTGCAAATCGGCGACAAGTCATTTCTCGTCTACATCACGGCTTTCCGGGCATTGCCGGGAGCTCTCGCCGGGTGCCTGGTCATCCTGTCCGTTGACGTAGCGCTGGCCAGCTATCGGGGGCCGCGCCGCTGGATGCGCTGGCTGGTGGGCGGCCTGGCTGGCGCAGGCTCCTTCACTCCGGCAGTGCTGTTCCATGCCATGCTGCAGTCGCTAGTCCATGTCGATCTTCTGACATTGCTTCCGGCGGCCGCGGAAGGCGCGGTGTGGGGTGTTGTGGCCGGCGTAGGCACCATGTGGGTCATGAGTCACAAGCTACCCCTGTGGCAAACCCTACCGGGGGCCGTTTTGGCCAGTGGGCTGGCGTTGTGGCTGGCCGACCAGTTCGGGCATGCATTTGGCAACCCGCCATCTCCGGGGTTTGTTTTGCTGGCGGGCGCGATCATGCCGTTCTTTGTCATGGCGGCGGCTCTGATGACGCACGTATCGCGCCCCGGCAAGTCAGGTGAGGTCAGCAGTGAGTATCCGTAATGCTTTACTTATCGCGTTAAGCCTGCTGCTGCCAGCATGCCCTGGCCCTGGCGACATATCGATCGGCACCGTGGCCCTTGTCATACGCGACGTGCTGCATGGCAGTAGTGTCAATACGCTGAAAGCCCTGCTCGATACCCGCGACTTGCGCCTGGGCGACGTGTTGCAGGTGATCAACGGCGGCGAAGGCCTGGTGGACTTTGGCGATAGCATGCGGCTGCGCCTATTCAATGACACAGTACTGGGAGTGACCAGGTGGGATATCGCGCCTAATGCCTCATGGCAAGCGGGTATGTTTCTTACAGATGGCGGCCTCGTGGGAAAACTCGTTAAGCCAGGTAACAAGGCAGCTTTCAATACGCCAGGAGGCGCTCAGATTACGGTACTCGGCACCGAATTCTTCGTGGTGTACGACTCGGTCGGCCAGGAGACGATAGTGGGCAACTTCCATGGCACGGTGGAAGTGGAGAGCGGCGGCGTTCGGTTCACGCTGGCGGCGAATATGGTGGTGCGCGTGCCGGCCGGCCAGCCGCCCGGCCCGCAACAGCCGCTCGGGATGACGCCCGATGAGTTCGGGCAACAGGCGCGCGTTCTCCAATCGGCCGTGGACGCGGCGCGGCAGGCGCTGCCACCACCTGCCCCTTCCGCGCAGCTCTCACCCCAAGAGGGGGCGGTCGGGATGCCGGTCACGATCAGCGGCGAAGGCTGGCAGCCGGACGACATCGTGTACGTCGGGCTGGCTGTGCCGGGCAGCAACCCGCCTCAACTCGATCTGACGACCGTGGTAGTCGCCGCAAGCGTGGAGGAGGCGGGCCGCTTCGTCGCCATGTTCTGGATCCCAGCGGATGACCGCTGGGCCGACCCCGCCGGCGTGACAATCGTGGCGCAATCCCTGGACACGGGGCAAACGGCTGCGATGCGGTTCAGCGTCACAGCAACGCCCACACCCACGCCAACCGAGACACCGGCGCCGACCGAGACACCGACGCCGACGGTCACCACCACGCCGACACCCACGCCGACGCCATGCGTCCCGCGCCTCGACTGGCCCATCTACATCGTGCAGCCCGGCGACACGTTGTTCTCGATCGCGCGTGTCACCGGTTCGACGGTCGACGAGCTTGTGCGCGCCAACTGCCTGTTCGACGAGCGCATCTACGCCGGTCAGGCGTTACGGGTGCCGCGCCTGCCGCCGCCGCCAACTTATACACCGACGCCGACGCCAACACCTACGTCCAGCGCCACTCCCACGTCAAAATCGACGAACACGCCGACGCACACGCCAACGCACACGTCAACACCGACGAACACACCGACGCGCATGCCAACACACACGTCGTCACCTACGCCAACACATACGCCATCACCCACGCCAACACACACGCCGACGTTCACCCCTTACCAGGTCATCGGAACGATTCGCGGGCGCGTGTTATGGAATGAACAACCGGTAGCTGGCGCCACAGTGTATGCGACAGACCTCTACGGTTTCAACTCGACCAGGTACGGCTCAGCGGTGACCGGCCAGGATGGACTTTTCTCAATTCCCAGAATACCTGAGGGGACAGGATACTTGTACGTTTTCGGGAGCCAGCCGGAGTTCTGGGTGGCAGCCGTCACGCCGTTTCAGATTATTTCGGGAGACGTGACCGATTCGCAGGATACTTATCTGTGCAAGGGCTTTGATCCGATCTCGCCGAAAGACAACGAAACTATCTACACGAGCCGACCGATCTTACAATGGCCTGTCTATCCGTATGCGGTGGATTACGCCGTCCGTGTGCTGCCCGAAGGCGGAAGTGTCTTCGTCTGGTCGCGCGGTGACTCGGATGCTCGTATCAAAGAAACCGAGGTGCAGGTCGATGTGAGCTTGAGCCTAGGCCGGTACACCTGGCGCGTCGACGCGTTCAATGCTGCGGGACACATCATCGGCTGTAGTTTCTATCCGAGATACTTCAGCGTGAGCGCGCTCCTCAACTGACGATCGCCACGCCGATCAGCAGCATCCGTGCCAATTCGTCAGGCGCGGGATGCACCAACGGAGAAGAGAGCGCGATAAGTGAAGAACAGAACTCGTCGCACCACGTTACAAACGCGTTACAGACCGTCCCAATGCGTGAAAAACCAGAAGACCTGCGTTTAATGTGTTAAGAGCCGAACGTGATGATGATGGAGCAGGGCCCCTCAATCAGCAGCACGGCAGGCATAAGGTGGCTCATCGGGAGTCGCCTCACCATACCCAGCACAGGAGGATATCAACCATGTTGCACGGCAACTTTGAAGTCTCGCTTCCCGAGCCTTACCTAGGCGGCGAGATCTACGCGGAAGTCTACGAGGTGGGCGGCGCGAGGCCGACGACCATCATCCGCACCGACCAGGAATGGGGCGTCAAGCTGCACTGGGACCTGAAAGGCTCGCTGGCGCCGTTTATCTGCGGCAGGTGGTGCGTTCACCTGTTCCTCGAATCCATGGGTCCCGGCCCCGAACTGAAGCTCGATGCCAACCCGGATTACATCCCTCTGGATCCGTGCGGCAACGGCGAGTACGATTTCGACTTCCGCGTGCGGCGCGGCGTCGTGACCGGCAGGCACTGCTCCAATCCCTACAAGCTCGTCGCGACCATCACCTACCTCACGGCGTGCGACAAGCCGGGTCCGATCGCCGGCTTCGTCGAGGGGCCGATGGTGCAGTTCTACGAGCCGGCGTGAGTCTTCGCTTCCGCGTCCCTTTTGTCCCCCGGCCCTGTCCGCGCCGCCCCTCGCGCGGACAGGGCCAACTGTACAAGGAGCATCCCATGGGAACGAGCACAACTTCGCAACGAACCGATTTCACCCTCGACGTCCTCGGGCGCTACGTGTGCAATGGATTGGACGAGGCGCTGCGCAGCGCCGACACGACGCTGCGCGCCGATGCACGCCCTTTCGACGTCATTGTAATCGGGGGCGGCAGCTTCGGCCCGGTGCTGGCGCAGCACCTGTTTTCTCGCGACGAAACCCATCGCCACCGCATCCTGGTGCTGGAGGGCGGGCCATTCGTCCTGCCTGAACACGTCCAGAACCTGCCTATGCTGGGACTCAACGTCCCAGGCAAGACCAGTATCGCCGACCTGAGGGCAGCCGGCCAGGATGGCCGGCCGCGCAGCGAAGTATGGGGGCTGGCCTGGCACTCGGACACACAGTTCCCGGGCCTGGCCTATTGTGTCGGCGGGCGTTCGCTGTTCTTCGGCGGGTGGTCGCCCCAGCTCCTGGAGGCAGAAATGCCAGCCGAGCAATGGCCCAGCGGCGTCGTGCACGACTTGAATGCTCGCTACTTCCGCGAAGCTGCCGAGCAGATCGGCGTGAACGAGACCAACGATTTCATTCACGGCCCCCTGCACGACGCACTCCGCCGGCAGCTTTTTGAAGGCATCAACGCCGGCAGGGTGACGGATGCGATTCCGTTGGCGCAGTTGCCCCTGCATCTGGACGTACCACCCGGCACGCCGGCGTCGATTCGCGAGCAGATGAAGCTGGAAGCCCCGCTGGCCGTCCAGAGCCGCGCGGGACGTTCGGGCTTCTTCCCGTTCAACAAGTTCAGCGCCGTGCCTTTGCTGATGAAGGCGGCGCGACAGGCATGGTTCGAATCGGGAAACGACGACGTGAAGAAGCGCCTGATGATCGTGCCGAACTGCCACGTCAGGCGGTTGAAGACGGCCGGCGGGCGCGTGACGGAGGTGGAAACGAATCTGGGGAACATCCCGGTCTCGCCTCGCGGTGTGATCGTCATTGCCCTGGGGACGATAGAAAGCGCGCGGCTTGCGCTGTTATCGTTTGAAGGGATCCCCGGCTACCACTTGATCGGGCGCAATCTGATGGCGCACCTGCGCTCGAATCTAACCATCCGCATTCCACGCAGCGCCCTGCCGCTCAACCCCGCTATTAGAGAGCTGCAAGCATCGGCCCTCTTCGTCAAGGGGAGGCACGTGCACAGCGACGGCACGCCGGGGCACTTCCACCTGCAGATCACGGCGGCGGGCCTGGGCGCGTCGGGCAAGGATTCCGAAGCCGAGCTATTCAAGCTGGTGCCCGACGTGGACGGCCTCGACACGCTGCGCGCCGCGCTGGCCGACGATACGCACGTCGTGATCACGATTCGCGGGATCGGCGAGATGGAACCGCACAATCCCGACAGCCACGTCACAGTCGACCCCGAGCCTGACGAGTTCGGCGTGCGGCGCGCCTTCGTCTCGATCGCGCCGACCGAGAAGGATCTCGCACTGTGGGATGCTATGGACAGGGCTGCCGGCGACGTGGCGAAGGTCCTGGCCGGCAGCCTGCCGTTCGAGGTGCTGAGCCAAATCCGCGACGGTTTGGGCACGACGCATCACGAAGCCGGCACGCTGTGGATGGGCGACGATCCCGCCACGTCGGTCGCCGACGCGGACGGGCGCTTCCATCACGTCGCCAACGCCTACGCCGCCGGCCCGGCCCTCTTCCCCACGATCGGCTCACCTAACCCGATGCTCACCGGGGTCGCCCTGGCCCGGCGCACGGCGGATCGGCTCCTGTCCACTGCGCGCCCAACCCGGCCTGAGGCCGGCTTCGAGTCATTGTTCGATGGGACGGAAAGCAGCTTCAAGATGTGGCAGTCCGCCGGGCAAGGCACGTTCGCGCTCGTCGACGGGGCAATCGTCGCCGAACCGGGAGGCGATCTAGGGTTGCTGTATTACGCGTCACAGACTTTCGGCGATTTCGTCCTGCGCCTGCAATTCCGCCTCGATCGGACGGACGACAACTCCGGCATCTTCGTTCGCTTCCGAGATCCACACAAGCCAGCGCCCGTGCGTGACGACCCGAGCGTGTCTCATCCCCCTCCGGGCGACAGCCCGGCTTGGGTTGCGGTGCACACGGGCTTCGAGGTCCAGATCGACGAGCTGGCGCGCGGTGATAAGAGCAAGGGCGTGCCCGACGGCCTGGAGGAGCACCGCACCGCAGCCATCTACGGCATTCCTCTCGGCCAGATGGAAGGCACACAGGTCTTCCGGCGCAGTGCGGCGCTCGAAGCGGACAAGTGGCACGACTTCGAAATCAAGGCGGTGGGCGACACGTACACCGTGTATCTGAACGGCCAGCGGACAACTCAATTTACGAACGTCGATCCGTTTCGGGGGAAACCGCCGGAGGTCGATCCCCATTCCGGCTATGTCGGCTTGCAGGCGCACACCGGGCGCGTGGCCTTCCGCCACATTCGCATCCTTGCCCATCGGACCGTCACGCTAGACGCTTTCGTGGTAGAGACGAGCGAAGTTGAGGCGATGGCCACAGCATACGCCTGACACAACACAGGCGGGCATACTTATGCCCGCCTGGTGTTGCCCCAGTGTGTGACGGCGAGTCTCAGAGACTGTCTTGAAACCCCTGTGGTTGACGCATCCCCATGCGTCAACAGCGGGCATAGGGATGCCCGTTCTACGGGTCTTAAGACGCGCTCTCAGTAGATCACGGAATTGACTCGTAGTAGCGACTCACTTGCCCCCGTAGCGGAGCGGAGTGGGGTTAGTCGCTGGTTTGATCAGACGACTAACCCCGCTCCGCTTTCCTTCGGCTGCGCTCAGGACAGGCGCTACGGAGGCAGGTGAGTCGTCACTACGAAATCGTGAATCTACTGAGTCCACTCAGGCTTGTGGCTCGTCGCCGAAGTCGGCGTCCTTCAGGGCTTCCTCCAGCGCGTCACGCATTTCCTCCGACAGCGGCGGTTCGTCTGCTGCGCTCACCTGCGGAGGCCGCATCTGCAGTTCGCCCTTGCCGCCGCTGTGGATAGCCTGTTCGTCGCCCGCGTCGAGGACGACCCTCCGATAGGCCGGCGGCCAGTACATGAGCAGCCGTCTGCCGCACGTGGGGCAAACCCACTCGTCAGCGCCGGAGGAGTGGGTTTGCTCGAAGCGCATCTCGTGGTAGCGTGACTCGTGCATGGTCGGCTCTCCGTCAGACGTTCAATTCCTTCATGATCCCGCTGGCCATGAAGATCACGCGCTCGGCGATGTTGGTGATGTGGTCGCCGATGCGCTCGAGGTTGTGCGCCGAGAACAGCAGGTACAGCGCGCGCGTCGTAGTGCGCGGGTCCTCGAGCATGAACGACAGCAGCTCGCGGAAGATCTGCTTGTACAGCCCGTCGATGACGTCGTCGCGAACGGCTACCGAGCGCGCCAGCTCGGCGTCTTGCCTCACGTAAGCGTCGAGCGCATGGCGCAGCATGTCGCGCGCCTCGGCGGCCATGCGCGGCATGTCGATCAGCGGTTTGAGCA
>Ga0209342_10000929_pt1 | contig 33460 bp, 55 predicted proteins | sample RifCSP16_2_FD_184023 | JGI IMG/M metagenome (GOLD analysis project Ga0209342, IMG submission 184023) | Soil microbial communities from Rifle, Colorado - Rifle CSP2_sed 16_2 (SPAdes) (version 2) | ecosystem: Environmental > Terrestrial > Deep subsurface > Rock core/Sediment | place: Rifle...
CCCTTAGTTTCTCTTGGAACGGCTATCGTCCCTGTGGCAGACCATGCCCTCGTTGCTACCGGGAAGATAGCCGTTCCAAGAGAAACTAAGGGCGTTGTTGTTGCCCGTGGTATCAGGGTCAAAGCCCGTGCAGGCGGCCGCGTCCGGCTCCCACCCGGAAGCCGAAGTCCACTCGCACTCCTGGACATCGTCAGCGTTGGAGGCACAGTAGGCGACGAACTCATCCGCTGAGTCCTCCGTCAGGAGGGTTATGCCATGGTTTACTGAGGTCTCAGCCTCATCCGTAGCGCACGCTGCTTGATGATTTCCCGTGAGCCATGCCGTGCCATCCCACATGCCGAGGATAGCGTCGAGGTTTGTGTCGTCCCAGTAGCCCAGGCCGATCCTGTTCGTTCCGGGGTTGTTCACCAAGACCATCCACGTAATGAGCGCACCGGCGGATGCTTGGTTCGGATGGTCCACGCAGGTCTCCCCGCCCCAGCTTCCGGCGGTGCGCACGCGGTAGGCATAGTCGCAGGTGCCAAGGTCGCTCGTCGGGTCGTAGACGAGAAGAACGTCACCGGAGGATTGCTCGATTTGCATATCGAAAGCGCTTGTTGAGGACTCTATTCCGAAGAATGCCAGTTCAATGGAGCACGTCTCAAGGTCCGTACAGCGTAGGACGCCGAGAGTTGCGACGGACTGGACGCCGATGTAGTGGATGGTACTGCCTGATGCTGGGTCCCAACGCACTCTCACTCCAGTTACCGTGTTGCTTGTGTCGTACTCTGTAAAAGGGGTATTCCATGCGGACCCGGACCATCCGAGTGTTTTGACACAATTTTGGTCCGACACGCATACAGTCCCCTCAGTGGCTCGAAACCCAATCGCACCGACTTCCTCGGCACCCGATCCACCCACATCGGCCTCCAGATAGGTGCACTTGCTGTCATCGCTCGTGGCGATGCACGTGGGGAACGTGCCCGTGGGGTTCGTGCCGGTCGTGAGCGTCTGCGTGTCGGGGTCGTCGTTCACGTCCGCCGAGGCCTGGTCCTGCTCGCGGATGACGCGGCTCACGCCGTTGTCCGTGTACTCGTCGCTGAGGCCCCCGCTGACCGAAATGGCTTTGGTCAATACCTCCGAGTCGGGGGTGAGGAAGGTGGACGCTCCAGCCAGGTTTTCTTCCCGGATGCACCGCACCACCGCGTTGTCTGTGTTCACGTCCGGGAGGCCGCCGCCACAGGCTATCCCTTCGTTCAGGCTTTCGGACTCCGCCAAAAGGTTCTCATCGACGGCTTGGTTTGCTTCCTGGTGGCACAGGTAGGCGTTGTCGCTCACGGTGAGGTCTCCGGGGAACGTTCCCCCGCAGTTCGTGCCCTTGGTCAGGACCTGCCCATCGGGATCATGCGTCGTGTCCGGCGTCGTGTCGGCTTCCGTGAGGGTCAGCCGGGTGTCCTCGCTGGCCTCAATGGCGTCCGGGAAGGTGCCCGTCACGGTGCCCGTCGTCTGCGTCTGCGTGGCCGGAAAGTAGTCTTGGGTGAGCGCGCCGGCCGGAGGCAGGCTAAGCACGAGGACGGCAAGCAGGAGCAGGGCAGGGAGAGAGCGCACCCAATCGGGTTATTCGGACGGACCTATAAATATCCTCTCCCGCGCGCTGACGGGGCGCGCGGGGTCATGGGATAGGTACGGGTCATCGGGATTTGTGCGCGGCCTCCATGTGCGCCCGCAGCTCCGAGTAGCTGTCGGCTTCGTAGCCGCATTTCTCGCCGCACCAAGGGAGCTGGCAGGTCAGGCGGGGGGCGGCGGTCATGCCAGCTCCCGGAGGAGAGACTCGTAGAGTACCCGCTCTTCGCGGGTCACATCAGGACCACAGAGCCCGAAAGTGGCATGGTCGTACATGCCGAAATCACGGAGCATGCGGGATCGGAACGACCGTAGCGTGCGCCGGAGTTTGTTCAGCTCGTAGGTCATCGCTCGCATATGGTCATCCCAGGTCCGTCCCCATCTGTCCTTCCCGCCACCAGAGTCCACGGCCTCTTTCGCCGCCCATATGACGCCGAGCCAAGCCGCCATCTGCGGCTCTGTCAGGTGGCCCTCGATGAACATCGACAGCAGTACACGCACGGGGTCGGCGGTCATCGTGCCCTCACTCCCGCCCGCCGCATCAGTGCGCGCGTGGGCCGGTACGCGATGTACCAGCAGCGGCCGTTCGCCCGCGGGTGGGCCTGGCGCACCTGGACCGAGGACGCGATCACGTCGCGCTTGCGGTGCGTGGCCCAGAAGTCCATGAGGGCCTCCTCGCGGGTGCCGGTGTAGTAGGCGGTGCGGAGGGTCATGCTCTCCTCTTCCGGCAAGCGGGGCAGGCGGCGCTGGCGGCGGCGACGGCGTTGATGGCGTGGGCGGCCTCGCGCGCCGGCCCGCAGGTGTGCTTGGCGGTCATGCTCGCTTCTCCTGACACGCGGGGCAGGCCTCCGCGGCGCGGACGCGGACCTCCCAGGCGCGGTCGTAGGCCTCCGCGGCGCGGACGCGGACCTCCCAGGCGCGGTCGTAGGCCTCCCAGGCGCGTTCGTGGGCCTCCCAGGCGCGTTCGTGGGCCTCCCGGGCGCGTTCGTAGGCCTCCGCGGCGCGGGCGTAGGCCTCCCAGGCGCGGACGCGGGCCTCCTCGGTGCGCACGCATTCGGGGGAGTGTTTGGCGGTCATGCTCCTTTCCTCCGGGCGGGCCGCCGGACCGTTCCGCCTTGGTCTCTCCGGCAGGCGGGGCAAGCGGCGGAGGCAACGTCGAAGACGGCGCCGGCAGCCCGGACAGCGGCGGCGTCGTCGGTGTCCTCGGCGGCAGAGTAGGCCTTCCATGCGCGTACGCACTCGGGGGAGTGGGCGGTCATGGATATCAGGCCTCCCGGCGGGCCATGCGCTCCAGCAGCTCGTCGCGGGACCAGACCTCGTACACATCCTGGTCCCGGATCACGCCGCAGACCACACACCGCACATCGGGATCGTCGTAGGGCTCGGCCCTGACCTCGTCCGGCTCCATGAGGGCCTCTAGGGTATAGTCCCCGATGCTCGGTCGCCCCGACGTGTTGGTCCGTTGCGCGGCCCCGCAGGCGCGGCAGACATGGATGCGATCCGCGTAGGGGTCGCCATCCGGGTAGGCCCGTAGCGCCAGGTCCTCGTCGCTCGTTCCCGCCGTCGTCGCCGTTCCGTCCGTCTCGTCCCGTGCCATGCGCTACCCCTATGGCGGGGGGGGTATATATGTCTTTGCGTCCCCAATAGGCTTATATACCCACCTACCCATGCGCCCGGACATGGCCCGCCGGAAGGAGACGCCGAGGATCCTCGTGACCTTGCTCGTGTCGCGCGAGACGCGCGACGTGCTGGCCCGCCTCAAGGGGGCACGCGGGGCCGGAATCACCTACGACGACATGATCCGGGAGCTCATCGGGGAGCGCGCATGACCGCCCTGTATTATTACTGGTACCGCATCAACACCGAGCGCACCATCGCGGAGCTGCGGAAGGCGCTGGTGGAGGAGTACCTGAGCGCGGCCGCGAGCGGCGCGGATGAGGATTGGTCCGCAGGTCCGGACACGACCTACCATTACCGGCTCATCCCCTACGAGCGCGTCCCCGTCGTCTCGGATGACTGGATAGACCGCCGCCGCCGCCGGCATGGCTACCAGCGCAAGTACATCCGTGAGGCCCTGCGGCGGCTCAAGACCCGCCGGCCCGAGGTGCTCTACGCGCGGGATGCGCCGCTCCTCCTGACCCATCGCGGGAAGTGGGTGGGCATCGCGCCGGTGATCCTACTATGACCGCCGCCCACACCTGCCGTGATGCCGAGAACGACGCCTACGCCATCATCGACGGTGATTACAACGCCGCGATACGGGGCATCAACGCCGTCCGCAAAGAGTTCTGCCTCGCCTGCCGTGCGGAATGTGGTGCCCGCTACCCCTCGCCGGCCCCCTACGGCCCCATCATGCGATGCTGTGGGCCCCGCGGTCACGCCGGGCCGCACGGAGGGCCATATCCATGACTGCCGCCGCGAAAGCCTTCTGGGAACGCACCGCTTCGCACCGCCTCCTCCTTATCGCCGGGAGGGACGAGCGCATCCGCGCCCTCGAGGCCCGCGTGAAGGAGGACGACATGATTCTCAGGCAGATGAACAAAATGCTAAACGACACCGGCTCAGGCGGGGATTGGATCGAGCACTTCCGCGCCGCCGCCCTCCGGGAGAAGCCATGACCGCCGCGAAGTCCGCCTATGCCAAATTCCTTCTGAAGGAGGCGAAGGAGTTTGGACGGCGCGGCCTCAAAACCACTACAGACGTGCTTGCGTTCATCCGCGCCCTCGAAGCCGGCGCCTTGCGACGGACTGATCGGGAGGCTCGCCTCAATGCAGCCGAAGCCCGCGCGGAGAAGGCGGAGGCGGAGCTGAGCAATATTGCAAATGCGAAGCGATTCGACAAAACCAGATTCGGTGGAGACACGGAGTTTGCGTATTGGGCACAGAACCGTGCTCGCGCCGCCCTCTGGGGGAAATCATGAGCGCCATCCGCATCGAGGTGCTCGGCGTCCCGGTGCCCCAGGGATCGATGAAGGCGTGGGTCACGAAGGAGGGCAAGCCGGTCATCACGAGTGCGAACAAGGGATTGCGCGCGTGGCGTGACCTCGTGGCGAAGGCGGCGAGCGATGCGATGCTAGCTCGGGGAGATTACCTCGGTCCCTATCCGCGTCCTCCGATGGATTGTGCCGTGGGCATCGACCTCCAGGTGTTCCTGCCGCGGCCCAAGAGCGCGCCGAAGCGCAAGCGCTTGCGTCATCAGAAGCGCCCCGACCTGGACAAGCTCATCCGGGCCGTGCTCGATGCGCTGACGGGCGTGGTCTTCCGCGACGACTCGCAGGTGTGCGCCATTAGCGCGCAGAAGGACTACGACTACGACCATGCGCCGGGGATCATCTGTGTGGTCTATCCGATTCCCGACGCCGACCGCCCGCGCGGCAAGCTCTCCGAGATGGTCGGACTCGTCCAGCACGGGCCGCCCAGCGACGCGGCCCGCGACGAGCACGCCTCCCCTCCCTCTGACCGGCCGGCGGCCCCTCCGTCCTCGCCCGAGATTCCCATCCCGGCCGCTGGCCCACCGGAGGGAGCATGACCCACACTCCCGAGTGCGTCAGCGCCAAGAAGGCCCTCGACAGCGCCCGCGCGACCTACCTCCGCGCCGGGAAGGATGATGCCCGCACCTGGGAGGCCTACACACGCGCCCAGGATACAAACGCCCGCGCCGTGGCGGACTGTCCGGCCCACCGGGAAGGAGGAGCATGACCCCCTACTCGGAATGGGCCGCGAAGATCGACGCGCAGGAGACCGTGGCCGACGTCGAGGGCCTGCGCCGCAAGATCGGCGCCGACGCGGAGCTGGGCCTCCAGTCGCAGCTCCTCCTGTGGGCCGCTTGCGACGACAAGTGCGCGCAGCTGCGGGTTAATTCCTCTTCTGGCCGGGACGCGAAAGCGGATGGGTTGTCCGACCTATCCAAGGCGTCGGGAGGAGAATCGGACGTTACGCCACCCGCCGCGCAATCCCCGGCCAGTCCCACTCCATCAGGTGAGAGCATGAAGAGCATCATCGGCGAAGAGGATCGGGCGAAGGCGGGAACGCGGGCGGACAAGGAGTACGTGTCGCCGGAGATCATGGAGGGCGCGCTCGTGGCGGTGAGGGCGCAGGAGGACCGAGCGGCACAGACCGCGCAAGAGGCCCTCGCCCCGATTCCGAGGCAGCCTCTCACGGTCGAGCAGATCGATGCGATGGCCGACCTCGCCATCGCCCGGGTCAAGGCCTTCGAGCGCGTCAAGAAAGCCATCCTGAAGGAGGGCCGGCACTACATCATCGTCTGCCTCGACCACCCCCAGGAGAAGAAGAAGCCCTATGTGAACCATGAGAAGAGGCCGAACGCCAAGGATTGCGGCGCCGGACAGGTCATGATGAAGAAGTCTGGCGCGGACACGCTGGGGAACGGATTCGGCGTGTCGGTCACGCTGCTCTCGGACGCCATCGAGCGCGACAAAGAGGGGCGGCCCATCAAGGCCGTCGTGGAGGTACGCGCGGAATGGCAGGGGACGCAACGCTTCGGTCGCGGCACCTGTACGATGGATGAAATCCTCCAGGAAAAGGGCAAGACCGAGCACAACCTCCATGAGAAGGCCCAGACGCGCGCCGAGAAGCGCGGGATCCTCGCGGTGCTCGGCAGCGCGGACCCGATCGCGGACGAGGAGTGAGGCTCATGGGCCGGGGCGCGAAAGCGTTATGCCGCTGCGGGCATCCCTACGAGGACCACGATACCGGAGCCGCCCACGGACAACCCTGTAAGGTAGGCTGTCCCTGTAAAGCGTATCATGTTCCCCCCGCCGCGGCGAAGCCCGGCCCTCCCTCGGAGGCGATTGCGGCCTTGACGCGTCTCTATGAAGTGACGGGGACTCCAGATGCGCGTCCCTCTTGGCTATACGCCTCGATGGACTGGGTCACGGTGCGTGATGCCCTCCGGGCGGAGGCGGCGCTGAATGTGGCGAGAGAGGCGTGGGATGTGCTACGGGGATATGCCCTCCAGCACACGTCACAGCCTCAGGTCGCGGTCGCGTTCAGGAAGATGAACGCCGCCCTCCGGGGGAAGCCATGACCCACCTCGTCCTCGACATCGAGACGCTGCCCGTGCGGCCGATAATGGGTGAGATGAGCTGGAGGCATCCCAGGGAGCAGAAGACCCACGAGTGGCTGGAGGAGCACGCGAAGGTCAAGCCGGGGCTCCATCCGCTGTTCTCGGAGGTGGCGGTGGTCTGCGTCTCGGGTGAGGGGGGGACCCTCGTTCAAGATGCCATCCTAGAAGGTGGGGAGCGCCCCCTTCTCCTATCTCTTCAAAAGAGGGTCCAACGGACTCAAATGTTGCCTACACTCGTCACTTACAACGGCTTCGGCTTCGACCTGCCGATGCTCCAGGAGCGCCTGCGGCTTCACGGGCTGCCCGCGCTGCCGTGGGACGAGAACCCCTGGAGGCACGGCCTCGGGAACCACTACGACGTGATGCTCGCGCTGGCCGGCGGGGCCAAGGACCGCTTCCCCTACGTGCCCCTAGACGTGGCGTATGCCGTGGTCCTGGACGAGGAGCCGCCTGAGCGGCCGGACCTGGAGGCGGCGCAGGCCGCGTGGTACCGGGGCGATCCGGTGCCCCTGAGGACGCGGTGCGAGGCGGACGTGCGGATGACGGCGGCGCTGTATGAGAGGGTGAGGCGGTGAGAAAATGCGCGGATTGTCATGAGATTGTCCCAGAGAGCGAGGCCCAGATACTCATTGTGGATGGGCTACCCATGTGGGAACACAGAAGATGTATGCCGAAGAGGGCGGACGTGCGGATGACGGCAGCGCGGTATGAGAGGGTGAGGCGGTGAAGATGCCCCATCGCCGTCCGCTGTTCGGCCGCTACCAAGACCACAAGGCCGCGCTCGCCTGGTGTGCGGTCTGCGGCGGAGCGATAGTCCATGTGGCCGGAGTCTGGTGGCACATCACGCGGACCCAGGAGTTCGCTCGGAGACGGAGGAAGTAGAGATGCAGTTCCAGCCGCGCCTCATGGATGCCATCCTGGACGGGCGGAAGACCGTGACGCGGCGGATGGTGCGGCTCGATAAGACCGGGGAGGCTAAGCCCTCTCCTTACCGGATCGGGAACGTCTACCAGGCCACGGACCGCCCGCGATGGGCACGGGGAGCGACGAATGAATCCGAGGGCTGGCGCAGCGTCTCCGTCAAGGTCGTGTCGATTCGTCCAGAGTTGCTCAGCGAGATCGACGAACGCGAGGCAGTGCGGGAGGGCTTTGTGGCCGCTCCGACTGGGCTCTCGGCCCGCGACCAATTCCTCATCCTGTGGGGCAAGTTTCACGGTCTTGACCCGGAGGACCCGGATTGTGTGGTGTGGCGAATCGAGTTCGCGCGGGTGCCGGGGTCATGGAGGAAGAAGTGATGGGCTGCTCCAGGTGCATGCAGAAGGAGGATGTGTGCGATGGAGAGTCTTGCCGCTGCCGCTGTCACCCCTGGTCGCGCTTGCCGAAAGAACCACCATCCCCTGAGCACCTCGCTCAACTCCGAGAATGGCATCGGCAGCATGGAATCTCGATACACCGCGCCCTCCTGAGCGCCCTGAGACCACTGCCGCCAAAGATGTTGAAACTTCTGTCCACCAAGATGCGACGGGAGCTGGATAGCCTGAAGCTCCAGGAGAAGAAGCGATGAAGCAGCTCACCCTCCCGCGTCCCACGATCGTGGAGGTCGTCGTGGCCGCGCCGCGGGCCAAGTGCGGGCGGTGCTTCGAGTTCCTCGCGCGGGGCCGGGAGGGGGAGCATCGGTGCCGGGAATCTCTCTAGGAATCCGCTTGACCATCGAGAGCGACATCCTATGTGCGCCGTGGTCCGAGTTTCATGCGATGGCGGAGGAGCTGATTGGGAGCCCCATCTACACTCATGAGTTCGCGCTCGAAGAGGTCCGGGAGAACCTGAATATCTCCCTGATTGCACGGGACGAAGGGGTGCCGTGCCGGTTCGTTCGCCGCCTCGGCCCCATCGATACTCTGCGTTTGCTCCAGCCGGACAAGCCCATCTTGGGCATTGACAAGGAGACGGGGCGGTGGTTTCAACGCGGGGATTCTGGGGTGCGGCCGTGATTGTCCAGGGCCACGTCCTCGACCGGCTGGCGGAGATGCCGGAGGGCTCGGTCCATTGCATCGTGACCTCGGCCCCCTATCACGGCCTCCGTGACTATTCACGGTGCCCCTGTACCGTCCGGGACAAGTCGAAGGCATGGTTCGACTTCGAGGCGCAGACGTGGTTCGTGCCTAATCCTGACGATGAGGAGAACCGCAAGGACCCCGACCCCGCCTGCCCCACCTGCCACGGCACCGGGCGCGTCGAGGGGCTCGTGCATGTGTGGGGGACCAAGGAGGAGTGCGAGCACGAGTGGGGGGAGGAGCGGAAGTTCTATCGAGCCTCTACAAGACCTCTGCCCCCGGAACCTGGAGGAACACCACGGCGGAAGATGGACAATCTGGAGGACGGGAGAGGCAAGCAGCCCGAGATAGACTCGCCGTCTTCGACCTGCCTCCGCTGCGGCGCGTGGCGGGGCATGCTCGGCCTGGAGCCCACGTTCTCGTGCGGCGCGATGGAGTGGGGCTCGAAGGACCGGATCCCGTGCGCCTCGTGCTACCTGTGCCATGCGGTCCTCATCGGGCGCGCGCTCCGGCGGGTGCTGCGCGAGGATGGGACGCTGTGGTGGAACCAAGGGGACAGCTATACATCTGGAGACCGGGCGACCTATAGAAGCGGGGTCAGCGAGAACAAAGGCCATCAGATTCAAGACGAGATGCCGCGCCAAAAGACACCCAATGGCCTCAAGCCCGGCGACCTCATCGACCAGTCTGGGCGCGTGGCGAACGCCCTGGAGGCCGATGGGTGGACCTGGAGGCAACGGATCGTGTGGGCCAAGCCGAACCCGATGCCCGAGAGCACCGAGGACCGTCCGACGCGCTCCCATGAGTTCATCCTGCTGTTCGCCAAGGCCGCCGGGAACACCTACTGGACCCACCGCGACGGGCGCGGGGCGCGCGAGGCACCCGGGCCGGATTACCGGTGGGTGCGGGAGATCAAGGAAAGTGATGCCGAGTACGCGACGAAGGGAGCGCCTCCAGGTCAGGCCGCGCAGGGGTTCCTCCGGGAGAACTCCGTGGCCCGGGATCGCGCGGTGTCCAAACTGGAGGCCGAACGGCTCTTCCCCGGAGACCGGAAGGCTCAGGCCGCCCACGTCAAGCAGGCTCATGATCACAACACCGGGGGCCGCCCCAAGCGCACCGAGGAACTCCCGGCCCCGCCGCCCGAGTGGCAGGCCTGGTACGACGACGAGGCGGACAAGCGCCCCGAGAAGGCGACGGGCTGGCGCCGCGTGAACCTGTGGACGGGGCACCGGTACTACTACGACGCGGACGCGGTGCGGGAGAAGAACTCCGACTCATCCATCGAGCGCGCGAAGCATCACCTACCGAACGCGCTCGACAATCCCGACTACGATTCCAAGCATGACCCGGGCGATTATCGCCGCTTCCCCATGCTGGACAAACTGAACCCCGCAGGCCGCAACCTCCGGGATATCTGGACGATTCCTACGCACAGCTTCCCGGACGCGCACTTCGCCACCTTCCCGCCCGCCCTCGTGGAGCGCCCCATCAAGGCCGGCACCTCGGAGCGCGGGTGCTGCGTGATGTGCGGGGCGCCGTGGGAGCGGGTCGTTTCCACTATCGGCATCAGAGCAGGTACATCCGCGAGGAACGAGGAATACCTATCACAAGGACTACGAACCCATTTCACAAACGCAGAACGAGAACGGCCTGAAGTAACCACCCTCGGCTGGCAACCCACCTGCGAGCACTTCAGCGATCCGTGCGCCAAGTGCGCGAAGCCCTGGAGGGAGGTGCGTTTGAAGACCGTGCGAGTTGCGGCCCAGGACCCCCAAGGGGCCAACGCTAACCGTATTGATAAGCTGAACGCTTTCAACCGAGATATTCCATTGGTCAAGGCGGATGGGATCACGAAGGGCGCAAGGACGATGCCACGGATAGTGACGGTCGAATCGGAAGACGGCTACCCCGTTCGCCTCCCCGCCTGCTTCTGCGGCCTCGTGCCCTGTACGGTGCTCGACCCCTTCGCCGGCAGCGGGACGGTGGGCGTTGTGGCCCTGGAGCTGGGCCGGCGGTTCGTGGGCATCGAGGCGAACCCTCTGTACGTGCGGATGGCCGAGAAGCGCATCGCGGAGAGCCGGGAAGGGGCGCATCCGGTGGCGGTCGTCGCGACGAGCCTGGGGGAGTTCGGATGAGCCGCCTCCTCTGCGCCATCTGCCACAAGTACCGGGCCTCTCGCGGCTACTTCCCGCCGCGCTGTACGGACTGCCGGCGGATGGAGCTCGCGGATGCGGCGGCGGCGCGGAGGATGCGGGAGGCCATCCCATGACCGGCGCCGTGCCGACGCGCCGCAAGTGGCCCTGCCCGTTCTGCCGGAAGCGCATGAAGCGACTGAGCGACGTGGGCACGCACATCCGCATGGCGCACGGGACGGCGTGGTTTGACCGCTGGATCGCGGAGGGAGGCCGGGACCGGCTGCGCCTGGAGCACTACGGGGGATGCCCGGTGTGCGGGAGGCCGCTCCAACGGAGGGTGCGAATCCATGCGAAGTGCCGCCCGTCCGGGACCCCGGCGGAGCCGCTGCGGACGTGGAGGCGCGGCGTGCGCTACCGGGCCAAGACGCTCCGGGAGTACGGGGATGACTCCCGCAGCCCCTACGTGTTCCTCCAGGAGAACGGCCTGACGCCTCGGGGCAGGCTGCGCGTGGGGCTGCGGGGGAATCCGGGCGGCGAGGCCCTACGGGCCTCCCGGGCGCACCAGGCGAAGATCGCGGCGGAGCGGGCCGCCGCCGAGGGGAAGGCTTAAGAAAGGGGTGGGCTATGTGCCTCCGCTTGGTATCGCAAGCGGTGGCCTCACGCCCGGAATCTGAACGGCATCCCTCCCTTAAGGCTTTGCCCACTCTGCGGCGGATGCGCCTGTACCTCCAGCATGCCCTCTTCGTCTTCCTCCACGCCGCTCACTCGCAAGGAAGACCTTCTTGGGTTGACAGAGTTCGGCGCCTGTGGTGGCGCTTCTTGGAGGTGCCGCCGCCGTGATGGAGTCCCGCTCAGCTTCGCTTCCTCCCTCGGGCGTCGGGCCGGCCCTGTGGGTGTGCTTCTACTGCCCGCGGACGTTCGCCTCGCGCATGGAGTACCTAGAACACCACTGCGTGCCGGAGGCCCCGCGATGAACTGCCCCTGCTCCTGCGCGGCCTGCCAGACGGCGGGGCGGCATGGAGAGGGCGAGTGCCGCGGGTGGTGTTTTGCGCGACTGGAGATTCCGAGGCCGGTGATCGTGGTGGTGCCTCCATGACGGACATCACGCATTGCGCGCGCTGCGGTACCGTGTTCGAGGGCCGCCCCTCCTTCTGCGACCTACGCCTTGGCGGATGCGGTCGAATCTACAGGGATGATGACCCCGCATGCCGCCCGGCCTGGGAGGAGATGGTGCGTGGCGCGGATCGTATCTGGACGTGGGCCATGGCCATCGAGACGGAGGCGATGACGCTCATCCTGGCCGGCGAGCCGACGACTGCCGCCGAGGATGGCGCGGTGCTCTTCCGCGAGGTCCGGGAAGTGGTCGAGGAGCACGTGCGTCTGGAATCCCCTTGGGCCTCGGCGGTCGTGGCCCTGTTCGTCATGCAGGCGTACGTCGTATCCCTGATGCCCTGCGTGGCGTACCTCATGATCGGGGGGCGCTTCGGGCACGGCAAGACGAAGCTGCTCCGGCTCGTGGTCCGCCTGACCGGAGGGACGGCCTTCGAGAACGTCAGTGTGGCCGCTCTGGCTCGAAGCCTGAAGAACGGGATGACCGTGGGCATCGATGAGTACGACGTGGTCCGGGAGCGCGATGTCCAGGAGATTCGGGATGCCCTCGTGCGCCAGGGCTATCAGGCCGACGCCTCCCCCTACACCCGGTATGACGCGGCCAAGAGGCAGGTCGAGAGCTTCCCCGTCTTCGGCCCGAAGGTGCTCACGTTCCGGGGGGGTGTCGAGGACGCCCTACAGAGCCGGGGCTATGTGGTGGCGATGGGGGAGATCGAGGGCGAGGAAGGCTACCAGTACGTGCTGAGGAACATGTTTCCCCGGGACCGGGGGCTCACCATCCGGCTCAAAACCTGGGCCGAAGGCACGTTGGGCCGATGGGACCTCGCCAAGGTCCAGGACATGATGCAGAACGGGCTTTCGGAGGATGTGCGGCGGGCCGTCCAGGTTCTCGGGGCGAACCGGGATTCGGAGCTGGCTACGGTGGCCTGCGCCATCGCCCGGATCATCGGCATCGACCTGGGTGAGGAGCTACGGAAGGCCTCGGAGGCGAGGTCCATAGCCATCGCCGCCTCTTCGGACGCGGATGTGGAACTCTGCCGGGAGATCGTCTTGGAACTCGCCAAGGGCACGGTACAAGCCGCCATTGACGAGGCCGATGCGGCGGTCCATCTAAAACAGAAGGACATCCGGAAGGCCTTCGACGAAGCCCGCAGGGCCCGGGGCGACCGTAGGCTATCCGATGCAACTTTCGCGGCAATACGCCGGGAACTCGGAGTCAAGGATATGTGGCTTACGCGCCCTCAGGGAGCGATTGTCTGGGGCCTGCCTACCCCCTGGCTCACTAGCCTCACCAGACTCACCTCAACCCATATGGAGTCAGGTGAGTCTGGTGAGCCAAGTGAGCCTGTAGTGCCTGGCCGTGCTAACGAGTCTCACCCTCCTACTAGAAGTAGGAGGGTAGATGACCAAAGCCCAGAGGACATGGCCGACTTCCGGGACTGTATCCGGTTCGCCCTGAACCACCATCCCGAGATGTCCGACGCCGACCATGCCAAGGAGATCGGGGAGCAGCTGGGGCTGGATCCGGAAGACGTGCGCGGGCGTGTCACGGCCATCCGGCAGCATCTCGTGGATGGAAGGGCTTAAGTGGCATAATGCCATGCCTAAATGCCATGCCATCCTTGCTGGCAACGTTTGGCGCGCAGAAGCGCGTGGTGCTCCCCGAAGAGGCCGTGGTCGCGTTGGGCGCTGTGCCGGGGGACAAGCTCTTGGTGGAGATTGCTGGGAACCGAGTCACGCTGATCCTCGCGCGCATCGAGGCGACACCAACGGCTCCGCGCAAAACCTCGGAGGAAACGGTATGATCCCGCCCCACGTGGGCTCGGGCTTCGCCGCCAAGGTCGGCTCGCGGTGGAAGCAGTTGGAGGTCCTGGAGCTCACGGCCGAGTCCATCGCGGCCATCTGCGTCACGAAGTCCAACGGCATGGAGAAGTGGTTCCCGAAGAACTGGGTGAGCATCGAGCGCGTCCCGGGCGGGCGGCTCCTGGTCAAGTATCCGGAGTGGATGGATTGATTCCCGCCATCTGCGCCGCCTGCTCCTGCGGGCATTGCGAGGACTGCCCCGGTGGACTGGTCAAGCAGTTCCGGGAGACGCCGGCCAGCGCGGTCTACGAGGCGCTGTCGGCCTGCGAGCATGGGTGCCGGAGGACCTAGAATGCCCTCCCCCCGAGGGCCAAAAAGGGTTAAATACGGGCGGCGCGGCGCATCCCTCTCCAAGCTGCCCTTCCGTCCGGAGCCCATCGGGCGGTTCCGCTTGTTCCTCTGGATCCGCGGCGGCGGCTGGCGCTGCGCGTCGTGCCTGGGGCGCGTCCGCCACGACCCCAAGACGGTGGCTCGGCACGCGGAGCGCGAGATCGAGCGCTGGGGCGGACTCCTCGGCCTCGAGCGGCGCCTGGAGTCCATCGCGCGGTTCCGCCGCGGCCGGCGCCACCTCCGGGAGAAACGCTACCAGTTCGCCCGCAAGCTGCGCTTGGACATGGACATTCCCGGGCCGGTGCGCGAGGGCAGGGTGAGGATTCCATGATGAGATCAAGACCCCTCCCCTCGCCCGTAGCACGGGAAACCGCATCGAGTAGTGGGGGCGACTAGTTGTCCAAGGACACCATGATCTCCTGGTGCGACTCAACCCTGAACCTCATGATGGGCTGCGGGGGCTGCGAGCTGTGGAACGGCGCGCGGAGGTCCACAGCTCGCAGCCCCATGACCGCGAAGTACTCCGGGCAGAAGGGGTGGCCCTCGGCCTTCAACTCGCCCCAGCTCTTCCCCCACCGGCTCCCTGAGGCGCTCGCGTGGCCCGACCTCACCGGCCAGGACCGCCCGGGGAAGCCGTGGCTCAACGGCATGTCCCGGCTCATCTTCCTGAACGACATGGGCGACACATTCACCGAGGAACTGCCCCTGGACTGGCTGCGCCCCCATCTGCTTCAGATGGAGGAGAGTCCGCACCGCTGGCTCATCCTGACCAAGCGCCCTCGGAGGATGCGGCGGTTCTTCGAGCAGGTCGACGTGATCCCGAACGCCTGGCTCGGGGTGTCCGTGACGGACCAGGCGACGGCGGACGCGCGGATCCCCGAACTCCTCCGGGTGCCCGTCCACGGCAACGACATCGTGCGCTTCGTCAGCGTCGAACCACTCCTTGGCCCCGTGGATATGTGCGAGCACCTGTGGGCCCTGGATTGGGTCATCGTGGGCGGCGAGAGCGGCGCGGGCTTCCGGCCGATGAAACCCGAGTGGGTCCAGAATGTGTGGCTGGATTGCGAGAACGCGCGAGTCCCCTTCTTCTACAAGCAGGACGCGGCCCTCGTGACCGAGACGCGCAAGGCCTTCCCACACATGGAGCAGAGGGGGATGCCGCGATGAATGACATGCTCTTCGCCCTACTCGCAGGAGTCCTCGGCACCTACGTCATGGCCTGGGTTTACCTCCTGATGTGGGTCGCTCTCCATCGGCGCAAGCCGAGGAAGGAATCGAAATGAAGTACCGCAAGAAGCCCGTGGTCGTCGAGGCCGAACGCACGAACGTCAAGGTCATCATCAAGACCCTGGAGGGTGAGATGACCGCGCAGCCCGGCGACTGGATCATCACAGGGGTCAAGGGCGAGCGGTACCCCTGTAGGCCGGACATCTTCGAGATGACTTACGAGCCATTCGAGCCGGAGCCCGAAAGCGTCAAGGGGCAGGCCCTCCGCGACTGTCTCACGCGCTTGAAGGTGTTCTTGGAGGAAGACTATCTCCGCTTCCGCGCCGTGGACATGGAAACGGGCAAGACACTGGAGGCCCGCATCGACTACGGCCTCACCCAGAAGGGCCATGCGCTACTCGGCCAAGACCCGGTGAAGATGAAGGCCGATGCGGACAAGGAACTCTGCCCTTCCTGTGGCGCGCGCCTCATCGGGTTCTCCGGGCCGACCCGTTCCAAGCCGGTCCCGGGCGATGTGTCCGTGTGCTCCAAGTGCGGCAACCCTCAGATCATCGGCGGGGACGGGAAGAGGCGACCGTTGGCCGACGCCGACTGGGACAAGTTCACCGAACGCGAGCGGCGCATCATCAAGGAGATGCGCGGGAAGGTAGTGGGTGGCAGAGGGGGTGAACTCTGATCTCCGAACTCCTCGACGTGGGCTGTGGCAAGGTCCCTCAGCATGGCTTCCTCGGCGTGGACATTCACGGGGGCGTGGAGGCGGTCCACGCCGACGCCGCCCACCTTCCATTCGAGACCGCGTCGGTCGAGGAGATTCACACCTCGCACTTCTTGGAGCACGTGGATTCCCCCGCCGCCGTCGTCAAGGAGTTCGCCCGCGTCCTGAGACCCGGGGGCAGACTGACCGTGACCGTTCCCTATGGGTTCCGATCCCTCTACAACCCCTTTCACAAGCACGCCTTCGACAAGACATCCTTTGACACATTCACTAGAGATGACCCACGCTCTCCAGAGCCCGAGGCGCTCTTCTCCGTGTTCCGCCAATCGATCACCTGCCGCGGCTTCCCCTGGTGGCATCTGCGGAAGCACCTCGGCTGGGTCTCCGCTCTAGGACGCAAGGAGGAAATCACATGGTGGCTCGTCCGAAAGTAGCTCTCGTGGGCAACACATCGGGGTTCGCGCGAAGGGATGCAGCGCTTCTCCGGGACCTTGGCGCCGAAGTCGAGCACGTGGGTCCAGGTCCCTCTAGGGTCGTTCGGGCGATTCGGCGAGCAACCCATGTGATCTGCTGGTTCGGCGGCGAGCACTCCTTCTATGCCCGCCTCTTTTCGAGGAAGAAGCCGATGGCCCTCCTCCTCGGAGGCGTGGAGGGCTGCGACGGCCCCCGGTATGGCCTCTGGGGCAAGCGGTGGGACATCCGTGCCCGCGCCCGGTGGTCGATCTGGAACGCCGATGAGCTGTGGGCCGTGGCGCCTCATGTGGCCTGGCGCACCCTCGCCCTGACAGGGATCGCCTCGCGCTACCGGAGGCCGCGCATCGTCCACACGGTCTTTGACCCCAACGACTTCCCGATCTTGCCCAAGGACGGTTCCACGGTGTTTGCCTGCCTGAGCGGGGAGGCCGTCTATGCGATGCGCAAAGGGCTCCGAGATGTCCTAGGGTCTGACCTACCCAATGTCAATCTCCTGAGGAACGCGCCAGAACAGGAGTACCGGGAAACCCTTGGACGTGCCGCCGTGGTCCTCAACGCCTCGACCTACGAAGGCCTCTGCAACACGCTCTGCGAAGGGATGCTGGCCGGAGCGGTGCCGGTCATGTCCGACATCGATGGCAACCGGCACGCGGCCTTTGGACTGCGCGAGGCACGGTTCTTCCCTACGGGTCAAAGGGACAGCATGCGGGAGAAGGTTCTCGATGCCCTCTCGGACGGCTGTGATCCGTATAAGGTCCGGGAACACATCCTCAGGCGCTTCCCCATTGAGGCCCGCCGCCGGGAGTTCGCTCGGTTCTTGGAGGTCGAATGAGCCGCTGGACACGCAAGCGCAGGGCAGCCGGGCTACCGCTGGGCGAGACGATCCTAGTGCCCCTGCCATTCACCCCGGAGGACCGGAGAACCCTGAGGGCCATCCGGAAAGGGCAGAGTCAGAGGCGCGACATGCGCCGGTCGCTGCGGTTCCGGCGGGCCTCAAAGTAGGTCGTGCCCCTCTTCGAGACGCGCTTCCCCGGCAGGCGGGCGCCGCGCTTCCGGTCGGCCACAATGTCTATGCGCTCCCCGGTCTGATGGTTGATGACGGTCAGCATTCTTCGCTTGGTCATGTTTCTCACCTCCTAGGTGAACCACCCCATAGCAATCGCCACCACCGCGAGTATCACGATGACGATGGCGATGGCGAGGAGGATCAGCATCCAGAGGTCGACGGGGGGAGTCTCCGCCGGGGGAGCCGTCGGAGCCGCGCCCTCCTGCTCGCCCATGTCCGAGGACGTGAGGTCAACGCTCTCCGTAAGCTCTGTCTGCACAACGGGGATGGGAGCGGGGGTCGGAGCCGTGGTCAACGGGGCTCCCCAGACCACGATCATGGGAAGTCCATTGTCCCGCGCGCCCCAGTAGATTGTGTTCGGGGTGCCCTTGGCGATGCGGACGGTCATGGCGCATTGCTCGGCCTGGATGTAGTCGGGGTTGTCCGTCAGGCCCATGAAGCCGGAAAGCGTGCGAAAAATCCAGTCGGATTGCCTGCCGAGGTTAGCGGCCTTCAGGAAGTTGAGGCCGATCAGCTCGCTGGCGATCAAGCGATCCAGGCGCACTCCGCAAGTGATGCGGATGTCGAACTCGTAGTACCCGCGATGTCGCACGGCAAGGTCGGGCGATGTCGGATCCGAGGCTACCGTGGAGGCCAGCGTGAGCGCGATGCCCGTCGGCTCGGCGCTTTGGCTGGGACTGAAACCGTAAGCCCAGGAGGCCGTCGAAGTGTCTGAGAACGGGTGCGCGACGATGACCTGGATCGGACTGATCTGGTCCCAGAGTTTGACGCTGTTCGCTGTGGGTGCGAGCTGGAGCGCGTTGGCCGCGAATCCCAGCGTTGCCAAGCCGATGATCAGTCCCAACACGCCTATCACGATCTGAATCTTTCCTAGGCTCATGGTCGTACCTCCCTGCGAAGCAAGGAGCCTGAGGGTCGGAGGATGCGGACGAGCCCGAAGCCGATGAACCCCGCGCCGAAGAGCGCGCCGGCAATCACGGCCACGATGAGCAGCGGGATGAGTATCTGGGCCGCCGGATGTATCTGGAGGCGCGTGAACAGCCAGAAGAGGAAGACGAGCAGGAGGACGAGTCCGATGATGGCGGCCACGGTGATCAGGGCCCGGACGATGTCAAACGGCAACACATCGCACCCTTGGGCCTCGGGGAACTGCTCGCAGAGCCCGGTGAACACGGCGCCAACGGTCCATTGCTCCGCATGGACATCCGAGGGCTGGCAGCGGTTGTAGGCCGTCACCTCGACCTCCGCGATGCCCGTTCGCGGGGTTATGACGGTCGCGTTGGCGGTCGTCGTGTCTTGGTCAAGGAGCAAGAGGCCGCCGATGTGGACGGTGATGTGGTACTTGGTCACGTTCCCTGTTGCGGTCCAGGTGAGGACCATCTGATCCCCCTCGAAGTACTCGTCCTTGTCCGCGGTGATGCCGGTCACCACAGGAGCGGGGATGGAGATCGCGCTCTCGGCCTGCTGCACGCTCGCGTCGGCCTGGTCCACGACGATGAGTTCAGAGTACAGGATGGCCCGGAGGCGATTCTGGCAGGTCGCCAATTCGTTGCTGAAGTAGTCCGCGAGGACAGGGATCGTGCGCTTCCCCGAGCGATCCCCCGTGATGGGCGTGCGGTTGAAGCCCGCGAGCGGCGCGTTCGTGTTGGTGTCGCGGACCTCCAGGAAGTAGGCGGGCCGGGTGGCGCAGGTTCCCGCCGAATCGCAGGTCTCATAGGTGGTCGTCGGCACCTCGTACTCGACCACGGCGGTCTCGCCGGTCGCATAGCCGCCCTCGGTCCAGGACACCGAGGGAAGGGCGCTACGCAGCTCGACTTCGTCCTGGAAGATGAGCATGGGCTGATAGTTGTTCAGGCCTCCGGGCGCATTGAGGCGGGCCACGAGCACCTGGACGAGCAGGGAAGCGCCGTCCACGATCTCCTCGGTCGCCCCCGTCTGGGTGCATTGGATGTCGTAGCCTTCCAGGCCCCGGCCGTTGTCCTTCACGCCGCTGTCATCGAAGACGCAGGGCTTCCACTCGAAGCCCTCGATCTGGAAGTTGAAGGCCCCGAGCGGCACATTCTGGTCCCCCGCACCCAAGCTCAACGACCCATGATAGACCCCGGCCCCGAGGCTGTCCTGAGCGCCTTGGGAGAACCCGCGCCATCCGATCCGGTCCACCCGGCCCATGTAGAGGAAGCGGTAGTAGACTTGATCGGGCGGCGATGGCAGGCCCAAGCTGGTGTTGCAGGCCTTGATCCGCGCCTCCACCGTGACCGGGAAGGACCGCCCATCCTCGAACCAGGAGGTCCAGATGCGCGTCTGCGTGAAGGCTTCCCGGACCTTGCGCACGTCTCCGGCCACGGGGTCCGGGAATTGCCCGAACCCATAGAAGTCCGAGACGCTGCGCCCGCAGTAGTTGATGGGCTGTCGGGCGTCCACGATGGCGATGACCGGCGGGTCCGCCAGCACGAGCGGGCGCGCAAAGAGGGCCATCGCGCTCAGGATGACGGCGAAGGCGATCACAATCGGCACGGCGACCTTCAGGGCGGCTTCTTTCATGGGCTGGACCTCCTTCTCTGGGCAAACCAGGAGGAGAGGCATGCTGAAGCGGAGTAGTAGGCCGAAATGGAGAGGCCCATGAACGTGGCCCAAAGGACCCAATCAGGCAGCCCCATTGGACTCGCCTCCATCGCCATCGGGAAGAACTCGAACGGCCCCGCTCGCGCGGGATAGGTGAGGATGACGAGGTTCGCGGTCACATGGGCGACCCAGACCGTCACGGCGCCGAAGGCCAGCGAGTACCAGCCGCCCGCCTCGCGCAAGTACCAGAGCATGTAGAACAGGACGGCCCAGCCTGCGCCCCAGGCGAATGCGACCAGCGATTCGAGCGTGAACTGGCCGGACAGCCAGGGCTCTCGTACGGCCGCATGGAGCATGGCAAAGAGGATGGGCCAGAGGACGATGCCCAAAGGCACCTCGACCCAATCGAACCAAACGCGCCCCTTCCTCTTGTCTCGCCCGAGGTGGAAGGCCACCGGCAGGTTCATGAAGAATGTCCGTACGAGCACGACCATGAGCAGCGTCTCCACGAAGGCCACGAAGACGGACTGGGTGAGGAACTCGCCGACCGGATCCGCGATGGGCGTGTAGGTGCCGATGAAGAAGAGCAGGGAGGTGGCTGAGAGGCCGATCACGATGCCTGTCACGGCCTGGTAGGGGAAGGCGCCGAGCCGATATTGCTCCACGTCGAGCACGGGCTGGCCTGGATTGGTCATCCAGAAGATGAGCGCCTTGATGATGACGAAGAAGAACATGAACGAGTAGTACTCTTCGAGAGACAGGCCCGTGTTGCGCGTGGTCATCAAAACGAACATGAGCAGTGGCGCTAACCCAAGGAGGTTCGCCTCCCGCGTGTGCCGCTTCTTCCGCTCTGTTCCGGTCGTCCGTGTCCTGTCTCCCTGTGTGCGCTTGGGAAAGGGGAGGGCGCTGCTCTTCGACCCCGCGCCCTCTGAGCCGGTGGGTCTTCCCGGTTTGTGGTGCTCCCGTTCTACGTCCGCGTGTCAATGCGGATTGACATCGTGTTCGTGGACAGGTCGCCCTTGTAGGTGCTGTCGCCGGGCCTCGTGCCGATCTCGATCAGCACATCCACGCTGCTCCCGATGGGGGGCGCCGTGAAGTCGCTGAGGCCGAGGTCGAGGATGTGCCAGGCGGCCACCCACTCGCCGTCCGCGTCACCGTCGCTCGTGCCCAGCGGCTTCCAGTCGCCCACGGTGGGCGGCGGGGCCGGGCAGACGTTGGCGTCGGTGTAGCTGACATAGGAGTGGTCGGCGTCGTGTCCGTCGGCCGCGGCCCCGGAGTCGGCGTTCAGGCCGAAGCCGAGGTAGTGACCGGCGGTCACGTCGCAGTAGAACACCGGCACATAGCTGCCGTTGTCCCGGGTCCCCGAGACGCGGCTGACCGACATGCGGCCCCAGAAGGGAATCTCCTGGAGTCCGCCGCCGACCGCTGGGGTGGGGTTCAGGAGGCGGCAGTTGATGTCCTGCGAGAAGGTGTCCGTGGCGATGAAGGCGGCCGCCGTGCTGGCAAGGTCATCGTCGATGGCCACATCGAAGTAGAACCGGCGGTTCTGCAAGTCAAGCGTAGCCACATGGATGACCTTGTTCAGGTCGGGCGTGCCGGCGTCCGCGTTGACGAAGGGCGTGTCGGGGAACTCCGTGACGCCATCGTGGGCCCCACCGGGGCCGCCCGTGGCCAATGTCATGGGCCTGCACTCCCAGTCCGCCGAGTAGCCCGGCGGGGGTGGGGGCAGGTCATCGAAGGGCGTTCCGCCGTTGGCTGGGGCGAAGAAGGCGATGAGCCAACCCCCTAGGCCGACGACGGCCACGAGCAACCCGATGACGAGGATCGCCATGCCCCACTTCTCCGAGGTGTCGGAGAAGTAGAGCACGGCGCCCACGAGCGCGATGACGAGACCGAGACCGAACAGGATCCCGGCATTGCTTGTCCACGAGGAGATCGGGCCCGCCGAGGCATTCACGGCCATCAGGGGCAGCCCCACGGCCATCAGCACGACGCCGACGGCGACGAACATCCGCGCGACGCTCGCCAGGTCCACCTCCCGCTGCCGCAACTGCTTCAGCACGCTCTCACTCTCCATGTTGTTGTAGTCTTCCATTTCAACCCACCCCCAACGGGAGGCGTACCGGATGTCCCCAAGAAATCCACCGCGCCACGAGGGCGCGGGCGGGGTCGGCAACTCGCCTGTTCTTTCTCCTTGGGAGGAGCCTGAGGGTGAGCGCGAGGATGTGGAGCGTGGGCCTGGAGCGCCCCGTCCGGCGCGCGATGCGAAAGCGCCGCTCGGACTTCTGGATTTCCACGTCGGTCTTGCCACCGCGCGTCTTCTGGCGGGTGCGGCGGTGGCGCTGGGCGACGGATCGGATCATAGACGGTTGAACCTCCGGCGTGGTCCTATGTATGGGTCTCCCCCCAATGTCCAGTTGCGGTGATGAGCCGCAAGAGCCGTCTGGAATCGGAAGGGGAGCGATTTCCACTGGAGGCGTATTGTGTGCTCGTCCCGAGGGACGGAACCCACCGACAGGCCGGTGATCAACCCTGAGACTATGAGGGCATGCTCTCTTTGAGCGTGTTTGGCCTTGCTCCAATCCCGTGCCGCCTCCTGGAGACTTGCCATCATGCCCGCCTCCCGATCCGCCGCAGCCACCGCGCAAAGCGCGCGAACTCGTGAAGGTCGGCGTCCCGGACCGCCGAGGGCAGTCGGAACGCGCCGAGGAAGTCCTGGAGGGGGCGGGGGGCGAAGAGGCTCATAGGCGGGAGAACCTCCGGCGTTCCACCTTGGGTTCCATGCTCCTCTTCCGGGCGGCGTGCGAATGCGCGGTCGCAGCGGCCCGATGCTCCGTCTGCCGGAATGAGAGAGACCGGAGTCGATCCTTCGTCTCCTTGTCAAACTCATCACGCCCGATGCCTGAAATCCTGTAGTCCTCCAGACGTGGTGGGCGTCCAAAGAGCCTGTGTATGGCCTTCTCATAGGTCGCCTTCCACTCCTCGTCCGTCTCGATTGCCAGTCGGCGGTGCCTTTCGGACGCTTGAAGGTGATCTTCGGAAGTCCAAGCCGGAAGCCTCTTCCGCAACATACGCCCGGCGGCATTTGCGTCCATGTGGGCAATGGAGATTGGAGAGACTTGGACGGTGAACCCCCGCACCTTTTGGCGACTCGTGTAGGTCGGACTGTCAATGGCGGGATAGATGGCGGCCATCTACATCCTCCCCATGCGGCGACGTTCTATCCTCTTTTGGGTGTCGGTGAACCTGAACTTCCTTCGGCCGAAAGCAGTCCAGCCGAACGCGGGATGGTACTCAAGGTCCACCTCTACCTGCCGCCCAATCTTGTGCTGAAGAGCGAGGGAGGACATGTAGGCGCGGTAGCTGGCCCCGGAACGCTGGTAGTTCGGGTCAACAAGTCTGAACTTCGCCTCGCGCCCATCACTGAGGCGGATCGTGAAGTCTCCACCCGTGGCATAGACTCGGGTGATTACTCCAGTGACAGTCTCCTTGGTTCGCTCACCCACGAAGCTCGTATTCCCTGCCTCTGGAAACGCCATGTTTTACATCCTCTCAAATCGCCGGCGGTGTCTCCTCTCCCCTTTGCGGTGGATCGTGATGGTGCGGCGCGTGATGACATTCGTGAGGGTGACGGATTTTGTCTCGGAATCCGGCGTGAGGTTGGCACGAAGGTTCGCCACCTCGTCATCCGTGAACATGAAGTTCGTCGTCGGCTTCCCATTCCTCTTTGTCAGCATCCAACTCATCTTACATCCTCCCTCGCAGCCGAGAGAAGAGGGAGCGCCGGGGGGCCCGGTGGCCCATGCGGTAGGTGCGGAGGGCTCGGCGCGTGGCCTTCCAGTCGCCCACGGGATCGGGTCCGCCGAAGGCGTCCGGGCCGCGCTCGACCTTCTGCGCGGCGAGGCGCTGGATCGTGGCGCGGCCGTCCGTGGTCCTCGTCCACTCCTGGACCCGCCGCGTGGCCACTCCAAAGGGCTCTCGGACGCTCTCCTCCTTGGAAAGTCGGTCCGCGTACTCGTCGCGGGCCGCGCGCAGCACGGAGCCGCGGGAGAAGTCGGTCATAGGCGGGACATCCTCCTGCGCGCAGTTCGATTGACCTTGAGTTCCCGCGCCATCTCTGCATAGATGCCTTTCTGCCCTTCCGGGTCACGGACGGCGGCCTCCTTAAGCCGCCGTTCCAGACTCTCCCGTGATCTCCGTCGTTCTTCCTCGCGCCGTATGCGATTCCGACTGATCGTTTCGGCCGAATACGGCTTTCGGAGCACGAGGCTGGTCCCATTCGCAAAGATGGCCGTCTTGGACCCACCTTCACCCATCTCTATCCGGTAATCGCTCCCCCCGCCTTCCTTGTGGCGGAACCGCGCGACACGGGCCTCTTCAAGAGAGTTCAGGGTCATACTCTCACATCCTCCCCATGCTCTGCCGCGCCGTGCTGCGGCCGCGCAGCTTCTCCGCGCGCCGCTCCACCTTGAGCATCTTGATGCGCGCCTTGGAAGCGGCGATCCGCTGGGCGAGCGTGAGCGCGTCCTGCTTCTGGTCGGCGCGAAGGCTCCGGTAGGACGACTTGAGTTCTCGGAGGTTCTGCTTCTCGGCGCGAACGTCGTTCATCACATCCTCCTCATGGAGCGGCGGCGGCCGATGTCCTTGCGCTCAGTTCGCTCAATCAGGTCAGCCTCGCGGAGGCCGGTCCAGAAGTCATCCTGAATCTTGTCAAAACTTTTGGGATGAAACTCGCCATACGCATCCCAGATGCGTTGTCCCCAATCGGCATCGGATTCTCCTCGGCGCCTCGGACTCTTGTGGCCAATTCGCTTCCAATAGGAAATCTCCGTCATGTTCGGCGACGACCCACGCACTAGTTTGACCATGTTCTCACTCCGCACTCAGGACAGAGACTCTGTTCATCCTCACCCGCGATGGAAGCTACCATTTCAACGTCACACTCTGGGCACTTCATCTCTTCTCCCCCAGAACCTTCATCATCTCCATCTCCTCGCCGATGCTCGCGAAGGCGATGTCCTCGTAGGCGTGCCAGATGCCCTCTTGGGCCGCCGGGATGTGCCGGATCGTGGTCTCCATTTTGCCCCACTTGTCGTGCTTGGAGCGCACGTCGCCGAACCATGCTCGGTGGAAGACCTTGGCCGTCGTGCGCGTCTGCATGGTGATGCGCTTCTGGATGCGGTCCAGGATGTAGTAGGCATCCAGGTCCCAGATCGTCGGCCCGTTCCAGATTTGCCACAGGCACAGCTTCCGCATCGCCATGATGAGGTGCCGGTAGGGCGCGCGGGCCTGCCAGCTCTTGGCCTGGCGGCCGAACGCCTCCTGGACCTCCTCGACGATGATGACGCCGCCGGGCAGCATCTCCCGGATTAGCCGCGTGTAAGCGCTGTAGTCGTCGCGGAAGACCATCTGGCGCTTCAGGTCAAAGGGGCCGTTGCGGTTGGGGATGAGGCCGCGTCCGAGGCACCGGAGGCAGTTGGGATCCGGGTCCAGGCGGACCCGCACGACCTCCCCGCCCTGGAGCTGGACCTGCTTGCCTTTGGGCCACAGGCGCACGACGACCTTTCCTTCGGCGCGTATCGTCAGGATGGAGCAGCGGCAGTGGAACGGCGCCTGGGCCATCTGGGCCAGGAGGAGCGTGAGGTTGCTCTTGCCCTCGCCCACGGAGCCGTCCTCGGTGCGCCCCGAGGCATCGACCATCCAGAGGCCATCACGGTGCTGGAGGGCCATGCGGGCCCGGCGGGCCTCAATGAGGTCCACGATCGTCGGCGGCTTGCCGACTTGGATGATGCGCTGGGCGAGGTGGCCGGTGTCCATGTGTTGCTGGAGGAGCTGGGCGGTCATAGGCGGGACATCCTCGGCCTCGTAGGTGTCCGGGATGGGTAGCGGTCACGCTCCGAGAGCCGTTCCATGTAGTTCTGTAGAAGCGCCTCGGCGGCGGCGCGACGAGTTGCTGGGTTGAACATCCTATGCCACGGTTGTCCGGAGAAGGTATCGCTGCCGAACTCCTTGTGGTAGCGCTGTGCTCCTTCATCCGCGAGATAGACAAAGGCCTTCCGTGCCTTATTCATGTCAAAAATGCCCTTCGCACGCTTCCGGTCAAGGTTCTTCATGATGGGTTCATGCATCTGCCGATAGAGGTCTCCATCATTGCGGATCCACAGGTACAGTTTGTGTGCTGCCGTCGGGTCCACATCCGGACTAGGGTATCCAATACTCACCGCTTCACCACCTGGAGCACCTCCCTGCCCTTCTGGGTCGTCTCCTGGAGCGTGAGCATGGCCCGGTCGGCCTCGGCGATGTCCCAGTCCCAATCGGTGGGCTGGACCGCCGTGCGGAAGCTGAGGCCGATGCGCTTGTGCTCAATCTCCACATAGGCCGTGAGGTCGTGGATGCGGTCGGGCCGCTCCTCGTCCTCTATGGCATGTAAGCGAACCTGGGCCATCTTGAGCCCCTCTTCCCCATGCACGACGGCCATGATGGACTTGAAGTAGCCCACGAGGTCGAACATGACTTCCCGGTAGGCGTCCTCCGACGAGGGCCCGCGCGGGCCCTCGGGGAAGCCGCCGAAGGTCCGGTAGCCCAGGTGGACGAGCTTCAGGCGGATCGCGAGCCAAGTCTTGCCCAGCCCCTCTTCGACGAAGTTGATGTCCTTGATGAGCGTGTGGCTGGAGCTGAGCCCGCGGATCGTGTCGGTGAGCGCCGTGTCGAAGTCGGAGCGGGGCGCGGCAGCGGGCGGCGCCTTGTCTACCGCTTCCTCTTCCTCGATGGCCGCTTCCCGGGAGAGGTCGCGGGACATCATACCGGCGCCCTCATGCGGTCCGTGTCGCGCTCATCCTGCACGTAGTCGCCGAGCTGCCGGCCCTTGCGCTTCGCGTAGGCCAGGGCCTCGTAGAGTTCCCGGCGCGTGTAGGGCTCCTCGGCGGGCATGTTGGGGATCCGCCAGTCAAAGGTGTCCGTGGCGTCACAGATGATCGAGGCGTCCGTGACGGCCTCCCCCCACATGGCCCGCGCCGTGTCCAGGAGCACGGAGAGCCGCCAGTCCTTCATGTCCCCGGCCAAGTACCACTTGCCGTGCGCGGGGATGAACAGGAGGTCTTGGCCCAGCATGACTCCGCAGGTCGCCTGCCCCTCGGCGCCCTTCTGCGTGGCCTTGCCCAAGATGAACGGGCCGCTCGCCTTCGTCAGCCCGTATTGGGTTCGCTTGACGTAGCCGCAGGCGATGCCCTCCAGGGCGATGTCCTCCAAGGAGGCGTCGGCCTTGGACTTCCGCATCTTGACGTTTCGCACGGTGCCGCCGACAATGAGATCGCCGCAGGGCAGCAGGGGTGCCGTGCCCACCTTGACCTTGGGGCTCGTGCTCCAGTGGCGCATGACGAGGCCGTGGAGCATGACGGCTGCGAGAAACAGGGAGGAAACCGTCGTGTAGACGAGGAAGAAGAAGAACATCCAGGTCTGCGGGTGGGCCAGCGTGACCTCCGTGAAAACCCAGAACATCATCCAGACGGTGATGTTGGCGATGAACCAGAGCCAGCAGGACGCCGAGAGGAAGCGCCAGAAGGGCTTGCGGACCTGGATGCCCCGGTGGAAGAGGCGTATCTGCTCGCGCCGCAACCGCGCGGCCTTGGAGAAGTGCTGTCGCAGGCGGAACGGGTAGGCGTAGCGGTACTCCTCGTAGGTGGTCTCGCTCATGGGTTCACCGGCTTGGCCTCTGGGATGACGGTGGCGATGGAGTCCAGGATCGTTGAGGGTTCCCGTAGGGCGGCCTTGGCCTGGAGGATTTCCCGCCTGAGCAGATGGCGCTCCGCGCGCATCTCGCGGATGCTCGCGCGCAGGCGGTTCTTCTGCCATTGCTCGGCCACCTTCATGTCCCAGGTGTGCGCGGGGTCAAAGTAGTCCGCGAGGAAGTCGTCCACCATGGTCCACTGCCAGAAGAAGAGGCGCATGCGGTCCGCGTAGGAGGGCGCGAAGACCTCATGGGAACGCTTGTGATCCAGTTTCAGGAAGAGCACCACGAGGAGGACGAGGAAGAGCACGATGACGATCCCGGTCATCCAGGCCCCATAGTTCCGTGAGGCCGCATTGTCCGCGAGGAGTCGCTCGATGGGCTCGGTCACGGTACCTTGGACTGCGACACGATTCATGTACACGAAGTAGTCGTCGGAGTAGTGCGTGCGGATGTCCACGAAGGCGATCATGCCGCTCGCGTAGTCGATGGCCGTCACATTGAGGAGCGTCGTGCTCCAGAGGGGCTCGATGTACACCTGGAATGAGCCCTCGCCGAGGAACAGCGGGACGGCACCGCGGGCGATGACCACGTTGTGCTTCGTGTCCGTGACGGTCCAGTTGATGAGGTGCGATGAAGGCAGCAGGGTCAAGTTGCCGGACTCGTCCAAGCCAGCGACCAGGCTCTCGATGCGGATGTACGCGACCTCGTCCGTCTCGGCCGCAGAGGGATCAGCCCGGAGGCGGAGGTAGGGGTACACGGGTCCATCGGCCCCGGCGCTGGGGAGCAGGGCCATCAGAGCCATCAGAAGGAAGAGACTGGATAGGAGGCGTCTCACCGCCACACCTCCGCCTCGTACTGGAACAGGCAGGTCCACGGGGCGCCGTCCCCGATCAGGAGCGTCGTGGCGGGCTCGTAGTAGCTGGTGTTGTGGTCCTCATTGGCGGGGTACGGGAGCTGAAGGGACCACTTGGCCGCGCCCGCCGGGTTCGTGCAGCGGTACGCGCCGTAGGCACTCGGAGGTTCTCCGGGCGGGGCCGGTCTTGACCCATCCACGAGCCCCGATGAGTACCCCTGGGTGTAGCCTTGGTCGAAATAGCCCGGAAGGGCGTAGGCATAGACCATGACCGAGAAGACGAAGAGCGAAATCCATAGGATGTGGTGAGCGCGGATGGCGCGTCGGCGTCGCTTGGCGGGGACGCGGGCCTCTCCCCTCGGTGCGCCCTTCCCTTTCACTCTTTCCACAGGTCTTTCCTCCAGGACTCATCCGAGGAGCCCGCTTGGCTCCGCTGCTTCTCACGCTGGTCCGCGTGCTTGACGCGCCGGACGAGCGCGCGCGCCGCGATGGCCCCCACGATCACGACCACGAGGAAGAAGACGAAGACGGCGAGCCAGGTGTTGTCGATGAGGACCGCCTGGGATACCGAGAACGTCTGGCCGTTCGTGAAGTGTGCCAGGACCGTGACGTTCACGGTCTCCTGGAGGCGGAAGCCCTCCAGGGTCGCGGTGTGCCGGTTGCCCGTGACCCGGGCGCCGTTGGCGAAGAGGTTGCCGTCCGCGTACCAGTCCGTGCGCTCGATGAGGACCCCGATGGCCTGGGGGCTCAGGTCGAAGATGCAAGGCGTGGAGAGCAGGCCCGGGTAGCACTGGAGCGTCAGGAGACGCCCGAGGTCACCGCCGCCGATGTTCGTGTCGTCCTCGAAGAGCGTCCGCACGAAGGCGCTGTCAATGGAGATCGTGCTCTGGGTCTCGTCGGCGGCCTGGTTCTGATCGACGCAGCGGAACCTCACCGCCCCCGTGGTGCTCACTTGGTCGTTCTCGATGAGATCGTAGGTTTGCTCGGCCTGCGTGGTGCTCGTGAAGGTCAGCACGGAAGCGTCGTAGCTGTTCGAGAGCCAGTCGAAGACATCGCACACCCAGGTCTCCCCTGCGGCCACGGCCATGCGGATGACCAACGAGGAGTCGCTCGTGGGGTTCTTCTTGACGTTCGTGAAGTCGTACTGGACGGTGCCGCGGTAGTTGGGATGGCGTATCTGATATGTGAGCCCGACCACAGTAACCCGAAGTGGGTCTCCAGGGGGAAGCCCACCATCACTGTACTCTATCCGGACACGAGCGTCGTTCAACTCGGAAAGCGAGTCCATGCATCCCGCGCCAAGCGGGTCATTGGTGCTGACATTCGTGTAGGCCAGGGTAACGGCCAAGAGCGAGCTTTCGCAGATGGTTTCCCCCGCGTAGAGATTGAGGATCAGGTCCGGGTCGGATTCGGCTCCGGCCACCCGCAAGGCATATGCCCATCGCGTGGATGAAGAGAGATACGTCGTCCCCGCTATGCAGACATTCGCGGGACAATCCGCCATGAGGTACCGTGAGGTCACCTCGGTCGTGGTGCTCACGTAGGTCGTGTTGCCATCGTGGCTTGGTCCTTCATCGACGCACTGATACTCCGTCGCTTCGGCGCAACCCGTTGCGATCCAATCTGTCGTGACATCATTGCCCGAAGGGAGCAACATGATGTCGTGTATCTCCCCGTCCCCCGCGTCACCCTCCTGGTAGTCGCAGGTCGTGCCGTCGACGCTGTCCGCGCAGGCCGTGAACGTCCCGCCCGTTTGGACGAAGTTCGTCAGGCTCTGCGTGGAGGGCGTCCTGATCTCCGTGTCCAAGTCCGCTCGCGCGCCGGGAACGGCACCTAGCGCCCAGGAGGCTGCTAGAAGCGCCACGACGGCGGCCCAGGATGTGAAAAGGCGGTACTGGGGGGCCGGGAGTGCGCCGCCGAGGAGGAGTCTTGCCTGAGGGTCTGGTTGCGTGCGGGGCACCCCGGTCAGGTGTCGCCCCGCAGGAGGTTAGCCCACGCTCCCTGGGGGCTAACCCAAGCGACAGTATCCAGGATAGTATATAAATGTCCCCTTCGGGGGCACTCATGTCCGGCGGGCATTCTTCCGGCGGTGATGGACACCGAGGCCCGCCAGGAGGCACAGGGCGATGGCAAGGACCGCCACCCCGATCAGCCAGCCGTTGTCCAGCCACACCGAGGCCTCCCGATGGAAGCTCTGGCCGTTGTCGATGTGGATGTCCACGCTGATGCGGGCCATGCGGAGGATGCCGAACTCCCCGAAGGTGGCGGCGTGGCGGTAGGCGCTCAGGGATGTGCCGTTCGCGCGGTACTCGCCGTCCAGGTACCAGTCCGTCTGCTGGATGGAGACGCCCGGGGCTCGGGACGCGTTCAGGGTGACGTGGCAAGCGACTTCCGCGAGGCCCACGGTCCGGCAGGTCAGTTGGAAGAGCGTGGGATCCGTGCCACGGCCTCCCGGCCCCTCATCGACTACTGTGACCGCGGGCGCGTCATAATCCCTCCGGATGAGGATGAGGTCGAGGTTCCATGTGCTCTGCGAGTTATCCGTTTGATCGGAATCGAAGAGGCGGATGCTGGGAGCGCCCGCGTCCAATTCCCCGGCCGTCAACGCATAGGAGGAGTAGGTCGTGTCGGCGTCCTGGTCGCAGGTGTACCGCGTGACGAAGTTGCTCTCGCTGCCGTCGTCCACCTGGAGCAATGCGTTCTCCGGGTTCGACCCCCGCGCGCACTCGATGATGAGGGTCCAGGAGTTCCCGGTCACGTCGATGCCCGCCCAGTCGTAGAGGATAGACAGCTCGTAGGTGACGGTGATGCAGAAGATTTCCAGGTCATCGATATTGAGGTCGGTCTGCGTGGAGTCCCCGGTTTCGGTGCTGCCCAGGAACCGGATGAGAGGCAGCCCGAGGTCGAACTCGGCCACGGTCATGTCATAGGTCTGATAGGTGTTCGGGTCGGCGACGGCGGTGATCGTGAGGCGCGTGACGAAGGTGGGCGTGTCCGAGCCGTCGTCCACCTGGAGTAGGATGTCCTCGGTGTCCGTGTGGAAAGCCTCGACGCGGAGGCGGTAGGTGTCGCAGACAGGGACCGGGGCTTCGACCCAGTCCACCCGGTACTCCATCTCGAAGTCCGGTGGCGGCGTCCGGACCACGATGGAGAGGTCGATGTGGAAATCCCCCTGGAGAGTGTCCCCGGATTCGGTGGTCCCGAGATACAGGACCGCTATGCTGCCCCCCACATCCTCGCATTCCGGGCCCGTCAGAGTGTAGGTCTGGGTCGAGGTGTCCGTCGTCTGGATGACCGTGAGACGGGTGTTCCAAACGCCGAGGTCCCAATCTCTCACTTGGACATCGACGTTCTCCATGTTGGCGTTGGCCCTCCAGGCGTTTATGGTGAGGACCAAGGTGCCCGTGCACAAGTCATTCGTCCAATCCAGGCGATACTCCAGCTCGTAGTCCGCCGCGGGAGCACACTCAATGACCACGTAATCCATCGTGTAGTCGCCCTGGAGGGTGTCGCCGGCTTCGGTGGTGCCGAGCATCCGGATGTTCGGATCGCCTGCGTCCCACTCGTCGTCCGTGAGCGTGTAGGTCAGCGTCGTGCCGTCCGCCGTGGCCGTGACGGTGAGGCGGGTCGTGTAGGTGACCTCGGTGCTGTCAAGGACTTGGACCACGACGTTCTCCATGTTGGCGCCTGTGCGCCAGGCGTTCACGGTGAGGATTCGGGTGCCCACGCAGGTCTCCGTGGTCCATGCGAGCCGGTATTCCAATTCGAAGTCGTCCGTGAATCCCCGGATGAGGAACACTCGGTCCGCCGCCGTCGTGCCCTGGGTCGTGTCCCCGCTCTCCGTGGCGCCGCGGAAGCGGAGCATCGGGGCGCCAGCGTCGTATTCCCCGGCTGTGAGCGCGTAGGTCGCTTGGGTCGAATCGGTGTCCGAGGTGAACGTGTACCGGGTGACGAAGTTGCTCTCCGTCCCATCGTCCACCTGGATCAGCATGTCCTCGGTGTCGCCGGCGTCGAACTCCACGGCCTCGACGCTCAGCGTATAGGTGTCTGCGGCGGCGACGGCGGTCCACTCGTAGCGGATGTCGAGGTTGTAGTTGGCCCCGGCTGCGGGGGTCTCCTGGACAGCGAAATGGAAGTTAATCCCGGCCGATTCAGCCGCCTCCGTCGTGAAAGTTTGCACACTGCCGAGCGTGTTCACGACACAGCCCGCGCCAGGAGACGAACAAGTCCAGCGATAACCGAATAGGTCGCTATTGGTGTCGTCAAGAACGATGAGATGCGCCTTGACCGTGTTAGTGGCTTGCTGTGTTCTGGTAGCGAACAGCTGCGGGTGGACACCCGCCGAACTGAGGTTGGAGCAGGACGCTGCAGAAGTACAGGACCAAGCGTTCGTGGCCGTGTTGTAGGTGCCCCATTCGACCGTGCCCGCGGTGTTGGAGTAGAATGCGAATAGCACGTCCGTCGTGCCCGTCTGGTCCGGATTGTAGGCGATGGCGTAGGTGTAAACCGTTTGAGACGCAAGACCATCGTTCGCGGTGAACTCCTGGAGAGCGGCGCGGCTGCCGCCTGTGCCCGAGACCCCATCCCACTCCCAGCACTGGATGTCCGCAAGGTCGTCCCTGTGGCAGACCATGCCCTCGTTGCTACCGGGAAGA